>Ga0256405_10002987_pt1 | contig 36503 bp, 24 predicted proteins | sample RumenRJG_02DNA_FD_189096 | JGI IMG/M metagenome (GOLD analysis project Ga0256405, IMG submission 189096) | Bovine rumen microbial communities from Lethbridge, Alberta, Canada - RJG_02 | ecosystem: Host-associated > Mammals > Digestive system > Stomach > Rumen | place: Canada: Alberta...
CGCCGCCACCGCCACCGCCGCCGATGCCGGGAGCTGTGCCTCCGCCACCACCGCCGGGAGCGGGGGCTCCTGCTGCGCCATCGCCGGACAATGCTTCCGCACCTGCCGGACGACCGAAACTGAAGATCCGCAGAAGCGAGGCGGAACCGCAGCCTGAGGCGGCGAAAAGCGTTCCGGAATCCGTCCCGCAGCCGCAGCCGGTGCAGGAGAAGCCGATACTTCAGCCGCGGCCGCCGACGCCGGGGAAGAAACTGAAAATCGCACAGATCGTGGAACCGGAATGAGCCACGGTCCGTTCCTGTAACGATTTTTTCAATAAAACATGAAGGGATCCATAGAATCATGAGTGAAGGTCTGAAACAATTATCCGATGCTGTCGGTGGATATTATGTATACAGCAACAATGCGCAGTCCGGACCGTTTCCCAAATCGGTCCTGCAGGAAATGCGCAGCAATGGCACGCTGACCGACCAGAGTTATGTGGCCATTGACGGGGAATGGGTGCTGGCGTCGAACATCCTGTGGGAGCCGACGATAGTCCTTGATCCGCAGGCTCCGTCCGCCGCGTCCGGTCCGGAACCGGTGCTGACCGCGAAGCTTGCCGACCAGGAACCTGAACCGGAGGAGGAAGAACCTTCAGTCCAGTTCACGGAAGAGGACCGCAGCCTGCTGGAGGAGGTCGCCTTGTCCGGCAAGATGGCGACTTGTCCGCACTGCTGGCATCAGTTCGACATGTCGATGGTCAATTATATTTCCCGGCATCCCGACCTGTTGGGCGACCCGGTCGTAGGCCCCGGAGAACCGCGGAGATTCCTGCCGACCAAGTTCAATTCGCAGGGATATGCGATCGACGCCAAGGGAATGGTCTGCAACGAGATGGCGTGCCCGAAATGCCATCTGCCTCTGCCTTTGTCCTCGACCGAACTGCCTTCCAGCATGTTCTCCATCGTGGGGGCTCCTGCCAGCGGGAAATCCTATTATCTGACCTCCTCCATCTGGATGATGCGTTACACGCTGGCGCAGAAATTCGACATTTCGCTGGCGGACACCGATGAAACGTTCAATGCCGTGCTGAACAATTACGAGTCACTGCTGTTCCTGAACAATCAGTCCGACCGCCTGGTCTCCCTGCCGAAAACGGAAGTCACCGGCGCCGATTACACCAATCAGATCACGATGAACGGCGTGGTCACCGACCTGCCGAAGCCGTTTATCTTCACCCTGAACCCGTCTCCGGCCCACCCGGAATACGGGAACAAGGACAGCCATCTGCTGCGGAACATCGTGCTGTATGACAACGGCGGCGAGCATTTCGAGCCGGGGCGCGACAGTGTGAACAATCCGTCGACGCACCATCTGATCTATTCGGACAGCATTGTGTTCCTGTATGACCCGATGAAGGACATCCGCCTGGCCTCCAAGTGCGACAGAGCCGATCCGCAATTGAAGCAGCGGCAGTATAAAGGCAACCAGCAGGTGCTCCTGAACGAAATGATCGCCCGGATCCGGAAATATTCCGGTCTGAACAGCCGGGAAAAATACAACAAGATGTTCATCATGGTGATCCCGAAATACGACGCCTGGAAAGAGGTTTTCCCGATGGATCTGGCGAACACGGAATTCACCATGTACAGCGAGTCGGACATGAAATATTATCTTGACCTGTCCGCCATCACCAATGTTTCCTATATCCTCAGAAATATGATGCTGAAAACCATGCCGGATGTGGTTTCCACCTGCGAATCCTTCTTCTCCACCGTGTATTACCTGCCCGTGAGCGCCTTGGGCAAGATCCCGGAATATGACGAAAAGAACGAAACGATCGGTATCCATCCGGAACATCTGAAACCGGTCTGGGCGGAAGTGCCGATGCTGCTGCAGTTCTGGTATTCCGGCCTGATCGAGGGGGTCGCGCCGTTCTACAAGGACAGCATCCCGATCGAAAACTACAAGTTCGTCGGTGATTCCCTGATCTACTCCATTCCCGGACACAACGGACGCTTTTCGGTGCCGTCCAATTACTGGGGACGGACCGTATACAACGAAACGGCGAAGAGTTTCATCACGTTCCCGGACAATCAGACGGAGGAAACGGCTGCGGACAGCGGTCCGGCAAACAAGTCTTCCGCCGGCGACGACGATTTCTGGAATTGATCAACTAATTTGACATAGGAAGGCTGGATCATGGCTTTTGAACTGGTATACACCTCAGTCCCGCAGGGGATCCGTCCGGGGAGTTCCGGATTCTGTACCGTCGCATACACCAACGGACTGGCTGCAAATTTGATCCTGCAGCTGGAAGGGATGAGCGCCTATAAAGCCTATTTCCCCCATTATGACGAAAATGCGAACAACAATCCGGTCTCCTATTCCCATTATATCTACAGTAACTCCGGGGGACGGCACCATATCCTCAGCCGGGTCTGTTTCTACGGACTGGACTATACCAAACGCTCCAACAAACTGGCTCATCACCTGGTGGTCAGCCAGCAGGAAGCCAATGCGTCTGACGGCGGGCCCGCATCCGTATTCCGGCAGGACGGCCTTTTCTTTACCGAATGGACCGGCGGTCCGGAACTGTTTCCCAAACAGAAAGCCATCGGTCCGGCGGATGAGCCGCTGCGGACCGCGCAGACCTGGCAGGAATATACGGGCGACGCCGGCTGGGCAGGGGTCCTGGCCGAGGCCTATTTGAAAAGTCCCGCCAAGCCGGTCTTCATCATTTTCGATCCGCTGCGCCATACCGACACGCTCTCCCTGGTCAGTGAAGCCATGATGCTGCTTCCCCGGGAAGCCCGATGGAAAGTCTCCTTCAATACCTATCTGACCACGCTGCCCGCCGGTCTGCAGTGCAGCTGGCGTTTCTGCGTGCCCAATTCCGATCCGCTCAAGGAAGCGCGCCGGGTCCCCGGAACCGTGGTCATCGACCTGACCCGTCCGATGGATGCCGCGCCGGACGGCAAGCTGGTGCAGGTCGCCCGGACCGGTCAGCTGCCGCAGGAAAAAGCCGCTCCGGTCTTGGACATACCGGCATCCGCGAGACAGGACCGTCCGCAGGAGAAATCCAAGTCCCTTAAACTTACGATCCCCAGCGGGAAGAAAAAGCTTACACCCATTCCCATTCCGCCTCCGCCGCCTCCGCCGGGAAAAGCCAAACGCGGATCGGTCTCGAAGAAAAACAAAATCATCCTGCTGGGCGGGATCGCCGCCATCCTGCTGGTCCTCCTCGCGGTCGGTTCCGTCTTCGGGATCGCCTATTACAAGTCGGGATCCGCTTCCCGGCACGAGATGCCGGACCGGGACAGAGAGGATATCCTGGACCGCAGGGCCGAAAACTCCGAACGGAAATCCGCTGCCGAACCGAAGAAAAAAGCGGAAGTTTCTGATGAGAAGAAGACCGAAGCTCCGGCCGCCAAGAAGGCTGACGCTCCGGCTGCCAAGAAGGCCGAAACTCCGGCTGCCAAGAAAGCCGGAACCCCCGCTGACAAGAAATCCGCTCCCAAACAGCCGGAAAAGACTGCATCCGTCAGCGACCCGACCAAATATTTCTGGTATCAGAACGAGCTCAAGTCCCTGTTGAAAAAGGATGATCTCTGGACTTCCGAAGCCATACTGGATCCCCGGAAGAAACTTTCCGTCAGTTCCGTAACCATGAATGTAAAATGGGTGGATGACACCAAAGAAGAAACATGCAAGCTTTCGGATGGGGTATTTGCGATCGAGAGAATGGTGACAAGTCTTTCCGGGGTTGAAGAAAAAACGACGCTTTTTTCCGCACGGGTGAAGATCGAGGGCGGAAAACTGGTGTTCACGGTCACGGAGGACAAACATAAAAATGCCGGGATCGAATGGCGCAGCCTGACCCTGAGCGACAAGCGCGTCATCCATTGTGCTTTTGTTCCGAATAAAACGCTGGTCGATCCGAAAGACGCCAAGGTGACAGTTACCATTTCCGGATTGAAAGTAGACTGTCCCCTGACCGAGGAAGACGGCAAGATCCCGGATGTTCAGAAAAAATATCGAATCGTCCGGCTCAAGGATGGAAAGAAAACCATTTATGAGATCTCGCTCACAGACGGCACGGGGACGATCAAGACAGCGGCTTCCCTTACTCCCGACCAGAAAAAGACTTATAACGCCAGAGCAAAATTTGAAAAGAAATTTGCGTCTTACAGCCGGAACAAGGATTTTAAGGGTTACAATAAGAAAAAGGACCTCAAAATAAAAGACGATTTCTTCAAAGTCGAAAACCTTAAGGATTTTACATGCCAGGAGATCAAGAATAACCTTGACAAGTTGAATAAAGAACTTGCAGAGGATTTTGAGAAGCTTTACGGCCCCGAACAGGCAGGAAAAAAATATGAGCTTGCGGCGGATTTTAAGGACAGACTGGCCAAGGAAGCAGGCGAGAAAGCCAAGAAGGATCTGAAGGCTTTGAAGAATAAGAAAATCCCGGTCACGGCCGAGCTGGGCTACAAGAATGGCGGCAAGTGGATCAAGGTCAAAGAGATCAAGGACGTGACGATCAACGACTGATGGAGCCGGTTGAGAATGAAGCATGAAAGAGAAGGGAAATATGCATAAGGAAAGGATTTTGCGACATGAATGAGATGCAGAAACTGGTAAAAGAGATCAAGAATATATTGGATTCGAACGACTGGTCGAATTCGCCGCCGCGGCAGGAGATGGCGGAAAAATATGCCGAGTTCTGCCAGAATTACCAGAATCTGGTGAACCAGTGCAACAAGCTGATCGATCAGAATATGGTGACGGAAGCGGTCGATCTGGCGAACGGACAGGAGCCGCCGCTTGCGCAGCAGCTGAAACTGCTGGATTTTCCGGGGGCGGAATCGTTCCGGGAACTGGGGCTGATCTATGAATGGCCGGCGATCCCGGAACTGGACCATGAGGTTCTGGAAAAACTCAAAAGCATGGACCGGGATTCGAGGAATCTGCAGCCGCTGCTGAACGCATACCGTCAGATCGTCCGTTCGGACGACGTCAAAACCAAAGTGATGCTCCTGCGCCGTCTGGTCCAGGTCGACAGCGGTTCCAAAGAATGGAAAAACGCGCTGGTCCAGCAGGAAGAGATCTGGATGGCGATGCTGATCCGTCAGACCAAAGACGCCATCATCGAAAAGAAATACGATGTGCTGGAATCGCTGTTTGAAAAGATATCGGATCCGGAGTGGACGGAAAAGGCGCCGGAAAAAGTGACCCGGAAAATCGTGGAGGTGCTGGAGCAGCACCGGCTGGATGAACTGAAGAAAAAAGCGGCCGGGATCCTGGAAGCGATCAACGATGCGTATGGCAATTTCGATTACGACGGATTGACGGGTTCCCTTTCGGACTGGCAGGAACTGGTCTCGCGTTTCGGCTACCAGCCGGAAGACCGGGAAGCGCTTCAGGTGAAGGAGGCGAAAGACTACTGGCTGCAGCAGAAGAAGCAGCGCGCGGAAGACGCGCGGTTCGAGGAACTCTCCGAACAGCTGAAGAACAAGCTGGAAAAGAATGCGCCGCAGGATGAACTGGACATGATCTACAACCAGATCGTCCTGATGGACCGGAGACCGGCGGAACATATCGAACAGCAGTATTTTGCCGTGAAGGACAATTTTGATTCGACGCAGCAGCGGAAACGGATCCTCAAAATAACCGGTATCGCGGCGGGGATCCTGGCGGTGGTCGGGCTCATCGTGTTCCTGATCTATATGCAGGTCATGAGCTCCACCGAGAAAAAATGGATCCAGCAGCTCAGCGCGGCCATGGAGGAATCGACTTCCGCTCCGGCCCTGGCTCTGATCTCCAATCTGCAGAAGGAACGTCCGGATTTCGCCAAACGGCCCGGGATCGCCCGGCTTATCGAAAAGGTCAACCGGAGACACGAACAGGAGGAATCCAACCGGAAGCAGTTTGTCAAGCAGGCAGCCCAGTTCCGGGCTCTGCTCAAAGATTATGAGCGGAACCGTCAGAAACTGGAAGAAGGCCTGAAAAGCCTGAAACGCTGTATCGTGGACAAACAGGAGCAGGAAGTGTTCGACCAGGTGAATGCCGACTACAACGCGCAGCGCGATCTGTTCCATGCCCGGAAAAAAGAGATTTTCGAACGTTTCATCACCCGGATCAACATCAAACGGGGCGAGTTCTACGATGCACTGGAAAAAGTGAAGTTGGATGTTGCGGCCAAAATCATCGAAGAGATCCAGGAACTCGAAAATCAGGCCAAACAGTCCTATGCAGTCATCAGCAAAGTCTTTCCCCGCCGGGAACAGGAATTTACCCAGTCCGGTGCTTTGCGGGAAAAACTTTCCACCCTTTCCCGCAAGGTCAGCCAGGCGGGGGATCTCATGACCAGTATCAACACCCCCAATTCGCTGGAACAGCTGCGCAGCGATCTCCAGGAATATCTGAGGCTGGGCACGAACCGGGCGGCAGCAGGAAACATGGAAAAACTGCTGGCTTCCGTCAAGGCCGCTCAGGATGTCTCCGCGGCTTTGGCCGGGAATACTGTGGCCACGGAAAACCACTTCTCCCGGGATCATGCCCGGATGAAGAAAATCGGCCAGAACCAGCGGAATGCCCTCGCCCGGAGTTCCGAAGTCTTTGAAAAAACGAACAACGGATTCGAGAAGACTCCCTTCTGCTCCATCATCCTCAAAACCGAGGACAATCTTCTGGTGGACCTGTATTTCCCGGAAAAATGGTATTCCTCGAAAGAATACAAGCCGAAATGGACCGTCATCTCCGACCGGATCGAATGCAAAGTGAAATATATCCGGGACAAAGACAATAATGGCACCGCTGTCATCAAAGGCAGTGACGATGCCCGCCGCGTATCGGTTTCGCTCAATGGCGAAAAAACGTTCAGCTGCCGGCTGGTTTATCCCGCGCGGTTGACCCGGCAACAGAAATTCCCGCCAGCTCCTCAGATCCTGGTGGTCCGGAAGATCAGCGACATGCTGCTGCAGTGCGAAGCCTCGAAGATCGAGAAAACGCTGGCGGATGCGGTGACCGCTGTCATCGACAACTCGGAGATCAATCCTTTCCTGAGTTTGCTTTACTGCCGCACCCTGGCGAAACACCTCCTGACCGCGGACCCGGAAAACCGCTCGTATTTGAAGCTCCAGAAAGATCTCGCTTCTTTCGACGTCCCGAAGAATTACAACATTCTGGAAAGCTACGTGGACATGAACCGGAAACTGCAGCAGAAGCTGAACCTTCATCTCGCCACGGTTTCCAGCAACATGAAACTCGTGTCCCAGCAGGATTTCTTCCTCCGGCTCTGGAACATCATGCTTTCCCGCAAACTGGTTCCCGCCGGGTTCATTTCGGCCGACGGGACTTTCCACCGGTTCGTCCATGCGCCTGAAAACGGCGAACTGTGGCTGATCCCGGCGGAGATAAATCAGAAGATCCGCGTGGTCGGAACTTACCGGAAGGGAAAAATCAAGCTCGCATCCGCGGCCAAAAACAACGAGGAGCTCCATTATTCCCTGCTGTTCACACCGTCCGATTCCAAAGAGACGAGATCCATCGCTTCCGAATTTTCGAAAAATTCGGATTATGCCGTATTCACCGCACAAGATTACCCCAGTTCCTGGCCGGTCTTTTAATTGTTAAAATAGGAGATTATCATGTCTATCAATCAGGATTCGAACACATATTATGTTACCCGCAACGGAAAACTGATCGGGCCCATATCCATCGACCGCGTCGCCTTTTGTCTCGGCAGACGCCTTTTCACCGATGCCGATACGATCTCCACCGACCAGCTGAACTGGATCTCCATTTCCGAATTCCGGGCGCTTATGAACCAGCGTGTCCGCACCGCCGATAAAGATTCTCCGAAGGTGATCCGGAATGGCGTCGGCTCCGGCATGACCGGAGGAGGAGGGGGGGTATATCCGCCGGGCCCGGGTAATGAGACCGAAGAGCCGCGGAAATCAGACAAGGTCTTTACGATCGTTGCCATTTCCGTCATCCTGCTGCTGATCTGCGGCATCGGTGTCGGCGGATATTTCGCCTACGATCATTTCTTCGGCGCAGCCTCATATGCTGCCGTCAAGGAAGTCCAGGAGGTCATTAACTTGCGTGAAAAGCTCGCAAGCAACAAAATCAACCGGAGGGAGTTCTGGAAAAAAGCGGAAACCCTGGCTTCGGAAAACAATCCGCTGGTCGGGTGGCTGATTTTCTGCGAGGTCCTGGGCAGCGGTGACGATGAGATCGCCCATGACAAAAAACAGCGGGAAAAAATCTATGACATCCTGAGACGGAAAGACAATGAATGGGCAATTCTGGTCAAAGTGCTGGGAGAATCCAGTACTTTTTCCGGTTCTTTTAACGGATTGTCCCGCAAGTCTATTGAGCTTTTGGAGAAAAAAGACAGGGAAACTTCAAAAAAATATATCTGCGTGGCCTTGGGTAAAATAGATTATGCCGCTCTTGACCGGCTGATTTCCAAAACGCGGGACAGCAGTATTTTATGGCGGATCGCTTTCCATGCCAATGTTTTAGCCGGAATATGGGATGCATATAACAAAGAAACGAATAAAAATTTGAAGAATAATCCCCGGGAAGTGATCCATGATGTGTCAAAACGTATGCTTGAACTGAAGTTGAATTCCGATTCCTATTACTGGGATATGAAGTATTACAAAGAAGATTCCCACGATTACAAGACTGTTGCCAAGAAGCTGAAAGAGGAAATGGAAGAGTCCAAAGAGTTCAAACTGGAAGTCAGCGACTTCCGGGGATACGGGTTCTTCCTGATCCAGAACGGAGCCATTTCCTACCGTCACCTCAGCGGAGAAAAACCCTATCGTGCCAAAATCGATGGAGAATCGTGGAAGTTGAGCCATAAATATCCCCTGATGGAGAAAAACGCGGGAATGACAGAGGTTTCCAAATCCGAAAATCTTTCCGTTTTGAACTATAAAGGGGTCACGTATCTGATCCCGAAAAAGAAGGGGATGGTCGAAGCGAAGGTCAGGATATACAAGCGTCTGGATTTGGAGAACGAGTAATAAAACAGGAGAATGGATCATGAGTTCATCTTTTAGAACGCCGCAGTATGCGTTGAACTGGAAACGGCAGGACCCGGAAGCGAAATGGGGCTTCCATGCCGGAAAATTCACCTCGGTAAGCAATTTCGTTTCGTTCCTGCTGGGATTGGTCCTGACGGGTATATTCTACGGGGCGCTGTATCCGTTTTACCTGATGAACAAATGGCAGATGGTCAACATGTTTTTCCATGGCGGCCCGGAAAACCGTTCAACTATCCCTTATTTTACGGTTTTCCTTTCCTGCTGGTGCCTGGCGTTCCTGATCCTCAAATCGAAAAAACTTTCCCTGCAGAAACGTGCGCTGGAGATCGAGCTGGTTCCTGAAGACGCAGGAGCGGATTTTGTCATCTCCCCGATGAATGCGCAGGACATCCGGGTCTCGCTCAGCCGTCAGGTCCTCCGGGTGGAGGATTTCATGCTGCTGTGGCGGGTGGAATGCGCACTGGGCAACCTGAAGAACATCGGGCGGGTCTCCGACGTGTCTTCTCTGCTCACGGACCTGGCGGACCAGGATGCCGATTTTGTGGAAAGCAGCTACACGCTTCCGAAAGGACTGATCTGGGCGATCCCGGTCCTGGGATTCATCGGGACGGTGCTGGGGTTGTCCCAGGCCGTCGGCGGTTTCGGAGCGGTCGTGGCAGGTGGTGCCGATCTGGAAGCGCTGAAGGGTGCGCTCGGCGGCGTGACGGGCGGTCTGGCCACTGCGTTCGAAACCACGCTGATCGCGCTGGTCGCCGCGCTCATCATCCAGCTGCTGCTGACTTTTCTGCAGCAGAAAGAAGGTGCATTCCTGGATGACTGCGCCTCCTATTGCCACAACCAGCTGACTTCCCGGTTGAAGATGGTGGATATCCGGGAGGACGCGGAACGGTTCTGACCGCAGAAGGCAGAAGATGAGGAAGAAGAACAATTCCATCCCGATCTCGCTTTTTTCTTTTCAGGACATCATCACGTGTCTGACCGGGATCATGATCGTCATAGTGCTCGTGATCCTGCTGCAGCTGGTCGATTCCGTCGCGCAGGCTGCTGCCCGGGTCGAGCATCATCCTGAATTTCAGGTCATGCGCAACAAGCTTGCCGAACTGATGCAGAAAGAGGAGCTCCTGAAAAAAGAGCTGGCCTCCCTGAAAAACAAAAAGGAGGAAAAAGACCGGCGTTTCCAGCATGCGACCGAGGCGGAGATCCGTTTCATGATCAAACAGGAAGAGGCCAAAGCCATTCCCATCCGCGAAAAACTGGACGACCTGAACCGGGACCTGAACCGTCTCCGGAAGGAGATCAGCCAGGCGCAGGCCCGGGATGCGATCCTGAAGCAGCAGATCCGGGAACAGATCCAGATGACGGACCATATCAAAAAACTCGCCATGCAGGCTGCCACGCTCCGGAAACAGAAACGCGAACTGGGTGACGCCATTCAGCGGAAATCGAAAATGCTGGAGTTCGAATTCTCCGGTTTTTATGACCATACTCCGGTACTGATCGAAGTCTGTACCGGCGGATTCCGCGCGAAAGTCTATCCCGACGGCGAGATCGTTTCCTTCGGAGATCCGAAAGCCTACAGTTCCCCACTCGGTTCGCTGAGCAGCCTGAAAAACTGGCTCAGCCGCCAGTCCGGGAAGGTCTATCCGGTTTTCCTGTTCAAAAGCAATACCCTCCGTTTCCACGACGATGTCGTCTTTTCCTTCACGGGCCAGAATATCGGACGTGAACTGCTTGATGATGGAGAGGAGTGTTTCTGATGGCCCGAAAAAATTCATTACCTGAAAGTCTTGAGCTCCTTCTGGACACCATGTGCAACACTTTCGGCGGCATCATGTTCATTGCCCTTGCGCTGATCATCTTGTCCCAGCTGGTGGGCAAGCAGATGAAGGATATGACCGAGGAACAGTATTCCGAAAAGGCGATGGCCCGGCTCGAACAGATGGTCAAGGAGCAGGAACAGAAGCTTACTGCGCTTCAGCTGGCGATCGCCAAACTGAAACTGCCCTCCGGTTCTTCCTCCCCGGAAAAGAAGGCGCTGATCCGGCAGTTCGCTGCCGTCCAGCAGAAGAACATCGAACTGAAATCCCAGCTGGAGCAGACTGCGGTCAAAGTTGAGGCAGCCAGACAGAAACTGGCGCGTCTGCTGCTTCAGGAACAGCGCAGCATGGCGGAACTCAAGAAACTGAAAAAGAAAAATGAAGACGAGAAAGCGATGAACGAGGAACTGGAAAAACAGCTCCGGAAAGACGTCGCGATGCTCAAAAAACAACTGGAAAAGACCCGTCCGAAAAGCCTCCGTTTTGCCTTGGACCAGAAGACTTCCCTTGATGCGTATTTTGTTTTGGTCTGCGACAGCAAAATCTATCGAGCCGGCGATCAGAGGATCCGGAATTCCGACGAAGTCCGATGGGATCAGATCGACTCCCGGAATCTTCGTCTGATCCCCAGACGCGGTACCACGCTCAGTTCTGCGCCCCATGTCGAGCTGAATTATCTGTTCCGCTCTGTTGATCATTCCCGGTATTTCATTTATCTCTGCACGGACCTGGACAGTTATTCCACCCTTCTGGTGCTTCGCCGGTATCTGCGCAACCGCGGGTATCAGGTTTACCTGGAAATTAATCCTACCTTCCGGTTCACGCTCAGTGCTACCAGTTACAGAGCTTCCAATTAAAAGGAAAAAGGCAGTTTTTTCATGAAGATCATTTGTCCGCACTGCAATACGGAGTTCCCGGATACCCCGGATGTTTACAGGGGAAAGTCCTGCAAATGTTCGGTCTGCCACCGGATTTTCACCATCGGACCGGCGGTCTTCTGCCCCGGATGCGGAACCGCGAACGCAGCCGGCGCGATGAAGTGCCGTCAATGCGGAAAATTCTTTCCGGTCCGGTCAGAGAAGCTCCCGCCTCCACCGCCACCTCCGCCACCGCCACCCCCGCAGCTGCAGCCGTTGCCGGATCAGAGAGGCGCCGGGGAGGTAGGTCCGCGGATTGTCAAACCTGCGGAAAGGAATAAAGGACAACACCAAGGGCGTGAAAATTCCCTTGTCGGCTGTATCCTGGGAACGCTGGGGGTCCTGCTGCTGATCGCCGGGGTAGGACTGTATATCCTGGCGCTGGTCGATTTCTGCGGAATGTTTTTCGGTTATGACATTACCGGATCCCGGTATTCTCCGATCTTTTTCGGATTGGGCGGACAGGCATGTCTGTTCCTGTGCGGCATCGGTGCGGGCAAGAACTGATCCTGCAGTTTGTAGTAACGGACCGGAGAGCAGACCGGCTTTGCCAGCGGATCGCGAAGCAGTTCCAGTGCATGGCTTCCCAGCTGACGGCCGATCTGCAGGTTGGCATTGTCGTAAAAAATCAGATCCATCAGATGGATATCCAGGTCCGGATATTCTTTCACCCGCTTTTCCTGAGCCGGAGACGGCGGAAGCAGGATCGGGAACCGGGCTTTTTCCGCCGACAGATGTTCCAGCATGTTGGAAATGTTGCAGGAATTGAGACCCAGAAACATTCCATCCACCGTTTTCAGCAGACGACGGCTCAGAAATTGTTCCGCTTTTCCGATCTGTTCCCTGGTCTCGGCCAGACATTTTGCGTGATTTTTAAGCATGTGCTCCTGAAAATGGGAAAACCGCTGATGGTCCGGACACCAGTAAACCACTTTGCGGCAGCCGCGTTTCAGGAAAAAATCCGCGACCAGCTGACCTGCGTGGACCTCGTCGTACAACAGATCACTGCGGAAATCGACGACCGGAATGCCGGTGCTGCGGATCATTTCGGCCTCTCCGGAATATTCCCGGAGATCCAGCAGGAGGGAATGTCCGCTGCAGCGGATAGTCTTCATAAACCGGCTGTCAGGCAAGCCGGAACAGAATTCCAGATGACAGGAATAGTTGATGCGGTTTTCGAACAGCACATCGAAAAAACCCCGCAGGATCTGCTGACGCTGACGGTCGAACCAGTTTGCCCGGGAAAGGACTCCGACGGAAATGGAAATCGCATCGGCCATTAGGGGATTGGTGAAGGTCCCTTTGCGGCCGGGGATCCGGAGCAGATAATTCTGCTGCACCAGGAAAGCAATGGCTTCCCGGACTGTGCCGCGGGCGACCCCGAGCAGCCCGGCCAGTTCCCGTTCCGCCGGAATCTTTTCCGGGCGGATGCCCGTTCTTCGGGCCAGGAACAGCAGATACCGGCGCACCGGTTCTCCTGCCGGGGAATTGAGTGATCTCGCCATGTTCCAAACCTCATATTTTTTTCTTCGGGTATATCATTATAGACCAAACCATAAAAAAAACAAGGGGAAAAGGAGTAATTTTATTACTGTTTTCCCTGCTGTGCCTTGCCAAAGTAAACGCAGCTCCTGTCTTTGGTCTGATTAAGTGCAATCACTTCCTCTTTACCCTTTGGCAAGGCACAGGCAAAGAATATTATGTTTTTTCTGGTTGTATGGGGCTTCCCCGGCTTGCAAATATGCCAACGGCAATTATATTAAACCGAAATCATCAGCCAGACATAGTGAAAGGATCCAGCATGAAAAAAATATTGACGCTTCAGGCTTTGCTGTTTGCCGCTGCACTTTTCGCAGCGCCGCTCAATTATATTGATGATCACGGTGCGATTTCCGGCACCGCCACCAGCGATGGCAGCATCACCACTTACCGTGATGCCTCCGGCCGGGTTATCGGATCATCCTCCCCCAGCGGGAATCAGATCTTATACCGCAGTGCCCACGGACAACTGGTCGCTACGGCTGAACAGAGCGGCAACCGTACCACTTACCGCGATGCCCGCGGCCAGATTTTCGGAAGCGCGACTACTGATGGGAACCAAATCACTTATCGCGACCATAAAAGCAGGATCGTCGGCACTGCGACTTTTTCCGAGAATTTGACGACCTACCGGAATGTCAGCGGCAAATTTCTGGGAACGGTCAGCAGCGGGGAAAACAACGCTTTCACCCGTGATGCATTCTTCCATGTCCTGATATCCGCGAAAGGCGATTTCGGGATCCGCTTCGGCAATTGATCCTTCCGTTGTTATCCAGCCGGGGAACCGGAGACAATAGTAATCTGTTTACGGCCTGCGGGCCATGGTCTTATTTACGTACCATTTTTGAAAAACAAAAAATGGGAATGCGGGAATTCCTGCTTGAAAAATCCCCTTTAAAATGTTATATTATCAAATCACATCAATTATGGACAGAACAACAAAATAGGAGGCTTCCATGAAAAAACATTTTTCCGTCTTTTCACTTGTCACTGTGATGATTTGTTGTGCGGTGCTGCTTTCCGGGTGCAGAACAGCGCAGCCCCGGATCACTCAGGTCGCCATCATCGACACCCTGCTGGGCGGGATGTATGACGGTTCCGCCACGGTCAAACAGCTGAGATCCTGGGGCAATCTCGGGATCGGCACCATGCATCAGCTGGATGGCGAGATGCTGATGGTGGACGGCGTGGTCTATCAGGTGAAATTCGACGGTTCGGTGGAGCGTCCGTCCAGAAGGGAAACGATCCCGTTCGCCACGGCAGTCAATTTCGTTCCCACCAAAGAGGTCCAGCTGGGGACCATCAAATCGTTCAAGGAGTTTGAAAAACTGATCCCGCAGTACATCTCCAACCGGAATGTCCCGGTCGCAGTCCGTTTCACCGGCACTTTCTCCTACATGCATACCCGTTCCGTCGAACGGCAGAAAAAACCGTATCGCCCCCTGATCGAGGCAGCCAAAAATCAGGCGGAATTCAAATTCGAAAACATTTCGGGGGATATGGTCGGTTTCCTGTTCCCCAAATACTTCCAGGGGATGAATGTTCCCGGCTGGCATCTGCACTTTGTTGATAAGAAACGCCGTTGCGGCGGACATGTCCTGGATTTCTCCACGCTCAACGGAAAACTGGAAATCTGCGAGATTTATGATTTCCGGGCGGTTTTCCCGGCCAAATCCTCTCATCTGGCTCAGATGGATCTGAATAAAGACCGCGGTCAGGAACTGAAAAAAGTGGAGTCCTCCCGTCAATAACCTTCCCGTGCAGCTGGTGAAATACCAGGCAAAATAACCTCGGGATAAAAACAGCAGCAGGCGGCCGGAAAAATCAGGCCGCCTGCTGCTGTTTTTGAGGTCCAGTAAAGACCGGGGAATGGCCCGATACGATGATGCTCATCCCCGGCTTTCCGTTTCTTCGTCTGGTTTTCCGGGCAGATCCGCCCGAAAAGAATCATGGAAAACTCAAAGAGACTTTAAAATCTCATCGTAAGTTTTCAGAACATCTGCCCATTTGTTTTTGTTCTTGGCCGAGATACGGTCGAAATGGGGTTTCAATTTTGTGAGATCATCTTTCAACGAAGCAATCTTCCCGGCTTTTCCCCAGTTTCCCAGATTCTTTAACGTTTTCAGATGCATATCCGGCTGGAAATAATAGAAATAACGCTTGTAGGTTGCGAGCAGGAATGCATAGCGTTTCGCATCTTCCGCTTTGTTCGCATTGGCAAGATAGATATCATACCAGGAGGGATTCTTTTCGGCAAAAGCGATGGCTTCCGGTATGAATTGTCCGCGGCAGAACGCAAACATCTTTTTCATGGACAGTTTGCGTTCGGCATTTTCGACCGGTTTCTCATACAGCTCATCGCAGACTTCGTCCACGATTTTGCAAAGCCCGTCAAAGGTTTTGACTTTTTGGTCTAAAAACCGATACATCATCAAGTTGTTGGCTTTCACATTTATGGCAGTGGACTCTTCCGCGGCCTTTTTGTATGGAGCCGCATCTTTTCCTCCCCATCCGGGGAACGTGTTTGCCGCCTGTGTGCAGAATGCCGCCGCGAGCGCGATTGCCGACCATGTCATTTTTTGCATCATTTTCATCCTCTGTTTTTAGGTTTGTTAAAATTGAATGTCAGGCTGACTGACAAGGATGGTTTTTGAAAGTCCTGGTTTTTTCAGGACAACACTGCCGTTCCCAGTGCATTTACAGGAGAAAACGCCGTTTTCGTATTTGGGATCCAGCAGACATACCGTGCCTTTCAGTTCGGCATCCACCGGAATGGCGACCAATGCGGCGCATTGCCCTTCCTTCAGCTGTAGCCGGATCCGTGTTCCCGCTTCCGTTGCGATCACTTCCGCCTTATAATCGGAAGTCCTTTTCCCGACTTTGTCATAGACCAGGATTTCAGCAAGCCGGTTCGAGTCATGCCACCCGAATTCCCCGCTGACGCAAGTCAGGATCCGTTCCTTCCCCATCAGCCAGCGGGAATGGATCTCGATGGGGGTGAACGGGAACATTTTCTGCGTGATGGTGGGCGAAGCAGCGGTGTTGGAATAGTGATAGTACAATGCGCCGTTCCTCATGGCGTTGCGGATATCGGCCATATTCTCTTCCGCAGTCCGCCCATAGGTGGAAACGTCTCCCAGCTGAATTGGAGTGTAAAGATGGGAATAATAGACCCACCATGAATTGAATGTCTCTTCAAACCGCGGGAAATGGAATTTCCGTTCGGAACGGGTTTCCGGACCGAAATTGCCGAGAAGCAGTTTTTGATGTCCGTTGAGGATCTTGTCCATTACTTTCAGCATGAACGGAAGTTTCAGCAGCGGCACAAAACCTATTTTTCTGGAGACGTTGTGGTTTCTGTCCAGTTCCACGGAAACCTTGTCCCACTTGTCATAGGAGATGCGGCAGGGCGAACAGTTCATCTCGTCGATGTAGATCCCGTCCAAATCATAAGTTTTGCACATGAAATCAACCGTCCGCAGCAGCGATTTTCCGTAAGAATTTTCCAGTGTCGGAATGAAGAAATGATATGGTTCTTCGATCCCTTTGTAAATCTTTCCGTCTTTGCCGTACTGAATACTGTCGGCATACGTTTTGTAGTCATCGACTTCCGTGGACCACTGCGTATGCAGGTAAAGCATGCGTTTGAGGCCGGGAAGGATCGCTTTTGCCTTTCGGAAGAGGTCTTGCTCAAATTCGCGCAGGGGTTCCACCGGGCGGGTTTCGATCTTCCCGGCAATATTGACCCGGGACTGATCTTTCATCAGAGCCGTTCCAAATACGGCGGAATACCATTTTTTCCGTTCTCCGCCCATATGTTTCCAGTAATGCACCCCGTAAATATTCATGGTGACCCCGTTTTTCTCATGAAAACGGACCGCTTTCTGCGGTTCTTTTTCCCAATCCATGAAAACGTTCATCGAAAAACTGATTTCTCCCGGGATCGTGAAATTCACCTCCCAGTCGCGGCGGACCTCGTTGACAAAGTCATAATAATCCATGGACATGACCGGATAGACGGACCATTCTACCGTGCGGGATTCTCCGGGAGAAAGCGCGAACGAATCCGTGCGGATACCGGTTTTCCCATCCTCGCAATACTGGATATTCTGCACCCGGAACACATCGTCCTGCGCCAGCAGCGCGATTCCGGTGGAATGTTCCATGTCCGGACAGAAGATGCTGGGATTGCGGCCGTCTTGATTGGAGGAACGGGAAGGACTGCTGTCTCCGGCCAGATAAATGCGGGGGAACCGGATCGAATCCATTTCATAAGCGATCTTGATGCCGATCAGCTGGTTGGATTTGCTGGTGAAGGTATCGAAAATATCTATCCGGTTTTCCCGCTTGACCATTTTCCGTTTTACGGAATAGAACGGATTTTCATCGTTCAGGGAAATCCGTTTTTTCCGTTCTCCCGGCAGCGAAAGGACTGTCCGGATCGTGTATTCTGAACCGCCGAAAGCCACCCGAAAACCATCTTGAGTTTCCTGAACGGTGTAGTCCGGACGCGGGATTTTTCCGACTTTGACAAAATTTTTTTCCGGAACCACTGGTCTGAGTTTCGTCGGAGTTTCTTCCTGCACGGCGGTAAAATTCCGGACGGCCAGAGCGGGTTTCCGCTTGATACCCCAGTTCCGGTAATACCCTTCCAGTTCCGATCCGAACCGGATGCGGATCATGTTTTTTCCGGTTTTCGACAACACATCGGAAATATCGATCTTGATTTTATACGCCTCGAAATTGGCGGGAAGGAACTTCGGGATCGCCAGTTCATAGTCAGGGGAATACAGCGCATACCATTTCTCTCCTTTGCAGACCTGGAATACTCCGTAATCTCCGTGGATCGCGGTCAGTTTCTTGTTGAGCAGACGCGGCGTGTTCCGGTCAGCCATGGCGGAAAGGAGATTCCCGTTTACCAGGATCTGCCAGCAGGGGTTCCAGCCGCCGAGCCGGGGAAAATCGAGCCTCTGTTCAAACTGCAGGATCACTCTCCCCTTGCCATCCCACGGAGGCAGTTCCCAGACCTTGTTGTCGTGGATCCGGATAAAGAACTCCGGTTGGACCGGGATCAGGATTTTTTCCCCTGCGGGGAGCAGCAGAGATGAGATGGCCAGAAGAAATACGGTAATGTTTTTCATTTTCATTCTCCCGTGTATACGTATTGGAACATGGTGCCGCAATCATACCACCAGCTGTCAATAGGAGGCGAATGTACTCCTTTTTTGAATTGTGCTTTCAGTTCCTTTGCGGAGGAAGTCTGTACATGACCGTCGGCCATGATCAGATTCGCTCTCCGGTTGTGTCTGGCAAATATAAATCCGCCAAAGCCGCGGTCGATCCGGTACCATTGCGGTTTGCCGGGATCCGGGACGTATATCTCGTTTGATGTATTCGGTGCGCACTTGATGCTGTCCGCATACAGCGGATACCGGGCAGCGGATCCTTTGATCGAGGTAACACGCAGTGAAACGATTTTCGTGCTGCTGAGGACTTCTCCATTCACCGCGCCGTCTCCGCCGTAGGAATCAAAATAATTTCCTTCGTGTTTTCCTCCCCGCAGATCTGACGGACAGCGGAAAATGATGGGCGATCCCACTTTGGGGTGTGACAGGTTCCCGGCAAGGATATAAACCGATACCCATGCGATCTCCTGTCCATTATAAAGGGAATAAGTCGGCGCGATGTATTCTTTGTTCTCCTGCGCATATTGCATGGCAACGAGACCGAGCTGTTTCAGGTTGGCGGTGCAGGAAATCGCATATGCCCGCCGTCTTGCCTGATTCAAAGCCGGCAGCAGCATTCCCGCCAGGATCGCTATCATCGCAATAACAACGAGGAGTTCTATGAGTGTAAAACTCAACTGCTTGTGATTTTTCATGATGAATCCTTTTCCCATTTTTTCTCTCCCTTACTTTTTTATGTTGACTTTCAATCTCTCATTCGGACTGTTCGATTTTTATTGGTTCGCAGTTCGATCTGCATGAGTTCTTTTTCATTCACGGATCAGTTCGAAGAACGGAGTAACACCGTGTTTCAGTTTTGCCGTGTCGAAGGAAACAGTCAATTTCCCTTCGGCGTTCTCAAGAGGAATCTCTTCCAGACGTTCTCCATCGAGCCCAAGCGCATACAGTTTCCAAGTCCCAGGTTTTGTCTGAAGTTCCGCTTTACACTCTCCAGATCGTACTAAAGTCGGTTTTTTTCCGTTGGAAAACAGTTTTGTCCAGTCTTTGGAAAGCTTCATGCCGGAATTGATGGCTTCAGTGCTGAAAATCAGCACGATCCGCGATGAATCCGCAAGGTCTTTGCCGTCAACCGCACTCGCCGCGACAGTCGCATGTCCTTTGGCGGGGAAAACAGTCAGTTTACCCAATTTCTCCTGAGTGTTTCTTTCCCATGAGATCGCTTCCGTGCGCGGTGTGATGATGGTCATTTTCTTTTCCGGACCGTTGAGGATGATCTCGCCTGTTTCGGTTTGGAAGATCCCTTTTGCCGGATCGGAAATATTTTCCTGTGGGAGAATACCTTGCTTCTTCAGTTCAGCAGTATAAGCGGCAAGATCAAACGATCCGTCATTGACATCCCGCAAATTGCTGGTCCATTCGAACGTGTTGGTGATCCCGTGATTCGCCGGGGAAAGTGCAAAATCCGGTTTCCGGGAGCAGGCTGTTCCCTCCGCCGGTTTCTCATCAGGGAATGCAATGGACAACCCCGTCATCAGTGCAATTTTCGATTGCTCGCTGTTGATCGGAAATGCGGCAGTGTTTCCCTTTTTCCAATAGGAGGATGGAATATTCAGAACACCCTGATGCAGAGCAGGTTTGATATCGCCTCGTCCGAAAAGGACCGCACCGAGAAAACCGTTTGCCATCATCACCGGGTTTGCATGGATCGTGAAACAGTCTACTTTCGCCAATGGTCGCCGGAATTCGGGTATATACGGACTGCTGAAAAAAGCAATGATCTGGTGTCCCTGGAACGCCGCCAGTGCCGGATAAACCATTCCCCCCTCATGAATGTAGCGGTTCCAGTATACATGATCGAATTCCCCGACCTGAAAACCTCGTCCGTATTGGCGAACAGAATTAGCACTGCGGAATTGTTCTGCAAGACCTTCGATCCCGCTGCGCTGATAATTTCGTGAACCTGATCTGGAAAAGCCGGAAGGATGGGCGAAATATCCGTGCGTTTCCACTGTATTGCTGCAGCGCCAGTGTGAAACCCCGAAGGCGATCCGCTTCGATACGGAATTGTTGACGATCACGCCGCGCCATCCCATATCGCGAAGAATTTTTTCTCCCCAGTGGAACGCACGGTCCAACTGCTCCGTATGAAATTCATAGAACAGCGCAGCACCCTCGGAAAGATCGTTTTCCACAGTCGAAACATCCGGCAGAGGCCGCGAAGGAAGGCCTTTCCGCTTCAGAAAATCCTTCCATGCAGATTCGATTTTCTTTTGCAGAGGAATAAACTTTCTTTTTTTATTCTGATGGTAGAAACGAGACACCCGTTCTCCTCCCGTTTCCATTTCATTATAGAGTTCGATACAAAACAGAAGCGGATCGTCGATCAACCGTTTCCCTGTATATGGATTTACAGTATTCAGAAGTTTCTCTGCGCCGAAGCGGAATCTTTCACATTCGAAATCATTGAGAAACATGAAGCCGATTTTATGTTCGACGCGATCATTGAAGACTTGCTGTCCATTTTTCAGATTGGAATACAGCTTATAAGCCAGAATACTGATTTGAAGCCGTATGCCTTCCCTCTTGAGGCAGGAGAAAGAATACATCATGCGGTCCAAAGCCTTCGGATCGATCTGCATATCGTTCTTGGAATTATAGCAGAGATATCCATCCAAAGTGTGCATTCGGACACTCGCATATCCGCGTCTTTTCAGAGACTGTGCCCACAAATCAAGTTCCTTTTTTGCCTGGTCTTCCGAAGTAATATTCTTGCGCGCATGGAAAATAATCCCGGGGAGAGCTTCTGCACCGAACAGGCGGACTGGAATATCCAGAGTATCTTCATACGCATAACCTCCGGCTTTCGGGCTGTAAATGATCCTGGATTCGTTCTTTTCAACAGGGATGATGCCGGAAAGATCAAGCGCACTGCCTTTGACGATCGTATTTTTTATCGGAACACTGTTCCGCCACCAATTTTCGGTTTCTTCCGGAACAATGAACGACATCGGCTTCCCATAGATAAACGACCATCCTCCGCTGCCGCTCAAAATCCGGATCTTCAACGTGTTTTCACCGCGAAAAACCGGAATTTCCGCAAAATGCGTTTCCGGACTCAAAGGACCTCCATTCCCACGGGCCATAGAGGAAAACTGAAGGATCCCATTCGCAAAAATTTCCATCCACCAATTGGCAGCGATCCCGATTCTTAGAATACCGTTTTTTCCGGAAGAAAATCTCGCAGTCAGAATTGCTTCGGATTTTTCCGGCTTTTCCCCGAAAAGTTTTCTGAAATCAATCACTCCGTTTTTTGCCAGGGTTTCCTTGACAATACCGTCATGTTCCGCTTTCCAAACCGATGGGAACAGAGAAACAGGCAACGGCTCCTTACTGACAGGAGCGATCTCAAATTCTTTGAGTGTTACCTTTCCGTTGATCCTGCCGAGAGCGATCGTAAATGACGGAGTCTTATCCGCAGGACACTCTTCCGGGGTGAAAGGTATCACGATCCGGTTTTCTCCAGGAAGCAATTTTATAGCAGTACCCAGCCCCAATTTTCTGTATGGATCATGATGTTTATAGACAAAGTAGATCTCTCCGGCTTTCTCCGCCTCGACTATGGCATAAAGAGTATGATCCTTTCCCTTCTGAAGCGCAAGAGTTCGTGAAGCGGAAAGTTCACCGTGTTTTCTTTTCAGATCATCCGAATGGAATTCGGCAGTCAGCTGATTATTTTCGATCCGGATCTTTCTATCCGGTTGTTTGGATTTTGGAGAAAAAGTCCAGTTTTTCCATTCTTCCGCTGTCATGGCAGAGCAAAAGAGAACGAGAGCTGTAATCGTCAGGAGTTTTGTCATTTTGAGAAATCCTTTTTTGAAATGTGTTTTGTTCATATTTCCAGCACAGCGTAGCATTTTACCGATCCTGAAATCGTATTTCCGGAAATCTCAATGGGATCGTTTTCATCGAATCGATGGATCTTTCCGGTAAAAGTATCCGGGAAAGTAATCTTGAAATTCGCCGTGTTCTGCCCGAAATTCAAGAGATGCAGAATCAGGTTTCCGGTATGATTACGGCGGGCTTCGATGAAAAGACCGGATGATGTTTCCGAGTGAAAAGGTAAATTTTTTCCATTCAGTTCTTCGATGGCATCAATAATTTCCCGGTATTCTGTCGGACATTTGACAATGTGGTTTCCCCAGAGTTTATCCTCTTCAATCGAATCCATGGTCATTTCCGGAGCCGGGCTGAGACGGCGGAAGTTAGCCTCTCCCTCCAAATCTGCAAAGGCATTCCGCATTTTCCTGAGCGCATACTGATTGAAGTCTCCGGTCCGGCCGGAACAGAGAAATTTGCCGCCGCGATGGACAAAAGCATGAAGTTTTTCCGCCAGAGAATCGCTTAAAGCAAGAGATTCAGAAAGGATCACCAGCTGTATATCGGAATCTTCCGGATCGAAATCCGCCTCAAGTTTCACTGCGAACGGGATGTTGGTTCTCTGAAGCGTATGGCACATGGATTCCAAACCGAGATGCAGGATTTTATGGCGTTCCTCCTCGTAACGGAAACTGTCATGGGAAATCAGCAATGTGATCTGCGGAAGCGAATGAGATCCTGCATAGAGATCGCGATGCTCATCCAGAAAGCGGATGATGCGGGCATATTCGTCCGTAAGTTCCTTGTTGTCCAGATGCAGTTCGCTTCCGGAAATCAGCCGTACACTCCATGTATTTCCGGGAACACCGCCATACACAGCACTCTCCAGAACACCGGTATCGATCTGCCGGGTCGTCTCCGGAAGAGAGATTGCTCCATCCTTGTTCAGCCATTGTGTCGGAATGGCGATTTTGCCCATTGCCTCAATACGCTTATAGGAGAAAATCGAGGTGCTGATGCCGCCATCCGCCCGCGGGCACGGGAAATTGCTTTCGATGAAGAAAGCATCCCCGCCATCCCGGAGCAGTTCCGGATCTCCCGCAATGCGGGGTTTCTTGCACGAGTTGTTGAGAATGATCCCTTTTTCCGGGTAATTTGCTGCAAGATATTCAAAAAGATTCTTTCGGACCTGAGCGAAGCGCTCGTTGTGGAATTTAAGATATTCCTGCTGCAGAGGCTCGCAGACTGCCTCGATATGTCCCCAGGTCTTCATTTTAGGTGAAGTCGCCGGAGTTGCCGGAATCTCCACATATTCGAATCCAAGAAAACCAAGCCGCTCCTCTGTTTTTATGCTGCGCGTCAGATACTCACGGAACTGGCGAGTGCATTCCGGACAAAAACATGGGTTCTGCTGCGCCATATCGTAATGAATGCCGTCAAATCCGATCTCGAAACAACGGTCGGCAAGATTTTTCATGTAGTCCAGGTATTCCGGATAGGAACAGCAGAGCTTTGCTCTGTGCGGGTAATACTCTGCCTCCGGATGACGCCAGTTTCCGTTTACATCGCGCTGCAGACGATCCTTGACACCTGGAAGTTCCTTGAAGAGGGTTTCATAATAACAGGCTTCGGAATTGATATAACCGAAAACACGCAGTCCCGCCTGATGTGCCATTTTAACGACTTCAATCTGCCGGACGATCTCCTTCTCCTCAGCTTTCAGTCCGTAGCCCTTATAAAAATTGGTAGAGATTGCTGTGATGCCGAGTGAACGGAATTCCTGAAGCGTTTCAAGGCAGAAGATACGGTCAAAATAGCTGTCCAGCGATTCGCTGTTGGAGAAAAAGACAGTATGAACTCCTCCCATCCGCCGGAAGTGGACTTTGTTCTCCCACTGATAGGCTGCCCAGCGCAAGTTTTCCGGCTTCATCCATTCCGGAGTATTTCTCATTTCCTTATCCATAATAAAAACTCCTGTTTTACGATTTTGCCATTTCACGCAGTTCTTTTTCCGCATCGATATTTTCCTTGAGAAGCCGGTCTTCAAAAAGCATATCTTCTTCATAACGGATCGTCTGAAGCGGAACATACTGATAGGAATACCGATCGACTTCCTCAACATACTCTTGTGCGGCAGACTTTGCTTTTTCCGGTTCGCCCATGGCGGCCAAAGTCCGGCAGATCCGCAGTTTGGTCGCCATATCGGCACGGCCGACAGTGCGTCCTACTCCGAGGTTCAGCGGATAACGCATCGCCTCGTGGAAATGCTCAAGCGCAATCTTGTGATCCCCATCTGCAAACGCCTTGTCGCCAAGCCGCAGATGAGATCCGATAAAAAGATTGACTGTATCGCGTTTTCCCTCGAACAGCGTGAATTTGCCATGCGTCAACTGCTCAAGCAGAGCCTCATCGTGTCCGAGATCGTATTCATACTGCATCTGAGCCAGCATGATCTGCGGATATCGGAGAAGATCTTTCGGAATCATCGCGAAGAGACGTTTGCGCTGAACCATGTCACCGCTCCGGCGCAACGCCAGCAAGGTTTCGTAAACATATTTGTATGGAACGCATCCCTGCGCTTGGTCCACGCCTTTCATGTACCATGCCGCAGCTTCTGCCGGTTCGTTGCGGTGAAGTGCGCTCAATCCCAGACCGCGCAGAGCATAGACCGTTCCGCTCGCTTTCCAGAAGCGTTCCGCTTCCGGCCAATCCTCAAACGAGGCGGCAAGCACACCGAGATAATATGGAAGCATGCGGGAATCAGGATGTTTTTTGTAAACTTTATCAAGCAGACTGAACACTTCGGTCGAATCGGGGAATACTCCGGCGGGATCAAGGGTTTCCGCTTTCGCAATTTCAGACTCACCGCCGAACAGGAAGAGTCCGATCGGTTCTTCCGGAAAACGGCGCAGATACTCTTTTTTCCACGATTCGGATTCAGCGCCCCAGCGAATCCGGTCAAGGATCCGATGGAGCATTCTGCGGGAATCTCCGGCAAATTTCCCTGCACCGGTTTGAGCTGCATCCGGGGTCGGCGAGAGCAGAGTCACAGCATTGCGAAGTTCCGCATCTTCCGGATATCTGGCAAGCAGGAATTCGATGATCGGCAAATTTTCCAGCCGGACGCAGAGCCGTCCATCACGACCGTAAACCGCAGATCTCAGCCTGGCATCCGCTTCAGCCGGACGACCGGAAGCGATCAGCAGTTCCGCAAGCTGTTTGACGGCTGGAAGTCTCATTCCCGCCGAGGGCAGCGCACGTTCCAAATAGAATTCGCCTTCCTGAAGTTTCCCGTTCCGGAAAAGCGCAAGACCGAGATAATAATCGATCCGGCTGTTCCGGCGATTCCGTTTCCGGGCAGTTGCCAGATATGACTCCGCCTCAAGGCTTTTGCCCCGTTTCAGCGCATCGATCCCGAGCAGAAGGTTCGCCTCGGAGTTTTCTCGATCATGCAGCAAGACTTTTCGGCAGTAATCGCACGCCAGCATGTTCGCCCCTCTGGAGAATTGATAGCGTGCCTTCTGCAGAAGCACTTCATCACTGCATTCTTCCTGCTGCTTGTCGGTTGGCGCATATTCCGGCAAAATGGGTTCATGCTTCAATTCCGGAAGAATCAGTTTGCCATCGGCAAAAACGCATCCGTTTCCAGTCAACGGCAGGATCTCTCCGGTTTTCAGGTTTTCCGCGGACACATTGCCGACTGTGACATTATGAAGTTCCTGCAATGCAAGGAGATAGAATTTTCCGTCTTTTTCGCCGATCATGCACTCCGGCGATGCATTGCGGACCATGCCGATCCCGTGGAACGGAAGCCAGTATTCTGTCCATTCCGCACAGGTCCCCGGCTCCATGTAGAAGAAATCGGTTTGAAGCGGAAGCGGACCTGATTGGATCTCAAAAGTATCGGGTCCGCCTTGTGCGGTCGGTTTAGCGTCTTCGCCGACTCCGGGGGTCCATATTTTGCGGCCTGGCAGATCGCCGCAAGCCGCATAGTGGATGATCCCCGCATCGGCTTTCTTTTCCCGGCAGCCGAAGAAAGGGGTCCGGAGATCTTTGAAGAAGAGCGGCAGAGGATAAACAATATTGCGGTTTTCGCGCAGATCAACGCCGTTGTCGCCGGGCAGTTTGAAACAATGAATTCTTGTCACATCCATAGGGGGATGGATCATGCCTTCTTCCTGCAATGGCGGGAAAATGAACTCGCTGTCATCCGAAGCCTCGATTTTCGCATTGGTCCAGAAATATCCGCGATTACAATATTCACTGCGGTTGAAATAGCGGGAATGTTGTTCGATCACCGCAGAATCCGGTGCAAGGCGCAGTTCGATCTGCCATTCCATGCCGGAACAGGATTCGACATCTCCGAAGAGGATCGAACCGGAACCATCGGGATTTTCGCGCACAGAAGCGGAGATCTCGCGGTTGGAGGTTACCGAATGACTTCCGGGAAAATTGAATTCGCATCCGAGCCTCATCCATGCGCCGGTCAGTCCTGCCATGACTGGAGTGAGTTCCGTGTTCCGGAAAAAGATCTCGCGGTTTGCTTTTTTGTCGAAAGCCAGCAGACGTCCGCCCAATTCCGGCAACACCCGGATATGGAGGAAATCATTCTCAAGTTCCAGCGTGCGGAATGATTTTACTTCGTGTTTTTCCGCATAAAGTTCCTGGAGCGCATACGGATAGACCTTGTAAGCGCGGGGTGTCAGTTCCGGAGCCAGAGGAGGAAGAACATCATTTTCGGTTGCCAAACGGGCGGGCACATCGAAGTGTCCGCAGCGGATCATTGTCTTTTTCATGCCTTCAGTGCTAACCTTTCTGATTTTTAGTAATTATTTTTCTGCTAATGTAGTACAGAAAAATTGATTTGAAAGACTGTATTGTACGTTTTTGAAGGTTAAATAATACGGGAAATACCGGACAGACAATGATAGTGTTCTTTAAGAAAAAAGACGTGGATGACAGGAATGATCATTCCGTAAAGGATTTGGCAAGAACCTTTTTCCAATGATCCCTGTTTTTCCGGAATTCTGCTGGAGTTGTATGGAAATATTCCCGGAATTTCCTGTGAAAGACAGCAGTTCCTGAAAACTGGAGTTCATCTGAGATCACTGAGAGAGGTTCACTGGACTGCAGGATCCGGAATGCCGCTGCGCGGAGTTTCAGTTTATCGATATATTGGTGCGGTGTGATATGATATGTATTCTTCCAAATCTGATAGAACGATGTGTGGGAAAAAGCGAACATTTCCGCCACAGCATCGATATCCAGTTTTTTGTCATAATGATGCTGAAAATAAAGTTCAGCTTCTTTGATGCGGATTTCAGGTGTACGATCTTTGACCAGACATCCTTGTTGAGAATACATGATTTCCCGCAGGATGTCAAAACAGATGCTGTCGATCAGGTCACCCGGATTATTCAAAGTCGGATAAATCCGAGTGAATTTATTGAATTCTCCGATCAGGCGTTTCAGCTCCGTGTTTACGGACAACGGCAGAAACGGTTCTTTCGGCAGCATTTTCCATGATTGAAGGAGTTCGAAGACTTCAGCGGAATAACTGAATCCGATAGTGCTTCTTGGAGAACTTTCAGTAATGCGAATCTTCATTCCCGGAATTTTGAAAACCACGTTCGGGAAAGGAATTCCCATGACCTGACCATTGATCTTATCCATGCACAGTTTGGAATCGGAATCGTAGCGCAAGACAACGGAATATTGCTGATGAATATAATCCTGGAGCAGGACGGGATAATTTTTCCAGTCGCAGGAATACAGTCGTAATACTTTTATTGGGAATGAAGTTTTTCGTTTCAGTTTTCCTGCTTCACCAAAGAAGAATACCATAAAAAAACCTTTCTTTATCCTGTCGGCAATATTTTATCATAAATCTCTGCTGTGATTCCTTTTTGATTTTGATTTATCAATGCGGCTTTACGTACTATAACACATATTTTTGATCCCGCAACCGTCTTTCTGTTTTTCATATACAAATTTTATTGCCAAGTAAAAGATAGGCTGGAATAATATCCTCGCGTCAAACAAAAAAACTTTTAATCACGTAAATCAGACCGGGTTGAGCACGGGGAACCGTCAAGTACCCAAGGGCGGCATCCGGTGTTTCGGAGATTCGCGCTGTTGAAAAATCCGGATTTGGTGATATAATACCGGAAGAACCAACTGTCCTCTTCAATGAGAAAAGAAAGGAAACATCATGAAGACATTTGAAATCCCCGCCGCGGCCAAAGCGGCCGTGCTGACCGCTCCCGGAAAATTCGAACTCCGTGAATTCCCCATTCCCGCCACCGGCGATGACGAAATGCTGGTCAAAGTCGAAGGCTGCGGCGTCTGCGGGACCGACGGACATGAATACAAGCGCGATCCGTTCGGGATCTGTCCCACCGTCCTCGGCCATGAAGGCACCGGCACGATAGTCCGGCTGGGCAAAAACATCACAAGGGATTTCACCGGCGCACCGCTGGCCGTCGGCGACCAGATCGTGACCTGCATCATCCCCTGCGGCGAATGCAACGCCTGCAAAAACACTCCGGAACGGACCAACATGTGCGAAAAATCCGGCATCTACGGTCTGAATCCGGACGACGATATCCATCTGAACGGCTACTTCGCCGAATATCTGGTGATCCGGAAAAACTCCACCGTATTCAAAGTGAACGGCATGACCCTTGACCAGCGGATGCTGGTGGAACCCGCCGCCGTTGCTGTCCACGCGGTGGAACGGGCAAAAACCACCGGACTGCTCCGGTTCGACACCCCGGTCCTGGTCCAGGGCTGCGGCCCGATCGGACTGATGGTCATGGCCGTGGTCCGCACGCTCGGAATCGAAAACATCATTGCGGTGGACGGCAACGACAACCGGCTGGAGACCGCCAGAAAATTCGGAGCCGGACAGGTCTTCAACTTCACCCGTTACGCTTCCACCGAAAAACTGGTGGCGGCGATCAGGGAGGCAACCAACGGACTCGGCGCGGAATTTGTGTTCCAGTGCACCGGAGTCCCCGCGGCCCATGCCAACGCGCTCAAAATGATCCGCCGCGGCGGAGGCATGTGCGAAGTCGGCTTCTTCATGGACGGCGGAGAATGCGCGGTCAACCCCCATTTCGATTTCTGCAACAAGGAGATCGCATTGGTCGGGTCCTGGGTATACACCCCGCAGAATTATCCCACCACGTTCGCGTTCCTGAAACGCGCGAAAGCGATCGGGCTGCCCGTGGAACAACTGGTCACGCACCATTTCCCGCTTTCGCAGATCACCGAGGCGCTGGAAACCAATGTCCAGATGAAAGGGATCAAGGTGGCAGTCGTGGTCGACTGAGCCCGTTTCGAGTAATAAAAACTCTGTCCTCAAGACAGACAGAAAAATCCAGTTGGTCCAGATCGTTTATCTGTGCCAACTGGATTTGAGTGAACTCCTGCAAATAAAAAGTCAGGCGGATATTGGCTTGAAAACATGAATTTCAGGCGTTACACCTGTATTGCGTTTTTCCCAGTTTTCTCAGATAGTGTGTCAAAAGTCAAATACCTTTTGATGATTTTTTAGGAAATTTTCATCAAAGGGGGTATTGTGGACAACCATTGAGCGTAACATCAGCAGCATTTTTCGCATGCATGCACATCGAACAGTCATTTTTGTTTTACCTTTTGCAATCAGACGCTGATAAAAATCCTGAAGGGAAGGAATTTTAGGGAGACCCGGCACAGAATCCAAGTAAAGGATTTGGCGGAGCCGTCCGGAAGATCTTCTGCTCATGAAGGAATAATCAACACTTGAACCGGACTGTTTGATTCGCGGAGCCAAACCGGAAATTGCGGACAATTCTTTGGCAGAATATTGTTTCAGCGAACCGATTTCAGCAAGAATGCTGTATGCAGAAATGAAACTTACACCAGGCATAGTCGTCATAATGTGAACTTCCGTGAGCAGTTCCTCATCTGCCACGACGCAAGCCTTGATTTCTTTTTCGATTTTTTCAATCTGCATCGTCAAAGCTGCCAGTGTTTGAGCATTGATCTTGCGGACGACCGGTGAAATGATTGAATCCCGGCGGTTTTGAAGGTCAACACGAGCTTTGATCAAGGCGGTTCTTTCGCGGGACAGTTCGCGAAGGATCATGATGGTTTGGGAAGGACGATTCGTCGGTTCGGGTTGACGTTCCGTGCCGAATCGGGCAATTGCCTGCGCATCGGTTTTGTCTGTCTTGTGCGGCAGATTCAAACTTTCGATGTATGCGTGGATCTTACGTGCATTCTCGATCGTTATACTGATTTCCGGATGGCTCTGCGTGATCCAATCCGCCAGGTGCTGCGAATAACAGCCGGTCGTTTCCATTACGATATGCGGTTCCTGATCATAAAGGAGATTTTTCACCCAGTCGAAGAACTGTTCCACACCCACTGGTGTCCGCTTGAAATTGCGGCAAAGCAGGGATGTGACTTTGTCTTTGCCTGTGTTCTTCAATTGATCAACAGCAGCTGAAAAACTTTCTTTGCCGACGTCAAATCCGATCCAGATTTTGTTTTGTCCTCCACTCATACTTGATTTTCCCCGTTTCGGTTGTAAATTAACGATGTGGCTTGCCATGACCCTTCTTGCTTATTCGGCGTCTTGTGCCTGGATAGCTGTTCGGTCTTGCGGCAAAGCACGGTAGCGGAAGCATCTCTCCATCTAAGAAACGATCTTTATGATCGTAGTATTCAACGAGATGATGCTTCCGCGATTTTCTTCGGCTGGCGGCCGAATCCAATCTTTTTTACCGTAACACAAGTTTTCGGTTTTGCAACTTTTTCCTTTTCCTCCGACGAGTTGAAGGCCCATTCTCGGAAAAGGAAAGTTGCAAGAATACATCAGCGGGTAACATACAAGTATTCCCAGTATTCCCAGAAAGTCCGCGCCACACCACGCCCTCGCACGGTCAGCCGTCTTCCCCCTCTCCAGTGATCTCATGCCATGTCTTGCGCGATTTCCCAGAAAGTCCGCGCCGCACCGCACATTCTCAAAAAAATCCTGAAAATCTTTCTTTCGCGTTTGTAAATATCCGTCTCCGGATTATAGTAACCAGAATCAAGAAAGCGAAAGGCGGAATGACGGTGTTCTCAGGACTTGGCGGTCCTGCCGTTTTCCGGCCCCAGGGACTGAAACATAAGTAAGGTATTCGCATGAGTGTCGATCCTTTGGATTATTACAGCAAGTCCGATTTCGATCGGATGATGGCTGCCAGCCGGAAGTATGAAACCCCTTTCATCGTGTTCAATCTGGATATTCTCCGCCGGAAGTATATGGAACTGAAACATTTCTTTCCGTATGCCAAGGTGCATTACGCCGTCAAGGCCAATCCGGCCGTGGAAGTGCTGAAAGTCCTGGCCGAACTCGGAAGCAATTTCGATATCGCGTCCATCTATGAACTGGACCGCGTCCTTGCGCTGGGCGTATCGCCGGACCGGATCAGCTACGGAAACACGATCAAAAAGCCCAGGGACATCCGCTATGCGTATGAACGCGGGATCCGCCTGTTCGCCAGCGACAGCAAACACGACCTGGACAACCTCGCCCAGCAAGCGCCGGGCGCGCGGGTTTTCGTGCGGATCCTGGTCGAGGGCGGCGAATCCGCCGATTGGCCGCTGTCCCGCAAATTCGGCTGTCACCCCGACCTGGCGGCGGACCTGATCCTGTATGCGCTGAAACTGAAATTGCAGCCCTGCGGCGTTTCCTTCCACGTCGGCTCCCAGCAGCGGGAGATCGGCAACTGGAACTCCGCGCTCGTAAAGGTCCGCTACATCTTCGATTTCCTCGAATCGCAGGGGATCAAAATGAGTTTGATCAACCTCGGCGGCGGTTTCCCCGCCAGTTACATTTCCCGCACCAGTCCCATGGAAATGTATGCCAGCGAGATCACCCGTTTCCTGCACGAAGATTTCAGCGAACGTCCGGAGATCCTGCTGGAACCGGGCCGTTCCCTGGCCGCCGATCCCGGTATGCTGGTTTCCGAAGTCGTGCTGATCACGGAAAAAGCGCATCTTGCCGTCGACAAATGGCTCTATCTCGACGCCGGCAAATTCAACGGATTGACCGAAACCATGGACGAAAGCATCAAATATCCGCTTTACAGCGAAGCGCCGGGCGAAGACTGCACCGATTTCATTCTCGCAGGCCCGACTTGCGACAGCCAGGATGTGCTGTATGAAAACTTCCGGAATCCGCTGCCCTCCGGGATCAAAGCCGGCGACCGGGTGTATTTCCTTTCCGCCGGAGCTTATACTGCCAGTTATGCCGCAGTCGAATTCAACGGATTCAAACCGATCCCCATGTATTTCGTGGGGGAATGACCCCGATCATTTCCCGGGTTTTCCCTCGGAACGGACCTGCAGGACGCCTTTGGCCAGACGCGCAGTCAGCAGTTCTCCCGCCGGGGCATCCGCCGGATCGGTCAGCGGCGTGTGGCCATCCGGTCTGAAGATCATCGAATAACCCCGGTTCAGGACCGCATACGGGCTGATCGCCTTCAGTTTTTCCGAGGTAGAATTCAAGTGCTGTTCCGCTTCGGACGCGGCGTTTTTCAGCAGGGTCTCCATGTCTTTGAGCATGAAATCGACCTGCTGGCTTTTTTCCATCACAAAAAACGCCGGACGGCGGAACGGTTCCGAATTCAGCAGGGCTTCGAGCTGGCGCCCGGCCCGTTCCTGATACAGCGAGATCGCGGCGAGCAACCGGCCCTTCTGCGTGGAAAGCAGATCGTCGATCGCAGCCTTTTCCGGGACGATCAGTTCGGCCGCTCCGGACGGTGTCGGCGCCCGCAGGTCCGCGGCGAAATCGGCAATGGTGAAATCAACCTCATGCCCGACCGCGCTCACTACCGGAATCGAACTTTCCGCGATCGCACGGCCCACGACTTCCTCGTTGAACGGCCAAAGGTCCTCCAGACTGCCGCCTCCGCGCGTGACCACGATCACGTCCACATTGCGGCGCCGGTTGAAATACCGCACGCCTTCGGCGATCTTCAGTTCGGCTCCCTTTCCCTGCACGGGCGATGGATAGATCCGGATCGTCAGCATCGGGAAACGTGCCAGCGAGATCTTCAGGAAATCCTGCAGTGCGGCCCCCTCAGGCGAGGTCACCACCCCGATCCGGGTCGGCAGGAACGGCAGCGGCTTTTTGCGCGATTCGTCGAACAGGCCTTCCGCCGCCAGCTTCCGCTTCATTTCCTCGAACTGCTGCTGAAGATCCCCTACCCCCATCGGACGCAGGGTCTTGATGTTGAGCTGATACTCGCCCCTCGGCATATAACAGGTAACTTTCCCGTAAGCCTCCACCTTCAGACCTTCCCGGATCTGAAGTTTCCGGCATACGGATACGCCGTTGAAATATACCGCACGGATCTGCGACGAGGCATCCTTCAGCGTCATATAAACATGTCCGCTGCGATGCAGAGTCAGATTGCCGACCTCGCCGGCCACCCAGAACGGCATCAGGCTGCCTTCGATCAGGTCGCGCAGCGCGCCGTTCAGTTCGCTTATGCTCCAGACTTTCGACGGTTCCGGCATATCACGCGCCTCCGATCCTCGCACCGAATTCCAGAATACGGATCATGATCCATGCTCCTGCCACAAACAGGTATCGTATCCCGATAAAGGCCAGCAGGATCAGGAACAGCATGGCCCCCTTGACCACTTCCGAGCTGACCTGACGCAGCCTCGGAAACAGTTCCGAGAGGACCGTCCAGCCGTCCATGCCCGGAGCCGGGATCAGGTTGAAGATCATCAGTGCGAAATTGTAAACCCCGAAGTTGATCACGAAATAAAAAATCACCAGCTGCATCTGCTGGCTCATTTTGACATTCAGCATTCCGAGTATGAACGCGGCGGCCGCGGCCAGCAGCAGAAGCAGCAGATTTGCAGCAGGGCCCGCCAGGGCGACTTTGAGCATGCTCCTGCGCGAACGCAGATGCGCCGGATCCACCGGCACCGCACCCCATGCGATCCCGACGATCGCCAGCATCAGCAGCGACATGAAGCCCATCTGGCGCAATGGATTCAGCGTCATGAACTCCGCCGCATCAAGATCCCCTTCCCGATAAGCGGTCCACGCATGGAAATATTCATGCAGACAGATCGAAAACACCAGGATCAGGCAGATGATCGCAAACTGCAGCGGCGAAGTGAACAGCATTTTGATGAACATGGCAATTCCCCATATCGCAGATTAACAAAAAAAAGGGAAGATGCCGTTGAAGCACCTTCCCTTGAAACAATCAGAACCCCGCTCGATTATTCCGCCTTGGCTTCAACAGCTTTGAGCGACTTCATCAGCAGAGCCAGCCGGGATTTCTTCCGGTTCGCTTTGTTCTTTTTGAACGTTCCGTTCTTTACCGCCTTATCCAGGACCGCATACTGTTTGTTCAGCAGGTCTTTGGCCAGCGTTTCATCTTTCGCCTCGACTGCGGCGCGGAGTTTTTTCTCCATCGTGAAAATCATGTTCCGGCGCGATTTATGACGGATACGCGCTTCTTCACTTTTGCGGAAAGATTTCGCACGCGAAGGAATCTTCACTTTCGCTTTTTTTTCTTCGTTTTCAGCCATTCTTGAATTCCTTTCTTCAAATGAGAATTTTATTTTGCATCAAACTGTTCATTCATAAATGCGTAATATATCACGCACTCCCCCACTTTTTCAAGTAAAGTTTCATCTTTTTTAGAAAAAAAACTCTCTTCCGGGAGAAAAAACACTCATCCGACCGGACATCCGCTCGGGAAATCGCCGCCATCGACCGCGATCAGACGCAACTGGTCGCCCGATTTGACCGCCAGCAGCATTCCCTGCGATTCGATCCCGCGGATCTTCGCCGGTTTCAGATTCGCCACGATCACGATCGTGCGGCCGACCACCTGTTCCGGAGTGTAAGACTTTGCGATCCCGGCCACCAGAGTCCGCTTTTCCGCACCGACTTCGATTTGGAGTTTCAGCAGTTTGTCTGCACCTTCCACCTTTTCCGCCGTCAGCACTTTCGCCGTTTTCAGCTGCGTCCGGAAAAACTCGTCGATCGTCACCAGCTGATCGCCCGCCACCGCCACGGTTTCAGGCTTTTTGGCTTCGGTTTTCTTTTCGGCTTTCTTTTCCGCTTTCGGTTCGGCTTTGGCTTCTTCCTTCGGCATCAGACGCGGGAACAGCGCGGCGATATCCCGCACCGGCGTCCCGGCTTCCAGCCGTCCCCAGCTGGAAAGTTTGTCGTAGGCGGCATTGGCGGCATCGGCCTCGCTCATGCCGAGCGTAAGCCGCAGTCCCTTCATCTTGTCCGGCATGATCGGCAACAGCAGACCCGATACGATCCGCAGCGTTTCCGACGCGGTGTAAAGCACCGTTGCCAGACGCGCCGTATTGCCCTGTTTGGCCAGCGTCCAGGGTGCAGTCTTTTCCATGTAACGGTTGGCCGCGCGAACCACGTTCATGACCTCGTCCACACCGCGGTCCAGCCGCATGTTCTCGACCGCGGTCCGCAAGGCCGCAGGCGCGGCAAGCGCCAGATCCATCAGTTCCCTGTCCACCTCTTCATATTCGCCCGGTGCGGGGATCTTGCCGCCGAAATTCTTGATCGTCAGTTTCACCGCACGGCTGAGCATGTTGCCCAGGTCGTTGGCCAGGTCGCTGTTGTAGCGTTTCACAAAAGATTCTTCGGTGAACGAGGCATCCTGCCCCAGCACCATTTCCGCCATCAGACAATAACGGAAGGCATCCACGCCGAAAATATCGATCATATCCAGCGGATTGACCACGTTGCCAAGCGATTTGCTCATTTTCTCGGATCCGCTCAGCCACCAGCCGTGGGCAAAAATACTCTGCGGCATCGGCAGACCGATCGCGTGCAGCATGGTCGGCCAGTAAACCGTATGCGTGGTCAGGATGTCCTTGCCGACGATGTGATGCGCCACGCTCCACCATTTTTCGAATTTCGCCGGATCGGAACCGTAGCCGACGGCGGAAATATAGTTGATCAGAGCGTCGAACCAGACATAGCAGACGTAATCATGGTCGAACGGCAGTTCGATCCCCCAGGAAAGCCGCGATTTCGGGCGGGAAATGCACAGGTCGCCCAATTCCTTGCGCAGGAATCCCAGC
>Ga0256405_10002988_pt1 | contig 36503 bp, 50 predicted proteins | sample RumenRJG_02DNA_FD_189096 | JGI IMG/M metagenome (GOLD analysis project Ga0256405, IMG submission 189096) | Bovine rumen microbial communities from Lethbridge, Alberta, Canada - RJG_02 | ecosystem: Host-associated > Mammals > Digestive system > Stomach > Rumen | place: Canada: Alberta...
GAAGAGGATCAAGAAACCATAAACAGTTTGATATCAGAAATACAGCAAACTGTATCTAATTTTCCTTTAGGAAATGGTATTGCCCGGGGTTCCGTAATAACCAAAGATTCAGATAACGCGGCAGGAGGTAAAAAGTCTATTGCTGTTGGAGAATCGTTGATTACTACAAATGATGACGAAGCTGCTTTTGGCCATTTCAATGTTTCTCACGAAGAAGAAGAGACGGAAGGTGTTATTACTACTGGCGGCACACAATTTTCTATAGGAATAGGAGACGTTTGGGAACGTAAAAATGCATTTGAAGTATATAACAATTCGGTATACGTAAAAGGTGTAGGCGGATACGATGGAACTAATTCTGCTACTTCTAATGTAAAGCCTGTAAATCAAGTTATCAATGATATTCAGACGAACATTACTAGTTTACAAAGCGAGATCCAGAAAACAATATACGTTTCAGAGATTACTAATCTAAATGTGGCCGGACAAGCTGTTAGTATAAAAGATATTCCAGAAACAGGCGCAATTGGTACAATTGATTGGGCCGGATTTGCTGCTTCCGGATGTAAGATATTAATGCTCGTGTTGAAAGATACTGGAAAATACGGAGAGATTCCAATGACATGTTATATGTATAACAATCAAATGGATAAAGCTATATTTGCTACAGCGGACGTTTATCATTACGACTATATTCATTCGCATTTCTCTGACCCGTCAGGTTTTATAAATGTGGTGGGTACTGTAGGAAGTAATCGAGTTACTGTTTATTTCAAACCAAACTCTAAATGAACATAACAGTAAAAAGAATAGCGTTACGTCCTACTTATACTATAGGTAAACTATATATCAACGGAAAGTATTACTGTGACACTTTAGAAGATACTGTGCGGGATTTAAATCAAAACGGCAAGTTTGACAACGGAGAACAGAAGGTCTATGGTCAAACGGCCATTCCGTATGGTACATATAGAGTGTTGTGGACGTATAGTCCTAAGTTTAAGAAGTATATGCCGGAGATAAAAGATGTGCCAGAGTTTTCTGGCGTACGTATACATTCAGGCAATACTGCAACTGATACTTTGGGTTGTATATTAGTCGGACAGAATAAGTAGGTAGGCAAAGTGATTAACTCCAGAGCAGTAGTAGATATTATATATCCTATCATAAGGAAAGCGTGTCAAACGGAAAAGGTATTTATAACAATAGAGTAATATGCACATCTTACATTCTATAGCGCACATGTTATCCTCGATTACGGGGAACAGTGCTGTTGGGAAAGCAGGGGTAATAATTGGAGCAATGCTTGCTGCTATATTCGCCCCGATTGCAGGATTACTCGCTACATGTTTCGCTGCTACAATACTAGATATGTTTTATGGTATTAAAGTAGCTAGGAAACGTAAACAAAAAATAACAAGTGATAAGAACTGGCATGGTACATTAATCAAGCTTTTAGACGAGTTTACAATAATATCATTAGCCAGACTTATAGAGATGACGGTACTTGGTTCAAGTGGTGTATTTGTACTTACAGGCGGTGCTACTATAATCATAAGTTTAACAGAACTGTGGTCAATTATAGAAAATCTGAATACACTTAACCCTGATGGACCGTGGAGAGTACTAGGGGCATTCTTAAAGAAGAAAGGTGAAGAGTATACCGGCATTGAATTAAATTTTGGAGAGAATGGAAATATTGACGATGTTAAGGTGGTTAAAGAATCACTATAAGATCGCCATAGCGGGCGTTTCTAGCCTCTGTATGGCCTTATTGTTGTCTGGGGTAGTAATACTCCACAAGCAGAATAAAAGGCTGTCAGAGAGCCTAGAAATAGCTTAGAACAACGTAGAGGCCTATTAGGATGCCTTAGATGGGTCCTAGTAGGCCTGTACTGTTTTAAAGCTAGACATGGCGAAATTATCTAAAGAGAATGACAAACTGCTACACGATATAGATAGTGTACGCAAAGTATAGAAAATAAAAGCCAAGGATGTTTCTGTTGCGGCAACCCAAACACAGGAAATTAACGTTACTTAGAGTAAGGGGGTATAGGGGGATATAATAGAGATATTACGAGATACAGTATATACAGATTCCCTACAATACAACGACCTTACTAAAGTATATTACAGTATAGGTACAGATAGTGTAAACATAGGATTAGATATAAAGAATACACAATATCTGTACGTATATAAGAAAAAAGAATATAAAAACAAAAAGAGCTTCTTTAAGAGACTGTTTACATTAGACTTTAAGAAATAGACTAGATATAAGTATAATATAGTAAACACCAACGATCTTTTAAAAGAAGACAGTGTACGAGTAATAGAATAGAAATAATATGAGCATGTTTTCGCTTCGTACTATAATCGACGATATACTGTTGATTGTACGTAATAACAATATAAGCGAAAGCGAAGATCTATCAAGAGCCCAGATTGCGTCTTGGGTAATGTCATATAGGGCAAACCTTGCTAAAAAGTAGCAAGACAAAGATAAAGAGACAGGCTCTGATACCGACAACGATGACAGTTTATAGTCAACAATAGGTCCTCTTGAACTGCAAGATGATGTAGACGAAGAACACGGACAAGACGGTATTGCGATGAATTCTTGCTGCTTTCGTAGAAAAAGAACAGTAAATAAGTTGCCTAGCCTATTGGGAGATAGTGCAGACAACATAATAAGTGTTAGTGATAGAGACGGTTGCGTTATACAGTTTATGAATGATAAACGCAGACACTATCACTATTTTCGTAGATATACTTTTGGGGAGCCTACCTGCTGGTTTGAGAATGGATATCTCTACGTAGAAGGTGGGGGCATAGATGACCTCAAATATATATACGCAGACATCAATCTTGCAGAAGATCCTGATGCAGACGGAGAAGATGACGTAAAAATCCCAGGCTGGATGATTCCTGACATAAGGAAGGCTATCATGGCCAATGAACTCTCGTTTATGCTTAAGCGTCCTAGTGACGATAGTAATAATTCTACATTAGCTAGTGTTAAACCTCATGGACCGCAAGATCAGGAAGAATAAACAATCGTATACAGCATACGACATGTATCATTCCTACAGTAAAAATATGGCCATAGAGGTGCCTTACGTGCGTTTTAAGCGCATATTAGAGCATTTTAATAAACTTATATTAGAACTACTGTTTAATCGCTCAGAAGGCTTTAAAATGCCTTTCGGGCTAGGTTATATACGAATAGTGAAGTATAAACCTAAAAGCTACAATAAACGCAGTCTTTCTATAGATTTTAAATCTACAAGGGAGGAAGGGAAGATAATATATCACCTAAATCAACATTCGCAGGGATATAAATACAGGTTGTTTTGGTCTAAAATACCACAAACACTTCCTGACAGATATAAGTATATGTGCATACTGTTGCGCTCTAATAAAAGGCAATTAGCTCAACTAATTTTTAACCATAAAGATTACATAAATATAGATGATATACAAGTATACAAAATGTGAATCTGTCATAGCTAAGATTATGGCAGACGCAGATATGTCAGAAAAAAATGTTCGCATAACAGATATGCGTGAGTGGATCTTTGAGGCTGTGGAGAAGATAGGGGCGCCAGTACAGTATATACACAAAGAGTCTGGGACTGATTGCTGTCCTATATTGAAGATAGAAGATCATCAAGTTCCTATTCCATGCGACTTAGAATCATTATAGGCAGTAGCTTATAGTCATAGTCCAAACGGACCTTGGATACCAGTACGTCACGATGATTCTAGTTTTAAAGACCTAAGACCTCATCATCACCATCATCATATTGATCACGCACCGTGGCCAGATGAAACAGTGATTGAAAAAGTACCGGCTCACAGATCTGTATTGCTTGGCATAAACCACTCTAGTATGTGGGAGGAAGCTATACGTGCCAGAAAATCCCCAGAACCTACTTACTTTATTAAGCCAGGTTGGGTAGTATTAAACAAACCAAAAGGATTTGTTAAGCTATCGTATAGCGCAATAGCTACGGACGATAGAGGCTATCCTCTTATTCCAGATCTTGCTTCATACCAAGAAGCGATCTACTGGTACGTAATGATGAAATTAAATTTCCCTAAATTTGTAAACGGCTCTCTTGGAGGAAAGAGTAAGTTTAATTACTAGACTTACATGTATATCCAATAGTAGTGGCATCATTATAGAAACTTAGCTTACGGCGAAGCCATGATGCCTAATGACGGAGAAATGAGAAGTATAAAGCACGAATGGAACAAACTTATACCAGAATGGACTTCTGATGATTACTTCTTTACTCCAAACGGAGAGAGACAATTAAACTACAACGATTATTATTATGGTTACTGATCAAAATAATTCATAGGTAAACAGCTTTGTTAAAGGAATGAACACCGATACTTCCTGGGATATGGTTGGCAGTGACCAATATGTATACGGGGAGAACATACGAATCACAAACAACGCGTTAGTAGCCGAAAACATAAACTCCAATACTACAGAGGGCATAGTAACGCCAGTGTGGTGGAGAAGCATTGGATCAATGTTTACGCTAGATAGGGACGGTAAAGATGCTGGTTATCCGGAATATAGTTCGATATTGGCTTGTGATTCTATATAGAACATCGGTGTAGTTATAGCAAAGCATCGTGACGATGATTATTGGGATATAGTGCGATATACTAAAAATGAAGATCCTGAAAAAGAAGATGAGGTAAAGATTATATTTACTTCCGATACACCTGCCACTGTAGATAGGTTTTCTTTGGTATTAAATAAAGAAAAAGAAGGATACTTAAAGGCATATATCGCAGACGGAGAACATCCAGTGATGTCTATTAATGTGCAGGATGAAAACTGGAGAATGCTAGAGTTAGACGAAGATACTGGAAAATGGGTGTCGTAGTCGTTTAACTATTATCAGCATCTCGATAGTATAGATCAACTGATGTCCAATCGTATATTCCCGAATCACAAAGCACATATCGTCAAGTAGATAACAGGAACTCTTGTTACTTCGCAAGTACAATACTTTTATAGGTTCTATAAGAAATACGGTATAGTAAGTTCTTTGTCTCCGCTTACCAATAAAATTTAGGTTATTAGTAAGCAACGCACAAAGGAAATAGGTAATGCCGAGAATACGGAAACGTCTACTGGATTTTAGCTTTCGATTAGTACTGGAGATAAAGACGGACCGATAAGAAAAACATTTGACTACGTGCAGGTATATAGAATGCAATATATAACTCCAGGACAGAATCCTAAGATATATATAATATATGATTCTGTATATGACAACGAACTCGACGAAATAACTATAGATGATACCGGATCATTCATATCAGAGATATCTATAGAAGAATTTACTTCTATGTATGGACAAATAATCGTACCACAAGTCATAGAAGAGAATCAGAACTACATGTTTGCGTCTAATATAAAAGATGAAACTGTAGCCAATCTTACTGATACTTAGATAGATGAATGTATTGCAATACAATACAAGAGCGATAATACTCCTCATACAGACCGTGACAAGTATTTCAATCCTTATTCAGATATATCTAAGTCTGCGAACATTGTAGAAAAATATGCGTTTACAAAGCTTAATGATGAAAATCAAGTACAATATTATGGCGGTACCGGGGATTTAGTAAGTTGGAAATTCGTAACAACTCCTGTAGAACTGCATAGTAAGTGCGCATATTCTGATCATAGTACTGGCGGAGAAGCTAAGTTTATAAACGAAGCTCCCCATGTAGAAGTGCGCAACGAAGTGCAGCGTATGTACTATATAAAAGCAAACGGAGACCTTGTTTATGATGATAGTACAGACACGTATAAGTATTTCGAATAGCATGAAATAGGGTAGCGTCCTGTAAAACCACAGTACGAAGACGCGTTTGATTCTAGCATGTTTAGATCTCTACGTAGAGATGAAGTATATCGCTACGGTATTATATTCTATGACAAATATGGACAGCATAGTGATGTAAACTGGATTGGAGACTTGAGAACTCCTACGAATTCGGAATTACCTGCTTCCAGAATTATAGATACTCAACTTATAGATACAATTGGTGAAAAATCTTTGTATGACACAGAGGCAGGATCTGCTCCTGGTCCAGATGTTGAAATTCCAAACGAAGAAATACCGCTTACCTTCTAGAGTTACGGCGGTAGCAGTTTTGAAATATTAGACGGAAATTGGAGAGAGGGCGATTCAGTATATGAACGTAAATTCAGTTCTGATCTTTTGCATATACAAATAGACGGAGGTAGCGATAAAATAAACTGGGAAGATGGTGTTGGTTATATAACATTAACAGTAGACCAAGGATCTTTCCTTTCGGATGCTAGTATAGAAGGTGATGGAATTCCGGCCGGACAATCTGGACAAGGAAGATCAGGAATGCCTTTATCCGACTACAACTCTGAAGAAGAGTATCCGTTGACTTTTAAATTCGAAATACACGCTTCCGATCCCAACGCAGTAAATACTACGGACAATCAAATAGTATATAAAGTTTAGGCTGGACAATCTAAATATGATCTATATTTTTTCTGGTTTTTAGGTTTTAGTGTAAAGAATCAAAAAAGAACACAACCTATAGAAAGAACGCATTACGATATAAAAACTTATTACACGATAAGCAGCGCCGATGTATCTAGCTGGAAAGGTTCTAGTGATTATGACGAAGCGGAAGAAATAACAAATAAAGATTACTCTTTGTACGCAATGCCTCTCGGCATCGAGTTCGAGGTAACAAAGCCACAACGTAAACCAGGCGATCCTGAGTATGTAGGATTCTAGATTGTACGAGTTCCTAAAACATACGTTACTTCTCGCAACGTAATGTAGTGTGCTGTAGCAAAACCAGTAAAGCAATATAGGTACGACGGAGTATAGCAAGGCACTTATAGTCCGTATTATCCTAGCGGAATGTGGACGTCATAGAATCTACACATAGCGTCATATATATGGGACCAGTCGCGTTAGAATATATATGAGATGCCAAGATAGGATACGGATAGGCCAGAAGAGTTTTTACAAACGTTATCTGCAGATACGTCTAGCGTTGAGAATTTATATCAAATATTTTCGCCAGAAATCTTATATTTACGTCAAGACTTGCTCAAACAGGTAAATTAGATAGATTCTAGACTTGTACCAATAAGCTACGCTTATGGATAGAATTTGTAGGCGTTATCAAATAGAGAAGGACTTGGAGAAAAAGCAGGGCAAGAAGAATAGCAAAGCGACAATAAAGCAGAATCAGATTCTCCAGATTTGGGCGGTGCATATTTCCGCAGACCAAGCGGCCTTCCGGTAACACAAGGGTGGCCGCGAGTCGAAGTTTTCCGTACTGGAGAAAACGGGGAAGTTCTATATGCAAGAAACAGCGTTAGATTTAAAATGTCTGACAAACAAGAGTCTTTTGATGTATTCTTGGATTATAATATAAAGAAAATAGAAGAGACGTATAAGAGTCCTACTAATTCTTCAAATGAATACATAGAAGCCACAATAATCACCGCAAACGATGTAAAAAATCCACAATGGAATGACGGATTTACGAGCGTATAGTGGGACGACGACAATAAAGAAATAATCGGCGGAATAAAGAGCTATAAATCATTTGATACGTCTCTTGGAGGATATACTTATTGCAATTGGGTTGCCAGTGCAATGTACGATTTAAGATTAGGTACAGAATCGCAACAAGGATTGTAGGCATACAGCGACACTTCTGCTTTTACTTTTCCGAAAAGAGAATTTAGAGAAGAATGTGCGAGAGGATATTTAGGACCCGGTCCTATATGTTATTTACTCAAAACAGAATCGTTGGAAACCTTAAATAATTCTGTATCTTTTGCTGCAAACGAAGGGCCAAATACGTTAGGTACAATTGTTGCAAATATAATACATAACGGACAACAATTTGCAGGTAATACAAGATATCAACATCAATTTGATGTGTACTACGGATTTGGAAACTACTTTAATTTTGACGGAAATGAGAAGGTAAAAGCTGTTGTATTTGATGGCGACACTTATATATGTCCAGCAGAAGTTATAAGCTTATATAAAGCATACGATTTCGCATCTAAATATGATACACTTTGGTCAGACTTGTGGTTGTCCTATATTGTATTAGAAACCCCAATCAATACATTCTTCGATTACGGTATGAACTACCGCAATACGTAGAATTCAAATGTATAGATAGAACCTACGAAGATAACTGGTGTTACAGCTCAAGATAGACCTGCATATCAGTATAATCAAATATATTCTGACAATAACGCAAGTAGCGATATGTATAATGCCGTGCAAGATATTAATATAGAACGCGGCGTTACAGAACAAGAAAATATATTCAAACAACGTACATTCTATTCTGAACTTAAGACGAATGGCGAAAGTATCGATAATTGGCATATATACAAACCTGCAAACTTCATAGATTGTGATAGCAGATACGGTGAAATAACCAATCTGCTTACGCATAAAGATATAATATTCTTCTGGCAGAATAAAGCGTTTGGTAGATATAGTGTGAACGAACGTTCTCTTGTTACAGATAACAATAGTAATACCGTTCAATTAGGACAAGGAGGGGTACTGCAACGTACAGACTATCTCGATACTCATTATGGAATGAGGCCGCACGAGTTCTGTGCAGTGTCTGCTCCGGCTGGTATATTCTGGAACGATATCGAGAACAAAGCTGTAGTACAATATTCAAACGCTGTCGTAAATTACGGAGAACATTTGAATGTTTAGAATCTGATAAACGAGAATATTACGAACGATAAGTCACATATAAGTTATGATCTACAAAATGACGAACTACTTTGCAGTATATTTGGTGGAGAATCGTTGATATTTAATACAAAGTATAATATGGCCACTGCTGTTTATACAGATAGTATATGGCCCGCATCTGGAATATTGTATCTCAACAACATACTGTATGCTGTAGCGGGCGATCTGAGCAGAAAACAGATCAATTATATAAACAACGATGACGAAAATGTGTATAAATTAAATTCAAAGCTGTCGTTTGTAGTAAATAAAGGGCCTTCGCAGACAAAGGTGTTTGACAATCAGAAAGTAGTAACACTATATAGAGAAACTAGAGTAGATCATAGTATGAATGATGATCCTTTAGCGTTTAATTTTAGTTTTGCTACTGACAGTATTCCCGCAACAACTTCTGCTGTTATTTCTGCAACTTCAGATAGAGAAAAGAATATACAATATGCTATACCGAGGTACGATAATCAAGGATATGGACAGCGCATGCGTGGTAAATGGATGAGAGTAGATATTACAGATGCTGATTTGTCTGACTCTGAGAACAATAAATATTATGGAATTTCGCATGTCATAACTAAGTTTAGACAATCGTATAGTTGATATGGAAAACAATAAATCACAACAATTTAAACAAAGAAAGCTATATAATAATCTAAAAGGTTATGATATAGGGAAGACACCGGCATCTATGGGCTATCAAAGGAACCCATAGTCGGTGAACGTAAATAATTTTACATACACTCCCGGAGAGGATGTTATTCCTTAGATAGGAGCCGAAAAGAGAGCTAATTGGGCCACTTGGGGTGCTAATGGAGCTGGATTATACAGTACAGTAAAACAAGGCCTCGACCTTGCAAAATCGTACAATTCGTGGAGTAACATGGCGAACGCGGCATCTAAAGCTGTAGGAAAAGATATCACCGAAGAAATGGTGAAAGATTTATCTGGAAAAGCAGTTGGCGATGCTGCTAAAGCAAATTTAAATGGTCTTACTGATGCAGAAATAGCTAGCGCAAAATCTGCAATGGGTACGCATGGATTAAGCGCCGCTCAAAAAGCACTTGGCGGTGCAGCCGCAGCATATAGTCTATACGACCTCGGCAGTAATTTCTACAGACATTACAATAACAACAAAAGTTCTAGTGAAATACTTGCTGGCTCTGGAAGGGCTACTCAGACAAACGAAGGTGTTGAGTATACTAATTATACTGGGTTTGACACCAACGCTGAACGTAAATTAGAGCATACACAGAATGTCGGAGGAACGATTAATCTCGGTATGAAAGGAGCTCAAGCTGGATTTGCTGTTGGTAGTTTGTTTCCGGGTTTAGGAAACGTAATTGGAGCTGGTATAGGAACTGTATTAGGTACTCTCGGAGGTCTATTTACTGCTGGACATAGGCATAGAGAATTAGAACGAGCTATGGACAGAGCTTCTTGGAGAATGAATGCAGAGAATCTTATGGAAGAATCTAAAGCTGGTACACAAGGATTGCAGAATAAGTTCAATTGGTCACATCTTTATGGAGCAGATAAAGGAAAAGATGCAGGAAATATGCGCACAATAAATAATAATATGTTTGGGACAACGTGGACACCAAATGGTCCATAGTTCGGTCCTATAAATAGTCTCGTAGGAAAAGGAGAATCTATTGTAGACTATACTAAAGGAGAAGCTTCTTATGTGGATAGAGGAACTAAGGGTAAAGACACCGTTCCTTCTATAGCAAAAGAAGGAGATAACATCACTATCGCTGGTAATGATATCGACATGGTTACTGGAAAAAGCTTTGCCGATCAAGTTGCTCCTTATACTAAAATGGTTGAACAAGCAAACAATATTATAAGTAATATCAACCGCAAGGGATCTAAAGCTACACAAGAGGTACAAGAGCGTGAAGCTAATAAGATTAAGGAAAGAGCATTGAGTATGATGAAACTTATTACAGATAGGTAGAAAGCTCAGCATGAAGCATTGCAGTATAATTGTGGTAAACACGGGTATGACGACGGTAAGTCTGTGTTTGCTAAAAATAATTCTTTGCTTCCGTTTGCTATACAAATGCTAGGCCCTATTGATCAGTGGCGTTACTATAAAGGCAATCGTCCTTTTGCTGATAATTCTTATGTACCAAACGCAGTCGGTCGTTAGGCGTTAGACCAACTTGCTACGCTCAGACATGATCCTACAAACGAATTAAACGCTGCTTCTGACGCAAATAGAGCTGCTATATATGCAATAAATCAGAGTGGTGCTTATTCTCCTGGACAGCGTATGGCAATGCTTACTGCACAGAATACTAATAATGCTAAAACACAAGCTGCTATACGAGCTCAAAGCCAACAGATGAACAATCAATATGCCGCACAATATGCAAACGCACTGATGCAATATGGGGAGAACGAGGCTCGTAGGCAGCAACAAGCCTTGGCTACTCAACAAGAGAATTATAGACAAGCTGTTGCTCGTCGTAGAAAGGGTATTGAAACGTCTTATGTAAATGCGGCTAATATTATGAATAGTGCATTGCAGAATAGATTTAAGCTCCTTATGGCAGATGAGACTTTGAAGAGATACGATCAAGCGTTAACGGCAGAACAGCAAAGACTATTGAATCAATATAATACTCAAAGCGGAATGAGTTTCTGGGATAGATTTCACAATCTTCCTACTATAACTATGGATCAGCTTAAACCGAGACCTAAGAAGAAATGACATACGGATACGAAGATCCAGCGATATTCCCAGTCGTGGATCTATATGACAGCAATATGATAAATATGTATATCAATGCTGCCAGGGAACAATATAATCAGAATCGGCAGGAAATGAAGGAGTTCTAGAAGCTCTATGGAGATTTCTATAGCCCTAGTGCAGCCGATATGGATTACGTAGATAGACAGACTAGAGGACGTATCAATGATGCCATGGCATATATGCAACAGAATGGTATTGATCCTCTACGTTCTGCTGAAGGTAGAGCTATGATCCAAAGGATTATTAATACAACTCCTACTGGAGAAATAGCTAAGCGCTAGTAGTCAGCTAAAGTGTTAGAAGAGTACCTTAAGAATAAAGCCGCATTACAACGCCAGAATAAGTTTAGTAACGACTTTGAACAAGGTATTCTTGGTTATCGAGAAGATGGTACTCCTATAACCCCTGAAAACTGGGATACTAGCGTAGACGGTGTATGGATGCGTCCGTCTCCGAATGAATATCAAGACCTTAACGAATATACTGGTCATATCTTTGACGATCTTAAAGATAGCTTTATAGAAACTAAAGATGGTCTTGACTGGTATGGCATCACAAGAGATCAAATGGCAGAAGCTCTCACTCCTCAGCTGGGAGGATTACTGAATAGCGAACTTGGTAGGTTCCATTACGAGAATGCTCGTAAAGATCTGCAAGCTATGGGCGTTGAGAATCCTACAGACGCGCAAGTAATGCAGCAGTTTAAAGACAATATTCTTACTGCTAATAGAGAACGTATGCGTCTCAGATTTGAAGAGAATGCTGAGTATAAGAGACAACGTCAACATCAAATACACGAGCAAGAAGCTGCTAACCAGTTCCGTAGACAACTTGCCCTTCAAAACGCCAAGAATGCTGGAAAAGGTACATCTGGACGGTCAAGTAGTAGGTCTTCTGGAGGTTCTGGAAACGGAGAAATAACCAAAGACTGGTGGAGAGACACATTCAATAGTGCGGTAGCCAATGCTGCAAGTTCTGGACCACTGTAGTACGATTATAACACCGTAGAAGATTATTATGATCAAATTTCCAACGATCTTACTGGAACGTAGGCTGGGTGGTCTACTGCAAACGAAACAGGAAGTTTGAATGATACCTAGAATAAGTATATAAATCATTATTCGTTTGGTACGCAACACGGAAATGTAGCAAAATGGTTGGATAGAAAATTAGACGACAGTGGAGCGTTCTAGCTAAAGAACGAAGACTTCGGTAATCTTTATACACCTACTCAAGTTGTTACAAATACGTATGGCTGGAACGAGAGTGGCAGAGTTGGCCCTTGGGCACAAGAGCGCGGAGCAGTAAAGAAACGCATGGAAGGAAAGTTTAGTGGAGCTGATATTATTCCTACTGACGAAAATTACGGAGCTTTAGATAAAGGTGGTACAATGCGCACATACAACAGAGTGCGAGTCAAACCGTATAATATAGAGGTTGACGATAAAGGAAAAGAGCACAAAGTGTACGGAGCCGGATTTGATGCTTACTATGATCTGGAGATGAACAGCCATCCCGGAAAACCTCAAAAGAAGCAAACGGGAAGCTCATTTAAGTTTAAGCGAGATGAAAATGGAAATCTATTAACACGTCCTACCGGAATAGTCGGTACATTCACCAATACTAATCCGTATGATTTTAATAGATTTGTCACTGAGGATGTTCCGATATACGAATACTATGGGGCAAACGTATATCCAGAAGATACTTATCAAAACGTACAAAGAAACGAAAACGTAAATAAATAATAACTATGCCTAAAAAGAAAACAACAAGACCTTTATCTTGGGCAGCTAAATACTCAGATGCGGGTTATGCTACCAGCATGGGGAGTGGAGCATATTCGAAAGAACTAGACGAGGAAATAAGGGCATCAGAAGAAAGAAATGCTCGTCTCCAAGAAGAGATCAAAAGAGCCGAAGAGTATAGGAAACTGCCGGCAAGTGAGCGGGAGTATACGGAAGAGTTAAATCGCCAGGAAGAGGCCATAGAGGATAGACAACAAGAGAAATCTAAGAAATCCTCTATAGCTAAAGCTCTCGACGCATTCAGCTCTCACGGAACAATGAATGTAGATTACGAGACTACTGCATCGCACGGATTAGGAAGACAAATATATAATGCCACACACCTTGATCCACATGCTCCCGAAGGATACGGTTACAAAGAACTTGCAAGTGATTGGTGGAATAAGACTATACAAGAAATGAACAACGCGCAAGCTGGCGACTTTGAAGGACTCCAGCTGCGCGGTGCTAACTTACAAAACCACATTAACAACTACAAGCGCTCCTTGCAGAATAGACAGGAGCGTGACGATCTTATCAGGCAGAAAAGCCAACTTCAAGAACAATTAAATCCTAGATTTAGCTTTAACTGGCAGAATCCACAACAAGCATTATCTCAAGAAGAGGCCAATAACGCAATTAAGCAGCTTAGCGAGATTAATTAGAAGATCGCCGATCTCGATAAAGAATACGACGGGTATAAGGAGTCTAGAGAATTTATTCAGAATATGGCTCCTCAGACGTTAGCCGGAAGAGCGTGGGATTGGGCTGCAGAAAAAGTTCCTTCTAACTGGTGGAATAAGTTAGTTGGTGCTGGAAAAACAAGTACATTCCATGATCAAATAAACGATGCTACTAGATTATTAGCAGGCGTTTGGGATAATAACAAATCTTATGCTGAGCGCATCTCTCAACTAGATCGCGCTACAGAAAGACTTACAGACTTACAGGCAGATTGGCAGGCAGGAATAGAACAGAATAAAGCTGAAGCTGAAGAACGTAGTAAAAAGGTATCACAGTATTTCCAAGATAGAGCTGGGCAAGGTGATATACGATTCTTCGATCCTGATTAGTATTTATTCAGAATGCCTCAACTAATTGGTGCATCTAATTCTTCTTGGCATAAACAATTACCAGCAATGCTTATAGGTATCGGTACTGGTGTTGGAGCTTCAGCACTTGCCGCTGCCGGAAAAGGAGCCGCTGCTATAGGATCTGTGGCTGCTGGTAGTTCTGCCGCATACGGAATGAACTACGGCGCAGGTGTTGCAGAAAACACAATGGAAGTTGCTGAGAATACTAGAGAGCGACTGAAAGATGAGCTGTCGAAAATTAATACAAAGAAAGGAAGCAAAAATAGTAACCTCTACGTAGATATAATCAACGAAGCTAGGGAGAAGGTTAAAGATTTACTTCCAGAGGATGTATCTGGTTCAGCTGTAGATCTGCCCGATAATGATCTGCTGCAGATGGTTATGAACGGCAGTATCAGTATAGACAATCCTAACGCATTGAAGGCAATAAACGACGCTATAAGCGGAACTGAAAATCTGTTTAGACGCGATATGGCTGCTGTAACGTGGGATGCTCTTATTGATACGTTTGCAAACACTCTGCCGTTCAATAGAATCGCCGGTGGATCTAAGTTCATAAGAGCTACAAAAGACGCTATAAAAGCAAATCCTGCGTTAGCTAAAATAGCTGAAAGTAGATTTGGTAAATGGGCTGTAGATGGGTTGAAAGGCGCAGGTAGCGCATTTGCACGAGGATCTATAGGCGGCCCTATAACAGGAGCAGCGAATGTAGGACTTCACGTGGTTCTCAACCCTCTAGAAAAGAAGATGGGTGCCCTTGGTAGTAAGCTTGCTGGTAGATTTGCGTCTACAGCTAAAGCTGCTACTACAGATGAAGCCGCAGAATTACTTGCCAGAACTGCGAAGAAGGGTATTGCAAAGCAGTATATTAGAGATATAGCTGGGCGTCAGATGTTACAAGCTGGCTCAGAGGGAGTAGAAGAGTATAAGCAGTGGAACAATGCTCAAGATTATGCAGAGGGAAAGCTTGACCATCGCTGGGTGAGCTTCGGAGAGATGGCTCTCGATGACTTCTTAGGTGGCGTAAAAGGTTCTGCATTGACGCTTGCTCTTCCGTTTGAAGACTTTATGTCTGAGAGCAACAAAGAGGCTATGCAGCAAATAAAAGGCGGTATTCTCGGACAGTTATTTAATCTTCAGACTCACGTATCTGTTCTATCTTCTGTGCGTCCTTTTGTTCAGGAGATGAACGCGGCTGATGTAGTTATGAATAACTTCCTTGCTGGTAAGATGGAGTTTGAAGATTCATACCAGAAAGGGCAGAACTACGCTAGAGCTGCTAGACAAGGAGGATTTAGCTTAAACCCATTTAATACAAAACCGACACATCAACAAGTCGCAGATGCATTCAATAGAGTTCGCGAAGAGAACGAGAAATACAACGAAGTCAACGGGGAATACGGAGTAGATCCTGAGATGCTGAATCAAGAGGAAGAGAGATACAAGAATGTAGTAAATATTGCATTAGATCCTCTTACTCGCATACAAGCAAAGAATCAGGGAATAGACTACAATTCTGAAGATTATGATAAGTTTGTATCTCTTAAAGCGTGGGCTCTTGATAAGAACAATGAGAGTACAGATGCGCTAAATGAAGCTAGAGAAAATCTAGAAACATATATTTAGGGTCATCAATACCACGAAGACGATGTTGCCGAAGACTACGAAGGAGAAATTTTATATCAGTCTGCTTTAGCTAGACTTGCAACGCTGTTCCAAATTCGCGAACAAACAGAAGTTGCTATTCAGGCAAATCAAAACAACCCTAACCCGAAAGTAAAGCGTGGGTTACAGAAACAATTGAACTATCTTAATCAGCAAATAAAAGCTCACAAGGATATGTTCAATTTCCAGTTGAGCAGCGCTTATATTCCGGCAGAGCAAGAAGGATACGGCTACATGATTGGCGGAGATCAGAAAGTAAATACAGCAGATGACGTAGAGAAATTAGTTTCTGATCATACTGCTCATGCTGAATTGCAATAGCTGCAACGTGATGTCATACTTCGAGAAATGGACGTAATACACCAACAAGAGATTTATGAGCAGCTTGTTGGTAAGATGAAGCGCAAGGACAATGAAGGTAACGTTGTAGATATAAAAGAAGAAGATAACTTTAATCCTCGCACGTCAATGGATAAAGTTGCGTACGAAGGAGGAAAAGCTCAAAAGATAATGAGCGAAATAGATGATATTCGTAAACAGGATGAAGATTTCGAAGAAGCGTTGAACTGGGAGTACCAGAAGATGCAAATCGAGCAGAGAAATGAGTAGCCTGGAATGTCATCTATAATGACGGTAAATCCTGGATTACAAGGTGTGTGGGATCGTATTACTCGAAGAGAGACTCCAGAGCAAGAGCAACAACGTATAGATACAGAGTTTGCTGAATCCATGAAGTCACTACTTCCAATGAACACAATAGATGAGATATTGGAAAGAGGTAGAGTTATACGTGATATGAATGCTATAAGGGAGCGTTCTGAGAAGCACGAAGCTGCAGCTCGCCCAGATGAAGACAAAGGGTCGGCGATAACTCCAGAAGATCCTGTTCCGCAAGATCCAGAACCAAACGAACCAGCTACACCAAAAAAGGTGTATGAGAAGCCGGATGTTGTGCTCGAAAATAGAAATATACTTGCAGAAAACAGCGAATAGCAATCTATGCGCAATAAGTTGGCAGAAAAGCGTACTAGAGACGCACAAGAAATAATGGACGACGAAGATGGTTATCATACTACTTCGTATGATTATTTCATAAATCTGAACGGTAAAGTACATAGAGCATCTCGCGTGCATTCTGTTATGCCGGAAGCTTGGCTACAAGATACTTCTTGGAAGAATAATAACAAAGAGATGCGAGAAAAGACAACGCTAAAAGAGCTTGTTGAATATTTGCGCTCTCAAGAAACAGAAAAAAACAAGAAGAGTGTAGAAGTATATATTAAATATCTGCAAGATAATTGGGATTCTACTTTCTCTGAAGTTGCTAGGAATAATCCGGAAAACAGACGTGAATATGATGCTACTTTAGAACATGCTGCCAAAAGCTTATATCAAACAACTTCTCCGTCAATAAAGGTCGGAAATGTAAACGACGAAATTAACCGTTATTTCTTTGGCGATAGAAATGTATATAACAACATCAAATATCGCGGGGATGAGGCGATAAGAGAAATTTTCAATATGGTCAGTCCTTCCGAAAATAAATCTTACGCTCTTATATTCGACAATGACTTTGATATATTTAAACAATATATACAAGGTTTAATGACGATGCAAGAAGAGTTTGATAAGAAAGGATGGGTTGTAGATACTAATAGATATGTATGGCACGCGGAATACGCTGCAGTAGGACTTGTTGCAGGCGAGACGGACATGATTGCCGTTGATTAGCAAGGAAATATATAGATAGTAGATTTTAAGACTACTAAGTCTTTAAATAATTTCTCTAATATATTTAATCCTACTCGTCAAAATTTAACGCAAGAACAAGACTACGCCAACCAGCAAAACATTTATGCGATGCTTATTGCGGATGAAGTGAGTGCCGAAGTTCGAGGATTGCACCTGTTGTTTACGGTAGTAGATTATACTGGTTCTTATCAAACAGGAGAGCTTAGTAGGATATTATCTGCCGACGTAGAAACAGAGCTTAAAACACTTACTCTGTCAGATGAGATGCGTGAACGTCTTTCTAACGCCGTAGATAATAATAACAAAGAACAACTACTTGAAGATGTTACGAATAATCTAAAGATAGTAAACGATAGGCTCAAAGAGATAAATAGTGGAGTTGATGATTATATATTTGGAGCATTATCTGAACCTGCAAGACAATAGTTATCTGATGTCAACGAAGAAGTGTTTAATATCACGGCTGATATTAAAAAGATAACGAACGATACTGACGTTTCAGAAATAGACGCAATAAACGCGAGAGTATCTGGACTGCAAAACCAACTGGATCCTCTTGAGGAATTACTTAAAACAGAAGTTGCACGTATAGCAGAAGAAGACGCACTTGCGCAACAAGCTGCAGCAGAAGAGGCTACTAAACATAAGCCGATAGAAGATAATCAAGAACCCGGAATAGTATAGGCAGAGAATAAAAGAAATTCTGCTGGCAACTAGACAAGAACTAACTTACACTACAAAGACTTAGCAGCTAACAGAGAACTAGCGAATGCCACAAACGAAGGAGATTTTTTACAAACGGCTTAGTTTGAATTGTTTACAGAAGGAGATAACGTATATTGTAATATAACCTACAAAGAAAAGTAGTTTAAGCATATACTTGTAGATACTAAGTATAGTGGTCAGTGGACGAAGAACGGAAAAGATCTATTTGACAAAATACAATAGCTTTCTAAACAACTCAAACCTGGTTAGAAGATTGTAGCCATAAACGGTGAAATGAATCGTACTAAAGGTAGGATTTTACATCATACTGGTGCAAATTCACAAAAGCCGGCGATAAATACTGATTTATTTTCTGGACAAGATATATACAATATCGATTTTGATAAATACGGAAATGTAGGATATTCAAACGGCCAGCAAGTTTAGGTAATTGACGGAAGTCCAATATATACTTTTGATCAATCAGAAAGACTTCCTGGAAACGGGGCACTGATTTATGTCAAGAGAGTCCCTAGAAATGAAATGTCAATCAGTCCGGCCATACCAGTTACGCTAGACAGGATAAAACTTACTAGGCAGAGCGATATAGATTTTCTTATTAATACTATATTATCTGAAGATATAGATAAACCAATTGTATATAAAGGTATTAACCTTGTAGCTACAGCAAGACAATTTGCAAATCTACTAATTCCAGTAGCGGACGACGCAAGTAAATTATCCGGAATTGCTTCCGTAGTACGCGATTCCGTTAGACCTGGTCGGGTTTATATAATGAACAATGATAATTTTGCGAGCGGCACAAACCGCGGAACGTTTAATCTCCTTGATCCAAAAGGAAAAGAAGATTTTATAAAAGCTATATCTCAACTTTCTGTTGCAGAACGGCACGATGTTTTACAGTCAAGATTAGGTAAAAATCAAAGTAAACCAGAAATTCCATTCTATCAACTGCGCAATATATTTGCAAACAACGACATAGACCAAATCAAGATAACAGATACACTCGTCTTCGACAAAGAAGATTTTAAGATGCATATATCTGCAGACGGATCTGTAAAAGAAGGTTTGAGCGGTTTAGGGTGGTATGTTAAGCACGGGATAATTACTACAGATTATGCAGGATTAGATCATTGTAATGTAGAAATAAAAGACGTCACTGTAATTGACAAAGTTCCAGAAGTAAAAGCTCCAAATACAGATGCAAATATAATCCCAGAAATGCCTGAGTATTATAATGCAATGTTAGCATGTCAATGGACGGAGAAAGATCGTGATAAAATAAAACTGACCGAAGAAGAAGCTAAACGTCATCTTAGACGTATATTTGGGGATCGTGTAGACGATCCTGAATTCATACGCTGGGTTAATGAAGATTTTATCAAGCTCAAAGGAGCGCCTGCAAATGTGGTAGGAGCGTGTTGGAGTGATGGCATTTTGCTCAGTAACATGGCTTACGAAAGCGTAGATTGGCACGAAGCATTCCACAGAGTATTCGAATTGCTAATTAATCCAAAGACAAGAGACGCTCAATATAAGAAGAGGGCGAAATAGTTAGGATTAGATATAGAAAATGATCCTACGAACATGAACAAACGTGCTGTAGCAGAATCTTTTGCTGATCAATATCAAGAATACATGCTTAATAGAAAGCATTCGTTTGAAGGTGATAGTTGGTTTAGCAGAATTGCAGAAGCTATTAATTCGTTTATTGGTGGATTCAACCGTACTAGTTCTTGGCAACTTGCAAGGCTGTTTGCTCTCACTAATTTCGGCTTCTATAAGAACAAGACTGTAAGTAAAGCACAAAGAGAGCGCTTTAATAGAATATATGGTATTCTTTATAAGTACAAGATCAACGGAGCTGAATTTGAACATGTTCTTAACGCTCCTATGTATGATACACTTAAGAATACTATAGTATACGCGATGATTCTCGGCAATAACGTAGATCATTCTGGAGCAAACATACAGAAACTGCAGATTACAAAAGAAGCGTTTATGCGTGGTATAAACGTATGCTTAGCTCAAGGTTATGATTTAATTGGCCAAAAGACTAAAGAAAGATCTGTAGGTCAGCTTGCAATGAATGAGCTTTATGAGAAGTTTGATTATATTGCCGATGATATTGCAGCTGCTATATCTGACATATCTACTGACTACCGTAAAGTCACAGAAGAAGAGGAAGAAGAAAATAGAAACAGCGATGAAGTTGCAGAATCTGATTTCGGAGAGCACACAAAAGCCTCTTATGAATTCAACAGGTTCGATAAAACTTCTTCTAGAGTAAGATTCTTCTTCTCTACTATTCCTGCTCAGGAGTTTGCATATAGAAAACAAGATGGTAAGATTGTAAAATATAACGTGCCTTCTTTGAACTATCTCGGTCTCCCGGAATACGTAAACATGAATTACGCATTCAATGATGTGTTAAACAACGTTCACGATGTAGATACTGTGGACGAACTCCTTGAAAGACTTAACTAGTTAGCGGAGTAGGATCCTATGTATGGCACGATATATTCGCGCGTAGAAAAAATATCTAAGAAAATACTTTAGAATGGCAAATTTGACGCAGATCAAGAAGCATTCTTATCGCAGCTAATGAAAGTTATAAGATCTAACAAACTTGCATTTAAAGTAGTAAAGAGTAATCGAAATTCTACTGTTGGGTCTAAAGATATTACGTATACGTTGACTATACAAGATACTGATGCTGATTACAATGCCGATATGTATACAAGACAGTGGGGTACTATACTTGCCACTGGAGCTACGCCGATAATCAAGTTAGACGAAAAAGGTGCGCTAATATTTAACCCAAAGTCTTCTACTGCAAGTACAGCATTCCAAAGAATACACGACGTGCTTGATTCTGAAAAAGCCGAATCCGGAGAAACAATTGTTGGAATAAAGCAACTTGTATACAATGTCCAACAAGGCAATCCTAGGTCTATTGTATTTAAAACAAAAGTATTAAATCCGGAGACAGGTAAATATGAAACTAAGCGTATTATGAATCTGAACGATCCTGGTGATCTATAGATAATCAAAGACAAGATTGTAGATGTTCTGAATTATATTGGAGTCGGAATAAACAAAAAAGAATTCGACTTCATGCTTAGAAATAAATACGGAACAACTGGAGCAGACGCGCTTTCACAGATGTTCTCTTCTTCCAGCAAAAAGGATTCTATGACTACGTTCTTATAGTTCTTGTAGAACATATAGTATCAAGGGAAGCTGAATATCGACGAAAAGAGATAGATTCAAATTGGTAAAGATCGTGTGCGTATAGATGCAGCATATGCAAAGATGGCATTCTTACGTGATCTTGCAGACTGGAAGTATAGATATAGACACCAACATGATCAACTTACTGTACTTGCTACTGGTGGTAATAAGTTCTACGAAATATCAGACAACAACTATATTTCAGATGTTGCTAGAAGCCTTAATAAGAGATCTGAAGACTTTCAGGATTTAAAGAAAGATACGTTTGTATATTATGATGCTGGAAAAGATAATCTTGGTTATGATAGAAAATACGGCTCTCTCATCGTAAGAACTCTTGATTCTGATCCGAATGCTAGAATACAAGTCAACAACTTTATCGGCTTTAGAACAGATAAGAAGGGGGACTACGGACAGGATTATTTCGAAATACAACGTAGAGAAGATTATGTGTCGAAGATATTGATGCTCGAATAGGGCGGTATTATTGGTCCCACGTTTTCTGACAAAAAGAACTACATCTATATCACTGGAGTAAAACTTCCAGGCCTTGATTATTCTGATCCAGACTCTCTTGGAAAGCAAATGCTTATTAGTCCAGACGGAACAACATCTTTGTACTATCAACTTACGCAAAATCCTGAAGTAGTAGATCAGATGATTAGCTATGCTATGACTGAATACGAAAGCGTGAAGCGTGGTATAGAAGAATTAGAAAGTCTGGAAGGTACAGATGGTCAACGAATAAAAAATTACCATACAAATGAACAGTGTGCAAGATTTGCATCACTACTTGGAGTATGGCAATTAGAAAAGGATCGCAATGGCAAAACAGTAGAGGTATTCAAATCATTTAACACTAAGAAAAGATCTCCTCGGAAAAACTTAGAGCAAGCAGAAGAGTACTTCTTTGGTCCGAATATCAGTAATGATGAACGCAGAGCTAAAATGGCGCGTCTGCTGCAAGCTAGGTTAACGGACGAATTAAAGACAGCTGAAGAGCTTGGTCTTATTACTAAGCGTGATGGAGCTAAGAATATTCAATGTCCTTATCTGAGATATAAGAACTTAGGACTCAACAAACCTGCGTTGGATGCTATATATAATTCTATTATAAAGAACAATCCAGGAATAGCCATGGATGCAGAATCAGTTATGTCATTAGCAATCGTCATATACATGAACGATATTTCTAATAAGGCTATAATGTCAGGACAAGAAACGGAGCGTGTGTTCTCTGGTAATCCTGCATTCTACAAATGGATATACGATAGTGACGGCAATTTGATAGATAGAACTGTAGACGAACTTAAGCGTCTCGGAGGTATGAACTCTACTGGAGATAACAACTTTATGGATCTTCAAAATGTTCCAGAACAGTATCTTCAGAACGGAAAGTTTACTGGAGAATATGTTGTAGCAGAAATAAAAGATTCAGAAGTAGCTTCCCAACAAGTAAAAGATCTGGAAACGCAATCGTATCGAGGAGAGCTTACTAGAATGCTCTATAAAAAAGCCGCAGAAACCAACGAGGATCGCCATGAATTTATAGATGGTTCTACTATAGAAGAACTTGAGGCAGAAGCAGGTGAACAACTTGTAAAAATAGCTAAAGCTAAAGCTAAAGCAGTATCTCAAGCATACGAAAAAGAAATAAATGTAGCAGATGGTGCTGCATATATTTCTGATACTATGGCAGAAATGCTGCTTCGTATGAATGGGGCTTATAGTAAAGAGATAGAAGAAGCTTTCCGCATTCTTAGGGAAGAAACTACTTCTACCATGCTTTAGAAGCTCGATGCTTACTAGAAGATAGTAACTAAGGTGATTGGTACTCAAAAGTATACTGCGTTCGGAAGACGTAAATACGGAGATACACTTGTCACCTATTACAACAAGTATGCTTTGTTCCCGTTGTTTAAGTGTATGGCAACCGGAAAGACGTTCAATCTGTACGAAAAGATGAAGACTGATAAGATAGATATGCTTATGTTTGATTCTGGCGTAAAGATTGGATCTCAAGGAGCTAAAGCAATAGAGTGGGAGAAGTATAGGTAGGACGACGACGAAAATAATCCTAATAACTATCAACCAGGTAGAGCTGGAGATCCAGCAGCACTACTTCCGTCTTTCGCTGAAGGATTTACTTTTAATACGTACAGACAAAAGTTTAAGTATCTGCGCAAACAGCTTAATACCGATCCAAAAGAAGAAGCGTTGATGTCCATCAAGACGTAGTCTCTTAAAGTCGCATTCTCTACGTTGATTCCAAAACGTATTTATACTACACAAGACGGGAGAGCGTTGAGTGGAGAAGAGTTAAGGGATGATATAATGAAGTCCATCAATGAGCTCTCTGACAGAGGATTCAACAAAATAATGAGTAAGTATTTCACTAAACAAAACGACGGTACATGGGTTGCCGACGCAAAGAAGTTTAGCGAAGGATTATTGGAGCTTATGTCTAGCAGAGGAGCCGATGAGACTACATTACGCGCTTTACAAGTTGATAAAGATGGTAATCTTGAAATGCCGCTTTCTGCTGTATCTACTTCATCGTTCATCGAAAGCTCTTTAATATCGTAGATTAATAAGGACGTAATTGATATAAATACAGCTGGTGCTGCGTTTATTCAGCGTTCTTCATATGGTATCGAAGGTCCAGTATTGTATAGGCGTTCTGAAGGAAGCATCTTATCTGATGCGGATCTTCCGCAGTCTATCAATGGAGGAAAGAAGCTATAGATGATAAACGAAGAAGGTTCTATGGATTGTGTTCTTAGTATTGACTTCTTTGATAAAATACTTAAGTATAATGGTCAACGTGGAATACCTGAGGTTCCTATTAAAGACAAAGACGGAAATGATATATTTGATATAGTCAGGGATGAAAATGGAGAACCTATTGTAGTAAAAGACAAAGACGGTAATCCTAAACTTACTAAAGACGGCAAACCTATCTATAAACGAAAGCAGCGTACTAGAAAGATGTCGTTTACAGAAGCAAGATCTTGGCTTATCAATAGAGGCCTTATAGGTCCTAATGCTACTGCTAATATTATGGCATATCGTGTTCCTACGCAGGCACAGTCTTCCATACATGCATTACGCTGTGTGGATGTTATTCCTGTAGTGAATGATACTATTATACTTCCAGAAGAATTTACAAAGATCACTGGATCTGATTTTGATATTGATAAACTTTATTTGTCTGCTATTACGTTCCAAGTAAAACGTGAAAAAGGAGAAGATGGTAAGTATCATCAAACAGTAACAGATCAGTTTGACGAGAAAGAAGATGAATATCATCAAAATAAACTTCTTAGAAACTATCTGGCAATATTGATGGATAGAGATCAGAATGGAGTTCCAAGAAGTACGAATATTCTACATAGACCTATCGACAACGATACAGAACTGTTAAAAGGAGTATTGAAGAAGATAGAAGCTAAAGTAGGAGTATCTGCGGAGAAACCATACGGATTCTATTCTCTTACCACTCAAACAAGAGCTAAGAACGATTATATTACAGGTAAAATCGGAATAGGACCGTTTGCTTTGAACAACAACAACCACATTCTTACAATGCTGTACGGAGTTAAATTTGAAAGTGGGGATAACATAATGTCTAAACTCGGTCTTCTTGATCTAAGTAACGACGAGGATAAAGATGGAAATCAAATATTATCTTGGATTTCTGGTCTTATTAATGCACACGTAGATATTGCAAAAGACCCGTATATAAGCAGGTTGAACGTTAACCCGTTTACTTACAATCTTGTTAATCTTCTTGTTCGTACTGGTTTTGGAGAGAATACGTTCTTCTTTATAAACCAACCTATAATTAAGCAGATAGCTAGAGCATATAACAATGCATCTTCTATGTATATGCAGGATCCATATTCTAGCAAGTATTATACATAGAGAAACGCAGTGCTTAGTGTAGTGATGGAGCGATTTAAGAATGTAGAGCTACCAGGAATAAAACTTCCACTTGAGCAGCTTATATCCCCGAAGGTAAATAAAGCTACAAAGATATAGATACAGAATATGTTCAAATCTCTAGTGGACAGTGGCAATCTTGAAACGATGGCAACACAACAGGCTCCGAAGAATACAAATCTTTCATTTGAGCAAGCACAACTTGTTTGTTATCTTGCTTATGTTCAGTTTGAGCCTTACGCACAAGCTATATCAAATCTCGTAAAATATACGAAGATTGATACCAAGAAGCATGGTAAGTCTCTTATAGAACAAGATATGTATTTACAAGGATTTAATAAGTTGTTCTCTGACGATAACTCTTTATTCGAGAAGGATGGATTGCGTAGACTGCGCGATGAGTCTTATGTGGGACACAAGACAGAGCTAGCAATACGCGCAACAAAATCTGTCTTTGCTGGTCATACGTTAGAAAGTACACCGCAGTTCTTAGATGCTATACATAAGACGCTTGCTCTTATTGGTCGTAAAGATTCACTCGATTCGAATTTGGCAAAGAAAGTTGCAAGAATTCTTGGAGCATCTATTAAGTCTACGTTCTTTAATGATTACGCTGGACGTATCTCTACCAATCCACACTATATGCACGATCTTGTTTCTAATAGCAGGGACGACGTATATTTTACTACAAACCAAGTTGGTAATGAGATAGTTCTCGGTAAGACAAATCATCCGCTCTCTTCGTATATAGGAAAACCAATCTACATATGGTACAACAGTGTAAATGGACCTGTTAGTTATGGCTTTACTATAATTGGAGCAAATGAAAGTACAAATTCTGTATATATAGATCAAAATCTCCCAGCTGGACTAAATGGTACCGCTTCCTTGATGGATGGAGAGAATACAATTTTTGACAGATGGAACAGACTCGCTGTTAAAATCAAAACAGATCCTAAATATGCAGATCTACTTGATGGAAACGGAGAGTTCGTCAATAGACTTCTTAGAGAATTAGTTCCAGGTAACACGTATCAATACAGGAATGACATCAAGAATGATGAACTTCCAGATACGTATGAGACATTGAAGTTTGTCAAACTATTCAATGCATCTGATGATCAGAACAGTAGTCATACTTATTTGTCTCAAGCGTGGGACGAACTGTTGAATGACAATGCTCATCCGGATGTGCAAGAGTTTGCAAGAGATCTTGTTGTATATGCTTTCATAACATCTGGCGATCAACAAGGATTTACTAAGATCTTTAAATATGTTCCTGCGTCATGGCGTGAAGAGTCCGGTTATGCAGAATATATACAAAATAAAATCAACGAAATGCTTCCAGATGTTCCTGGCGATGATGTTACAGATCTATACGATGCTATACTTAATAACTGGTACGACAATGATATTGTGCGCACATATAGGTTGGAGGATAGAGACACTAAAGCTAGTAACTTTGTTATTTATCGTAGACAAGTAAGAGATTCTAAAGGAGTAATGCAACAACAAACTTCATACCCTTTACTTCTTGCTGCAATACATACTAATCCTTAGACTGGTGCAAAAGAGGCATTCATAGATCCAGAGAATGCACCTTTATTCATTAAGATACCTCGTAGAACAGATTTTGCAGGTAGATATGAAAGTCAAAGGAGATTCAATGTGTATCAACTTATAGATATAGCTAAGAATGCAGACGGTGTAGAATATCCTGTATATGGTAAAGTTAATCCTAAAGGTAATCAAATAAATCTTAAGTTTACTATTACCGAATACGGAAGAAGCGATTCATATACTTCACCTCAAGAATATGTCGCTAATACTGATAATATGAAGAAGGTATATGATACTATAGATCCAATGACATTAGAAAAGTACAACGAGTACAAATATTGGTACGGATAGGATTATGCTGACATTGTATTTGATTTGAACAGAGAAGTTGTAGATACAGTGTCTGGAGCACCGATTCCAGAGCAACTTCGCGCACAAGTAGAATCTTCTTCCGATATTGTCAAAACGGTACAGCAGGACGGAAAGATAAGGTTGTCCTTATAGTCTCATACCGATGAACGACCAAGACAAATAGTAATAGAACCTCAGGGTAACAATAAATATTACGTTCATTTACGAATATGGGACGGAGAAAAAATTCCTGGTAACATAAGTAACGAAGATAAATAGAAATTATTTAATGCGTTATACGAAGAGTTGCCGGATAATGCAGAAATACTATTTCCAAAATCTGGAGAAAACTATTATGCTACTAGAGGTACCGTTGCTGCACTACAAAGGATTTCTAGGGATGCCAGATTTAAAAAAGGTAATGAATCTGGAGTACTAAAATATATAGATAAAGACGGAAGTATTAAAGAGTTTAGCGGAACTAGTTTTATAAAAAAGCCGTCAGCCACACAGAAACAAGTAGAATTTGATGATTCAGACTTCTCTGATGAAGCTATGAATAATTGTAAATCTTAAAATTAAGCGATTATGATTATATGTCCAAATTTTAGTGATCCCGACGTGAGACGGGACTTTGATGAACTACGAAGTGTAGTTGGAGAGAAAGCGGCGTATGCTATATGGTCGCTTAATAATGGAAATGCTATAGACAAGGCCCCTAATGGGGCCGAGTCTAAGCTATTTAAAGATTTGTATAATTATTTTTACGGGTTTTCCGATTGGAACGATCGTGTGTATAACGACGAACGCACAAGGGCCGAAGCTAGAAAACGTGCAATAATAGCGAAAGCAAATACATACGGTACGTCTTTTAGAGAATGGTTTGGAGATTGGACAGGTAAGTCTGGAGAACTTACTTCTTACGGAGGAGTGTCAAAGGCTGTAGACAATAACGGAGAGCCGCTTTTGGTTTTTCATGGGTCTCCTAAAGAAAATCTAGAGTATTTGCGTAATTACGAAATAGCAGATCCAATACCAGAAGTTATTATCGATAAACACGAAAACGAGTCTTATGAATGGGTAGTTGCTTATAAAGGGCCAATGGAAGACGGATTTCCTTATTTCTGGGGAGTAATGGAGCGTGACGGAAAATATTACTATCACGGATCGCATGTCAAAAAACTTGGAAAACCAGAAGAAATAACAAAAGAATAGTTCGATGCGTACAATAATGGCTAGAAACTTATACTTTATGAAAAATAGTATAGGGTAAGAGATAGTTGGATATACACGACAGATGAAGAACCTGTAGCAGAAACTTATTTCGGGCTCATAAACACCGGTTATGATTCCTATCCCGATGTATATGGAAAAATTTATCCTCTTTTTATAAGTATAAAAAATCCACGTATCGTTGAAGGGCATAACAACAGATGGAACGCAATTCCAATAGATAATCGCTTAGTTGAACCTTATTCTTTTGAAGACGAAGAAGGAAATTTATATACTCATCCTGGTGTAATTGAAACTTAGTTAAAAACCACTAGAGATATCGAAGTAGAAGAACGAAAAGCAAAAAAACACGACGGTATAATATTTAAACATATAGTAGATATAGGTGGAGCTGGATGGCTTATGGGTCTTACGGACGAAGTTTCCAACGTTTTTGTGGCTGCGAATAGCAATTAGGTGAAGCACGTAGAAAATAATGGAAATTTTAGTGAGTCAGAAGATAAATTTAGACTTAATATAAATGCCGAATAGCGTTATGAGGAGCTGAAAAACAGGGCCTTCTGGTGGATGAAAAGATTTAATCGCACTCTTGCCGACTTTAACGATACTTTTGGTACGAATTTTAGATACAGAGCGATAGAATACGCTGACGGTACTAAAGAAATCATTAAGACGGAACTTGTATCGTCAAAACCTAGGCTTTACGGAGTAGATATTTATTAGTCTGCCGATAAGAAAGTAGGAAAATTAGCTTTAGATAGAGCCGTTGTGTTAGATTACCTAAAAAGTAAGTTTGGTATAAAGACAAAAATCATTTCCGACGAAGAATACAGAAACACCGTATCCAAAGTTGCGGGAAGTAACTGCGCAATAATTGGTGATACGATGTATATACGTGAAAGTAAAGTCTCTAGATTAACTAACGAACAATTCTTTGAAGAATTCTTACATCCTACGGTGCACGAATTGTATAAAACAAATAAAGAACTGTCTGAAAAGTTAATTAAACAAGCTAAAAAAGACTTTCCTGAACTTTGCAAATTTATACGAAACGCGTATAAAGAGCAAGGGAAGGATGTAATCAACGAAGAGATCATAGCATAGGTCCTTGCAAAGTATTTGAACGACGAAGTTGCAATAACTGGTCCGAATAAACGTAACATCAGAGAATATATAAAAGACTTCTTCTAGGCTATATTCGATAAGTTTAGAGATCTTTTTGGAGAGGTAGATGTAAAAATTGTCGAAGATAATAGAATTGAAGTTAGCGGAAGAGATATAAAAGATGTATTAAACTTTTCACAACTTGCCGCCCTTATAAATTCTAGACAACTTGTATTTACCGATAGACTTCCTATTGGAGAAACACGCAATAATATATCGCAGGATTCTTCTATCACAGAAGATCTATATTCGGCATACGAACAAGTTCAAGAGCGTAGAGATTAGTTCTTAGATTCTGTAGTTCAAACATTCAAACAACAGAATCCTAAGCTAGAAGGAGAAGCTCTAAATAAGGCTTTAGTTAGAGTTAGAGAACAAAGTAGAATCAACTACAATACTCAAGCTCTACAACAGCACACTAGAGAACTACAAGTAGAACTTGCACGTAAGTTTAATCTTGCTATGTCTTCTGAAGGTTATTATCAAGTAAAAGCGCAAGACGGTAAATCTCTTATGTACGAGCATTTTATAAACTCTCTGCAAGAAGAAACATTCAAGCAGTATATATTGCATGTACGTAAGAAGCCGAAATATGAGCAAGTCGGAGCTGTTGCAAATAGTACTTCTGTAATGAATGTTTTATATCAATCGTTGTTAAATGGAGACATTGCTACGTTTGACAAAGAAATGGTGCGAGATTACGTTCGTATGTTCTGGACATCTGATGCTATTCAAGCTGCGTTATCTACGTTAGATACTACAGGCAAGATGACTTCTAAACAGCTTGAAGATAAGCTGGTAGATACTCTCACTACAGATACTTATTCTGAGCGTATAAATGCTGTAGAAAGCAAAAAGAACAGCATACACGACTTTATAGTTAATCTGTGGGATTCTCTTAAGGACATCGTAAATAAAGTGCTTGGAGCGAAGAATTTTACTGCTGCAGAGAAGGCGCAATTAATGACTCACGTTCAAGAAGCATTTGTTCTTTCTGAAGATCTTTCACAATCTAAAGCTTATCAAGATCTCTACAACAGAGAAGATGGCAAATATGCCGATGCAACTCTGCTTAGTGAACAAGATAAGAGGATATTTGAAGATATTAAGAAAGGAATTAAGGTCCGTATCAAATCTCATACGAGTCGTAAACTTAAGAATGAGAAGTTTATACATGAACTTGAACAGCGATTAAGTGTACTGGAGCAATATGACGGCGAGAATATAGATGACGTATTTGATGCGATATAGCAGTTCTTACAGAAAGCTGCAGAAGAGCTTGATAAGACGATTCGTTATATAGATAATACGCTTCTTGCAAATCCAGATTACAGTAAATGGGACGTTAATACGATAAACAATATTAAATACGACTTGATAGGATATTATCAGAATCTATTAAGTCAGGTACAACAGTTGTTTGATGATCCATCTAGTGCTGTTGCTGTGTTTGACTAGATGCGTGTGAAAAATGATCCGAATGCACTCAGCCTGTTTAATGTGTCGAACGATCTTATAAAGAAGATAGACCAACTTTCCCGCGTATATCACAACAGGGTGGTACTTCCTTATGTAAAGTGGTCTCTGAAGAACTATGTAGACGGTGATGATACAATCGTAGATAAGCAGAAGTTCTTATCTAGACTGTATAAGTGGGTAGATCAAGATACTAAATACGGAGACCTTGCTCAAGGAGAAGTACTCGTCGGTATGGCATCTAGGAGCAAGAGTAACTTGGTAAAAGTAGTAAATAAGATCATAAACGACATAGACAGAGAGAAAAACAGGATTGTACTAAAGAAGGGTCATGAACTCATGCGCCTATACGAACAAGTTCGTCCTATCGGAGCTCAAATATCTCCAGTTAACTGGCAGAAGATATTTATGGAGCAAGATAAGAAAGGTCGCTCTACTGGATATTTCGTAAGGGAGCTCAATTATGGCCAGTTCTATCAAGACAAAGACGCTTATGAGAATAAATTAAGGGACGATTTTAATCTTCAAACGGACGAAGACGGAAATACCATATTCCCAGATGAAGATTATATACAACCAGATTCAGTATATAATAAGTATTACGATGAGCTTGATAAATGGTTAGACGAGCACTGTGAGCGCAGATACACTCTAGACTACTATCGTGAGCGTAGAAGACACCTTTCCCCAAATACTATTCGCCTGCTTGACGAAAAGCAAAAGGAGATAAACCTTCTTAAACAGAAAGGAATGAAAGATGGATTCTTCTACGAGAGCGAACTCTCTCCGGATGAATTAAAACAACTTAGAGTATTAGTAGAGCAAAAGAAGAGCTTGGGAAGACATTATAACTTCTCGTACGATAAAAACGGCATACTGAATATAGAGGAAAAAGATGGCGATGCATTGCGTATAGCAAATGAAATATCATCTTGGAACTCTTTTATACAAGATAAGGTTAAGTATAAGTCAAACTGGAAGAAATATAATGACGCTAAACAGGCTCTCATAGATAGTGGAGCTTCACAAGACGAAATAGACGCATTTGAACGTAATAATGTGTCTAATAAGATTACGAGCGAATTCTGGGAGGTACTTAAGAAGATTAATAAAGTAAAACAACCTAACGACAGACTTAATGAACTTAAACGTAGACACTCTGAGATAATCAACTATCTCAAAGCTAAAGACGGGTTCTATCAGCCAGTTCTTAATTCGTTAGGTGAAGGTCTTACTGAAGAATCTAAGCGAGTATGGAAAGAACTTGCGGCTATCGAGCAGGAAATGTCTAATATACGTAATCAGCAAGGCATTTTAGCGGATAGAGAGCTAGATGGCGTAGAATTTGACGAATTAGCACAGATGATTCCTATTGTTAATTCAAATGACCCATCTATGTCGTATCTTAAACATATACAAGATATATGGATGCCAAAGCTGTTGAATAATCAGCAGGCAGAGGATGAATTCCATTCGATGTTTACCTATATAGATTCTAAAGGAAAGCTCAGATATCTTTCTGCATTTACTATGCTTTCTCCTACTTAGTATGAACTTAATATTAAAGGATATGGAAAAGTATAGACAATAGAACCTGTTCTTTCTGGTCAATTCAGCGAACTCGACGAGAATTCTTCTTATGTAAATAGTACATTTGATGTAGATGGTCCGTCTATGCAGCCTAAACTAGATATGTACTACAACAAACAGTGGGATAAGTTTAAAGATGAAAATTCTCCTCTAAGACAGTTCTACGATAAGTTGTTAGAGACTATGTGGGAAGCAAATGAAATGATTCCTCAGAAAGCTAGTTCTAGATCATATTTGCTCCCGCAGATCACAGGTCGTACTATGGCCATGTTCGGTTCTAACCTTACTACCGGAGAGTTATTCAGCGCTATGGGTTATGCTCTTAAAGACACATTTACAGCACAATACGCAGAACAACAAGGTGATGTTACTACAAATATGGATGTATCAAGACGTCCAGACGGAAGTATAGTCAACAATATTCCTATACGATTTGTACAACGACTTCAAAATCCTGCTTTACAGAGCACAGATGTATTAGGTTCTGTTATGTTGTATTACGATATGGCTGTCAATTTTGACCTTAAATCTCAAAAACTTGCTTCGCTTGAGCTTATTCAAGATGCTATAGACCCATCACAATCTTCTAGTGATAGAAGACTTTCCGGGTAGTATTCTAAGGTTAGAAACATGATGTCTTAGAAGGTGTATGGAAACGAAACTACTCTTACGTTTAATGATGATAATAATGACAGTGGACACAGAGATACTATTCAGATAGCGAAGAAGTTCAAGAAATTGACATCTTTAGCAATGCTTGGTGGTAACTTTACGTCTATTACTGTTGGTTATCTTGATGCGTTACGTGCTCTTACTGCAGATGCTGTAGGAAGAAAATATATTACTGAAGAAGACTTAATGTACGCTGTTATTAATGTATTGCCACACTTTGTAAAGGGTCTCGGTAATCTAGGAGAACCTATACCAAATGACAAATTGTTAGCGTGTATGCAGTTTAATCAACTGTCGCGCTCTAATAGTGAGATATTCGGTCGTAGTGATCAAGCTAGAATATCTAGGTTTATACATCAATACGCACTCATGGGCGGCTATACGATTAGTGACTATCTTATAAGTGCAATCATGGTTGCCGCTACATACCATCACATGCGTCTTGTTACGCTTCCAGATGGATAGAAATAGTTCTTAAGCAGATCTTAGGCTATAAATCTTTTCTAGAAGTATGGTTACAGCAGAAAAGAAGCTATAAATGCTTATAAGGGCTCAAAAGAGACGCTCTGGGACGCTTATAAGTTGTCTGACGGAGAATTTACTCTTAAAGATGAATTTAAACCTTACGTCTCAAAAAAACTGGAAAATATGATCCAAGGTAGACTTGAGGATAGAACCAAGGTTTACAATGGTGTAATTCCTACAGCAGAAAAGGCTAAGCTTCAGTAGAATATTTTTGGTTCATATATATCTCTTATGCGTAACTTTATGATAAACGCATATTGGGAGAGATTTGATACAGAAATAGACTACATGGAAGATACAGACGAAAAGCTTAACTGGAAGAGTGCTTATAAACGAGACGATCTAGTAGGTCAAAATCTTGAGACTGGCGAAACGAAAGGTGCGCTGTTTAAGGATTTCTGTAGAGGAATGTATAAATATACAATGAGACTAAAAGACCTTCTTACACATAAGCCTATGCGTGAAATGACAGAAGATCAAAGATATGCCGTACGACGTTGTCTTGCTGAACTTGGTCTTATTACTTCAGTATTAGTATGGATGATACCTGCAGTAACAGGAGCCAGAGAGAAAGACTACAAGGATGATCCTTTCTGGACTATCAATTTCGTAGATCCGAAAAAGAAAGGTGAAATACAAAATAGGCCGTTAATACAGATTAATACTAAGAACTGGCAGAAAAAGATGCTTAATTGGGCACGCTGGGAGAATGCACTTCTTTCTACTAAGCTGTTCAACGAAAGTATAACTCCGTGGTCTCCAATTACACCTATGGAAATTGTCAACAATCCTACTGTAGCTAAGAGTTATCTAGAAGATATGGGAAGAATGTGGTCAATAGGTATGGATCTTATGCATCCCGCAAAGCTTAGAGAAGAAGTTACAAGCGGAGGATATCAACATATGAGTCGAGCAACGCGCGATATATGTAAGATATTTGCCGCCACAGGTATCGACAATATTATTCGTGACTTCCATACGGCAGGTGTTAAATCTAAATTCAACTTCTATCGTGGACTTGCCCCAATTAGTTCTATTTTGCCAACACAGGAGGAATGGAACAAGCAATAGGGACTTGGTAAGCATGGAGGTAAATCGACCGGTACACGCAAAAAGAAGGGCCAAGAAAGCAATTTTTCGGCGCCACTTTGGTGATTACATTTTTCGAATTTCAGTCTACGTATCTTTATGGTTGTTAGACTGGTATTAAACACAAAAAGGCGGAGCACTCAACACAAGTGTCCCGCCTTTATTGTTTTGCCCGAGCATAAATTCGGGCTGATAATCTTCTTCAGGAACGCTAGACCTATCTGGTTTGTCAGTCATGGTTCCACGCATGATATTTGTACTAACCCAGTTGTCTTTAAACTGCCAAAATTGTAAAACGCGCAGTTTATCGGTTTCATTCAACCATATTCTTCCGTTGTGAAGATTATCTATAGCCGTATTGCTTGTAAATGTGTACAAGTAGTACGGCTTTTTGTTTATATATAATACTTTTAATCCGTAGAACGATTTAAACTTCTGTAGTTTTTGCATCGTATCATAAACACCAACTCCTCTTGCAGATGCATCATATAATAAGAATATATGATAGTCCAGATAAGGCCTATTTATATCCTCAAAGTATGCGTCTATAAATCCCATTTCTTTTGAAATGTCGCTTAGAGTAAGTGTTTTATCAATCAAAGGTATCGCAAGTTTTATTAAATTGCTCATAGATTCAGTGATTCTGAGCCATCGCCTTCATAATATTCTCTACTATGCTCCCACTTATCCGTGGCCTGATGCCAGAATATAGCACGTAATGCGTTATGTATTGTATTATTACGTGATTCTACATCTTTAGCATCAATTTTAAAAACACGTATTTCATAACTACCTGTAGTGTCTATTCCGATTATATAGTAATCAAAGCTCCATTTTTCTGGATCTTCATTACATTCGTTTTTAAGATACCATTTCGTAGCCAATGTATAATACGCCAATTGACGCAAATAATCATACATATTCATACTTTCTTCAAAATGCCACAGTTTTTGTGTAGTCTTTAAATCGTAGATTATGGCTTTTTTCTTTTTGTAATTGAGCGATAAACCATCTAATAATGATTTACATTTAACTCCAGTTGCCATTTCTACATAGT
>Ga0256405_10002989_pt1 | contig 36500 bp, 26 predicted proteins | sample RumenRJG_02DNA_FD_189096 | JGI IMG/M metagenome (GOLD analysis project Ga0256405, IMG submission 189096) | Bovine rumen microbial communities from Lethbridge, Alberta, Canada - RJG_02 | ecosystem: Host-associated > Mammals > Digestive system > Stomach > Rumen | place: Canada: Alberta...
TTGTAGGTCTAATGATGTCTTTTTCATGTGTGCAAAGTTATAACTTTACACGGAATCAGACACCTACTAAGAACTTATTCCCCACGGAAAAAACCCGGTGAGCCTGATTTTGGAGGGGTCGTTTTGCGTAAAGTGCTAATACTTAAATATTTGCGTGGCACGCGTTTGTGTCGTCCTGTGCCGCTATTTCCTGCCCCTCCGCCCCATGCCACATCGTCCCATGCCACATCGTCCCTTGCCCCACTGTCCCTTACCCCACTGTCCCTTGCCCCGCCCTCCCTTGCCCCGCCGCAACGGGCCACATCGCAACACGCCACCATGTCCCTCTTTTTTACTATATTTGTAGAACACCACAAAACGACCAAACCTGAATGAAACGTATCGCCCTTCTTCTGCTTTTCGCACCGATCGCACTCAGCGCTGCAATTTCTCCCAATCTGGCCCGCAACAAGGAACATATCTACTTCGACACCTCCGAGGGCGCGCAGTGGAAGATGTGCCGCATCGACGAGGCCGGGCAGGCGGAGAGGATCTCCCAGCCGGGCTACGACGTTTCGGACTGGATGAATGCGAGGGTGCCCGCCACGGTGCTTACGAACCTGGTGGAGAACGGCGTCCTCCCCGATCCTTATTTCTCGGACAACAACCGCCTTACGAAAGGCCTCATCCCGGACATCAACGAGGTGGGCCGCGGCTACTATACCTACTGGTTCCGCACGGAGTTCTACATCCCTGAATCTTATGCCGGAAAAAGGGTCTGGCTGCATCCGGAGGGCATCAACTACCGGGCGGAGTTCTGGGTGAACGGGCATCTGTTCAGCACCCTCACCGGTATGTTCCGGGACGACGACATCGACATCACGGAGTTCGCGAACATCGGCGGCCGCAACGCGCTGGCAGTGCTGGTGTATCCGGTAGATTTCCCCGGCAGGCCCGGCAAGAAGACCTGGGGCGCGCCCGGCGAATACAATAACGGCGGCGACGGCAACATCGGCCTGAATTCCACCATGCTCATGAGCGTGGGGTGGGATTTCACCTTCTGGGATGCCATCCGCGACCGCAACACCGGCATCTGGCGCAGCATCTCCCTGTATTCGACCGGCGGGATGACCGTGCGCCATCCCTTCGTGCGCTCGGAACTCGCTCATCCTCACTACGATGCGGCGGATCTGACGGTGAGCGTGGAGGTCGGTAGCCGTTATGTGGACAGCCCGAAGACGCACAAGGCGCGCGTGGTGGGGGAGATCACCGGACCGGGACTCGCCCGCGCCAGGACCTTCGAGAAGGAGGTGGAACTCTATCGCGAGGAGGTGCAGGAAGTCACTTTCACTGCGAAGGAATTCAAGCGTCTGCACATCGACGAACCGGCCCTCTGGTGGCCTCTGGGCAAGGGGGAGCATCCTCTCTACGAACTGAAAATCTCCGTCTACGACGACGGCGAACTGAGCGACGAGGTGCAGACCCGCTTCGGCATCCGGGAGGTGGTGGCGACGAGGAGTACGCCGGACGAGAGCAAGCTCTTCGTGGTGAACGGCAAGCCCATCTTCGTGCGCGGCAGCAACTGGATTCCGGAGGCGATGCTGAAGGACAACGACAAGCGCATGGCGGCGGTGCTCCGCATGAGCGCGCAGTGCGGATTCAATCTCCTGCGCCTCTGGGGCGGTGGAATCGTGGAGAGCGACTACTTCCATCAGCTCTGCGACGAATACGGATTCATGGTGTGGGAGGAGTTCTTCATGACGGGGGATACCCGCCATCCGCACGACGTGGCGACCTACTTCGCGAACGTCGAATCTTCCGTGAAGAGGGTGCGGAATCACCCGTGCGTGGTGTTCTACGTGGCCTCGAATGAGAGTACGGAGGTGAGCGGCACGCGCGAACTCATAGAGAAACTGGACGGCACGCGTCCCTGGCAGCAGCAGAGCGAGTGCGACGGCATACACGACGGCAGCCCCTATGTGCAGGTGAATCCCATGCTGCACTATCTGGACCAGGCCTCGCCCCGCGGCTCGCGCGTGAACGGCTTCAATCCGGAGTACGGATTTACCGGCATGCCCCACTGGACTTCGCTGCAGAGATTTCTGCGTCCGGAGGAGATCTGGCCCATGGACAAGAGCGTATGGGATTACCTGGACGGCAGCGGTTTCGGCAAGGTGACGACCACCGTGAAGGCGTTGGCGGACAACTACGGCGAGTCTTCGTCGATCAAGGAATACGGATGGAAGACGCAGTTGCTGAGCGCGATGAATTCGAAGGCGATATGGGACGTGTGGAACTACAACAAGCTGTGGTACGGCGACCGCTATTGCACCGGGACCCTGTTCTGGAGCCACGCGAGCCCCATCCCCATGATAAAGAATCACATGTGGGACTGGTACCTGATTCCGACGGCGTCGCTGTATCATACCATGCATGCGCTCGAGCCGGTGCACGTGCAGTTCGACTATCTGAAAAATACCGTTTCGGTGTATAACGATGCGCTGACTGGGCTTTCGAATCTGTCCGTGGTGGCGCGCCTGTACGATCTTTCGAGCAAGAAACTGGCGACCTGGACGGTGCACGGGGTGAATGTGGTCGCGGACGGCGTGGCCTGCGACGTGATGCGTCTGTCTTTCCCGGACAAGATCACTCCGGTGCATTTCATCGCTCTGGAGCTTCGCGATGCCAAGGGGAAGGTGCTGTCGAAGAATTTCTACTGGAGGTCGACGGCGAAGTATGTCGAGGGGACTCTGACCGGGCCTTGCGCTTCGGGATTCGAGAGTCTGGCTTCGATGCCCAAGGCGTCGGTGAAGGCTTCTCTGGCGAAGCGCTCTGCCGACGGGGTGCTGTATTACGATGTCACCCTGAAGAATTCCGGTTCGAAGATAGCGTTCTTCAATGAGGTGCTGCTACTTGGCGACGACGGTCTGCCGCTGCCTTACACATTCACTTCTGACAACTACTTCTCGCTGCTTCCCGGTGAGAGCCAGACGGTTACGATGGAGATTGCACGCGAAGACGCTCCCGCGCGTCCGGTGGTTCATGTGGAGGGATGGAACGTGGCGGAGAGGGTTCTGCGCTAGAGATAAAAGTCTTTTGTGAGGGCGGCATAGGCAGGGCTTCTGTCTGTGCCGCTCATCAGTATGAGTTCTTCGGCGGGGATGGTGTTGAGGTTTTGCGGGCGGCCGTTGTTGATGGGAGTGCTGCTGCTGGCGTGGCTGGTGTCGCCGGTGTCGCTGGCGTGGCTGGTGTCGCCGGGAGTGCTGCTGGTCTTAGTGCGGCGGAACTCCGCGATTATGCGGCTTGCAGGCTTGCGGGCGGTGGTGCGGATGCGCAGGATGCGGAATGGCCTTAGGCCGAAGGATGCGGCGTAGCGGAGGAGGGACTGTTCTTCGGAGGCGGGGAGAATCAGGGAGAGGATGCCGTCGGGGGTGAGATGCGAGGCGGCGAAGGCGCAGATTTCGCGGTAGGACAGGGTGTCGGTGTGTCGTGCTGTGCTGCGCCGGGCGTCGGGGGCCTTCAGGGATGCTTCGAAGTAGGGCGGGTTGGAGAAGATGGCGGCAAAGAGGTGTTTTTCTTCGGGGCAGGCGGGAAAGGGCCGCTGTCCGCCGGGGGCGTCAGCCAGTCGGCATTCCCGCCTTTCGCAGGATTCTGCCACCTTGGTGTCGCCGGCAAAGGGGCTCGTTTCATCGGGGCAGGCGGGAAAGGGCCGCTGTCCGCCGAGGGCGTCGGCCAGTCGGCATTCCCGCCTTTCGCAGGATTCCGCAGCCATATCAAGCGAATCGAGATGTCTTTCCAAATCGTTCAGTGAGAGCGCTTCTGCGTGGAGGGAGGGGGCCCAGGGGGAGGCGGCGAAGTTTGCGGTGGCTTCGGAGACGGCTGCCGGGTCGATGTCTATTGCCAGAATCTTGAAGTGTGGTTGGGTGCCGGATGGCTTTCCGGGCGCTTCTGCGGACATTCCTTGTGATTTGATGCGGTCTGCGAGGCGCTGGGCTACCATCAGCGCTATAACTCCCGTGCCGGTGCCGATGTCCAGCAGGCGCTGGACATCTCCTGCTGTTTGCGGGGTGGTGTCGGGGAGGGTCAATGCGGCGCCGAGGAGGACGGCGTCGGTGCCGACCTTCTGCGCGGCCAGTTCATTCCGGATCTCAAAACGCTTGAACCTGAAAACTTTCATTTGATCTGCAAATATAGCAAAACTGTAGCACTGCCGCCGTGGTGATGGAGCTGGAGTGAGGACTGAAAGAGGCGTCCGGAATTCACCGATCCGTATGCAAAATCGCCATTTCTGCATACAAACAACCTAAAAACCGGAGAGTTGTATGCAAAACGGCCCTTTTTGCATACAACTGCGACTTTATTTCGTTTGTACATCCGTTATGGGAGGTGTTGAATCGCCGTACCAGTTCACAGCGACGACACATTCAGGATCGTCTTTTCCAGCGTGCCACGCGTCTTCCTGTCCAGCAGCACTTTACGAAAAATGACCCCACTCAGATTTGGTGAGGTCATTTTATGCAATCTACTGTAAATCAGCTTGTTTTGTAGCATGCCGCCAGAGATTAAGGAAGCGGCCAAGGAACAGACGCTCCGCGGCATTTCCCCCGTGCCCAAAACCTGCCAAAACGGGCACCAACACCTCAAATTTTACCCTTCCGTGCCAGAAATGCCACTTTTCGGGCACGGGGTTTCTGGGATTGAGGACGTTGCAGTCGACGAAGCACTCCGACACACCCAGTCGGGCGGTTATGTTGCTGATCTACAGCGCCGGCCTACAGGAATTCGCCGTCGCGCATGGTGAGGGTGCGGTCGCAGAGGGCGGCGAGGGACGGGTCGTGTGTGACGATGACGATTGTCTGGCCGAGGGTGTCGCGGAGGCTGAAGAAAAGGCGGTGGATTTCTTCTTTTGTGGCGGAGTCGAGGTTGCCGGTGGGTTCGTCGGCAAAGAGAACTGCAGGACGGTTGATCAGGGCGCGGGCGATGGCGACGCGCTGCTGTTCGCCGCCGGAGAGTTCGGATGGTTTGTGGGAGCCGCGGGCGGCGAGGCCTACATTTTCCAGCAGCGCGAGCGCGGCGGCGGATGCATCTTTCGAAGATCTGCCGGCGATCAACGCGGGAATCATCACGTTCTCGAGGGCTGTGAATTCCGGGAGGAGATGATGGAATTGGAAGACGAAGCCGATGCGGCGGCAGCGGAATGCGGCGAGTTCGCGGCTTTCTAGCGAAAGGACGTCCGTGCCGTCGATGATCAGACTGCCGGCGTCCGGGGTGGAGAGGGTGCCGAGTATCTGGAGAAGGGTGGTCTTGCCGGCGCCCGAGGCTCCGGTGATGGCGACGACTTCTCCCTGGGCGGCGCTGAATTCTACCCCGCGCAGCACCTGCAGCGTGCCGAAGGATTTGGTGATGCCGCCGGCGCTTATGATTTTGTTTCCTGTCATTCTTAACAGTGTGAAGAATCTTCGCAAATATAGCAAAAAATCACTATCTTTGCTGAACCCGAACGGGGTGTGGCGCAGTTGGCTAGCGCATCTGCTTTGGGAGCAGAGGGTCGTGTGTTCGAGTCACATCACCCCGACGTATGAAGTGGTTACAAAAATTGATGGTCGCAGTCTTCCTGCTTTCGGTAGGGAGTACGGGCTTGTACGCTTCATCGGAAAATCTGAATCTGCGCTTCCGTTTTGGAAAAAGTGAGACGGATGTGAGTGCTCTGGAGACTCTTTTTGCTGGTGAGAAAACTTCGCAGGTCAAGTCCGTCGTCATAAAAGCTTCTTCTTCTCCCGACGGCCCTTATTGGGTAAACAAGACGCTCGCGGAGAAACGCGCTACCTATATATATAATAAGGTCAGGGAGATTTGTCCGGATTTGGACTCGACGCTCATCCGTGTCGAGACGGTGGCGGAAGATTGGAGCGGGGTGGCAGCCTGGTTGCGCCGTTGCAATAAGCCATACAAGGAAGAGGCGCTCAAGATAGTGACTGCCGGAGACAAGAAAGAAAGGGAAGAAAAGTTGCAGGACCTTTGGGCGGGAGAAGCCTGGGATGACCTGATGCATTCGGCGTTCCCCGCGCTTCGCTGCGTAAAGGTTTCGGTCGAATACGCCTCACCTGAAGTATCACTTGAGGTGCCGGCGGAGAAGACAGCGCAAATCGCAGCCGCCGACAGTAATTCGGTGAGAATATTGTTCCCTGCCGGAATCCGCTATGTCCGTCCGGAATATGCCGGCAATTCCGTTCAGTTGCAGATATTGCGCAATATCGCCGGCAGCGGCAAGTCGCTGAGAATTGACTCTTACTCTTCGCCTGAGGGAGATCCTGTGTGCAACGCCGCTCTGGCGAAGAAGAGGGCGGAGTGTGCCCGGATGTGGATAGTGGAGAATCTCGGGATCCCTGCAGAGAAAATCAATGTCTTTTCGTGCGGAGAAGATTGGGACGGACTGCTTCGTGAAGTCCGCGAGAATTACCACGGAAACAACCGCGATGTAGTGCTCGAAATCCTTGGCGACACGAGTCTTTCCAACGCTTCGAAGAAAGCCGCCATCCGTTCCCTCGATGGCAATGCGAGCTGGAGATCTTTGGTGGAAGGGCATATGTCACAGCTCCGCTCGGTGCGAATCGCAGTAGAATAAAAAAATGGCCACAGATATCTCTGCGGCCTATTTGTTTCAAAATCAAATGTTACAAAAGCTGTAATTGCGTAGCTACGCAGTTGACAAGTTTTTCCATTATGATGGGCTTCGTAATGAAATCATTCGCTCCCATCTGGTAGCCGCGTACTATATCTTCCGTAGAGTTGAGTGCGGACAAAATCACTACACGGATTCCGCTTGTTTCCGGATTCTCCCTGACACGGCGCAGCACCTCGAAGCCGTCTATCTCGGGCATCATCAGATCCAGGAGTATCAGATCCGGCTTTTCCTGGCTTATTTCTTCCAATGCCTGCCGACCGCCGCTCGCTTTCCTGATGCGGAATTTGAATTTGGCAAGCATTTTTTCTACAAGAAGGAGATTCAGGGGTACGTCGTCAACTGCCAGGACGTTGTATTTGGTGAAATCAATCATTCTTTTACCTTTTGTCTTTCCATGGAGGCAATCCATACTTTCGGAGTCATTCCGGTCACCTTCTTGAAGGTCGTATTGAATGAGGATGCGCTGAGGAAGCCGCAGGACTGTGCTATTTCTTCCTGTTTGGCCTCGCGGTGCGAGAGTATGTATTGTTCGGCGTAATCTATTCTGAGCGTGTTTATAAGCTCAGGAAAGCTGAGATTGTATGTGTTGTTGACAAGTTTTGAGACGTATGTCTTGTTCGAGTTCAGTCTTTCGGCCACATCGTCGAGCGTCAGCCTTGGATGCAGGAACAGGTGCTCGTCCATCATCAGGTGCTGGAATCTGGAAATCAGGCTGTTTTCGTCCCAGGAATCGGATACTGCAGTGAATATGTTCGTCGTCAGCTGCGTAGGTTTGTCCTTCTCTGCCTCTGCATGCCATTCTTCTATGTGCAAATTCTCTCCGATCTTCTCCTGAATGCGCCTGAGGGCCTCTTCTTCCGCCTCGTCGAGCAGATCATTCAGCATGGCTTCCACAACTTCGTCCTTGTTATTTTTCCCGTAGTTGTAGCGGATGAGCAGGCGGTAATCCTTCCAGCTGATGTTGACCTTGGATCCGAACAATGCGTTCAGCCCGAAAAGCAAGGCGGAAAACAGCAGTAGCGTGGCAGTTGTTATCTGAACCCATAAATCCAGCGCATAAAGGTTGTATCCGAAACCTATTCTTGCGGCCATGACGCCCATTGGAATCATTGCAACGGACATCTGAAGGCGTGCAAGGCTTATTTTTTGCCCCATGAAGAACTTGAGCAATGTGCCTATCAGAAGCCTCTTCTGCCTCAGCATGATTATTGTGAATACAAGCAGAATAAGCAGTTCGATTGCAAGTACTACATTGTATATGTCAACCGTGATTGTGTGGAACAAAGCGTCGGCTTCTTTGCTGTTGAGTAAAGACAGAACAGTCCCGGCAGTGAACAACGCTGCCGGGATGACTACCCACATCACCGTTATCGGATGGCTTCGCGGAGAGTGCATCAATCTGCGCAAGTATGTGATCAGCAGCGGGATGACGCTCGGTCCTGCCAGCATTCCGGTAATGGTGGCAATGGTATCCATCGAGGAACCGCTTTCCAGAACTACATGGCAGGCTTCTGAATATATGTACAGTCCGCACGCGGTAAACAGGGCGATGAACAGATGGAAAGTGTCTGTTCTGGATGCTATCATCATGTGGATGATCACCCAGAACAGGCAAGCTGCTACCGACGTGAAGAAATACAGTGTAAGCATCAGAAGTCGTCGTTGTTTTCGTAAATGGATGTCTCCCAGTCGCTTATTGCCGGGGCAAAAGTAATCTGTCGGTATATTGAACTGAGATCGATACCGATATGGAAGGTGTACTGCTTTCCGTAGACGAAAGTGTTGTCCGGCAGCAAACCGTAGAGCATATACTTGTGAACCTGGTTCTTAAGGGGCTCATAGTAGAAACCGTTGTGGGTAAATCCATCGACGTCGAAAACTACTTCAACATACTGTTTGCCAATCTCGATGTCGTCCGGGATGGAGTAGTAACGATGGCTGTCGACCATATGGTCTACCAGAGTGTCGTATCCGACGAACTTTTCCTCATTCAATCCGACACCTACCTTGGCATCTCCGTCGAAGATGACAATCTTCCTGTAATATGCCTGCTTGTGCCAGGTGCCGCTGTTATTAAGGACATCGTTTACGTAAACACCGGCCTGTGCGACATTCACAGCTGTCATCTTGCGCAGGTGAATGAGGCCTTGAAGAGTCTCGTCCGGAGTGATATCACAGATTTTGTAACCTATATCATTAGTGATGTGCTGAAACACCAATGGTATCATATTCAATTGGTTAATAGCTTTTTCTACGGTTTTTGATACCAGCGGACCGGCTTCTGTCTCGCTTACGGAGTAGGGGATGGAGTAGTTTTCAAGATTATCACCGTAATTGACAGACTCTACGTGAGGATAATAAGCACTGAAACTGATCTTGTTGGAAGAAGACCAGAGATAGTTGTCGAACATTCCGCTGTATCCGGTGCCGTCACTGCTTACGGAGGCATTGTCCAGAACCAGCTGTCCGTTCTCGTAATCGATTCCAATCAGACCGAAGGGGATGTCGGAATTCATCGTGGCGATTTTGTCCGCATCGTCGACGGCGGCCTTGGTCATTATGCCGGATCTTGCCTTGTCGATTACCTTGCCTTCCCTGGTGACCATGATGTCGAAGTCCATTTTCGATTTGTCGCTGCTCTTGTCCTGGAAGGAGGGGACATCGTCGATTTTGGCGCAGGAAGACAACGTCAGGAGTGCTGCCAGGGAGTAAAACGCTATGATATAATGTTTTTTCATATTCTACGTAAACCGTGTATTAGTGGTTACTGATGCAAATATAATCATATATTTTATAAATCCAAAACTTTTTTGCTAAAAATTGAATTTTCTTTCAAGAATCCGAAATTTTCTACTATTTGCCTGTTTTTCAACCGTTTGAAGGCCTGTTACCAAGCTCGGCCTGCTTTTAATGCTATCCTGTCCCGTTTATATTTATATATAATAAGGTATAAGGCCTTATAATGGGGGGGGGGCAATGTTTTTTACGTTTTCATAATAATTTTTGAAAAAAATATTTAAAAATTGTTGGAAGATAAATTTTTTTGATATATCTTTGCATTCGGAAACGATTGAATGTAGTGTATAGCTCTTTTGCTTGTACTGTACATATTGAAATTTTCCTTTTTTAGACGCAACGATTGAAAAACAAGTCGCATCTAACGGTAGTATGTTTGGAACGATGAACTTTATCAACGGAATTTCCAGGAGGGCCCTTCGGGTCGTCCTCTCAACCGTTATGATGTTCGTCGCCGCTTTTTTTGTACGCGCGCAGGAGTCCTCGCTGCGCATTTACTACAAGTTCGATAACGCGACCGTCTACACCGACTATCTCTCCAACCCTGCTTCATTTGCAAAGCTCGACGAGATCGTCTCTTCTTCCTCTGCATCCAACGGGTTCGAGATCGTCACGTTCTCTTCTCCGGAAGGCAACTTCGAATACAACGCTCGTCTTGCCGCCCGCCGCGCCGAATCCCTGCGCAACTGGGTATATGGCAAGTATCCTCAGCTTAACGGAAAGGTGAGCATCCGTCCCAACGCCGAGTCCTGGGAGGATCTCCGCCTGAAGGTCGAGTCTGACAGCCGCCTCTCTTACGACGTCCGCAGCAGGATTCTCAACATCATAGATTCCGACAAGGCCCCCGATGCTAAAGAGGCTGCACTCAAGGCAATGCCTGAGTATAATGCTCTTTATGCCAATTATTTCCGCACGCTTCGTTTTGCTGAAATACGACTTGCAGCGTCTTCCGAGATTACAAATCCTAAAGCGGCGACTTCCGAGGTTGCAAATCCTAAAGAGATTGTCGCATCTTCCAGCGCCGCTCAGCGGCACGACTATGCATCTGCGCGCACTTTGTGGGCAGATGTCATTTTCGCCCTCCGTTCTTCTACCATCGACAGCGGTTCTTACAGCAACCGCGCAGTCCTTGCCGCCATCGCATCCATGGTGGAGGGCAAGTCTGTCGATGATGTCGCTGCCATCAATATAGTTTCTTCCGCATCTCCCGAAGGTCCTCTGGCGATCAACGACCGCCTTTCCATACAGCGTGGCCAGGCCCTTCGCGATTATATCGTATCCTCTTATCCTGAGCTTTCAGGAAAAATTTCAGTACGTTCTGCCGGCGAAGCATGGGACGATCTCAAGTCCGCTGTAGAAAGCGATCCTTCTCTTTCCGAAGCATCCCGCAGCAAAATTCTCTCCATCATCGTTTCCGACGCTGAGGTCGATGCCAAAGAGGCGAATTTGCGTGCCCTTCCCGAGTGGAAGCACCTCTTCGAAGACATTTTCCCGTCCCTCCGTTATGCCCGTATCAATGTAAGCATGAACGAGACGCCGGCAGACATTACTGAAATTCCTTCAGTCGCAGACCAGGGTGACATCGACGTCGACGACGAGACTGTCGCTGTGACGGATACTACCATGCATCTCGCTGATACAACGTTAGTTATCCCTGTCCTTCCGGTCGTTCCCGCAGTTGAGCCTGCAGATACTGCCGCAACAGCTCCTGCCGATACTGCCGGCCTCGATACTGCTGTATCTTCTTCCACCGGCACCAAGGCCGGGACTGCTGAGATCCGCCCCTGGAAGACAATCGCCGCGGTCAAGACCAACCTTCTTTATGACGCTGTTACCGCACTCAACTTCGAGGTGGAGGTTCCTATCGGCAGGCGCTGGTCCGTCATGGCAGAAGATATCTTCCCTTGGTGGGAAACCGGTAACAAGTACTGCTTCCAGATGTGGGAGATCGGTTTAGAGGGGCGCTACTGGCTCAAACCTTGGGATGTAAACGGCACCGAGAAGCTCCGCGGCCTGTTCGGCGGCATATATGCAATGTCAAGCAAATACGACTTCCAGTACGACAAGAGTGTCAACTATCAAGGTGAATACTGGTCTGCAGGCATTACTGCAGGATATTCCAAGCCTATCGGCAGGAAAAAGAGAGTCAATCTCGAGATGAGCCTTTCCCTCGGATACCTCGATTCTCCCTATCGTCACTATATGCCTACCGACGATTATTCCAAACTAATCAGGGATCCTTACAATGTGGGAAGAGTCAAGTACTTTGGACCTACCAAGGCCAAGGTCAGCCTCGTCGTTCCTATCAATGTTCCCCGCAAGAAGGAGGTGAGCCATGAATAAGACAGCATCACGTATACTTCTGGCCATCACCCTTGCAGCAGCACTCTGCTCCTGCCACCGCCGTCCTCTGGAAGATATGCAGGAGAAGGTGAAGATCCGCGTTGCAGTGAACGTCAAGGCTGTTGCAAATGTTACTACCAACATTTATAACGAGAAAATACCTGTTCCGAGTCTCAATACCGACATGATGCGCGTTATGGTGTATGATACCAACACCAAGAACCTCCTTACCCAGGCCTTCATTTCCAGCAAGTCCTATGATGAGGATGGAAATCAGGTGCTCAGCGGCGACCTCAGCATCAGCTTCGGCAGTTATGACTTCCTGGTTTACAACTTCGATACTCCTACCACCCTCGTCACCAGCGAAAACAACGAGAATAGTATTCTTGCTTATACTCAGGAGATGTCATCTGCGATGAGGGCCCGTCTCTTCGGCAACACAAAGGCGGATGCCGATGAATACGGCAACATTCTCTACGAGCCCGACCATCTTGTCGTGGCACGCGAGCACGATCTTATGGTTTCTCCTCACGACACTGTGGTCGTGATCAAGACTACCGCCACCACCATCATCGACACATATTACCTGCAGATACATGTAGAAGGCATGCAGTTTGCATCCTCCGCAACCGCGGTCATCTCAGGACTCTCGCCTTCGAACAGGTTCGGCCTCAACCTCCGTACCGACGATCCTACTGCATCGGAGGCTTTCGACCTCTACAAGAGCACGGACGACAATCTCCCCGGAGAAAACAAGGACGTCCTCTGTGCAGTATTCAATACTTTCGGAAAGATTCCCGACGTAACATCCAACCTTTACGTTACCTTCAACGTAATCGATACCGCCGGCAATCTCGTGACTTACACAACTTCGCTTGATACTGTATTCAAGACAGAAGATGCAATTGAACGCCACTGGCTCCTGATCAACGACACATTCGTGATTCCAGATCCTGGTGTAAAACCTAACCCCGGCAACGGTGGCTTCCAGCCTCAGGTTGATGATTGGGAGGAAGAAGAAGGAAATATGATTTTGTAACATTGAATGAATATTAAAACAATAAATGAAAAAGTGGTTTAACATAGCAGTTTTCGTCACCCTGGTGAGCTTCGCAGCTTGCACCAAGGTGGAGAACAACGGTGCACCAGAGCGTATCTCCTACGCCGTGGGCAGCTACGCTGCAACCACCAAAGCCAGCGAGTACCGCGCGGCCGAAGGCCTGGACAACTTCCAGAGCAAGTCCTTCCTCCACGCAGAGGGCGCAGCCGTGGGCACCGACTTCTTCACTTCCACTATTTCATGGGATGGTGCAACTTGGGCCCCTGAGCGTGACTACTACTGGCCCAAGCATCCCCAGAGCTATCTCAACTTCGTGTCCTGGTATGCAAACGACGGCAGCGTCAACATCACCCCTGACACCGTTACCGAGACAGCTTTCGAAATCAACGACCGCACAGTGGGGGCAAACGACCGCATCCTCGTCGCCGATGAAGCCTGGATCCAGAAGGCCAACAGCACCACCTACTACACTTCCGGTGTCCCCACCCTTTTCCGTCATGTTCTTTCACGCGTGATAGTAAAATTAAAGGCCACCACCCTCACAGACCCTGAAATCGCGAACGTCACATACGAGATCGCCCTCCAGAACGCCAAATTCCAGGGAGTCTTCCAGCAGGGCACAATGAAGCTCGTCAACGCTCCCCTTGCCAATACCGGCACCCGCCAGTGGTACAGCACCGAAAGCGCCACCTACCTGTGGAAGACGGCAGCCGGCAGCGACAGCGCAGACATTGAGTACGTGAACTCTAACACTGTTATCGGCACGGATTACACCACCATACTTGCAGAGCGCAGCTTCATCCCCCAAAACCTTGGGGATGCAATCAAGATGGTCCTCACTTACTCAGTGACTACAAAGAGCAACGGAACCGTTACCTCCACCGAGACCGACATCCCTGCCACCATCATCATGAATACAATCAAGAACACCTCTGACGTAGCTATTAATCAGTGGGTTCCCAATAAGACATACACTTACAATATCGCAATCAATCCTATTGGCAGAGAGATATTGCTGAACCCTGTCGTAGAAAGCGAATGGAGCTTCGAAGAAGACATAAATGTAACGGTTGAATAGAAAAAGTAAAACAAATAAAACACAAAAAAGAAATGAAAAAGCTTTACACAATCCTCGCAATTGCAGCAGTAGCTGCTGTAGGTTGCTCCAAGACCGAGGTCGCTAACAACGCCCCCGATGTAAAGATTGGCTTCCAGGTGGCCAGCTATGCTACCCAGACCAAGGCAGGAGAGACCAGTTTACTTACTGAACTCTCTGGTCTCGGCGTTGCAGCTGCTGATGCTGCTTTCAACAGCAAGGCTTTCATCAATGCCGATAATGGCGCTGGTGGACACAACCTCAACGTATTCTTCAACGAATCCATCGCATGGAATGCCACTGCCAAACAGTGGGCTCCTGCAAGCAAGGACTACTATTGGCCCAAGTCTCCCAAGAGCAACATCGACTTCTTCTCCTGGTATGACTATGCCGGTGTAGCCCCCGCCATCACCTATGATGGAACAGACGCCACAATGGTATGGGCCGACAAGACCATCGCCCCCAAGGCCGACATCCTCTTTGCTGACATCGCTTTCCACCAGGTAAAGAACACCAAGCCTGCTACCTATACTGCACTGGACGGTGTTGCCGAAGGAGTCCCCACCCTCTTCCACCACGCTCTTGCTCAGGTAAAGTTCACCGCTAAGATTAAGGACGGTTGCGACAAGAAAGTTGACTCCCACGATGCCAGCAAATATACCTTCTGGGAGGTAGAACTCAGTGATCTCGCATTAGCAGCAAACAAGGTTCACGCTAACGGTACTCTCACCCTCACCGGTGCAGATCCCGACGCTGCTGATGCCGCTGCAAGCATCTCTCCTTGGACTTCTGCAGCATGGACCAACGCTGCAACTCCTGCATATGTTGCAACAAATACTGCCTGGTTCACCACAGATGCCGCTACCGGCGCTGCCGCCCTCACCACAACTGCTGCCAACCTCATCCCTGACACCCATATGGGCAACGGCTTTGTTGCAGTTCGCCCTCAGGCCATCGGCGACGATGTTACTCTTGGCTTCAAGATGACTATCACCACCTATTATGGTGCAGACCTCGCTTCTGCAAAGACCGCAGGCGCAACCAATACTGAGGTTATTGATATAGTCGCCTATGACGGAACTACCTATGATACTGGCATCTATACTGCTACCGGTATCCAGCTGAATCAGCTTGGCTCCATCTCAGCATGGGAAATGAACCACAAGTATACCTACAATCTCATCATCGATCCTTCAACCAACATCATCCTCTACGATCCTGCAGTTGAAGCATGGGTGGAAGAAGCTGCTGCTACAGCAAACATCCCTCAGTAATGAATTATTATCCCGGGGCGGCTGACCCTGCCCCGGGGTGCTAGAAATGAATGTTTAACAAATAAAACTATTAAAAAATGAAAAAGCTTTTTGTTATCGCAGCCGCAGTCATTGCACTTGCCGCTTGCACCAAGACTGAGGTTGACAACGTAACCTCAGAAAACGGCCCCGCAATCTCCTTCCAGATTGCAAACTATGCCAGCCTGACCAAAGCCGGTGAATCCTCCCTTATCACCGAAGGCTTCAACAATTTCAAGACCTACGCATGGTACACCAGTTCAACTGCCAGCAACCAGGCTTTCATGGCTCCTGCAACCGTAACCTGGGATGCCGGCAACACTCAGTGGGCTCCCAGCGACCACGTTTACTACTGGCCCAAGACCGGTTATATCAACTTCTTCTCCTTCGCAGGAAAACACTTCCCTGACGCTGTTGACCTGAATGCTTCCGAAAATAATCGTGCAGAAGCCCACTACACTACCGCAATCACCGTTGCGACTAACGACAACATCCTCGTAGCAGACGGCGCATACGGATTCTTCAACAACGATGCTGCCAAGTACAAGCTTGACGGCGTAACCAAGGGCGTTCCCACCCTCTTCCGCCACATGCTTTCAAGGGTTAAATTCGATGTCAAGGTTGACGCTACCGACGTAGACGATACCAAGAATCACTGGAAAGTTACCGTTACCAGCGCAACCGTATCATACCGTAACCAGGGTAAACTTGAGGTAGTTTTCCAGAATGATCCCACTATCGCTCTTGGCACAGACAACAAGCCCACAGCAGCCGGTACAACAGCAAAATACGTAAGCCAGGTTTGGACTCCCGAATCCGTTTCAAACGTTACCCTTACCAACGCAGCTGATGTCGTTGTCGAGACCGACGGCCATGCCGCTTCCGCAGCTGAAATCCTCATTGCAGACAGCGTAGTAATGCCTCAGACCCTCGCAACCACCAACGTTACTGTCGCCCTCACCTACACACTTGAGCACACTTACGATGGCGGTGCAGCTATCAGCGAGGTCGTGCCCATCTCCGCAAAAGCTCTCACAGACTTCACCCCCAGCATTGCAGCATGGGATCCCAACACAGTCTACACTTATCATATCGTAATTAAGCCCGCAGCCGACAACAAGATCCTCTTCGATCCTGCAGTTGAGACCTGGGCAGAGATTGACACCCCTACTTACACCATCGAATAATCCCCTGAAAACAACATACAGCAATGAAAAAGTATATCATCATCGCAGCATCTGCACTTGTAGCCCTCGCAGCTTGCTCCAAGGTTGAAACCGCAGACCTCCAGAAGGAAATCAACTTCGAGGTAGCAAACAGCATCAAGACAAAGGCATTCACCGGCTCTGTTTACAACAATGGCGCATTCGGTACCTACGCATGGTTCAACAACACCGACGACTTCATGGTGAACGAGCAGGTAGACAAAAACGGAAGTGCATGGACTACCAAGGACCACACCTTCTACTGGCCTAAGACTGGCAGCGTATCCTTCATCTCCTACTCACCATTTGAGGGCACCAGCAACACCGCCGGAACCACTCCTGTAGTGGCGAAGGACAAGATTACCTATACCGGTGTAACCGCAGGCACTACAGACCTCATGTATGCCGACAAAGCCACCTGCTCCAACAATGTAAATGAAGTAGAGGACGGAACAAACTCATTTGACGGTGTTCCTACCGTCTTCCGTCACGCCCTTGCAAAGCTCAGCTTCAAGGTCATGGCAAACTTCGTAGAATGGGACGATGCCACCACCGGCAGCCACACCGAATGGGAAATCACCCTCAATAGCTTCAAGATCGGCGGCTTCAACAACAAAGGTGACCTCGAGCTCAACCTCAACGCAGACGGCAAGTCCTGGGACAAGCCCGTTACCACCGTTGGCGGCACAGATTACAATGTATGGACCAACACTTCCGGCTCAACCGCAGACCAGGAACTTATTGACCCTGCAACTTATCCTTCCGGAGTAGTCCTCACAACTTCAGCTCAGGATCTGACCCCTGCAACCGGTTATGTACTCCCTCAGATTCTTACCGCAGGTGTTCAGACTGTTGACATCGACGCTCATATCAAGACCACCCTTGCAAACGGAAAGACCATCGAGGAAGATTTCGTAAAAACCATCAACATCAGCGAAATCTCCACCCTCAAGGCATGGCAGATAAACGAGAACATTGTTTACACCATCAAGTTCAAACCCACCGCTTCCGCACTTGATCCCGGTGACGCCCACGACGACGACCCTGAGGATGTTATCATTAAGTTTGACCCTGCAGTAGCAGACTGGACTGACGTTACTTCAACCGCCACCATCCAGCTCTAAAACGAATTGTTTTGTTTGTTAATATAGCATAAAGCTTTTTCTGCCCGGGAGCGGGTGATACCGCATCCGGGTCCCAATAAAAACAACAATGAATATGAATCGTTACATTTTGATTTCAGCAATTGCCGTAGCGGCAATTACTGCGTGCAGCAAGTCACAGATCAGTGCTCCCGAGCGCGAGATTACTTTCCAGACGGCCCGTTATATGGGTGGCGTCACCAAGGCAGCTCCCGCTGATTACAAGGACGAATATGCTGCAGTTCCTTTTGGTGCTTTTGCCTGGTACAAAGGCGTATCCGCATCCGACAATGCTGATTTCATGACCAACCAGAAAGTTTCCTTCGCAGACCCCGTATGGAGGCCTGAAGGCACCACTTATTACTGGCCCAAGTCCGGAAGTATAGATTTCATCTGCTACTCTCCCTATACCGCAGACGGAACAAATGCACCGCTTCCCACCATTACGGAAGACAGCATGGTATATCCTGCCTGGGACGTCGCAGCACACCCCGATGTTGACGTAATGTATGCCGACAAGGTGACCGGACTTACCAACAATGTCCGTACATATTATTACGACGGTGTTCCCACCCTGTTCCACCATGCCCTTGCAAAGGTGAACTTCCAAATCAAGGCTGCCTACACCGAGGTGACAGACCCCGAGACCGGCACCAAGACCAAGTGGGATATTGAGGTCGAGAGCGTAAAGGTGAACAATGTCCTCTCTTCCGGATCCTTCACCCTCAACCTCAACGGCACTTCATGGGACAAACCCGCCGATAGTGTCTGGACTCCCGACGGCACCACCACGAACATGGATCTCGATCTTACTGGCGTCCCCAACCCTCTGGTAGACGGAACTGTTTATAACCTCGATTCCGATGTATTCGTAATGCCTCAGACACTGACTGGCGGCAACCAGGAAGTAGTGATCAAAGTTACCATCACCACCTACCGCGACATCAACGACGGCAATGGCTACGTGCAGGTGCTTCAGGAGAATGGCGTAGAGATCCAGGGCAATCTTTCCGGCGGCACAATGGATGCCTGGAAGATGAACCAGAACGTCACCTATTCCTTCAATTTCGCTCCAAGCCTTGGTACTACTACAACGGACGACAAGGACGGAGACGGTATTCCTGACGTAATCCCTACCATCGTTTACTTCGACCCCGCTGTTGACGAATGGGAGAATGTTATTGTCAGTGCAGGTATCAATATTTAAAGAATTTAGTTTTTGTTACATAAATGAAAAAGTTTATCGTCTTCCTCTCAATCGCTGCAGTAGCAGTATCTTGCAGTAAAGTTGTAACAGGCAGCAAGGATGGAGTTTCCAATGAGGTCTCCTTCCAGACAGTCGCCGGCCTTCAGACCAAGGCTCCAATCACAGGCACCGTTTTCCCTACGTCGGAGACCTTTTCGACCTATGCATGGGCAGAAGGAACCGTGGGCGAGTATTTTATGGAGAACCAGACCATCGCGTATGTCGCTGCCGAAAATCTTTGGAAACCCCAGGGTTCGACTTTCTACTGGCCCAAGAATACAACGGTCGATTTCGTGTCATACTATCCCACCGGTCTTTCCGGCATTACTGTAGAGAAGGACAAGATCAAATATTCCAACATCGATGTCAATGCTCTGCAGCAGGATATCATGTACGCCGACAAGGCCGCTGGCTTCTCGGACAATGTAGATCTTGTCGACGATAGCGTAAGCGGTTTCACCGGCGTCCCCACCATCTTCCGTCACGCCCTTGCCAAGGTCAAGTTCATCGTCGAGCTGACCTACAATCACAAGGAGGAAACCGATGGTACCAAGACCGATTGGACGGTGAAGATCAACAGCGCCAAGATATCCGGTGTCAACACCACGGGAAGTGCTGTCCTCACCCTCGCCTCTACTCCTACTGTAGGTGTTATAGGTTGGGAGAAACCTGCCGGAAATATATGGACTCCGGAAACTGCTACAACCGAGATTTCCGGACTTGCCGACACCGACGTTACCCCCGGCACCGACTATATTGCTGTAAATGAGCTTTATGTGCTCCCTCAGAATCTTGTGGCCGGACAGCAGAAGGTTACCCTCAACCTCACCATCAAGACCAAGCGCAATGGCGCTGACTTCCTGAATGAGACATTCGACAAGACTGCCGATATCTTCGTTTCCACCCTTCCTGCCTGGGAGATGAACCACATCTACACCTATCGCATCAAGCTGACGCCTACCGCCAGCAACGGCAATGGTGGCGACCCTATCGGCCCCGGTACAACTATCGACCCCAACGATCCCAACCTTACCGATGCAGTGATCACCTTCGATCCTGCAGTTGACGGATGGGAAGGCGTCGGAGTAGAAGCTGTCCTCAGCCTTTAGACTTTTGACCCGGCGGGGGTGATACCCTTCCGGGTTCCCAAGAAAGAGAGCATATGATAACAATGGGCAAACAATACGGATTTCCGGTAGCGGCGCTCCTCCTGGCGGCTCTGGCCATCTCTTGTGAGAAGACTCACGAGAGGATGCCGGAGTATTCCTCCGAGGAGATAGTATTGAATGCGGCTTCGGAACAGACGAAAGGATTCCTGTCAACTGACGCACTGAAGGTGAACGGCACCCAGTTCCAGATGTTCGATTACCTTTCCGGGTATAACGGATCCCTCACCGACGGCGACGGTACCGCGCACTATTCCGGAGAGGAATTCAAATACTTCGAGAATACCCTCACCTTCAAGCAGGATGCCGCCAACTGGCAGTGGCTGTTTGGAAATGTTGCCACCCCTACCTCATACCGCTGGACCCGCACCGGTATCCACCATTTCTACGGCTGGCTGCTGGAAGACAAGAATGACGCAAATCTGAAGACAAGCACTTTCTTCGAGATATACACGCCCGGAACAAAGAACCTAACCGTCGAAAAGACCTTCACCTCCGATGGCCCCCAGTATGACTTCCTCTACTCTGACGTAGTCCCTGTAGACGTCATCAACGACGGCATTCCCAGCCATGTGGACATCCCCATGAAGCACCTCTTCGGCGCTCTTGGAATCACCCTCCAGAACACCTCCAAGGTAGATGTTACCGTAACCAGCATAAGGCTTCTCAACTTCCCCAACAGCCATTCTGAGGTCCTTACCTGGGACATGGCTTCCGGAGTCACTCTTGCAGGCGGCAATCCTACTCGTTCAGGCGCGGCCGGCTCAGCTATATTCTGGCCCAACAAATTCGGCAGCGGAGTTACCCTCAAGGCTATTACAGACCCCAACGGCGGCAAGACCTACGACGCCTACACCGGTGCCGAAATGGGCGAAAACCTTAGCTACCGCATGTGCTGGCCAATGACTCAGGTCGCCCTCAAGCCCACCATTACCGGAACCACGGCCGAAGGCAACCCCGAGTTTTCCAACGACTCCCCCATCGTTGAAGTTGTAGCAACAGTAGGAACACTGGGTTCCACCACCTACAAAATGCGCTTCCCCAACGCAGACGACGATAAACCTGCCATCACCGCCGGCAAGAAAACCCAGCTGAACATCTCCTTTGCCGACAAACAGATCCAGCTCTCATTCAAGACCCTCCCATGGGATTACGAAGAGTTCCCCATGTCTTACGAGAATGACGCCGTCTCTGCAACCCAGCTCAAGTTCATCGAAGGCTCTTATACTCCTGGCGGCAAGCTTACAGACGCCAACGGCAAACACGACGTCATCCAGCTCACCGCAAGTTCCATCCCTGCATGGGTAGCCCGTGGTAAGTTCTCCGTCTATACGCCCGTCAACGGCAGGCTTTCAGTTGGCCTTTCCGGCGACATCGACTCATTTATCGTCACCCTTGAAAGCGGAGATACCTACACCGGAACCGGCAATGACTACATTCTCATCGACCCTTCTCGCGACGGAGGCGCAATCACTCTGGGCGTAAGGCCGAGGGGCGTTCCTTCAAGCGGAAAGAAGCTGTTCCTTCACTTTGCAGTGACAAACAACAACCGTGACACTGATGCCGACTCTGAAATCAACCGTGACAACTATGTCATCACTATTCCTTAATATCGGACGCGTATGAAGAAGTTTTCAATCAGTTTGCTTTTTGCTGCGGCTGCCTTGTTCGCGGCCGCCCCTGCGTGCTCTGAAAAAGAGGAGTTGTTCCCGGAAGAAGGCGATGGAATCGTCCTCCGTTTCTTCAGCGATGAAAGCATGGTGGTCACAAAGGCTAAAACGCAGAAAGAAGGCGTTGATGCCCTTAACGAGAACGTACTTTCTTCCGTGGAGTATTTCATATATTCCAATGCCCAGAAGAATGGCAATGCCGTACTTCACGGATATCTTGAGAATGTAAGGCAGAATGCTCCCGTGAGTATTCCTATGACCATTGAGACTGTCAATTCTGTTCTCTGCCCCAACGGTGCAACCAATTTCTGGGTGTACGCCATTGCAAACCATTCCAGAATCGTTGCCGCAGGAGACCCTGAAAACCTCTCCGGGACAGACGTTGCAACGATATCGGCCCTCACGAAGGATATGGAATTTGACGGAGAAAATGTTAAAACGCCTCAGACCAACTTCCTCATGTCCACAGACGGTCCATTTGAGGTAACGAATATCAAGCGCAGAAGCACTATTGTCGCTACTGCAAACATCGGCCTCAAGAGGGTTGCAGCGAAGATCACCGTTGCCGTGAGGGTTGTTCCCCAGGTGGAAATCAAGAATACCGTAACTATCAGCGGCGTTACTGACACCCGTACCGAGATTTGGAAACCCCGTTTAAACGAGATGTACATCTATCTTGTCAACGGTGCCAAGACCGGCCAGGTGAGCGGCGCTCCGGTAGCCGGGTCTGGTTTATATCAGTATCAGCAGGTTGAATTCGACATGAATGGAGGCGAAAGCCATAGCTACGACACCTACACAAAGCGCGTGGATGGAGAGGGCAATGAGGTTCTTGACTCCAACGGCCTTGTCCAGTACGACAAGACCACCGAAACCGGCATTTTCTATCCCAGCAAAAGTCCTTTCTATACGTATCCGGAACAATGGATGTACGGTTCAGAAGAAGAGCCCTATCTCAAGCTTGCCATTCCTTGGGATCGTGAAGCAGGCTATAGCGACAACCATAACTACTTTGGCACGACGAGCAAGATTTACTACTACCGCGTATACTGCCCTGCATCGGCCATAGATATGTCAAATGCCCAGTTCCTACGCAATAACTGGTACAAGGTTATCCTGAATGTGGGTATCCTTGGCAGTGAGACTGACGGCGGCGAGATGGTTATCAACGGCAACTACTACGTCGTAGACTGGCAGGAGCGTGAAACCGGAGGTGGCGGCAGCGGTACCGGCATCAACGACTCCGACAAGGAGGCCGAAATCAAAGGTGCCCGCTACCTCTTCCTCAACGAGCAGAACTTCATCATGTACAACCTCGAGGACCTGATGATCCCTTACGTGACTTCAGACCCTTGTATCATCGAAGATTTCGAGGCCAAGAAGTATGTCTTCTCCGGCAGCCAGAAGGATTCTCTCATTACCACCAGCCCCGCCGCCTGGAACATGGACGTGAGCCTTGTAACCACTGCCACCGGTGCCCACATCAGCTTCAACCACCCGTTGAACAACGACACCTCTACCAGCAACTACGACGTATCTCCTTATAAGATAAGCTTCACCATCAGACACAAAGACGATCCTTCATATGCCAAGGAGGTAACCATTGAGCAGAGGCCGGCTATTATGATTGATATGGAGAATAATCCGCCAGATCCAGTTAGTACTTCCTACTGGACTGAAATTGGAGAGAATAATCATCATGGCTATACTTATGTCAACAATGACCAAGGCTCATATGGTGGTAGCGGAACTAGTTCCGGCAATAATACCAATTTCAATATGTTCATTATTGAAACCACTGTTTTACCTTCGGATTCTGATTACCTGCTGGGAGATCCGCGCTTGGCTACTGTTGACAACCTCAACAGCTGGCCCACAAGCGACTCCTCTGTCAGCACATGGAGCGCCACGGCTGCTTCGGTACAAGGAACTAATCGTAAATTGACATACTATTATCCCGTTGATCCTAGCACAAACGCTAACAATATAATAGCGCCAAAGTACCGCGTGGCATCCTCACACGGCGCAACCACATATTTAACCTATGCAAATGCATTCAGGCGCTGTGCTTCTTATCAGGAAAAGGGATACCCTGCTGGAAGATGGAGACTCCCTACCGTTGCAGAGGTTTCATACATTACTAAGCTTAATGCCGACGGTATGATTGTGCGCCTTTTCGGCAATACCTCTAATGGGGGGACTACTGATTATTGGTGCAACAGCGGTTATGTGACCGTTTATAACGGTACAGATGCGGCTTCAAAACAAGCTCCAGTTGTGAACACAGGTACATCAGGCAACAAATACGTCCGCTGCGTCTACGATGAATGGTATTGGGACGGCATCAAATACAATGGCACCGATTATACTACCGTAACTCCTCTCGACACCTTCAAATGGGGCGACATCGCCCGTTAAACCTTAAGTACGTATGAAAAAGACATTGAAATACATATTCCTTTTGACTGCGCTGCTTGTAGGTTTTACTGGCTGCGTAAAAGAGCAATGGGAAATTGAGAAGAATAACGGAGAGGAACTTCCTTATCCTTCTGACGGCAAGGCCCTGATCAAGTTCTCCGTGGCCGTTCCTGGCGGCTATGCCAGCACCAAGGCCAACCTGGCCGACACTCCCACCATCGAGAACATGCAGGTTGTGGTCTTCGGTTCATCTGGCTTCCTCAAGGAATGTGCCGGCATCGAAACCTTCGAGTCTGCCACCACAAACGGCAATACTACCCTCTACACCTATAAGGCAAAGATATCGATTACGGATTCCAAGAACCTGAAGGTCCATATCATTGCAAACCTTGGAGACGTAAAGCTTCCCTGGAAGTATGACACCGAGGTCATGACCAAGTATGCCTACACTTCCAATAACCAGGATGCATACTGGGCAAGTTTCATCCTTCCCAACGGCGTTACCCTCAAAAAGGAATGGGATGCCGAAACCCAGTCCATGGTATACGTAAAGGATGGCGACTATTATCAGGTAACCGACGACGTCACCGACGCCTTCTGCGGCGGTACCGGCCGTCCCGGCCTTCCCCTTGTGCGTAACTTCGCCAAGATCAGCATTCAGTCCACAACCCCCCAGTTTGTCCTTGATAAAGTCAAGACTCTGGCGGTAATCAACAAGCCCGACCGCGGCAGCGTTGCTCCTTATAATCCCCAGAACGGAAACATTATCTACGGATATAAAGATTCCCTATATATAGATAAGTCCGTTGAGCCCTACATGGGCCTCAAATACACCTATCCGGGCTATTCCCCTTCCGGAACACAGTACATAGACACAGACCCTGACGCCGCGTCCCTGGTATGGGGCACCGGTACCGGAGATGGAGAAGAGATTGTGAGCTCCGTCTACATGTATGAAAGGCCTGTTCCCGCTGCCGGCGAACCCGTTTCGTACATGATTGTTCACGGCACCTTCTATCCTTTCAAGGAAAAGTATTTTGATGACAAACAGCCCAACGACTGGAAAACCAAAGAGAGGAGCACCCCCGGCACATATCTTGACCTTGCAAACGGCGTTCCCTGCTACTATAAGGTAGACTTCAAGGATGAAGAAGGCGCGTACGCCATCTTCCGTAACTTCCGCTATCACATCCGTATAACCAACGTTGCCAAGGCCGGTGCAGAAACCGCCGGTGCAGCAGGTTCCACGGGTGGTACTGGTGATATCTCTCAGGACCAGTCCGTCGCCGGCCTTACCGACTTCTCCGACGGCTACGGACGTATCGCCGTCTCCCACACCGGCTGGACCTTCGTAGAAGGCCGTGCCGAATTCGAACTCAAGTACAAGTTCATCGAGGATGCAGCACAAGGCGATGCCACCGCAAACAACGCCCTCGTATCAGAAGGCGGCCCTGTCACCATTACAATCGGTGCCAAGACCGGACCGGTGAACGTAATCAGCACCACGCTGGATTCTTCCATTTCCTCGCAGGCAGGAACTAATGTAGATGCCGGGGACAACGGTATAATAAGGGTTATGGGCGCAAAGGATGCAAAGGATGCCGAAGGTTTCCGTACCATCAAGTTCACGGTAAACACCCCGGACGTTAACGACATAACCACCCAGACCATCCACATCAGCGGCAAGGTCAACGAGACCAGCACCCTTTCCCGTGACGTCAAATACTACCTCATGCCCCGCCAGAACATGATAGTTGAATGCATCGCCGACGAGGTCAATCCTGATTATGGCGTGGACTACGTAGAAAAAACCGCAGGAGAAGGCATCAACGTGAGGATTACCATCCCCAAGATGCTCCCTGAGAGCATGTTCCCTCTGGTATTCTCACTGGAGTCCGACGCCCTTTCCATCACTCCTAATACTGCCAAGTATCCTGAGGACAACCTCCCCGTTGCCAACGGAAACAGTATCTGCACCGGAAAGGAATCCAGCAAGTCCTTTCACTATGTCCGTACTCTTAGCTACACTGAGTATCAGGAACTGGACGAGACACTGGACGGCATGCAGTTCACCTGCCATTTCAAGACCAACAAGGCAGAAAGCGCCGGCAAGATATATGTAGACAACCAGTATTTCAACAAAGGAAATGACAGTTTCTACAATTATACCATGTACAACTTCAGGAATCTGGGCTTCTCCACTAACAGTGCAAATGCCAATACCAACGTCAACTTCACCTTCTATCTGGACGACGCCGACTCCTATCCTTCATCAGGTCGTACAGTTGAAGTAAAACTTGACGGACTTATCCCTCAGGATGGCGCAGGCCTTAAAACGGAGGACTTTGATGCCGGCATTTATTCTTACACCATCCAGGGTGGCTCAAGATATGCAACGCTGGCACTCAAGACCATTAGCACGGCTGCAGGATACGACAACTCCTATGCGGTAACCCTCAATGCTTTCGACGCCGCCAAGGCCATCTACCACGAAGCCTCCCACGGCAATGTGGCCCAGAGAATAACCATTGATCCTACTTCCTGGACCATGGAGGTCGGAGACAAGAAGACCCTCACCGCAACCGTCTGGCCCTCCAGCACCGGTTCCGGAGATCTTTCATGGACTTCATCCAACAGTTCCGTCGCAACGGTAGATGGCAACGGCAAAGTCACTGCTGTGGGCATCGGCTCCGCCAACATCACCGCCTCCTACGGCGGCTCTGTCTCCGCCACCTGCGAAATCACTGTTGCCGGTATTTCTCTGAACAAGACCTCAACAACACTATATATCCAGAACGGAACATACGGCTCCGAGGTCCTCACGGCAAACGTCTTCCCGTCTTCTGCCCTCACCTGGACCAGCTCTAACCCCGCTGTTGCCACAGTCACTAGCACCGGCACCAACACCGCCCGAGTAACCTCAGTGGGCAATGGCACAACAACCATCAAGGTCACTTCAGAGGACGGCAGTTATACAGCCACATGCGTAGTAAAGGTAAGAACGCGTTACACCGCAACGATCAATTTAAACAATACCTACTTTACAAACGGTGTGACATCATATAACTACACTGCAAACGGCCATACCATCAGAGTATCATTCAGTGCTATTCGAACCAGAAATGGCAACTACATTGAAATTAACCGATATGAAACTATGACTGTTTCCGGAGTTAATATGACAAACATGACAGTGGTATTCTCCGATACGAATCACGCGCTTATCAATAGTGTTTCGACATACACGTCATGGAACATATCAGGAGCAAACGGGACATGGACAGGAGATGCAAACTCTATACAGTTCGAGGGCTCTCGTGGTGGCAATGGGGGTAACAGACGCTACTGCCAATTCAAGCAGCTTATTATTACCTATTATACAGAATAGTTCCTTAAATAATATCTACCCCACCCGGACCGTCCCACGGCCCGGGTGTTTTTTTTATAGCTTCGTGCTACATAACATCTTGCTGCACAGCGAAATACGTGAAATGACCCGGCCGAATTCGACAGGGTCATTTCACGTAAATCATTGTATTTCAGTCACATGCGTGGCACGGTCTGACAAATCTCCCGGCCTGACGGCTTTCACCATAGCGCCTTGACTTCCTCTGCGGAAAGTATGGTATGTTTATACTTAAAGTTTTATCTGTTGCCATATCTGGCTTCGCCGCAGGACCCCCTTCATAGGCCAGGACCTGGAGCGAAAGCGGCCGAAAGTGCTGCAGGTCCCCGTTCACAGGCCGGGACCTGCAGCGAAAACAGGACGAAGAAACAAGGCACAAAAAAACCGACCGGGGAGTCCGGTCGGGGAATTAAGTGAGGATTACTGGATTTGAACCAGTGACCTCTTGCCTGTCAAGCAAGCGCTCTAAACCAACTGAGCTAAACCCTCAAAAGGATTGCAAAGATAAGTAATTTTTTTAAAATTTTCCCTATCTTTGAAAAATATGAGAAAAATCGTATCCATAGCACTGCTGTTACTGTGGTCTTTTTTGAATCTGGCCGCCCAGAACAATCCATACGACCTGAATGACGAATGCTACAAGTATTTCCGTGAGGCAGAGCTCCTTGCCGGCAAGGAAGGGTTCGAGGAGGTGAACAGTGCGCTCCTTCACAGCGCGATATCCCACGACGACACCAAGGCGCAGACGCTTTATTACGTCGAAAGGCTGAAACACGCCTGCCGCATCGTCCCGAACCAGACGCTGTCCACCCCGCAGCAGGACGCTGACATCCTGAAAAAACAGGAAGATCTCAAGGAAGTGGCCGACCGGTTCGGTTATCCCCAGTATTTCTACTATTCCTACGAGCTGGTCCAGAATTACTTCTACAATCACCTCAAGCCAGTGCGTACGCTGGAACTCCTACAGGAAATGCAGCAGACCGCGAACAAGAGGGGAGAGCAATACGGAGAATGGCAGAGCTACAGGTATCTGGTGGCGCTCTATATCTCGCAGAGCGACTATGTGACCGCCAAGCGGTATATTTTACAGGCCCTGCATCTTCACGAAAGCACCAGGGATCCCCTGGTCCGCAAGCAGAGTGTCGCCCGCCTTTACTGCGACCTTTCGGACACTTATGTGCTCGGGGCCGATTCGGTGAAGATAAACATTCTCAAGGCTGTCAAGTCGTGCCAGGTACATCTGGACACCCTTCGCTGCGAGTATCATCTGGCAAAGATATCCGCCTATGAAAAAAGGGTGGCCGATTACAGGCGGCACCGCGACTACTGTCTGGCGGACCGTTCGCTGAACACCATAAGCCCTACGGCAAAGAAGCTCTTCGAGACCCTGGACTCCATAATTGAAGGCCATTTCGACTATCATAAGGTGAACGATCTCGCCTTTTCCCGCGTGAGGGAAGTGAAGTTTATCGCTAACGTGGCCGAGGTCTGGGGCTATAAAGACCAGGCTTTCGAGCTGGAACGCCTGCTGGTGCGCAAGTTCGAAAACCAGCTCGCCGAAATCAACCAGTCCAAGATTGCGGAGATGAATGCGCGCCTTGGCAATAACATTTTGAGCGCCGAGCTTGCCGAAAAGACCGAGGAAAACATGCGCATCCTGCGTCTGGTGATGATACTCGTAATCAGCATCCTGCTTGTGGTGCTGGTATTCCTGGTCATCCACATCCTGACCCTGCGCAAGAACAACCGCAGGCTTCGCGAAGCCAACGAACAGGTGATGCTGGCGAATGCCGCCAAGACCCGTTTCGTGCAGAACATGAGCCACGAGGTGCGCACGCCGCTCAATGCCATCGTGGGCTTCAGCCAGCTGCTGAGTCTGCCGGACGGGAGCTTCCCCGAAGAGGAGAAGGAAGAGTTCGCAGGGCATATCGTCAACAATACCAAGATGCTTACCATGCTGCTGGACGACATCCTGAACACTTCGGCGATGGATTCAGGCAATTACAGCATAACATATGAGGAAGGGGAGTGCGGCTTCATGTGCCAGGCGGCCATCAGCAGCGCCGAGCACCGCCTGCAGCCCGGCGTGACCATGCGCTACGAGCCCGCTTTCGAAGGGCCCTTCACTTTCACCACCGATCCCCGCCGCACCCAGCAGATCCTGATCAATCTCCTGACCAATTCCTGCAAGCACACCACCGAAGGTGAGATAGTGCTGAGATGCTCGCTTGAGGAGAATCCCGGCGAGGTGACCTTCTCAGTCACCGATACCGGCCCGGGAGTGCCAGAAGATCAGGCGGAGAAGATATTCGACCGCTTCACCAAACTGAACGAGTTTGTGCAGGGCACAGGCCTCGGACTGAGCATCTGCCGCGACATCGCCGGCCGCATGGGCGGGCGTGTCTACCTCGACACCACCTACAAGAAAGGGGGCGCACGCTTCGTATTCGTGCTGCCCGTAAATCCTCCGAGTGAAGAAAAAACAATATAATATGACACCACTTTACGCACAGAACCACGATTATTCACAATTTGAGGTGCTTGCAGTCGACGACATCCCGCTGAACCTCCTTCTGGTACAGAAGATGCTGTCGAGATTCAATTTTAAACTGCGCACGGCCGCCAACGGCCAGCAGGCGCTCGACGCAGTCGCAGCGAAGAAGCCGGACCTGATCCTTCTCGACCTCATGATGCCCGGCATCGACGGCTTCGAGGTGATACGCCGCCTGCGCGCGGACCCCGCGACCGCCGACATCCAGATTGTGATTCTTTCCGCGCTTAATTCCAACGAAGATGTGGTGAAGGGCTTCAACGCCGGAGCCAACGACTTCATAATGAAACCCATCATCATGGAGAAACTCCTTACCTGCGTGGTCACCCAGATCCAGCTGGTGGAGGCAAAAAAGAAACAGGCATGACATTTCTGGCAATACATTGGAACGTCAATCCGGTATTCTTCCATATCGGTCCGCTGCAGGTGCGCTGGTACGGCCTGCTGTTCATATCCGGGTTCATACTCGGATGGTACATTTTCCGCTGGTTCTTCCGCCGGGAGGGAGTGAAGGAAGAACTGCTGGATCCGCTGCTTTATACCCTGCTGATCTGCACCATAGTGGGCGCGCGTCTCGGGCACTGCCTCTTCTATCAGCCGGACTACTACCTCGGTTCCTGGAAGGGTTTCTGGGAGATCTTCATGCCCTGGAAGGGCGGTCTGGCGAGCCACGGCGGAGCAATCGCCCTGCTGCTCGGAATGTGGTGGTTCTCAGCCCATTACGGGAAGAGGAACGGCTTCGATTTCCTTTGGATAATGGACCATCTCTGCATAGCGGTGGCCTTCGCCGGATGCTTCATCCGCCTGGGCAATCTCTTCAATTCCGAGATTTACGGCGATGTCACCTCCCTGCCCTGGGGAGTGATTTTCGAAAGGAACGGCGAGACTGAACCCAAGCATCCTACCCAGCTCTATGAGGCCGGTTCGTACCTGATCCTGGGCCTCTACCTCATCTGGCGCTATTGGAAGAAACTGGACCGCACCTGGCGTGGCTTCTTCTTCGGAGTCTTCCTTCTCGGCTGCTTCGGCATGCGCTTCATAATCGAATTCATCAAGGAGCCCCAGGTCGAGTTCGAGAACAACATGGCTCTCGACATGGGCCAGTGGCTGAGCATCCCCTTCATCATCGCCGGCATCTGCATCCTGGTCTGGTCCTATAAGAAGAAGGTTCCGGCCGCAGCCGTACATCCGGCCGCCCCGGGGCCCAGGAAGGGTTCCGGCCCCACCGTCCTGAACAATTCGCATTCGATCTGACATGCTGTCCGACTGGAAATTCCCGAGACCCGTCTGCCTGCTCGTCGCAGTGCTTCTGGCGTCGCTGCATGCCGTGCCTGCCGGGGCGCAGATAGTGAACCGCCTGAAGGTGGACGACGCCGTGTTCCAGCGCTATGCCTACGGGCGCATGCAGATGTACAATCCTGCAAATCTGCCTCTGGCGGACTCGATTTACCAGGCGGGAGTGCTGCGCGAGAGTTTCCGTTACAAGTGCCTGGGCCTGTCGCTGGAGTTCCCGGTGCGCTTCGCCCAGGGGGATTATGCCCGCATGGACGAATGCATCGCCGAAATCAAGGAGCTCGTGAAGGGCCATGCGGATGCCCGGCCGTTCTATTTCGCGGTCATCCACGAATACTGTCAGTACCTTATACACATAGGCAGGGCTTCCGACGCCATGCTGGAGGCCCGCGACATGGAGCGCCGCGCCGCCAAGCTGAAGATGCCCGCCGGCATAATGTACTCGCACCGCATCGTCGGCCTGATACAGAGCTACCGCACGAATTCCTGGCTCGCCATACGCAATTTCGAAGAGGCCGCCCTCTACTGCAAGGAAGCCAAGGCGGAGCAGGAACTCCCCAACCTCTATATACTTATCGCCCAGGAATATGTGAAGATGGGCGAGTTCGAGAAGGCGGAAGAATACTGCGTGAAGGCCGAGCAGTACCAGGATTTCTTCCCCTCCATCCGCATCAAGGCGCGCATGACCCGGGCCTATCTCTACAATGCGGAGAAGGACTGGGAGCGCTTCTGGACGACCTACGAGGCGCTGGAAAGCGACCCTCTCTATGCAGTGCAGACCGACAGCGACTCCCGCTATGAGATGGATGTGGCCTGGCTGCGCTCGAAGGGCTTTTTCGAGCAGGCTCTCTCGAAGGCGGATTCGCTCGGAACCGCCCGCGACCGGCACGCCCTCAAGCACGGCATCTATGCCGAACTCGGCAATTTCAACAACGCCTACGGCGAACTTTCGTCGCTGATGGCGGAGAAGGACTCCATATACATTAAGGTGCAGAACGAGGACATGGCAATCCTCGACGCCGAAATGAACAATGCGAAACTCCGTGCCGAGGCCGAGCGGCTGAAGCACCAGAACCAGATGACGATACTGCTCGGATTCCTGGTGATGTTCGGCATCGCGTTCTTCGCAATACTGCTGAGCCAGTGGCAGTTGAGGCAGAATCTCGACGAGATGCGCCGCCGCAACGCCGAGGTCATCCGTGCGCGCAGGGCCTTCCAGAAGGCGATGGACGCGAAGGAGGCCGAGAACGCCAACAAGATAAAGATCCTCCAGAACCGTACAACCAACCCCATGATCGATTATGAAGCTTTCCTCAATAGTTAAAAACCACGGCAACGAACTTGTCGCCCTCGGGCTTTTCCTGCTGGGCGCCACCCTCGGCATGCTCGGGCTCATCCAGCGGGTCCCTCTTCTGGTCGGCATGCTGGGCATAGTGATACTTGCATCCGGACTGTTCTTCTTCTGCATAAGGTACACATCCGAAAAGGTGTACAAGGAGTACTACAAGGACAGCTACGAGATCGAGCATGAGACCATCGAGGACGAAATCCGCAAATCCATGGTCTACCACCGCTATCAGGATGCCGTCCTGAGCCGCTACGAGAGCGCCTGCCGGGACCTCGGCCTGGTCGACGAGCAGAAAGACTGGCTCCTGGATCTTCTGATGGCTGAAAAGAACAAGGTCGACGAGGAACTCGAGGCCGAAGGCGGCGGACACATTTAGACATCAGTCTGATATTTTTGTATATGGCGCGAAATTTGTATAATTTCGCGCCGTAATATTTTATAGACAATGGTTAGTTTAATGTTGGTTGCAACGGCCGCCACCCTTTCGGCCGCAGCGGATTCTGCCCAGTCTCCGACCGTAATCAGCCTCGACGAAGCGCTCCAGATCGCTTTGTCGAACAGCCCTTCGGTGCGTATAGCGGACAAGGAGATAGAACGTGCGAATTTTGCGAAAAAGGGCTCCTACGCAAGCCTTTTTCCGCAGATCAATGCCACCGGGGCGTATCAGCGTACGATCAAGAAGCAGGTGATGTACATGGGCGGCGACGATGACGACTCCGAAGGCAGCGGAGGCGGCATGGCAGGGATGATGGCCGGCATACTCAATCCGGTAATGTATCATATCGAGCAGCTCTACAAAGGCACCGGCGTGCCCTACGTTCCCTACGTTCCCGAGACCACCGAAACCAGTTCTTCCTCCAACGAAGGAATTACGGTAGGCCGCTGGAATACCTTCAACGGAGGTATCTCCGCCAGCATGCCCCTGATCAACGCCCAGCTCTGGAAGAGCATCTCCATTTCCGGCGACGATGTCGAACTTGCGGTGGAGAAGGCCCGTTCCTCGCGCCTGGAGATGGTGAATCAGGTGAAGCAGGCATACTACAGCGTGCTCCTCGCGAAGGAGGCCAACCATGTCTTCCAGAGCGTGTTCGACAACGCCGTGCAGAACCTCGAGCTGACCCAGAAGAAGTACAATGCCTCCAAGGCGTCGGAACTCGACCTCGCACGCGCCAAGACGACCGTGGCGAATGCCGTCCCCAATCTGTACGACTCAGCCAATTCCATCGATCTCGCCCTCTGGCAGCTCAAGGCCGTGATGGGCGTGAATCTCGATACCGCGATAGATGTGAAGGATTCCCTTCTGGTGTATGCCGGCGACATGAGCCCCGAGGATCTCCGGAAGGATTTCGGGCTCGAAGGCAACTCTTCGCTGCGTCAGCTCGGCATCCAGGCCGACCAGCTCGCAAAGAGCATACAGATGCAGAAGTACGCCTATCTGCCGTCGCTGGCACTGAACTTCTCGTACAGCCTCAATGCCATGACCAACGACTTCAACTTCAGCGAATACAAGTGGACGCCGTATTCCTTCGTCGGCCTGAGCCTGAACATCCCCATTTTCAGCGGGGGCCAGAGGTCCTACGGCATAACCCAGTCGAAGATCCAGGCCCAGGAACTCGCCATACAGCGCGAGAATGCGGAGCGCCAGCTCCAGATAGCCATACGCCAGAGCCTCGGCACAATGGAGACTGCGGTAAAGAGCCATGAATCGGCTCTGGACGCCCTCGAGTCGGCGCAGAAGGCATACGACATCGCGGCCAAATCCTACGAGGTGGGCCGCAGCACCCTGACGGATCTCGACGCGGCGCAGCTCGCCCTCACGCAGGCCCAGCTCTCCGCAAGCCAGGCAATTTACAATTATCTTGTGGCCAAGGCAGGCCTCGAAAGTACAATCGGAGCAGATTACACAGCACAACAATGAAAAAGACAATTATCATAGCGTTCGCAGCGCTCGTACTCGCAGGCTGCGCACAGAAGAAGAATTCCCAGGAGCAGGCCGCGGCTGCGGCGATGGCGGCCCAGCCTCAGGCACAGGCGGTCAAGGTCATGGCGGCGGCGAAGCAGGACGTCCGCCAGGACGGCGTCTATTCCGCTACCGTACAGGCGTTTGCGGTTAACAACATCGCTCCTCAGAGCGGCGGCCGCATCCAGAAGATCAACGTCGAGGTGGGCGACTTCGTAGGCAAGGGCCAGGTCCTTGCGGAGATGGACCGCGTGCAGCTCGACCAGGCCAAGCTCCGCCTCTCCAACGCCGAGACGGAACTCGGGCGCCTCAAGCAGCTCTATGAACAGGGCGGCCTCGCCCAGAGCGACTACGAAGCGGCCGAACTGAACTTCCAGGTGAGCAAGAGCACCTACGACAATCTCCTAGAGAACACCATCCTGCGTTCGCCCATCAGCGGAGTGGTATCCGCCCGCAATTACGACCGCGGCGACATGTACGGCATGGCCGCTCCCATCTTCACCGTGCAGCAGATTACCCCCGTCAAGATACTCGTGGGCATCTCCGAAGGCGACTACACCAAGGTGAAGAAGGGCGACAATGTCACCCTCACCGTGGACGCCCTGCCCGGCAAGACCTTCTCCGGCAGCATCAAGAGGATATATCCCACCATCGACCCCATGACCCATACCGTGAACATCGAGGTCAACGTGCCCAACCAGAACCGCGAACTCCGCCCCGGCATGTACGCCAAGGTGAACGTGACCTTCGGGCACAGCAGCAGCATAGTGGTGCCGGATGCGGCCGTGGTGCGCCTGCAGGGCTCCGGACAGCGCAACGTTTTCGTGGTGGAGAACGGCGTCGCGGTGCAGCGCGAGGTGACCCTCGGCCGCCATTTCGACTCGCAGTACGAGATTCTTTCCGGCCTCGAGGTCGGGGAGCAGGTTGTGGTAAAGGGCGGTTCCGCCCTGCGTAACGGTGCGGCCGTTGAGGTAATCGAATAGAGCCATGAGCGTAATCAAATCTGCAGTCAAGAACCCGGTGACGACGGCCCTGATCTTCGTCGCCTTCGTCATCCTCGGACTCTACTCTCTGGTGAACACCTCGATCGCGCTTTTCCCGGAGTTCGATTCCAACACCATCATGGTGATGAGTTCTTACCCCGGCGCGAACGCGTCCGACATAGAGACCAACCTCACCAAGCTGCTCGAGAACACCCTGAACAGCGTCGAGGACCTCAAGAAGCTCAGTTCCCAGAGCAAGGAGAACGTGAGCATCCTTACCCTTGAATTCGAATACGGAACCGACATAGAGGAGGCTACGAACAATGTCCGGGACAAGCTGGACATGATCAACTCCGTGATGCCCGACGGCGCCAGCACCCCGGTCATCTTCAAGTTCAGCGCGGACGACATGCCCATCATGATGTTCACCGCCTCCGCCACCGAATCCGTTTCCGGCCTCGACAAGATACTCGACGACCAGGTGGCCACACCTCTCGCCCGCATCAAGGGCGTGGGTACGGTCAGCATCGACGGCGCCCCCACCCGCGAGATCCAGGTATACTGTGATCCCAACAAGCTGGAGGCCTACCACCTCAGCGTGGCCGTCATCTCCCAGATAATCGCGGCCGAGAACCGCAATCTGCCTTCCGGCAACATCGACATCGGATCCAACACCTACACCCTGCGCGTGCAGAAGGAGTTCGAGGATCCGTCCGAACTGCTCGATATCGTAGTCGGCTACAACGGCAGCCAGACCATACTCCTGCGCGACGTCGCGACCATACGCGACGGCAGCGAGGAGCGTGAGCAGGAGTCCTATACCGACGGCATTCGCGCAGCCCGTATCGTGATCCAGAAGCA
>Ga0256405_10002990_pt1 | contig 36492 bp, 23 predicted proteins | sample RumenRJG_02DNA_FD_189096 | JGI IMG/M metagenome (GOLD analysis project Ga0256405, IMG submission 189096) | Bovine rumen microbial communities from Lethbridge, Alberta, Canada - RJG_02 | ecosystem: Host-associated > Mammals > Digestive system > Stomach > Rumen | place: Canada: Alberta...
TCTGTTTGCTGTACCGATTTTTAAGCCTCAAGCACTCGGAAGAAAGATTTTTCCTCGGAATTTTGAACGCCTATCATTTTTATGAATTTGGATATCATAGCAAACTGAGTTTCACGGATTCAGGATAAAACAAACACAGCGCTGCCTCTGGCGGTAAATCATCTGCATTTCCCAAGTATGCTCCCGGCGAGCAAGTATGATTTTCCTCATCATATTCGGTATATCCAATGTAGCCAATTGGTTGTCCGCAATATTCAAAGACAAAATTCCGCTTAAGAGTTTGTTCCTTCATGCGCTGAAACCAACCATAATGTTCATCCCATGTTATCTCATGGTCGGTAAGCATCATATCATGCACCTTGGGCGAATTACGCCATTCCAACACTAAGCGCAAATCACGTTCCTCAATAGGGCGCAGATGATAGTCTCGTATCATCATATCAATTATCTCTCCATAGACTTTTAAAATTTGGCAATTCTCGTCCGGGCTTGCTGACGACCAAAACATTATCGCGGACTATTTTCCTTGGGAATGTTGTTATGCCGATTTCGATGTTATTGCCAATCTTTGTACCAGGAACCAAAGCAGAATTGGCTCCCAATGATACATTATCCCCAAGTGTGCAATGACCATTGACTCGCGCGCCGGGAGCCAAGACTACATTTCTTCCCAAGTTTGCATGATGTGCTACATTTGACATATAGTTCATAAGCACATAGTCCCCCATGCGCGGATTGCCTGATACCACAGCAAATGGGCAAATAACGGCGCCCTTTCCTATATTCGCCAATGATGAAACATAAGCATTGCGGCTGATGAATGTGCCCGCCTCCAAATGATTATTCTCTATGAAGGAAATCATTTTTAATCGCAAGGCGATTAAGCCCGCCCCTACGATATAACTGACATTGCGTGAAAACTCACGCTGTTCATCTCCCAAGTAAGGCATAACAGCACTCGAATCACCATCCTCGCGGGGATCGTAGTAGCCACATAAGCGATATCCTTCGCTAAGCATATATTCGGCAATTTCAATAGCCAGTCCCCCACCTCCCAGCAAAGCATATTCTTTCGTCTTAATTGACATTAAAATCCTCCTCAAGCCCTGTATCTACGGGCTTAGAGGCGAGCGACAACCCATGGGTTATCGCTCACCCCTGAATCCTTGATTTGCGTACAAACTATATCATAGTAGCATTTCGCCAAAAAATCTACGTTTCCTGCAAAAATTTGATATATTTTTACCGAGCGATAACCCATGGGTTGTCGCTCACTTATTCATTTGCCCACCGGCGGAAGGTAGAGAGGGCAATACCCAAGAGCCGAGCAGCCTCCCGTGCCGAAATCTCGTCAGCCGCCCAGCGAGAACGAACGGTCTCGTAGATAGCAGGACGCTCCATAGGCTTCCTGCCGAACTGTACCCCCTTGGCTTTCGCCGCAGCGATGCCCTCCATGGTGCGCCGATGGTTCATCTCTCGCTCCATCTGAGCGACATACGAGAAAATCTGAATGACGAGGTTCAAGACCAACTTCGCCGTGAGGTCATCGCCGTATTTGTTGCGGGAATCTAGGATTGGCAGGTCTGCTTGTGTCAAGTAGAAACTAAAAATTTCTTTCTGTGCTGTGAACTATCTCCCGACCCTGCCCCACGGCCTATGGAAGAGATGAGGCCGCGAATTTTCAGCGACACTCTCTTGCCGATGCGGGGCAGAGAGCAGGATGTTTTCCCTTTTGGCCAGTTGGGTCTTGCTCTCCGCATTCTAAAAAATCCTATTCGTCTCCATTAAGGCAGTCCCGGAACCGCCATTGCACTTCAATCCGCTCATCCGGATAAACCAGAATCCTATCCACAAAGGCATGTGCCATGTCATAGGTCAGGGATTTTTCCTCGCGGAACACCTCGCACACGTCCTTAAATGCAGTGTACATGACACGGGATTCCGCCATCACCGCTTCATTTCGTTCCTGTGCCGCTTCAATTTCGGCTTGCATACGGGAGATTTCCGCATCAATCTCCCGTTTCTTTTGCAGATATTTGTCCTTGCTTATGCCGCCAGAGGTGTACTGCTCATACTCATGGAATTTACTGCGTTTCAAAAATTCAATGCGGCGATTCAACTTCTCCACATTCGTACGGCTGGCAGCAGTTGTTTTGCGCGATTCGCAGAGTTTCTGCTCTTTTTTTATGCGCTTCTGCTCTGCAATCTGCATATACTCTTGAATTCCTTGGAAGATGATTGCTTCCAAGGTTTCTTCCTTGGGAGAGCGGATTGCCCGACACCCCTCATCACCCTCGCAATCCCCGTATTTGCAACGAAACTTCTTCGTGCTTTTCTGCTTCTCCATGCGACGCAGACAGTTTCCACAAACCACCAAAGATTTCAGGGGAAAGGGAGGAGCATCCACCGGAAAAATAATCTTTTCGCCGATGACTCTCTGTGCCAGCTCATATTCCTCCGGCGTGATAATGGCTTCGTGCATATTCGGCACGACAATCCAATCTGCCCGGTCTTTCTTGACAGATGACCGCTTGCAGGGTGCCACTTGCTCCCGAATGCCTCCGACAGCGGCTCCGGTGTAGGCATACCGCTTGAGTATCGTATAGACAATGCCGTAGTTCCATCGTTGTTTTTCAGAGGTATTGCGGAATTTATGTATCCCCGGATTGTGTTGGCAAAAATACATGCCCGGAGTAGGTATCCCCTCACGGTTCAGCATTGCGACAATTTCCCCCACGCTCATACCTTTAATGGCAGAGTCGAAAATACGACGAACCACGACAGCGGCCTCCGGATCTATCACGTCCATAGCTTTCCGTTGCGGGTCTTTTTTGTAGCCGTAGCCGGGAAAGCCGCTTACACGACGGCCTTTTTTCCTTCCCTGCATCCGTCCGGTCTTGGACTTGATGGACAAGTCCTTGCTGTAGGCATCGTAGATGATTGCCCGCATTACCACGTCCAGCCCTCCGGTTGTGCCTCGATAATCACGGCTGTCATAGTTGTCGTTGATGGAAATATACCGCACTCTCAAGAAGGGAAACAGATACTCAAGGTAATCTCCCATCTCGATATAATCTCTGGCAAAACGGCTGAAATCCTTGGTGATACAACAGCAATATCTCTCCTCCCGAATAGCGGCTACCATACGCTGGAAGGCGGGACGGTTCATATTGGTGCCGGTGAAGCCGTCATCTACAAACTCGGTGCGGGGATATTCGGACAGCTCGGCATGGCCGTCAAGATACCGATGGATAAGCCCCCGCTGATTTTTCACGCTGTTGCTCTCGTCCTTGGTTCGTCCTGTCTCCTCATCTGCATTGGAGAGCCGGATGTAAATCGCTACCCTCTTTTCAAGCATCTGTTTTCTCTCCCTCCAAACATTCCTTGGTCAGTTCAAAAATATCCTGATACTTCATCACGATATGGAGGTCGCCGCTGTCATAGATATAGATGCGCTCGATGACGGCATCCACCAGCTCCTGCGTCAGCTTCTTTATATTCCTGACACTACGCATGACCTTTACCCAGAGGTTTCGCGGTGACATGGCTTCCTGATAGGCATTGCGCTGTGCCACCAGCTCCTCAAGATGTTTGTCCCACTTCTCGGTTTCCCCCTCATAGGATTTCTTGGCATAGAGGTACTCCGATTCGTCCAGTATTCCGGCTACGTAATCCTCATACAGCCTGGTACGCTTTCTTTGCGCGGTTGCCAATTTTTGCGAGGCGCGGCGTATGGCTGCATCAAAGCTGCGGCGCTTCTCCCTGTCTCTGTCACTGCCTTGAAAGCTCGCAATCAGCTTCTCATAGTCAAGGCCAATCCTGATATGGGTCTGGATAACTGCCAGTACCTTGGCCTCCAGATTTTTCTGGGCGAAGTAGTGGCTGGTGCAGTCATGGCCTACACGCTTGGTCTGGTAAGAGCTGCACAGATAGCGACCGTACCATCCCCTCTCTTTCTGACGGAATTGGTGACGGCTGTAGTACATACGATACCCGCAGTCGGCGCAGAAGATTTTTCCCTCGAACAAATCCTTGAGTTTTGCCCTTGCCTTGGCGGTCTGCCGCATACTGTCATGGCGTTTTTTCGCATCCTCGTCCAGCATGGCTTGAATCTGGTCAAACTGCTCTCTGGGAACTAACGGCTCATGGTCATCCGGGAAAATATGCCAATGCTCCGGCGTGGTCTTTTCCCGATGAATACCCTTGTAAATGGCACTATGTTCCTTCCCAAGGACACGAACACCGACATAGGCGGGATTTCGCAGGATGCTGTGAACCATAATCGGCCACCATGGTTTTCCTTGGCTGAAAGAAAGATTCGATTTTGGGGCATCCGCCGCATTCAATCTGCGGGCGATCTCAGCAATGGTCAGTCCTTCATCTTTCCATTGGAAAATCTGCCGCACAATGTCTGCCCGAAGGGCATCCGGCACGATGTTTGTACCATCTTCATTTTTACAGTAGCCATAAGGTACGCAACGCCAGCGAAATGCCCCTTCCCTCATTTGGATGGCCAATGTAGTCTCAACCTTGCGGGAAATGTCCTTGGAATAAAGGTCGTTGATGAGATTTTGAAGCGGGACGATCAGCGATTCCGCAGCATCCCCGGCCTTGAGTGTGTCCAGACCTTCCTTCACCGAGATGAACCTTACCCCCAAGTCCGGGAAAATGCTTTCCAAATACGTCCCCGCCTCGATGTAGTTACGGGCAAACCGGGAGAGATCCCGCACTACGATAGCTTTGACGGTGCCGTTTTTCACATCTTCCAGCATTTCCTCAAAGGCAGGACGGCACATGACGGTTCCCGTCCAGCCGTTATCCTCGTATATCCTGACCAGTTGAAGGTCGGGACACTCCCGGATGTATTCCCGGCACACGTCCTTTTGGTTCTCAATGGCCGCACCATTGTCATCCCGGCCAAGGTTCTCCACTGAGAGCCGCACATAGATAGCCGTGGGATAGACGGTAGGCATACTGCTCTGGGGCTGTGCCTCCACATCGGCCTGATTGCGATACCTGCGGCTTTTTCTTCCTCTGCCCATGCCTCACACCTCCTGTCCTATCTGCGGAATTTTCGCTTCCTCAGTTACCGACGGCAACAATTCCGCATGATGCTCCACAAACTCGCTCATTCGCTGGTACTCGTCCCGGTAGCGAAAGACCACCTCCAAGGTATGTCCTTCGTAGATGAAGATTTTGTCGATAAGCGCCATCAGGACACGGCGATTGACCTCTTCGATATTCTCATGCTGACGAAAGAGCGTCACCCAAACCTTTTCTGTCTCCCCTGTCAGCAAGGCATTCTTTTTCTCCCTCCGTAGATTTTCCAAGGCGGTATTCTTTTCCTCAATCTGAATCTTGTACTGCTGGCGGAAGTCGGCATATTCTTGTTTGTCCAAAATGCCGCTGGTCAAGTCCTCATAGATGCGGAGCTTCATCCTGTGAAGATACTGGATTTCCTCCTCCAGCTTTTCCGTCTGCGCCTCGTAGTTCATAACAAGACGATTGGCCGAGGGGAGCTTTGCGATGTAGTCCATCATCCGTGAGAGGTCGAGAATGTGGCTTATATGGCTGGCAATGGCGTTTTTGACGGTTCTCATCAGTTCCGTTACGCTCATGCTGTGAGGACTGCACCCCTCATGACGCTTGTGGGTGGAGCAGACAAAGTAGTAATATTTCTTATCCTTGGCAGAAACCACCTTCCGAATCATGGGCTGGCCGCAATCCCCGCAGAACAGGAAGCCGGAAAAGGGATTGACATCCCTGCCCGTGCTGACAATCCGCACATCCCTGTCCAGCATATTTCGGACAGCCATGAAATCATCATAGGTAACGAGAGCCGCATGAGCGTCCTCCACCCGAATCCAGTCACTCTCATCCCGCTTTTGCACCACATGCACCTTGTAATTGGGAGTCCCCCGCTTCCCTTGGGCGAGAATCCCGATATAGACCTCATTGGTGAGGATGCGGCGCACTGCATTGTATGACCACTTGGCCGCTTCCCCGGTCTTGAAGCTCGTCTCGAAGCGAATGCCGCTCTTTATCTTATGCTCCATAGGAGACTGCACTCCAAGCTCATTCAGGTGATCGGCGATTTGCCCAATGCTCATGCCGTCCTTGTAAAAGGAGAAAATTTGCCGGACAGTCTCCCCCGCTTCCTCATCCACGATGAGCCTGTTTTTATCCTGCGGGTCTTTCCTGTACCCATAGGGCGTATAGGAGCCGACATATTCCCCCTTGCGGCGCTTCACGTCAAGATTTGTCCGTATCTTCACCGATATATCCTTGCAATATGTGTCGTTGATAAGATTTTTGAAGGGGATAAGGAACGAGTGAGATTGGGGATTTTCGGTCAAAGTATCGTAACTGTCGTTGATGGCGATGAAGCGCACCCCAAGCATGGGAAACACCTTCTCCAGATACCGTCCCCCCTCAATATAATTGCGAGAGAAGCGAGAAAGATCCTTGCACAGCACGGCATCGACCCTCCCCTGCCGCAGGGCATCCTCCATCTTATGGAAGGCAGGGCGTTCAAAATCCACCCCGCTGTAGCCATCGTCCACAAAGGTCTCCACCAGCTCCAAATCGACGTGCTTTGTGATATACTCCTCGCAAAGTGCTTTCTGGCTGGCAATGCTGTTGCTCTCGGCCTTGTCGCCGTCATCCTTGGACAGCCGCGCATAAATGGCTGTCCGATAAACCGTTTTGGTTTTGGGCATAGAAAAAAGCCTCCGTTCTTCTGACAGATAGAAATCCTCAAATCAGAAAAACCGAGGCTGATGTCGTATGAAATACAACAAGCCGCAAACAAAGGTCTGTCCCCAAGGGGGACTAGCTCTGTGTCGCGGCAAGTCCTGTTTCTTTGGCCACCTTCATCTTAGCGCAGATAGCCCGGACTTGTCAACACCGATTTTTCCTGCTGGGAGCGAATGGCATCGCTCCCCGTGCCAGAGATTTCTATTCGTCAGATGCCCGCCAGATAGCTGCGGATACACTCATCCATGGTGCGTTCCGTGGCGGTGAAGCTGATTTTTACCTTGACTTTGCCGTCCATATAACAGTAGGGATTCCCAATCTGCGCCATAAACTGGCGACAGCGTTCTTCCCTTGGCGCATTTCTATCCACATGGACTGTGCTTCGCTCCACCAGCGTTTCTCTGTCCACCGTTCGAGGGTCAACTGCCCTCATATCCTCCAACGTCATAATCCCCCTCCTCACAATTACGGAAATCAAATTTCATCACGGCCTCCAATAATGCCGATTCCGCTACATTTTGCCTGTCACGATAGTCCTGTGCCGTATAACCGGGGCGGTACCGATAGACCAGGCTCCGAATGCCGGGCATGAAGTGAGCGCGAATCCGGTACCAGGCATCGGTATCTCCGTTTTGCGCCGCAATGATGTCCCGCTCATCAAAGTCCACCACACTTACATGGGTACGCCTATGCTTGTTCACCATTTTTTTCCTCGTATGTTTTGCTTTTACGCTCATCTTGCTTCATCCTCCTCGTGATTGATGTCCAGAGCCTGTGCAGTATGCTCTTCTTCCGACGAAATGCCATGCTGGGACTGATGCCTTCCTCGGCAGCGTACAGGGCAACAGGCATCCCCTCCTGAAAGTGTTTGATGAGAAAATCCAATTCATTGGGAGCCAGTTCCTCCATAGCCTCAGCAAGGTCTGTCCTATAGATCAGCATCGGCTCACCCTTTCCGTCAGACCTCATAAAAAGATAGGCTTCCTGTTCCGTTCTGGCTTCCAGCCACTTCTGCATGGATGGTGCGCTGGAAATGTCGCCATCATCCGGCAGGAATTCGTGGTCATACCGCCGTCCACGAATCTTGTCAAAGTCATGGACGGCGTAAAAGACGGCTTTTTTAACGAAGCTGATAAACTGGAACACCGCCACTGATGGTTGTGGACTGCTTGTGTCGTCTTGCATGATTGCGCCTCCTTTGTTGCGGAGACTCTGCCAGACGATACTTTGGGGCGTTCAGAGTCCCCAAATTTACCCTCCCATATATATAAAAAAGACAGACACCCCTAATTTGTGAACCTGAGGCAAAAAAAATCTTATTTTTTCAATTTTTCTCAGGAACCTTGGATGATATACGGAAGAGGCTGTCTGCCGATTGGCAAACAGCCCGTCCAATAAAAACATATCTCCTACCGGCAGGACGCTGCCTGTCTGGTATAGGCGTTAATGATGTTCGCTACGTCTTCCCGGCTTGGCACCATAGGGGAGAACCGCATCATGGTGCTGGCCACGTCATCCTTGGTAAAGCCCTTGTCGATGAGGAGCTTCACGGCGTTCTGCTCGGCGCTCTTCGGCCACAGCCAATCCGGCGGCTGGAGCCGCTTTTTGGCAAAGGCGAAGAAGCACTTGGCGCAGGGCGTTTCCGGCTGTTCGTCTAAAATGGTGTGGATGCGGCGGTCTTTCTCGTTCTGGATATTCTCTTGGGATTCTTTTTCCGCATCCTCCGCAAGCTGTACGGCAAGTTCTGCTGAACGCAGGGAGAGCCGTTCAAATTCCTCCTCCTGCGGGAAGGGGGTGTTGAGTTCCTTCTCCGCCGAAGCCAGCTTCTCCGTCAGCTCCTGCACCTTCTGGGTTTGCTGTTCCTCCAGCTTGGTGTACTTCGCCGCCATATCCACAATGCGGTTCACATTGTCACCGGGAATCTGGCTCACCGTCTGCCGGGTTTCGGAAGCCCCCGACATCACCAGCACATCCCGGAGCATTTGAGGCTCGAACTCCACATGGAGCTTCATGCCCTTGTATTCCCCAACCAGACTGCGCAGGGAGTTGTTGTTCTTCTCCAGAATCTCCTTGATGAGCTTGGTGGCCTCCTTCTTGTCGGTGTAGGTCTTGCCGTTCAGGGTGACGGAAAACGCCTCCTCTCCTGCTTCGTTGGTCTTGGTGTGCGCCTCGATGGTGGCCTTGTCCTTCTGAATACTGGCCAGCAGAGCCTTGGCAGACTCCAACTGCTTGGGATAGTAGTGACGGAATTCCCACTCCAGACGCTCATGGCTCTTGAGGTACTCGGACTTGGCCATCTTCAGCCGTTCCAGCTTCACGTCAATGTCCATCTTCTCCTTGATGAGGGGATTTCCGGCGGCAATGGCCTTGATTTCCGCATAGGAAAGGGTGGCCTCGTCCACGTCCTCAGCAGAGCGCACCGGAGTTTTGGAGGTCATTATCTGGGAAATGAACCTCTGCTTGCTCTCGATAATCTGCCAGAGATAAGCGTCAAAAGTTCCCTCCGTCACATAGCGGAACACCTGCACATGTTTGTTCTCGTTGCCCTGCCGGATAATGCGCCCTGCCCGCTGTTCGAGGTCGCTGGGTCGCCACGGCACATCCAGGTCATGGAGGGCGATGAGCTTGTCCTGCACGTTGGTTCCCGTCCCCATCATCAGGGTGGAACCAAGAAGCACCCGGACTTCGCCCTTGCGCACCTTTTCAAAGAGAGCATCCTTCTCCTTCTCGTTCTTGGTGTTTTGGATGAAGGCGATTTCCTCCGGTTTCACTCCCGTCGCAACGAGTTTTTGTTTGATGTCGTCATAAACATTGAAATCCTTGGAGGGGGTGGATTGGTCGCAGAAAATCATCTGGGTGGATCTCTTGTCCTTGGTGCTGTTGTATACGGAAAGGACATTGGCCACGCACTGATTCACCTTGCTGCCGGGGTCATCGGGAAGTTCCGGGTCGATAAGCCGCTGGTCAAGGGCAAGTTTCCTGCCGTCATTGGTGATAACCAGCATATTGTCCTCATCCGAGGACACGCCTCCCTCCCGGACACGCTTGGCACGTTCGGACAGCTTGTCCACCATGGCCTTCTGCGCCTCCGAGGGCTGAACACGCCCGATGACGAACTCCGCCTCCGGCACGTTAAGGTTGAGCTGGTCGGCGGTCTTGATATCCGCTACTTCCTTGAACATGGACATCAGCTCCGGCAGATTGTGGAACTTGGCGAAGCGGGTCTTGGTGCGGAAGCCTTTCCCTTCCGGGGAAAGCTCCACGGCGGTGACGGTCTTGCCGAAGTTGGCTGCCCAGCTATCAAAGAATTTCAATCCCTCGTCCTCCAGGCGGTCAGGCTGGAGGTACCTCTGCATGGTGAAAAGCTCCGTCATGGAATTGGATACCGGCGTACCCGTGGCAAAGACAATGCCGCACTTTCCATTGTTCACCTCGTTGAGATAGCGGCACTTCTCGTACATATCCATGGTCTTTTTCGCATCGGTCGTTGATATACCGGGAATGTTGGACATCTTCGTGTAGGTGAACAAATTTTTGTAATAGTGGGCTTCGTCCACATAGAGGCGGTCAACCCCCAATTCCTCGAAGGTCACGGTCTGGTCGGTATCGTCGTTCTGAAGTTTCTCCAAGCGGGCTTCCAGATTCTTCTTGGCAATCTCCGCCTGTTTGATGGTGAACCGCTCCCCGTTCTGCTCTTTCATCTCTTCAATGGCATCCATGATTTCCTGAATCTGCTCGTTAAGAAGCCGCTCCATGCGCTCCTTGCTGATGGGAATTTTCTCGAACTGGGTGTAGCCCATGATGACCGCATCCCAATCCTGGGTAGCGATTTTGGAGCAGAACTCCTTGCGCTTCTCTGCCGAGAAGTCCTTGGCAGTAGCCACAAGTATTTTGGCATTGGGGTAGAGCTGAAGGAACTCCGTGCCGAACTGCTCCGTCAAATGCTTGGGGACAACAATCATGGATTTCTTGGCAACGCCCAGCCGTTTGGCCTCCATAGCCGAAGCCACCATCTCGAAGGTCTTGCCCGCACCGACGCAATGTGCCAGCAGGGTATTCCCGCCATAAAGGGTATGGGCGATGGCGTTCTTCTGATGTTCCCGCAGCTGGATTTCCGTGTTCATGCCGGGAAAGGTCAGCCCGCTGCCGTCGTACTCACGGGGACGGATGTTGTTGAAGTGGCGGTTGTAGTAGGCCACCAGCCGCTTGCGCCTCTCCTCGTCCTTGAAAATCCACTTGGTGAATTCCTGCTTGATAAGCTCCTGCTTCTGCTGGGCGACCACCGTGGCCTCTTGGTCAATCACCCGTTTCTCGTTGCCATCAATATAGATGGTCTTATAGATACGCACTTCCTTGAGGTTCAGGGAGCTTTCCGCAAGGGCGAGGCCGTTCATCTCCTTGACACCGTAGGTGACATTAGCCTTGGAGCCAAGGTTGTCGCTGTTCTTGCCGTCAATGCGCCACAGGCCGGTGATTGGGGAAAAGTGGACGCTCACATTGGCATAGCTTGGAACATCCATGACCTCGGAGAGAAACGCCTCCACATCTTCTGACGGAATCCAAGTTGCGCCGATTTCCACATGGATGTCAGCCGCTGTCAGATCCTTGGGCTTCACTTCCTCCAAGGCCGCAAGGTTACGGTCAATGCGGGACTGGCTCTCATGTATGGAAGCAATCTCGCCATCCGGCACCAGAAGCGCCTGTTCCTTGTCCTGCTGATACTTTTCCTGAAATTCCTGCCATGCACCTACCACACCGCTTGCCCTCACCTTGCTGATGTTGTCCATGGCTCGGAGTTCCTCCAGATTTCCCTCCAAGGGTGCCAGACGTTCCCGCAGGAAGGCAAAGAGCATTTTCCCGTGTTCACTGGAAAGATTCTGCAAGCCGCCATCCTCATCCAGTACCCTCAAGGTCATGTAAATAACATCATCCGCAGGAGATCCGTAGGCCACGGGACGGCCTTTGCGAATGGCATCCAGCACCACCGAGGGACGTGCCTCAAACAGCTTGGATACCGGGGTATTCTGCGCATACATCCCCTGCCGTGCGGCGGCTTCCACCAAGAGTTCCCTATTATCAGCATGAGCCACCAGATATTCGGCCTGTTCAGGGTCATAGCTGAATCCCTTTGCCTTCAGGGGATTGGCGGCGAGAATATGTTCCTCCATTTCATTGGCGGGAGTATAGTCGGCAATATCCGGGACGTTCAGCATTTTTTCGGCAATTCGGTTGTCAATGGAAGCATTCAAGGAGAACCTACGGTGCTCCAGAGCCTCGATTTTTCCCCGGATGTCCCCGGAGAGGTATTCCTCGGCAATCTGGTACTCATGGTGCTGATGGTCATAGAAAATGCGGTTAAACTCCAAGGCTTGAAGGATTTCCTGCTCCGTAGCCCCGGTAAGGGAGGTCATATAGGGAAGCTCCACCTTCCCCTTTTCCTGCATGGAAATGACCAAGGCATCGGCAGGGGTATCTGCGTGTTCCGGCGGGTGGTGCGCCGCAATGGTGCGCTTGGTGAAAATAGCAGACTTGCCCTTGTAGCCCTCTTTGCCATAATCCTCCAGTGAACGGAGCAAAGGATAGGCGGCATCCTTGGCAAAGACTTTCTTCAAAGCCGCATCTTCTACGATATGCCCATAGGTGCGGACATAATCATCATAGGCTGAGTTCAGAGTAGCCTGTGCTTCGGCAAGCTGTTCATCCGTGCCATCTGCCACTTGGACATAGATCACCTGACGCACCGCATCACGGATGCGCATGGCACTCATCATCCGCCGTCGGTCTTGGGCGTTCACTTTCACCTCCTCCACGCCGGTGCCGTTGTAGAATTTGACAGAGCCGTTTTCGATGAAGAAGGAAAGCGGCGGAACATCGGCATTTTCTGCCATGACCTGCTTGGGCAGAGGAGTCTCCCCGGCAGCAGGGGTATAAACTTGCGGTAGACTGCCCATCACCTCGGAAAGTTCCTCAAGGAAAGGCTTCTCCGGATTCGGGTGGCAGACCAGCTCATGACCGTAAGCCCTCGATTCCACAGCAAGGGAGCCGAGAACATGCTCCGGGTGCTCCAGAAAATAGGGATTGACCGGGAGATCTTTTTCCTCCGGGTAGGCCGTAGCTTCCACCCAGCTCGGCAGTTCCTCCCCATCCTCTCTGGGTGTTTCCCTTTTGCGGAAAAAGAGAATGTCACTGGTGACTTCCGTTCCTGCCTCATTCAAGGCGGTGTTGGGAAGGCGCATAGCTCCCACAAGGTCGGCTCTCTCGGCCAGATATTTCCTTGCACCGGAGTCCTTCTTGTCCATCGTCCAATGGCTGGTGACGGCAGCCATCACGCCGCCGGGACGCAGTTGGTCAATGCCCTTGGCAAAGAAATAGTCGTGGATGGAGAACCCTTCCCGCGCGTATGCCGGGTCATAGGGCTTGTAATGGCCGAAGGGGACGTTGCCCACCACAAGGTCGAAGGAATCGTTGGGGTATCTGGTAGTTTCGTAGCCTTGGATATTGATTTCGACGTTAGCATAGAGTGCTTTGGCAATGCGTCCTGTGAGGGAATCCAGTTCCACGCCGTAGAGGTGGCTGTTTTCCCGCACCCCCTCCGGCAGTTCGGCAAAGAAACGGCCTACCCCCATGGAAGGCTCCATGATGGTGCCGCCGGAAAAGCCCATAGCGGACAAGCCCTGATACATGTTCTGGATAATCCCGTTGGGCGTGTAGTGGGCATTAATGACGGAGCCACGGGCAGCGGTATATTCCTTATTGGAAAGGATTTCTTTCAGAAGCTCCGCTTCGCTTCTCCACTCCGGCTTTTTCAGGTCAAAGGCATCAGGAATACCGCCGAATCCGGCATACTGCTTCAGAATCTGCCGTTCTTCCTCCGTGGCGTTGCGATGTTCGGACTCGATGTACTGCAAAGTACGGATGGCCAGAACATTGGCACGAAAGATATTCTTGCCCCGGCTGTTACCATGAATCCGTTCAGCATCTTCGGCCAGTATCTCCTCAAAGGACTTTGCGGCACTTCCCTCAACGGTCAGTTCCAAGGTTTCTGCCGTCTGAGCGGAGGTAGGTGCTTCGGGTTGTGAAGCTGGGGATTCCTCCGCAGGACTATCTGTCAAGGACTCCGTGGCAGCTTCCTGTGTTTGAGCAGACACCGATGTCCGTACCTCCGCTTGCTCTTGACTCTCCTCCGTCTCCGGCAGGACTTCCTCCTCAACGGGCATTTCCTCTGTTTCCGTGGTGACTTCCGGTGCTGGAGGCTGTTCCGTCTCGGTGATAGTCTCTGCATTTGTTGCGGCTGACAAATCAACTGCGGCTGCATCTGCGCCTGTTTGGTCGCTTTGTGTGTCTGTGTTCTCATTGGCAGTCTCCGTATCTGAAGAATCCTCCGGCAGAACTTCTTCCTCTGCCATCATTTCATCCGTGGCATAGTCCTCATTTTGCCATTCCGTCGATTGGGTATCTGGAGACTCGCTGTCCTGCGGCAGCGGTGGTGTCTCGTCTACCAAGGGCATAGAGCTGTCATCTGGACGAGCCTCGCCAAAATCATCAAAAAGGCTTGCTTGGGAGGGGGATTCCCGTTCATCTTCTTCCTGATGTTCCGGCAGATTTGCTGTCACAACACCAAATACCGAGAGCAGAGGATTGTTCTCCGGGAGATTGAGGTCAGCCTCCTCTGCCCTCCCCCGTGTCACGGACTGCTGGACTGCATCCAAAATCCTCTGGGAAGACTTCTGCGTCTGCTCCGTGATGTTGTGCATATTGCGACCGTTCAACGAAAGCCGCGCAATCTGACGGATGGTGTCCGAGGCAGGAAGTCCCATGCGCTCCAGCACTACGGCGGTGGTGCTGAGAGTGATGAGCCGACGATCTGCCGGTCTTGCCGACAGCCCCTTCACCTGTTCCGCTACAATGGCCGAAACCTTTGCTTCGGTATCGGCGTTCCCCGGCACTACGGCATCGAGGAAAGGCCGGTGGGCTGTGTCATCGTAGTGCCATAGGGTGACTTCGGGAGCACCAAGGGAAACGGGAACCGTCTCCGACACATCGTAGTAGTGAGTGCGGTCATTGTCCCGCACGAGAGTTACACCCTTGGCCTTGGTGTCGATGATACGCCCGAAATGCCGTTCCCAGGTCTCCGCACTGGCCACGGCAGAGAAGGTAGCCGGAGCCTCCATAGCGAAACTGGCCAAATCCTCGGCTGGATACTTGTGGAATCTAGACATGACGGAAAGGAAGGAAAGATACTTCCCCATATCCTCGCCGAGACGGTTGATATAACGGTCGTTCCTTGCGCGAACAGCATTTGCAATGATTGCAGACATAAAAAAACCTCCTTGTTGCTACTGGTAGCCTGACGGCTTTACCGTAACATCAAGAAGATTTTTCAACTTCTTATAAAGTTGCTCGTTTTAGGGCTTGAACCCTGTTTTTGCCCAATTTGGGCAAAAACAACAGTAGTGCATTATGGGAGGAGGTTGGGATCGCGGAAAGGATAGATACACAGCCGTTGGCGAATTTTACCCGATGGCAGGAATAGCGATGCTGTTTGTCGAATTCATCTTGTGATAGTTGTCAGAATATGGCAGTTAGGGCGATAGCGCAGAGTTTGGGAGGCAGCCATGATTCGGAAAATCGTTTACATAGCAACTGGCTGTTTACTGGGAGGTTATTTGTATATGAATATCTTGCATAAAAGTTTACTCAACTTTCCCAGCATAAATTCTGGAATAATTCCTTGATATACCTACTCTGACTGGCAATCCAATTGGTCACTTTACTTTTTATGGTTTCCGTATCTTCGGTTCCATAGCCGTTGATGGTTTCCATGAAAAGACTCATAAGTGACTGTAGTGCATCCGAAAGTTCCATGTCCTGCACATCCTCGCAGAGTGCAAAGAACAGACCTCCGTAAGTTTTGGGGTCATTTTCCTGACGGCGCAGCCATTCGAGAAATGTATAGCGGGCGAAAACAATTGCCGTATGTGCTACGGCAGAGTCATAGCTGCGGGTCTGGAACTCCCTGCCTAGCTTCAGCAGGGACTTGCTTGCCTTGAAGAAGGTTTCAATGTTCCAGCGCATCCCATATATGCGAATGATCTCATCCTCTGACAGTGCATTGTCCGTAGACAGGATATACAACAGCTCGCTCTTTTTGTTGCGGTTCTTGACAAAGACAATACGAACAGGAAGATGATGTTTTCTCGTCCTTACCATTAGGGAACGGTACAGATGAGGATTGCTCCTGTCCATGGCGATTTTTGCCAGTTGCGGCAAGGTGTACAAACGCCCATTGTAATCGTAGCGCTGCTTCAGATCCTTGACCATGCCAACGACATCCTGCCCAAGGTCGGAAAGGCTTTTGACAAAAGGTTCCGTCGTAAACCAGCTGTCCATTAGGATATAGTCGGCATGGATTCCTGCTGCAAGGGCAGACTCTACCATGCGCAGGGCTGCTTCCGGCTTTTGCAGCATGCTTTCCATCCTGGCTTTCCAGCCGTTGGTGCGGTGGTCAATCTCCTGGTCGGCTTCCTGATAGCGGTTCCTAAGCTTGGCCGATGAAAGCAGCACAAAGGAAACAGGAATGAAGCTGAAGCCGTCCGACCACCCCAGTGCCAAGAGGTTGAAGCCACGAACAAATTCATGAAACACATGGTCATACACCTTTGCGAGGAGTTCCACGGCTTTGCTGCGGTTGTGCCGCAACACCGAATCATCGAGTACAAGCACAGTGACCCTGCTCTTGCCGGTAAGCTTCCGCAGGGCAGTCGTTACCCGAACGGCCAGGAGCAGGAGGAACTTCTTCCAATGGAAGGAAGGGTTGCTGAGGAAACGGTAATAGGTATTCTTGGAAACCGCATGGTCGTTATGCTTTGACTCCAGGGAACGGAACAGATTCTTCCCGTGGAAAACAAGCATGACAAGGCGCTGGAACATTTCAAGGACAGAAAGGCCGCATCCCTTACGTATATTGGCCTGCTAAAGGAGCTTGGCAATTTGGAGATCCTTTAGGACAGAGAAAATCTGATTTTGGGACTGTTCAAAAGAATAGTTTTGGTATAACATGGAATCAGCACCTTTCTGGTATTTGGGTTGTAGCTGATTCTATTATACCAAGAACAGGTGCTATTTTGTTGTCAAGAAAGGCTTTATATCATACGCGATGCCAGTATTTTCAAGGGATTGGCTTTATTTTCGTGGTGGAAAAGTTGAGTAAAGAAGCTTGGCAATTTGCAGATCTTTTAGGACAGAGAACATTTGATTTTGGGACTGTTCAAAAGAACAGGTTGATGGATGGCACGCATATATTTGATAGTGTTGAGTGGTTAGAGGGAGGCATGAAATGGAGCGATCAGAGAGGAATGCTGTCTTGTCGGAATTGGATAGCGGTTTTCGTAATAAAAACGTGGTCCTGTTTTTGGGACTGGGAGCGAAGCCAGATGATTTGACGGAAGAATTTTGTGCTTTGCCATGGAGCTGCATTGTATCCTCGCATCGAAGTGAACTGGTTGGTAATGCTTTTGCTACGGCAGATAGAGAACTCACGCAGTACGGCCTGAAGGATGATTTACCATTTTCACTTTTAAACCGCCGGGAGACACCATTTATCCACTTATTTGGCACAGAAGGTCAAAGCCTGGAAGATCTTCTGGGATTTACTGGTTCCATACAGAAAAAAGCGTTGGTGCGAGAGGCTGTCAGAACATGGGAACATCTGGCAATCAATTTGACGATGAATAGCTGCATTGTGATTGTGGGCTATGACCCGCTGCAGGAAGATGAATTCCCTGTAGATGAGTTGCTCATGTCCTTATTATTGTTTCATCGTTGCGGAATGCTATATTTCTTTGCGGGAGAAAATGCTACCGGGCTGGATGAACTTAGGCAGGGTGTTATAGACAATGGCTTTCAGTGGTACCAAGGGCCATTTTCTGATTATCTTAAGATAGAATTCGAGGAAGAAACTGTTTCTATTGACTTGCCATCGGAACAGATTGTGTTTTACAAGGGGAAGAAACTGGCTAGTCTCGATGCTGCTGTTCAGCGGAGAAGCAAGTACTTTGCGGAATTGCTGAATGAAGCCAGTGCTCGGTTGATCACAGGCGGAAAGGCTCACAGGCGGCAATGGTTCTATAATTTCCTCCATAATTCCTCGCAGATGCCGCAATGGTACGGTTACGTGCCAAATAATGGTTTTTACGTGCAACGTGAATATGAGGAATGCTTGACAGCATTAGTGCAAAGTGCCTTGAAGGGACAGGCACCTGGCAGCAGGAATAGGAATCTGCCTATAATCCTGCACGGAGATGCAGCAAGCTCCAAAAGTGTAGAACTTGCTGCGTTAGCTTATCGTATTTATCGTGAGAAGATAAACCCTGTCATCTTCATGCATAGTGAGCGTTTGCGTTTTACAGAATACAGCGAGGAATTTCGTAGGCTTGATGAGCTCATGATGTGTGTGGAGCGCACCGGTGAGAAGGATACACGAATCCTGTTGCTGTGGGACAGTGCTGCTTATAGAGAAATAGCGGAGGATGCTGACAATCTGATACGTCTTTTGGAAAACAGAGGCCGCAGGTTCGTACTGGCTTGTACTGCTTACAAACAGGATGTGAAATATGCTCAGGGCAAATCGATGTACCGTTATGATGCGGAAGGTACGGGAGCGCCATTTATCCAGGTGTCCGGTTGCGATGAGAGTGCGGGGGTGGACGTTTATTTTGATGGATTTCATTATTTTATCGAGTCCACACGTCATATTACAGACAGAGAAAGGGCCTCGTTGGAATATAAGATTAAAGAATTTGCCCCGGATGATTTGGACTTGATCATGCAGCGCCTGAAAAAAATGAAAGATGATGATAGGCAGAGTGACATTTTCTATTGGTTCTATCAGCTGGAACAGAGTTTGCGTCCGCATTTGCAGCGTCAGCTGGGCTTAGAACAGGTCATTGTCGATGATTATGTAGCCGAACAGCTAGCCTTGGCAAATGATGAGGAAATTCCCGAGGAAACGGACATAGCTGCGGCTTTGCGTGCAGCTGGGTTCTCCTTGGAACCGCAGGAGGAACAGGCTGCCAGCATGGAACGGGAAGCAATTAAGGAAAAATTCAATTTGGCCAAGTTTAGTACATGTGTGGCCATGTTTAGTCGTTTCAAGGAATATGCGCCATATAACCTAAGCGTACAAATGTTAGTTAAGGAAGGACAGGGAGCGGCTTGGGAACAGTATGGAGAGGAGCAGAGACGCATTCTGTCAATACTCAGCAGTGATATGGCCTATATACCATGCATCAGCTTGCCGGAAGGGGGGCAGCAAGCGTTCAGATTCCGCAGTCCTTTGGAGGCAGAACTTTTTCTGCGCAACAATCAAGTGACAGAAGAACGTCAAGTGGAGTTGGTTTGTGATATGCTGACGTGTTATATCAGATCAGCGATGCAGTACCAGTCCATAGATGGTCAGACGTATGAGGCACTGCCGGGACTGCTCCGTCTTATGGGACCTAATTCCAAGTATTCTGATTTTCGTGTTGGTGGCAGGTCTCGGCAGGAACACTTGCATATTTTAAAACATTTGGATCAAATTACAGAAAAATTACAGGAAATATGTGGCAGTCCAGAATGGTACGATCCTGAGCAGATTTTTGCACATCTGACAGTTACGTTTTTGCGCGAGCAATATGCATCCATGTGGGATGCTCTGCATAAAGAGTATGAAACTGAGGTAACTGAGGGAGCTGACCTCAAGAAAAGTGACCTCTGTCTGCGCATGGAAAAACTGGAACAGGCTATCAATCTAGCGCAAAAGGCACAAGACATCTTACAGAAGCGTATGCAGGATTCTAATGCTGATAAGCGTGGTGTTTGCCGGGGTAATTATAATAGCCTGGCTGTGGAACTGGCGCATTGCAATGAAGCCGTTTTGCAGTTGCGGGATGAATATATGGAAATTGATCCAGATGCGGATCTCAGCCATTTCCAGGCTTTGGATTACGGAGATGTATACCGCTCTCTTCGTAAAGCTATTAGGCTGAATCATCAGGATGGGTATGCTTACAATGCCTTGTTTAAGGCGTTTCTAGGTGATTATCAACGCTTGTGCGATATTAAGGAATTCCAGGTGCCTGGTAAGGATATGCCGGATCTGGAAGATATTAAATTGAATAGGCTTATGGAAATCAATGCGATGGTTGAAGAGGCGAAGGCTACGGAAATCAGCAGCCGAGGCATGAATGGCAAAGATGAGCTGAGCATGCATATCGCGAAGATTACCGAGATTTATGATAATGACCGCGTGTATATTGAGGATTTGGTTGACAGTGATGGCAGCAAAAGATTCTTGAAGCTGTTTGACGAGATGATTAGACGAAGGAATCCTGCAGCTATATGCTATGTAGCTAAGAGCGAGTTGCTGCGTGCAGGCTTGGATGATAGAGCAGCACAAAGTAATCAGGACAGGGCAGACCTGGAACAGTGTCTTAGCGATGAACAGCGAGCTGTATGCCGGAAAATTATGGACTTCATGCGGAGGCCTGAGTATGAATCGAGCATCAACAGTAATCCCTATGCACTACACTTCTTGTTGCGAGTGGCCTGGATGTACTATGACGGCTATCCGCTCAGCAATTATCCAGAGGCGAAGCCAACCTATATCAATGATGAGGGCTGGTCTGTACTTAATGACCTAGGCAAGAAATACCATCAGGTGGCAGACGAAAGCCAGGAAAATATGCTTGTAGAGCTTGTTCGTGCCTTGGCTGCTATCCAACTTGACAAACAATACACAAAAGCTATGAAGATAATTCGGCAGATTTCGAGACAGGAACAGAACAACTGGAAGTGGTCTCCTTATCTTTTGTGTGACATGCATGGCAACCCTTGGAAATTTTCTGGCAGGATAGATAGTAATCTTTTGAAACATGCGCAGAATTCTGGTATTATGAGGATATATGGTTTGCCTGAGCAGTTCAACAGGGGGCGCTTTCACTTGCGTAACCTCGGCATGCAGCGATGGGAAACGAAAAGGCAGGATTTCAAAGAGGAGTTGGAATTGGCCCTGAATTATAGCGGAGGTTTTTCTGTTTACACGGAGAAGGGACGCAAGGGGGTCAGGCAATGATGTCGGCAGCACTTTTTAAAAAAGAAGCGGCAGAACGTATAAATTGCTTGGCTCAAGCCAAGATAGCGCCACATCTCTTTGTTTTTTGTAATTTTTCTCCGGATACTATGACCGCACAGAGTGCAGACGGATGTTTGATGCTGGGCATACTCAATATGTTCAAGCTGGTTTACGATGCAAGTATTGTGGATAATATGCAAAAATGGCTTCACAGTAATCATATCGGAACACAGGCTGCCAGATTGGATAAATTGATTTTGACGGCAAAAGCTTGGCGCAGTTATCTTGCACATAATCAGTCCAGCCCAGCAATACAGGAAAAGAGCGGGGCAAAAATGGATTTGTGGCTCAAAGGACATGGGGTGTCACAGTTGATTTCTGCTGGAGATTATCAGCAGTGCTTGCGGTTATGGGAGAATATGGCAGATGAACTTATGAAGTCCTTGGAGATAGCTATTGGTGAATTGTCGCAGGGCAATCGTGAAGAAGTCGTTGCCTCCTGGGAAAATTGGATCAGAACGTTTTATCAAAGGCCAAGCAGTGGTAATATTGTGAAGCATTATCTATTGGCAGCTTACGAAACGTATGATTTACAAGGACGACATATCTCTCCGCATAGTGAATATAGGATTTGCAAGGAATACGCTGAAAGACTTTTCTTTGCAAAAATAAATGCACGAATAAAGGAGAAGCGGGATATAATACGTAGCTATAAAATTGCTACCTTGCAGGATAAAGCAAGAGAAGCTTTAGACAATTTGGAGCGAGAGAAGAATGAGTTAAGGCAAACTATCGAGCCTAAGTACAATGATTATTGCAAAGCTTATTTAATGGAACGCTTTGATGAATGCCTTCAAAAACCGAGGCAGAACATGCAGGCTGGAGAATTGCTTCCGCAGTTTTTTTTGCAGAGGGCTGTCGATGAAGACATGGCCAGTATGTAACTTGTAGTTCGCAGACTACGTTTTACAAGGTGGTTACACTGGTTTTACCCACACAAGGTGCAACTGCGCCATTAATTTATTATGTGTTCCTTGATGAGTTAGATACATATCCATGATGGGGGTGATGTTTTATGGAGAAGGATTTATTTAGGTTAAAGCAGAATTTAATAGATGCTGTAAAAAATCTTTCTGACCATACGGAAGGCTCATCAAGAGTGGATGTTGATATTTTGGCAAAGCCAGAGCCGATACTATATGTCATGTCACAACTGCTTTTTATGGGTGACGTTGTACCTGATGCTGGCAGACTTGGACAATTGCACATGACATATGATAAATATGTCCAAGAACATAATGAGTGTGGATTTTCGTTCGATGATCTGTTTACTGAAGGATGGCTTATCAATGCTCTTGATGAATGGCAATTCACAAATTACAGAAGCTTATACGAGAATATAGCCAGTGATGATAAGCACAGCCGGGAAATCTGCGAGTTTATAGCAGGGCTTTCTTATCCGATAGAGAGACATCGCGTGCGTGTAGATATTTATGGTGAGAATTTTCAACATTTGAATGCAGAGATTGGGAAGAATTTGGATTGGTTCATTGAAAATGAGCTGTTGACAGAGTTGAGTGAATCTCGTGGACAATATGCTTTGGCTGATGCTGCTGTGATTTGGCAGAGACTAGGTGGACTGGCCCTAGGGGCAGCACGTAGCCAGGGGATGGATCTTTCGCGTGTGCTGCAGTTAGGATGTGTCCTTGGCATTTATGCTAATCCGTCTGAATTACCCCCAGGTGATTGCGATGAACATGCTCCTTTGCTTGAATGTTTAATGAAGGAAGATAAAACATGGGAGCAAATTGGAAAGATTCTGCTCATGTCTGCCAACCTAGCTTATCGTGGCTTAACCGATGAACAAATGAAGAGGTTGGCTATTCCAAAAAGCATTAGGCAGAGGTATGAATGGCTTGGACGCGAAATGTATGAAGAAGTGTGTCATTTGCCTCATGAGACTTATCAGGCGTACGTTTTTCATTATTTCCTTCGTCGATATAGCAAGCTGGGAATCTATGATAGGGAACGCTTCTGCGCTTTGTTGTCTAAGCCCTTGTATCAGCTCATGGTTACATGGACGAATATGCCTGTACCTTTGGTGGAGTGCCTGCCCATTGAGCAGACTAGATTTTTTATGCTTCTGGCTTTGACTGAGAAATTGCAAATGAGCTCTGGCCAAAATCTGTCGGCTTGCAAAGCTTTAGCAGATTACATCTTGGGATTACATATGCCATCAAAAGAACTGGTTGAGTACTTGGTTTTTTTGAGTTTCAAAGACAAGGTACACGGGCGAAACTGGCATGGGTATTTGTATCTTTATCAAAAAATATCTAAACAGGTAACGGGGAACGCTCCATCGGAGGCGGTTGCGGAAGCCATTAGCATTGCAGCAGATGGACTTGCTAATGCAGAGCCAACAGATGTGAATCATTATTTAGGCGTATTGCTTGATTTGAGTCAAGGCGCGCGACGTATGCATGGCAGTACGTGTATTGTCTCCTATACTTGCATTTATGACGCAGTAGTCAACTGGTTGCAGCGAGGTGCTAAAGAGGATTTGCTTTTTTCGACTTTGCCAAAGAGCGTATGGGGCAGAGCGGATTGGCAGGAAATTGTGTTGGCTGTTGCCGATAAGGCCAAGGACTTCTTTGGTGGTTTGGAGCAAGTCCTCCCTGATACTGACAATGAAAGGCTTAGATTTAGTAAATTAGCCGAATTTCATTTACGGATTGGATTAATTTGGCTGACGTGGATAAAGGAAAACATTTCCACGGATAAGTTGGAAAAGCTGCAGATTAAATTTATCCGCTTCTTTTTCTCAGCGCAGGCTAAGCTGCATCTATTCAGTGGAGATTATCTTCGCATATTTAACAATGAGGATGTGCTGGCGCAAATTCTTGGAGGCTTCCCTGGCATAACCGAGCGAGGACAAGAAGAATTCAAACGTTGTTTGGAAGCTTCTTATGCGAGTTTAGGGCTGACTCTGATATTCTGGTTTCCATACATCAAGGTACGTTCTTGGCAAGATAGTATGCTTAGTTGTCTGCCGTCTGTACTTTCTAAGGGAGTGGACAGTGTAGCATCTTATCCTGCACTTAGTGTTCTTGCAGATAATCTCGTTGATATAGGAATGGAACTGTACGGAGAAGACGATGATACGGCATTACCTATATTATTGGAATCGCTACAAAATATTTATAAGCTATTTGAGTCTCATTTATCCAATTTATCTGATGAACAGGATAACTATGCTACATGGTTGCAAACGTTGAGGAAAAGAATTCTATTATTGGAGAAAAATTGGTCACAGTTAGAGCAGGATGATTTTTATCTTGCTTATCACAAGCTCGAAAACGGCAAAATTGATGACTTGCGTGAGGCTATGCGGATTCTGCAACCTCATTTTGAGCGAGGTGAAGTAAGTTACACGTTTAATTATATGGTATCGGCGGCTCGGCTTATTGAAAAGTTGAGTGAGAATACAGATGACTATAGACATGAAATGGAGGAATTCCGAAAAGCGTCTGACTGGTTGGAAAAACATAAAGAGAGAATACAATCTAAGGTACTATGGCAGTTATACTATTATCGGCTAGTGGTAAGTATTGTTCAGGAAAATACTGAACAAACGTATCGCTTATACTGGTCAATGCCGGAAGAATTCAGACAGGAATTTCATTGCGCTCTGCTTATTGCAAATTTCATGCTGGATAAAGGGCATTATAAATTGGCCGAGGATATTTCTGGCCAACTCAGTCGCCGTTATGGTGATGATGAGGATGTTTTGGAGCTTAAGAAGCGTATATATACTTGCAAGGGAGCAACATTGAAGAATGGCGGGGCGCTCCAAAGACAGTCATTCTTGATGCATGGTTTAGAGAAGGATCCTGTTCAGAGAGGCAAGGAAGCAATGGATTGCTTGCGTGGATTGTCCATGGAGAATCAAGCTGCATCCATACAATATGATGTCACGCAGGAAATGGCTATTAACTTTGCAGCCAGAGAGCGATCATCAGGACGGCGTGAACTTTTTCTTTTGGTGGTAATGCTTCAGGTAGCTGCTTGGGTGCAAGCGTATAGCCCTAGACTGGTTTATGATGCTGGAGATGATAAGCCGATGACTAGCCCGGAGGATACGTACAATAAGCTTGCAGCGAAGTTCATTGATGCATACGACTGGGACCTGAAAGCGTTTGTGGCTAAAGATCAAACCCAAGAAGGTGCTCGCAGCATGGGCAAGAGCGGTCGTCAAACGGCAGGAGAAATAGATATTCTAGTGGAATGGCAAAAACAACCAGTTGCAATAATTGAGGGTATTAAGCTCAGTAGCATATCTAAAGAATTACAAGAGCACATAAATAAATTATCTGATTATAACAGGTATCTGAATGTGCTTATAGCCGTTATGTTTGTTTATGTTAATACTAGAAATAGTAGTAACTTTAAGAAGCGATATAAAGAAAAGCTGAAATATTTTTTGTCAGAAAAAAAATATGGCATACGGGGGGTTGCAGAGGCGAAGGATTTAGGTTGGCCGCTATCTGGCATCAATAGTTCAAGCGTTGATTTCCTGCGTACCAGACACTGCTTTGAGGAAGACGGTTATGATCAGGTAAGAAAAATTGATTTGTATCATGTGTTTATTGAGATAGGATAATTTGGAACCTCAGATTAATAATTTACTTCAAATTCCTATCCGAACTGAGAAGGCTGATCTATACGACCAACACCATTGAACCTGAATTATTCATCTGCATATAAATTCGCATATATGGGATGCGCTGGAACATTGAAACCTTCTTCAAGGCAAGCAAGTCCCTGCTGAAGCTAGGCAGGGAGTTCCAGGCTCGCAGCTATGACTCTGCCATAGCACATACGGCAATTGTTTTCGCCCGCTATACATTTCTCGAATGGCTGCGCCTTCAGGAAAACGACCCCAAAACCTACGGTGGCCTGTTCTTTGCACTCTGCGAGGATGTGCAGGACATGGAACTTTCGGATGCACTACGGTCACTTATGAGTCTCTTCATAGAAACCATCAACGGCTACGGAACTGAGGATACGGAAACCATAAAAAGTAAAGTGACCAATTGGATTGCCAGTCAGAGCAGGTATATCAAGGGATTGTTCCAGAATTTATGCTGGGAAAGTTGAGTTACAGATTCAAAGCAAAATGATGCGCAACTTATGTACAATCTCTACATTCCTCGCGATTATGATCCTGCCAAACAATATCCTCTGATACTGTTCATGCACGATGCAGGAACTGTTTCCCCGGAGATTAAGGCCACCCTTTATCAAGGAAAAGGTAGTGGCTTGGACAACTCCCGAATGGCAGGAGAAGCACCCCTGCTTCGTCCTTGCCCCTCAATACGATACGGTTATTGTGGATGATAATTACGACTACGGCCCGGAGCTTGACCGTACCATACATTTGGTCGAGGAGCTGACCGCTAAATACAGCATTGACAAAAAACGTATTTACAATACCGGGCAGTCCATGGGCGGCATGACATCTATCGCCATGGATGTAAAATATCCCGATTTCTTCGCCACCTCTTATCTGGTAGCCTGCAAGTGGGACGAAAATGTCACCTCGCCCTTGGGTTCTCAAAATATCTGGGCAGTTGCAGCCCAAGGAGATCCCGGAGCCTCCCCCAGCATGACAAAGATTCTCGATGGGCTGGAAAACAACGGCGCAAAGGTATTGCGTCAAACCCTTGACGCTACCGTGCCACAGACAGAGATGAACATCCGGGCCATGTCCATGATTGAACCCGGCTGCCACATCTATTACACCCTCTATACCGGAGGCAGCCATCGTTCCACATGGCAACACGCCTATGACCTTTTGCCTGCCATGGAGTGGCTCTTTGCCCAACACAAATAAAAGATGGCCACATGATCGTAAGCGCACCATAATTGAACGTCTACCTCCCGACAGGTTTGCGTGGGATAATAGCAGTATAATCAGCAAACGCAAATCTACCGACTTTTGAAACCATGGTTTGAAAAGTCGGTTGGGAGGTTTTATTTTGGATCCGGTGAAACAGGTTTCGTATCAAAAGAATAAACAAAAATGGGAACAAATCATTTTGGACTGCCGTAGAAGCGGTCTTAGCGACAGAACATATATGGAGCAGAACCATATCTCAAAAGGATCTTTTTACTACTGGCTCCGCAAGATACGTGAAGATCTGGTTGAGCAGCATCCAGATCTTCTGCATCAGCCGAAGACTGCCAAGGGAAATGCTCCGGCACAGCTTGTGCCCATCCAATTGCATAAAAAAGAAGATGAATCGGATGTTTATGAGCTGACTGGGATTGTCGTTGAGTATCAGGGCGCTTCTATTAAGGTCTCTGCCTCTACACCTATGGAGCTTCTGCGCAGGACACTTACAGTTGTGAAAGATGTGCTATCATGACACTGGATCTATCGACTATCAATGAAATTTACATTGCCTGTGGCTACACAGACATGAGAAAGTCCATTGACGGCCTTGCCACTGTCGTGAAAATTCAGTTCAGGCTGAATCCTTTTGAACGGAACCTGTACCTGTTCTGCGGAAGACGCCGTGATCGGATGAAGGCGCTGCTGTGGGATGGGGATGGATTTCTGCTGCTTTACAAGCGGTTGGATAACGGCAATTTCAGCTGGCCCAATACACAGGAAGAAGTTCGTCAGCTTTCCCGGCAGCAGTTCCGTTGGCTTTTGGAGGGATTAAGCATTGATCAAAAACGTGCAATCAAGCCCTCGTTCCCATGTGCATGCGTTTAGGGAGAAGTGCCGAAAAGCCTTGTAATTACTGGCTTTTCGGCACTTTTTGTGGTATAATATAATCATCAAAAGCCAAGGAGAAAAACATGACGCAGCTGGAAGAATCCCTCACTCAGGAGATAAAAGAATTACGTAAGAAAAATGCGGATCAGGATAACAAGATCCGCCTCCTTGAGGAGCAGCTTTACCAGCTTCGCAAGAAGATTTATGGACGCCGATCAGAGAAGACCAGCGTCCTTTCCGATGCGGCACAGCTCAACCTGTTCAATGAGGCCGAGATTGAGGCAAAGGCCAGTGCCAGTGAGCCTCAGTTTCAGGAAACCGAGGTTAAGGCTCACCGACGCAAGAAGCAGAAGGGCCATAAGGAAGAACTCATCAGCAACCTGCCGCATGAGAAGGAAATCTGCGATGTTCCTGAAGATGAACGCAAATGCCCGCAGCATCCAGGGGCAGCGCTTGTTCCGCTGGGGGAAAAGCTGATCCGTACGGAAGTGCGTCATATACCTGCACAAATCAAAGTAGTGGAGATCTGGCAGAAAGGCTATCAGTGCCCTGCATGCCGTGAAGAGGATCATTTCACCATCATCAAAGGCAAGGTGCCGCAGGCGTTGCTCCCGCAGTCCCTTGCATCAGCCAGTTCAGTTGCTGAAATCATACATCAGAAATATGAACTTGGAGTCCCTCTGTACCGTCAGGAGTCGCTGTGGAAATCCATGGGGCTTTCCATGCCCAGGGCACGGATGGCCTACTGGCTTATCGCATTGAATCGCGACTATTTTTCCAGCCTCACAGGCTACATGCATCAGCTGCTTCTGAAGCAGCCGGTTTTGCATTGCGATGAAACCGTCGTACAGGTAATGAATGAGAAAGGACGCAAGAACACCACGAAATCTTATATGTGGGTGATGTGCAGCAGCCCATTCTCGGATCTCCCGCCCATACAGCTGTTCCGTTACCGACCCGGACGAAGCGGGGATTTTGCCAGGGAACTATTGGCAGGCTTTCATGGAGTCCTGGTCAGGGATCAGTACAGCGGCTATAACAAAGTCGAAGACATAACGCCCGCAGGATGCTGGGCGCATCTGAGGAGGAAATTCATCGAGGCATCGCCCAAAGGAGCCGACGAGCCCCCGGAAACCCTGACGGGCCAGGCCATCCTGCAAATCCGGGATATTTTTGAAATTGAAAGGCATTTGAAGGAGCATACGCCGGATGAACGGCAGAAAGAACGCCAGGAGCGGGCAAGACCGCTGGTTGACGCTTTCTTTGCGTGGGTAGAATCCCATCGCTCGGAAGTGACAGCAAAATGCAAGCTCCGTGAAGCCATGGACTATGCGCTTAACGGAAGAAAGACGTATTACACCTATCTGGAAAACGGTCTTGTAAGCCAGACAAATGCAGCCGCTGAAAACAGCATACGCCCTTTTGCAGTAGGGCGAAAAAACTGGCTCTTCAGTAGCAGCCCCAAGGGAGCTGATACTAGCGCTTCCATCTACAGCCTGATAGAAACATGCAAAGCCAACAAGGTTGCGCCCTATAAGTATTTTGAGCACATCCTGACAAGGCTGCCGAATGATTTATCCCCAAAAACCGCAGAGGATTTCGAACGCTATATGCCCTGGGATCCTGCGATACAAGCCAATTGCAAAATGTAAGGACATAAACCGGCCGCATTTGCGATATGATCCGTCAATCATATCGCAAATGCGGCCGGTTTTCTATGCGTCATATTATAGTGCGCTTACACATGATCAAAAATCCCTCAAGCACCACAGCTATCATGGTCTTGAGGGATTTTTCCATGGAAGCTACCAATATTTGCAAGGTATTCACTGACAAATTTCTTGAATAATCTGTTCCTTCACCCCTGCGCGGATATTGTTTACCCGGCCAACCCAGCCAAGGGGGTCTCTCGCTTTCAGTTCATCGTCTACACCCTCCCGCTCCATCTGCCGCTCCACAAAATCCCAGAGCCTTTCGCCATAGTAGTCCTCAACCTCTTGGAGGTGCTTGATAAGGCTTCCGTTTGCTTGCATTTCCGCCAAGAGCTCGGGCTTCTCTTCGACAAGGTAGTTGTAGCGAATATCTGTCCATTCACCATGCGGTAATTCTTCCATGTGAACGTCCCTCCTATGATCAGCAAAGTCCTCTTGAAAAACACGATTGTTCTTTTTGCCCAATTTGGGCAAAAAATCGCGACTACTTTTTGCGTGTACGTCCCTTGCCGGAGAAATCCGGCTTCCCGTGACTGTCCGGAGCGGTGGCAGAACAGCCGGGATAGCCCGTACATCCCCAGAAGAAGCCGTTCTTTCCCTTGCGCCGCCGCATTGGCTTGCCACATTTCGGGCAGAGCACCGCCTTGGGGGAGGCTGTGATTGTCACTGTCTTGGCCTGTTCCAAAAGACCAGAAAGGGACTCCTCCTGTTTGCGGGAAAAGTCATCCAGTGTCAACGTACCCCTGGCCACATCTTCCAATTCCTTCTCCCATACGGCTGTCGTATCGGGATAAGTCAAGGATTTCGGCAGGATTTTCACCGCAAAGCTGGCCTTGTCCGTAGGCAGCAGATATTTCTTGGAGAGTGCCAAAAAACCGGAGGACTGTAATTTCTCGATGATACCCGCTCTTGTTGCCTCTGTGCCAATGCCGGAACACTCCTTGAGTTCTGCCCGAAGGTTCACGTCAAGGACATACTTGTGGATCTCCTTCATGGCCTTCAGCAGTGTGGCCGGAGTGAATCGGGAGGGGGCTTTTGTTGTTTTCTCGGATAGCCTTCCCTCCAGATACTCTACCTCGTCCCCTTCCGAAACAACAGGCAATGTCGGCTCCGGCTCCTTCTCCGTTTCTTCAAGGGACTGCTTGCTATAGACGGCCTTCCAGCCGATTTCCGTCACCGTCCGGCCTTTGCCCGCGAACTGCTCCCCCATATACTCCATGCGGATGACAGTGGAAAGATAGGTGTGGACAGGGAAAAACTGCGCTAAATATGCCTGTGCCACCATACAGTAGAGATTCTGCTCACAGTCAGACAGTGTTCCGAAATCCGGCGCTATTCGGGTGGGAATAATGGCATGATGGGCAGATATTTTTTTATCGTTCCATGCCCTGCTACGGATGGAAGTATCCGCTTGCTCCACCATTCTGGAAATATCTTCCCGTGGGACGGCCTGAACAGAGGCTAAAACCTGCCCGGCCTCGTCGAATTGGTTTTCTGGCAGGTAATCACAGTCTGAACGGGGATAGGTGGTGAGCTTCTTCTCATAGAGGGACTGCATGGTGTCCAGCACTGTCTGGGGCGAGTAGCCATAGCGTTTTCCCGCCTCAATTTGTAGGGCTGACAGGGAATAAGGGAGCCTTTGCCCCTCCTGCTGTTTCTTCTCCTCCACGGACAGTATTTTTCCCCGTGTCTCCTTGGGCGCATCCTGCAATTTTTGGAGAAGGGTATCGGCTACGGAACGCTCTACCAATCGTCCCTCACTGTCCACCCCTTCGGTGTCCGCTGGTATTTGCCACACGGCAGGGATATTACCCATCTCGTGATGAAGCAGAGCCTCTACGGTAAAATACTTCACGGGATGGAAATTCTTGATTTCCTCCTCCCGGCGCATTACCAGTGCCATAGTAGGTGTCATGACGCGCCCTACGGAAATGCTTCCGTCATATCCTGCTTGCTGCGCCCGAATGGAGTACGCCCGCGACAGGTTCATGCCCACCAGCCAGTCGGCGCGGCTACGCCCCAGAGCGGAGTTCTTCAAGCCTTGGAAGTCCCGGTTATCCCGTAGGTCACGGAGTGCTTCCTTCACCGACCTCTCGTCCAAAGCGTTGAGCAAAATGCGCTGAACAGGCTTTTTGTTGCCGATGTATTCCAGCACTTCATCCACCAGCAACTGCCCTTCCCGGTCAGGGTCTCCTGCATTGACGATGGTATCCGCTTTAGTGGCAAGCTCCTTGACCACCTTGAACTGCTTGGCGGCATCCGGCTTCACCTTGAGTTTCCATTTCTCCGGCAGGATAGGCAAATCCTCCATGCGCCAGCGTTTATATTTCTCATCGTACTCGTCGGGATTCAACTGCTCCAAGATGTGACCGAAGCACCATGTCACGATGTCATTGCCACCGTTCAGGCTGATGTACCCGGATTCCTTTTTGCCGCTTCCGATTCCCTGCGCCAATGCCTGACCGAGTGAAGGCTTTTCAGCGATGAATAGCCGCATGTTGTGTTCTCCCTTCCAATATGTAATGTCGATTCGACAGGGCTATCTCCCATTCCCCCGCCCTGCCTTTCTCTGATTCATCCATGCTTCAATGACTTTCCGCCGCTCGGCCTCGGAGCGGTTCTGCAAGCGTGGGGAGGCCATTAGACCCTGACAGATAACCGATTCCTTCACATGGGCACGCTCCAACAGCCCTACTGCCCGCTCTGTTGCTGCCTTCCTGCCAATGCCGTCATCTTCAAGGACAATGCGCTTGACGGCTGATAGGTAGAGTTTTCCCGGAGTATCGGCTTGCCTCTTAATGGTTCTGCCTCCCGGATGGAAGGAATGGCAAGAAGCTGATTTTCATGGGGTTTCTCTCGCATGGCTTGCTGCAAAGCCGCCGTCTGATGGTCAACACGGTTGATAAGGTCAAAAATATGCACCCAGTCCTCATCTGTTTGCTTCCCTGCCAGCAAAGCCTCTGCTTCTTTACGAATATCCGATACCGCCGGATTGTCCTCCATGCCGAATTCCTTAGCGGCGCATTGCAGTCCTGCTGACCATACCCGCAGGATATTACAGGCGGTGGCGGCCTCCTGCATTTCCAGCATGGTGTCCTTGATGAGCTGTATGGCCTTTTCCCAAAACTCCACCAGTCCCAGAGGCTCTTTCTTCATATCCCGCAGGGATTGGTTCATATCACGGACGAGATTTTCCCTCTCCGGCTGATTCTCTGTCAGCTCCATGGCCATTTCTTCTGCCTTTTCCACTGACGTGACAAACACCTCCTTCTCCTCTACAAGTGCCTCGTTCGCATCCTTGTGCCAGCCTGAAATATTCACACAGGCAAAGGGAACGCTTATCTCCTTCAATCCTTTGATTAGCTTGTCCTTGGCCGTTAGTCCCGCCGCATCCCGATCCAAGGCAATCAGCAACGGACATTTTGGCCTGTGTTCTGCAAACTCTTTAAGGAAGCTATTGACCATGCTGGTGCTGCCGAGGGCGCAAGCGCATCCACCAACGGACTCAATGCTAAGAGCGTCAATCTCTCCCTCCGTGACAAATATTGGTTTTGACCTCTGCGCCAGTGCCTTGGCATTGAAAATACGGAGGTGTCCCACCTTCAGCTTGGCATAGGATTGTTGTTTCTCTGACAGTTCCAGGCGTGTATCCCGCGCAACATAGGAAAACGGTGACGTGGGGATAATCAGCCGGGGAGAAGGAGAAATACGCCGACGCTGTTCTTCCTTCAAGGCAGGATTTTTCCATGCCGAGTCAAAGCCGAGATGGAAACGCTGAATCACTTCCGGGGACAGTCCCCGTCGTTTAGCATAGTCCGTATCTGCTATGCGGGATTCAGCTTGTTGGAAATAGGCTGTATAATCCGTTTCTGTAACTTTGCTCACACCAACGGTTGAAGCAATCGCCTTCGCAGGAGCAAAATGCACCGGTATCTCCGTGAGATGCTCTACATCAAGTCCCAGCACCTGATAGGTTTTATCGAAAATCGCTCGGTGGTTTTCCCTGTCCAGCCCATACTCCATGCGAATCACATCGAAAATGTCCCCATGTTCGCCGCACCCGTAGCACTGAACGGTATTGGTCTTGGGGCGATAACTCATGCTTGGATGATGATCGGCATGAGCAGAACTCAAACAATGGAATGGGTGCTTGATGTCAATTCCTTTTCCGGCAAGATAAGCGGGAAGCATGGATTTTGCGACTTCCCTTGCCTCATCCCGTGTCATAGCAATTCCTTCTTGTTGGCACAATCCGCAGCATCATCGAACATCCGAAATTTCAGTAGTTTCGGCTTGTTCACTCATTTAAGCCTTTACCTTCCGAATGGCAGTTTTTGTTTCCGGACTTTGGACGATTTGCTTGATTTTCTCCTTCAGCTCCGCATGTACTCTGGATTGCTCGATGATTTTATTCATACGTCCCGGCGTTATGCCGTCTTTCACCATTTCCTCTACCATACACCGTGAAAAATCCTCTGCCGATTTCACTTCCGGATTCAAAAGGGTCACGATGGAGTAATAATTGGCGGCACGGTAAGCGTCTTTAATATCAAGGTCAGCCTTGCAATCCTTGATGTAGTTTTCACTGGATTCTTCCATGGTGGGAAAGTTATCCCAGATGGTATGCCCCCTTTGAAGGAGTTCTGTAGGTCGAGAATCGTAGGTAAGGTATTTGGAAATCGTGGCAACCGACTCTCGCAAATGATCGGGCAGAATCCCCTTCTGCTCGTTGATTTGCAGGAAAAGTTCCTGGTGGCCTGATTCGTAATTGGCATGAAACAGGGATTCTTCTTTATAAGAGAGATTCAGTTCCATTTGCTCCCCTCGTAAACTGAATCTCTGCTCCACGGCAGTCCGCGCCTCTCTGTCCTCGTTTCCCAGTTCTTCATTCAAAGTCCTCAAAGCCGAATATCCCTGATAATCCAAAGAACGCTCGTGACCGTTGATACCGCAGGGAGCCGAATGGGTGATGTTGAGGTGAAAATCCTCTAACTGATGAAACAACTCCTGCTCCTTGGGCGACACCGCCACCCAAACCGGGGGCAAATGGTCACGTTGCAGACGGTTTGCAATGTCTGAAGGGTGCCAGCCGGAGGAAAAGGTCACTACCCTCTCTGTAGTGAAATTTGCTTGCGCTGACCGTTCTTTGAGATTTTGGTATGGTATCGGATTCGCCGGATAGGTGGCAATATAATCATGAACCGCAAAATTGAGTTCCTTCAACAAATGCCCCTCCGGGACAGAATCGGAAACCTTGTCCATCACAATACCATAGGAGAGCTTATCAATATCCTCTGCTTTGATGGAATAAAGGAATGTATTCGCTCGTTCATGGTTGATAGCTTCCAATTCCGGGTGGTTTGCCAGATAGGAAATTTCCTCCTGTCGAAATTCCTCCATCGTACTACGAAAATCGGCAGATTCCTTTCTGACTCTTTCCAGAAATTCTTCAAAGGTTCCTTCCTTTTTCCCTTCTTGCTGATTTTCTGTCCAGTGTCGTTTTGCCAGTGCCGGATCTCTCAGTAGATTTTGGCGATACATGTCCAGCCGGTAAATCAGGGCATCGGCAACGGAGGTTCTGCCTCCAAGTCCCAAGTCCCCCAGGTCGATTCGCATTTCGCCATGGTCATAATCCTTGTAACGGAATTCAATTCCCGATTTATGGTAGCCACGGTTATCAGCAAATTTCTCATTGAAGCTGCGCTTGTCCATAGCATTATACTGAACCAGAAATTCGTAAGCCGCCTTGCCGGTAAGAATGATGTCCTCCGGATAAACCTCGCCCTTCGTGTCTTTTATGTCCGTCTCGCACCAGTAGTAACAGATTTCCAAACCAGAAAACGCCTCTTCTTTCGTTGAGGCCAGTTCTCTCCTTGGCTCATGTTCCAGCTTGTTTAATGCCTCCTGTGCCTGATGCGCCGCCGTGAAAAGTATGTCGGGGCGATTTTCAGCAGCGGTCAGCAATTCCTCGGAATAGAGATTTTGTTGTGCATTGTAATTTGCCCGGACTCCGCTTTCCGTCAGCCAAATCTGGGAAGCCATGACAGAGGCAATTTCATTAGCTCCGTGAGAGCGGGCATATTCCTGCACACTCTGAAGGCCATCAAGGAGAGAAACTTTATCTGACACACCCAGAACATTTTTGGCTTGCAGTTCCGTCAAGCACTCCTTCAGGGTGGTTTCCTTATCCGGCAAAGGCTCCAGTTCTGGTATATCCGTCGCATGGTAAAAATCTATCAGTTCACATGTTTTCTCGCCATCCGGGGAGACTTGCCAAGCCTCCAGTTGTTCCGGTCGGGCATATTCTTTGAGTTCCCATCCGTTGCGGGAAATATCCTCCATGGTGTACCAGCGAGGGTCATGCAAATCCCCGTAGTGATAATTCATGGCGGCAAGGCGAAGATAATTTGCCATACTAAACCGATATTTTTTCTCTCCGTCACAGTAAGGTCGGGTGGAAAAATAATTTGCCCTGCCCAATCGCCCACCTTCTCGCAGGGAGGCTACCAGTTTTACTGCTATCTCCCGCCGATTTTCAAAAATCTCATTTCGTGTCAAAATTTCACCTTCTTGGCATTATCCACATTCATACAACAGCATGTGATTTACGGCAATCGACTGCCATTGTAAGACGGGGCATCGAGACCATTTTCTTCCTCTTGAGGGAAATAACTGCCATCCTCAGAACGAAGCGAAGCCTCTTGCAAAGCATCCCCTGTCTCTTCTTTTCCTGCGTCAGATTCTTTCTCTTCGGAAATGCTTATCCCCTGATTGTCCCGTATGGATTGCAAAATCCCGGATACAGCATCCGCATCCACCCGAAGCCCTTCTTTCAAAATAGACTTCTTGACTTGCTGGAAAACATGTTCCAGTTGTGTTGATTGCAGAGTTTCAATTTCTTCCCGCAATCCCCGTATCTTCTCATCAATCCTCTGACGAGACTCCACGGCTGACTGCAAATCCGCTTGCTTTCGCTCCAGCCTTTTCTCAATGGTTTTAGACACAATCATGCATGTTTCTGTACATATGAAATCTGCTGTTAATGGCTCATTATTTGCCTATTGACACGAATAATAGGCATTTGCCCCATAAAATCACCTTCTTTTTGGCATTTTTTATTGATTTTC
>Ga0256405_10002992_pt1 | contig 36467 bp, 30 predicted proteins | sample RumenRJG_02DNA_FD_189096 | JGI IMG/M metagenome (GOLD analysis project Ga0256405, IMG submission 189096) | Bovine rumen microbial communities from Lethbridge, Alberta, Canada - RJG_02 | ecosystem: Host-associated > Mammals > Digestive system > Stomach > Rumen | place: Canada: Alberta...
AAGGGAGAAAATCCCTCTCTTTCTGGCTATCTTTGGCACTTCCTGCAGTTGCTGAGAAGCTTGTTTGGAACTCAAAACAAAATGGCTCCAGCAATTGCTTGCTGAAACCACTTTGTCTACGATCTGAGCAAAGGCGCTCCTCCCGGAGCGCCTTTGCAATTAACAATGAATAATTAACAATTAACAATTCATAATGAATGCTCTGTTTTCTTTTGACAAACAGATTGGCTGCACAGGGAGCAGTTGCCGCAGGAACCGCAGCAGCTGCTTTTTCCTTCCGCCTTCCGTTTCCGTGCGCGGAAGAAGGCAAAACCGGCAGTGCCGGCGATAACCAGCAGAATCAGGATATCCCAGATGTTCATGGGAAAACCTCCTCAGAAAATCATTCCGATGAGCCGGATGATCAGGGCGGCGGCCCAGGCAATGGCACACTGCCAGAGCACCACGCCCAGCGCCCACTTCCGGCCGAGCTCGCGCCGGATGGCGGCCACCGCGGCCACACAGGGGGTATACAGCAGGCTGAAGGCCAGCATGGAAGCCGCGGTCAGGGAGCCGAGGGCTGCCAGTCCGCCGCCGAAGAGGGTTTCCATTATGGAGACCACGCTTTCCTTGGCCATGAAGCCGCTGATCAGCGAAGTAACAATACGCCAGTCGCCCAGTCCCACAGGCGCCATGATCGGCGCCAGGAGTCCGGCCACCGCGGCCAGTATGCTGTCATGGGAATTATCGACCAGGTTCAGCCGGAAATCGAAGCTGGACAGGAACCAGACCACGATGGTGGCGATCAGGATAACGGAGAAGGCGCGGTGCAGGAAATCCTTGGACTTTTCCCACAGCAGCAGGGCTACATTCCGGGGGCTGGGGAACCGGTAATTCGGCAGCTCCATCACAAAGGGAACGGCTTCTCCCTTGAACAGGGTATTCTTGAACAGGAAGGCTACGGCAATTCCGGTGAGGATGCCCAGCAGGTACAGGCCGGTAATGATCAGCCAGCCGTACTGCGGGAAGAAGGCGGTGACAAAGAAACCGTAAATCGGCATCTTGGCTGTGCAGGACATGAAGGGGGTCAGCAGGATGGTCATCCTGCGGTCCCGTTCGCTGGGCAGGGTGCGGGTGGACATGACTGCCGGCACCGTGCAGCCGAAACCGATCAGCATCGGGACGATGCTCCGGCCGGACAGGCCGATGCGCCGCAGAAGCTTATCCATGACGAAGGCCACACGGGCGATATAGCCGCTGTCCTCCAGCAGGGACAGGAAGAAGAACAGGATCACGATGATCGGCAGGAAGCTGACCACGGTGCCCACGCCTTCAAAGATTCCGTTCAGCACCAGGCTCTGGATCGTCTCGTTGATGTGAACCGCTTCCATTCCCTGTTCCGTTGCATTTCTCAGGGCGTCAATGCCGCTCTGGAGCAGGTCCTGGAAGAAGGGACCGATCAGGAAGAAGGTCAGGAAGAAGACCAGGCCTATGATCAGGATAAAGAGCGGGATTGCGGTATGTTTTCCGGTCAGGATCCGGTCAATCTTTTCGCTCCGGACCCGTTCCCTGCTTTCCCTCGGCTTGATGACAGAGGCGTCACAAACCTTCCGGATGAAAGCAAAGCGCATATCGGCAACGGACGCGCTGCGGTCCATGCCCCGCTCCTTTTCCATCTGCAGGACCAGGTGGTCCAGGGTTTCCCGTTCGTTCTGATCCAGTTCCAGCTGGTCAGCCAGCAGCGGATCGCCCACAATCAGCTTGCTGGAAGTGAAGCGGACGGGCAGTTCCGCCCGTACGGCGTGGTCTTCAATCAGGTGTTCGACAGCGTGCAGGGCGCGGTGAACGGCGCCATTATGATCTTCCGGACCGCAGAAATCCTGTATCAGGGGCTTTTCCTGATATTTGGCTACGTGAATGGCGTGGCGGATCAGTTCGTCCACGCCTTCGTTCTTGGCGGCGGAAATCGGCACGACCGGAACACCCAGCATGGCTTCCATGGCGTTTACGTCCACGGTGCCGCCGTTGCCGCGCAGCTCGTCCATCATGTTCAGGGCAACGACCATCGGGATGTTCATTTCCAGCAGCTGCATCGTCAGATACAGGTTGCGCTCAATGTTGGTGGCGTCTACAATATTGATAATCGCTTTCGGATGTTCCCGCAGCACAAAGTCCCGGGAGACCAGTTCTTCGCTGGAATAGGGGGACATGGAATAGATGCCCGGCAGGTCGGTGACCAGCGTGTCGCTGTGGCCGCGGATGACGCCGTCCTTCCGGTCCACGGTAACGCCGGGGAAATTGCCCACATGCTGGTTGGAACCGGTCAGCTGGTTGAACAGGGTGGTTTTGCCGCTGTTCTGGTTTCCCACCAGCGCAAAGGTCAGCTTGGTGCCGTCCGGCAGGGGATCACCGCTGCCCTTGGGATGGAAGCGGCCTTCTTCGCCCAGGCCGGGATGCTCCGGAGAGCGCTGAGCTTGCTTTTCCTCTTTGCCTTCCTGCCTGCTCACGGGGACGATCCCGATCTTTTCCGCGTCTGCCAGGCGGAGGGTCAGCTCGTATCCGTGGATCTGCAGCTCCATGGGGTCGCCCAGGGGAGCGAGCTTGATGACGCTGACCTCGGTGCCGGGAATGACGCCCATATCGAGGAAGTGCTGGCGCAGGGCACCCTCGCCGCCGACAGTTTCAATGACGCCGGACTGGCCGGGCTTCAGTTCATTCAGATTCATGCGGGGAACTCCTTCTCTGTTATTCCGGGCAAAGTGAGGAGAGTATCTGCCTCAATGCCGAATGCATTTTACTACAATTGTCCACAGATAGCAATATCTAACAAAAATTTGTTTAATCTAACACAAGGTTTGGGAAATAAAAACAGTATGAAAAGTTTATTTTTTCTGTTTGGTTTCGTCTAATGAGATGAAGGGACGAAAAGGAACGAATGCGGGGAGTCAGGATGATGGATGAGAACCGGCGGGAACAGCTGAACCGGATCATGCTGCTGTATGAGAAGGACATGCTGAAGGTGTGCTTTGTGTATCTTCGGGATTTGTCCCTGGCTCAGGACGCATTGCAGGAAAGCTTCCTGAAAGCATACAGATGCTTTGACAGCTATCGGGGCGAAGCGGCTGAGAAAACCTGGCTGACCAGTATTGTCATCAATACCTGCAGGGATTTCTGCCGTTCCGCCTGGTTCCGGCACAGGAAAAAAGAGATATCTCCGGATTCCCTTCCGATCTCCGTTTCGCCTCCTGATGAAGCCCATATGGATCTGATGGCCGCCATTATGGAACTGCCGGTCAAAAACCGGGAAGTGATCCTGCTGAAGTATCAGCAGGGGCTGAACAGCCGGGAGATCGCGCAGTTGCTTCACCTGAGTCCTATGGCGGTATCCAAGCGTTTGCGGCAGGCCTATGGGCAGCTGAAACTTTCACTGGAAGGAGAAGACGCTCATGAAGAATGAAGAAAAAAGGGATCAGCTGATCCGTGAAACCTTTGATCAATGCCTTTCCGGGATTGATAACCTTCCGTCGAAAAGAACAGATATTCTGCGGAAGACGGAGGATCAGACAAAGACACGGAGACAGCCGCGTTTCCGTGTGACGGCTGCCGCAGCGGCGCTGGTTGTCCTGCTGTGCATAGGAGTGATGGCTGTCAGCGGCCGGTGGGGAACGGTGAATCATCCGGATACGATCCGTCCGGGAAACCGGTTTGCAATTCTGCCGATTGAAACGGTGCTTTCCGAAGGCGGAGAACAGAACGGCGCGGTCACCATATCAAAGGATGAAGCAGACGGGGTTTCCCTGGAGGCGGGACCGGCTGTTTATGACGGCAGAACGCTGGCTTTCGATCTGACTTTTGAAAACAGTCAGGCGGAAGCTCCTGTATATTGCCGGCTGGAGGAGTTTTCAGCCAACGGAACAGAAATAGACCGTAACGGAATACAGTTTGACACCAGCTGGATACCCAGCCGCTGGACCAGGAGCGTCTGGCAGAACCGGGTGAGCGCAATTCTGCCGAGAGAAATGTGGGATACGGATCAGATCCATGTCAGGATAAAGCTGAAGACCTATCGTCCGGTCCGTCCGGTTTATGAGATGGAGGAAACAACAGAAGGGTTTGATCCGGAAACAGCAAGGCGGAAAATCGAGGAAGGCTATTATCTTACGGCGGACGGCTGGGGAATGATGCACTATGATCCGGCGGAAGAAGAATGGTATGACATGATTGATGAGCCGGACGGTGAAATGGGGGAAGTGAAGGAAGAAAAACTGATCCTTTCCTTGGATCTGACGGGACCCGGGTATGGTGTGCTGGAAACGCGGAGCGGGTATGAAAATGAATACTGTACAGCCTCCTATGATGTGGCAGCGGTGGAAGGATCCGGACTGCATATGACCCTGCGCTTGCATCCAAAGGATGAATGCGCTGACCTTATTCAGGGCTTTGTGCTGACAGACGGAGAGGGAACGCCGCTGCAGGGCGGGATTTATGAACCGGATGTCAGCGTAAAGGTGGATCAGGCCGGACAGGACGCGGTGGTTTACCGGTACCGCTGGAGTGAGATCGGACGGAAGGATCTTCCGGATACCATTTCCCTGAGCTGCATGCTGGAAAACGGCGGGCTGATGATTTTTCCTTTGAAGGTTCGGTAATCTCCCGGGTTTGTTCGCCTTGAAATGCCGTTCGGGAAAGGATACAATATCAGTATCAACGGGAACGGAGCGAAGAGGATGGCACTGACAGCCTATTGCAAGAAATGCGCCAGGGAAGTGGAACCGGGAGAGATCTGCCCCTATTGCGGAAGCAAGCTGGGGAAGAACGCGGCCCATGCTGCCTGGTGCGTGGAGCGGACTCCGGTAAAGGACTGGATGTGCTGGAATGCGCTGATGCGGATTCTGCTGCCCGCGGCGCTGGTGATCCTGCTGCTGGTGCTGGCGGCGGAGGGAATTTCCGGAGGGATCGGCGCGGTGGAAAGAATGCTGGTTTCCGGGTTTCCCGCTGTTCTGCTGATCCTGCTGGGAACGATCCTGCTGCTGGCGCTTGCCGCCCTGCTGCTGCAGGGGAAGGAACTGACCGATTATGTGGTGGATAACCGGGGCCTCCATGAGGTTCATTACCTGCCGGATCCCACGCCTCTCAAGCTGATTGCCCGGCTGCGGTCGCCCGCACAGATGAAAGAGGCGATGCAGGGAACCGGCGCTCCCGTGCTGAAGCTTGGGGAGAAGCACCTGGCCTGGAAGGATGTGGCCCGGGTTCAGCTCTGGCCGGAGAAGTGTATGATCCTGTATTACGCGCCGGGCTGGTGGATGCGGATCGCGGCAGCCTGCACGCCCTTCATCTGGGAGGACGTTACGGCGCTGACCCGGGAAAAGCTGGGACGGAAACGGAAGGTGAAGCTGCCCTCCTCCCTGGTGGTACCCGCGGAACCGCGGTCACGGCGCACGGTTTCCCGGCCGAAGTATACGCCGGAACCAGGCCCGGAAGATTCCCCCGGACAGATGAGTATGGATACGCTGTTTGACGCGCCGCCTGTGGATGATACAGAACAGATCTGAGTGAAATGCATATGAAAAGACCCTGCTGTCGGCAGGGTCTTTCTTTATTCCCGGATCAGCTTCCGAGATAAGCTTTCTGGACGTCGTCGTTCTGCAGGAGTTCCGCGGCGTCGCCGGACATGGAAATCCGGCCGGTCTCCAGCACATAGGCGCGGTCCGCAACGGAGAGTGCCATTTGGGCGTTCTGCTCCACCAGCAGGATCGTAACGCCGGATTCATGCAGTTCCTGGATGATGTCGAAGATCTGGTCCACCAGGATCGGGGCGAGACCCATGGAGGGCTCATCCAGCATCATCAGCCGGGGCTTGCTCATCAGCGCCCGGGCCATGGCCAGCATCTGCTGCTCGCCGCCGGACAGGGTGCCGCCGATCTGCTTTTCCCGCTCCTTCAGGCGGGGGAAGCGGCGGAACACATCCTCCAGGGAGGCTTCGATTTCGTCATTGGGGCGGCTGTAGGCGCCCATCTCCAGGTTTTCCCGGACGGTCATCTGCTGGAAAATCCGCCGGCCTTCCGGACAGAGGCTCAGGCCTTTGTAGACCATTTTGTTGGCATTGGTGCCGTCCACGGGAACGCCGCCCAGCACAATGGAACCCTGGCGGGGTTTCAGCAGCCCGGCAATGGTGTTCAGGGTGGTGGATTTGCCGGCGCCGTTGGCGCCGATCAGGGTGACGATTTCCCCTTCCCGCACTTCCAGGCTGATGCCCTTCACCGCGTGGATGGCGCCGTAATAAACATGGAGATCCTTTACCTTCAGCAGGGGCAGATCCTGATTTTTGTTCTCGCTCATTTTCTGCCCTCCTTTTTCTTGCCCAGGTAGGCCTCGATGACATCCGGATTGGCCTGGATTTCATCGGCGGTGCCCTTGGCAATAATCCGGCCGAAGTTCAGCACGCAGATGCCTTCGCACACGCCCATGACCAGGCTCATATCATGTTCAATCAGGAGGATCGCGATCTGGAACTGATCCCGGATCTTCGCGATGTTCTCCATCAGCTCTTCTGTTTCGTGGGGGTTCATGCCCGCGGCCGGTTCGTCCAGCAGCAGGAGCCTGGGATCCGTGGCCAGGGCCCGGACAATCTCCAGGCGGCGCTGCGCACCGTAGGGAAGGCTGCCGGCAACCTCGTCCGCCAGGTCCTGCATACCGAAGATATCCAGCAGCTCCATGGCCCGCTCATGCTGGCGCTTTTCCTGTTTCCAGTAGCGCGGCAGGCGGAGGATACCGCTGAACATATCATACTTGATCTGATTGTGCAGGCCGATGCGCACATTCTCTTCCACCGTCATCTTGTCAAACAGGCGGATGTTCTGGAAGGTGCGGGCAATGCCCAGCCGAGAAGCCTGCACGATGCTCATGCCGTGGAGGTCCTGGCCGTTGATCAGCACCGCGCCGCTGGTCGGCTCATACACCTTGGTCAGCAGGTTGAAAACGGTGGTCTTGCCGGCGCCGTTGGGGCCGATGAGGCCGGCAATTTCGGTTTTGCCGATGGTCAGGTTAAAGTCATCCACAGCCTTCAGGCCGCCGAATTCGATGCCCAGATGACGGGTTTCCAGAACCGGGATCTCATTCACGTCCCGTTCCGGGACGATGGAATGGGAGGGAACCGGAACCATTTTGGTATCTGAACGGTGTCTCTTTACCTCTGTCATTGGACGTCACCTCCTCCGGTGATTTTCCTGCGTTTTCCGTGGAACAGCTTTTTAACCGGAGCAAAAAACCGGTTGGCGATGGCCCGGGTGGTCGGGTTGTTGGTGAAGATCATGACCAGGATCAGCACCACCGCGTACACCAGCATACGGTAGTCCGCAAACTCGCGCAGGACTTCCGGCAGCACGGTCAGGAAGGTGGCGGAGATGATGGAGCCCAGCACATTGCCCAGGCCGCCCAGCACTACGAACACCAGTACGTTGATGGACTGGTTGAAGGTGAACTGGGTGGGAACCACGGTGGAGGAATTCAGCCCGTAGAGGGCTCCGGCCATACCGGCCAGGACCGCGGCGGTCACAAAAGCCATCATCTTGTACCGGGTTACGGAAACGCCCATGGATTCAGCTGCGATCCGGTTGTCCCGCGTGGCCTGGATGGCCCGGCCTGCACGGGAATTGACCAGGTTCAGCACAACGATCAGGGTGATGATGATCAGGACGAAACCCACGGTGAAGGTGGAAATCGGCTTGATCTTAACCGCACCTTTGGCGCCGTCCACCAGCATGGTGACATCGGCGGGCAGATCCTTGTTCAGGAAGGAGAAGTGGAGCTTTCCGTCCGCGGTACCCACATAAAGCACGTTGACCAGGTTCCGGATAATTTCGCCGAAAGCCAGGGTAACGATGGCCAGGTAGTCGCCGCGGAGCCGGAGAACCGGAATGCCGATCAGCACACCGAAAATCCCGGCAATGATGCCGCCGGCCACGATGGCGAGGACGAGCCGCAGAGTGGGATCCTGCATGTCAAAGGCGGCCATCAGCCAGCCGCTGACAATGGCGCCCGTATAGGCGCCGATGCTCATGAAACCGGCATGGCCGAGGCTCAGCTCTCCCGAGAAGCCGATGACCAGGTTCAGGGAAACCGCCATGACAATCCAGGCGCAGATCGGCACCAGCTGTCCCTTCAGGGAGCGGCTGATGGCCTTGGCGGCGATCATGTTCTGAAGAATCAGGAAGGCGGCAATAACCAGGCCGAAGGTGATCAGGTTGTAGATGAGGCGTTTGCGTTTTGCTTTTGTCATGTTCCTCACCTCACACTTTCTCACGCATGGGCTTGCCCAGCAGTCCGGCCGGCTTGAAGAGCAGAACGATAATCAGCACGGCGAAGACAATGGCGTCTCCCAGCTCGGTTGAAATATAGGCTTTGCCGAAAATCTCAATGATGCCCAGCAGCACGCCGCCCAGCATGGCGCCGGGGATGGAGCCGATTCCGCCGAATACGGCGGCTGTGAAGGCCTTGATACCGGGCATGGAACCGGTAGTGGGCTGCAGAATGGGATAGGAGGAGCAAAGCAGGATACCCGCGATGGCAGCCAGCGCGGATCCGATGGCAAAGGTCAGGGAAATGGTCCGGTTGACGTTGATGCCCATCAGCTCTGCCGCGCCCCGGTCCTCTGATACGCACCGCATCGCCTTGCCCAGCTTGGTTTTGGAGGTGAACAGGGTCAGCAGGACCATGATGGCGACGCTGACCAGGATGGTGATGAGGGTGGCGGAGGAGAGGTTGATCTTCCCCAGGTGCAGCGAGCTGCTGTTGATAAAGGTGGTGGGGAAGGATTTGGGGTTGGCGCCCCAGATCATCAGGGCGATATTCTGCAGCAGGTAGCTCATGCCGATCGCGGTGATCAGCACGGCAAGGGAGGTGGCCTGACGGAGAGGCCGGTATGCCAGACCCTCGATGGTGATGCCCAGGACGGTACAGACCACCATGGCCAGCAGGAACGCAAAAACAGGGGGAATGCCCCAGTACTGCAGTCCGCAGAAAGCAATATAGGCGCCGACCATGATGACATCGCCGTGGGCGAAGTTCAGCATCTTGGCGATGCCGTAGACCATGGTGTAGCCCAGGGCGATGATGGCGTAAATGCTGCCCAGGCTGAGGCCGTTAATCAGATTATCCAGAAAAATCATACAGATGTTTCCTCTCAGGAAAGATGGCTGTCCAAAGGAAACAGGGTCCTTCGGGGGGTGGGATAGAACAAGCGAAACCGGTCCGGGAACGGACCGGTTCGCGAATCAGAGACCGGAGGATCAGTCTTCGAAAACGTATTCGCCATTGACGATGGTGGCGGCCATAGGCGTCTTGGTAACAGCGCCGGACTCGTCCCAGGTCATGGAACCGGTGAGGCCGTCCACCTGGATTTCCTTCATGGCATCGATCAGCAGGTCGCAGGCTTCTTCAGCGGTCATGTCGGAGGTGACGCCGGCTTTGTCAGCGGCGGCAACCAGGGCGTAGATGCCGTCATAGGCGTCCGCGGCGAACTGGATGGGGGTCTCGTTGTACTTCTCCTGGTACTTGGCAACAAAGCTCTTGACCTTCTCGTCCTCGGAAGTGGCAACGAAGGGGGTCAGCAGCATGACGCCTTCCGCCAGGGAGGTGTCGAAGCCTTCAACGCTCAGGATGCCGTCCATGCCGTCCACGCCGAAGAAGATGGGCTTGAAGTTCTTGTCGGCAGCGGTCTTCAGGATCAGGGAAGCAGGGGTGTAGTACATGGGCAGGAAGACGATTTCAGCGCCGGCTTCCTGGGCCTTGCCGACCTGCACGGTGAAGTCGGTGGTTTCATCGGTGAAGGTTTCTTCGCTGACGATTTCCAGACCCAGTTCCTTGCTCTTTTCCACGAAGGTGTCACGGATACCGGTGGAGTAAACGTCGGCGTTGTTGTAGATCACGGCGATCTTGGTGCCCAGCTTGTGATCCGCAATGTACAGCGCGGAAGCGGAGCCCTGGTTCGGGTCGGTGAAGCAGACCTGGAAGACGTTGTCCTTGTCTTCAATAACGGCAACGGAGGAAGCGGAGGGGGTCAGGAAGAACACGCGTTCGGTGTATCCCTGGGCGCCGGCGGCTTCGCAGGGCTTGGAGGTGGTGGTTCCCAGAATCATCTGGGCACCGGCGTCCAGCGCGGCGTTGTAGGCGTTGATAACCTTTTCCACGTTGTGCTCGTCATCTTCGTTAATCAGTTCAATCTGGAATTTGCCGCCCTCGGCGTTGATTTCATCCACGGCGATTTCAGCACCGTGCTGGGTGGCCAGGCCGTACAGGGCCGCAGGGCCGGTGGTCGGACCGATATGGGCGATCTTCAGGGTGACGGTCTCCTCGGCGAAGGCAGAGCAGACAGTCAGCGCCAGCATAAGGGCGAGGACCATAGCGATAAGCTTTTTCATTTGGAATTCCTCCTCTAATAATATACGAATGTAACAAAGCGCCTTTACTTTGTATCGCTCATTATACACCGGATTCGCGGTGAGTAAAGCGCTCAGACCGTTTTTTGTATGTACTTTGTATTCTTGACAGGTGTGTGCATTCCCGTATAAAATACTATAGATATCCTGTATCTATCCATATTGACACGTCCGGCGGGTTTTCCGGCGGGGGAAGGAGGAAGGAGCTTTATGCTCCGACACAATATGAACAGGAAGCATTTATTCCTCGCACTGGCGCTTGGGATCGTGCTGGTTTTACTCTGCGCGTCTATGGCGCTGGCGGCGGACAGACCGATCAAGGTCTCCATGGAATTAAGTAAATATAAATTGTCCGGGCCGGAGACAGTCACAGTCTCCATTACGGTCACCAATGTGGGAGACGGAGACATGCCGGCTCCGGTAACCCTGTATTATCCGGATGGCAGCAAGGTTGAAGATTTCGGCTCCCCGACGCTTTCCGTCGGAAAGAGCAAGCGCTGGACCGGTGACTGGGCTGTTACCCAGGAAGAACTGGACGACGGGAAGATCGCATTCTCCGTCAAGTATTCCGCCTATGACGGCCCCATCGGGGAGGACGGAGAGCCCACGCTGAAGGCCCATAAGGTGAACTACACCAAGAATATCACGAACCTCGGCAAGGATCCGCAGATCACCGTCAACAGGATCATTGTACCGACCACGGCCCAAAAGGACCAGGAAATCAGCGTCACCTACGAAGTGACCAACTCCGGCGATGTGGAAGTCAATTCCGTGAACATCAAGGAAAACGCCGCTGTTTCCGCAAAGTCCGGCACCATTAATTCCATTGCGGTGGGTGCTACGGAAAGCTACACCTTCACCACCACGATGGGGAAAAAGGACATCACCAGCGCGGCCACCATTTCCTATAAGGCCGGCGGCAAGGGCTACACCAAGAAAGTGGATGCCACCACGATCAAGTACGGTGAAGTGAAGCTGAACGCGACGCTGAAGGCGGACAAGAAGGGCGGAGCGCCCGGAGATACGGTCAAGCTGACGCTGACGCTGAAGAATTCCGGCACCCTGGACTTTACCAATATCACCGTAACGGATCCCGTACTGGGCACCGTGTTCGAAGGCCTGGAAGTGAAGGCCGGCAAGACGGAAAACTTTGAAAAGGACGTTACTGTTACAGAAACCCAGGATCTCCAGTTTACCGTGAAGGCGGACGAGAGCACCGGCAAGGGCGTGGAAACGGCCACCGGCCGGCTCAAGATCACCGCTATGGACCCGACGCAGGTGATTGCGCTGCGGGTGGAAGCTTCCGCTGACAGGGATACGATTTACAAGCGTCCCGGAGAGGTCCGCTTCTTTGTTACGGTTCATAACGACAGCGCCGTGGAGGTGAAGAACGTCACCGTCCGGTCCGGCGATGTCACCCTTTACACCTTTGACAGCATTCCCGTGGGCAAGAGTTCCTCCTTTGTCCGGGATATTAACGCCAACCTGACGGATAAGATGCAGTCCGGAACCTTCCGGTTTGTCGCCTCCTGCAGGGACCAGCTGGATCAGACACTGCAGTTTGAGAGCAATGACGTTGTCATCAACTATGTGGAGCAGACCCCGGTACCTGAAGAGCCGCCGCTGGTAACGCCGCCCAAGCCTGCCAGCGAGCCGATGCCGACGGATCAGCCTGAACCGGAATGGCTGGACCAGGCGGAGACGATCGCAGACGGAGCAAAATGGATTTTCGCGGCTGTTGCCGGAATCCTGCTGATTCTGCTGCTGATCGGCGCGGTTCGCCGCGGCAAGAGCCGGAGCGAATCGAAGAAGGCCATGGATCATCTGGAAGGCGCCAACTACCGGGATTACAGTGCGGTACCGAAGCGGGGCCAGCGGAGCGAAATCTCCAACGGCGGAACAACGGAAGACAAGCCGGCGGCTGAGGATGACAAGCCCGAAGTGAAGGAAGAAGTGGAGAATACCGTCCAGAGCAGCGAGCTGATGGCGGAGACGCTTCGCAGGCTGTATTCCGACAAGGCTGAAGAAACGGCGGAAGCTGTGACGGAAGCCGTTGAGGAAAAGGCTGAAGCGGCTGCTGAAGCAGCGGAGACCGCCGCGGCTGACGCCGCCGAAGCAGCGCAGGAAGTGAAGAGCGCCGCGGAGGAAACCGGCGGAGCACGCCGCCGCAGGGGCCGCAAGCAGGAATAATACCGATGAAATCATTGAACCGGAGCCGTAAAAAGGCTCCGGTTTTTCTGTGCCCCGGAGCGGAATTCCGGGAGAGGGAAAAAAGCAGGGTACAAACTTGCGTCACAAGGGCTGCAGGTGGTATACTAACCTGTAATGCTTTGCCCGTTTGAACGGGCGTGAAGGAGTAATCAATGCTTGAATTTCTGAAGAAGATCATGGGCGCGGGAAACGACGCCCAGTTAAAGAAACTGGAGAAACCCGTCAAGGCGGTCATGGCGCTGGAGGAGGAGTACCGTGCGCTGACCGATGAACAGCTGCAGGCCAAGACGGCCGAATTCAGACAGAGACTGCAGAATGGCGAAACGGAAGACGATATTCTGCCGGAGGCTTTCGCCACTGTCCGCGAAGCCGCGGACCGGGTGCTGGGAATGCGCCCCTTCCGTGTACAGGTGCTGGGCGGTATCGTGCTGCACCAGGGCCGGATTGCGGAAATGAAAACCGGTGAAGGTAAAACCCTGGTGGCAACCATGCCGGCTTATCTGAACGCCCTGCGGGGGGAAGGCGTCCACGTTGTGACGGTGAACGATTACCTGGCCCGCCGGGACAGCGAGTGGATGGGCAAGGTGTACCGCTTCCTGGGACTGAGCGTCGGTCTGATTGTCCATGACCTGGAGCCCGAGGAACGCCGGGCTGCCTATGCCTGCGACATTACCTACGGAACCAATAACGAACTGGGCTTCGATTACCTGCGGGACAACATGGTGATCCGCCAGGACAACCTGGTGCAGCGGGGCCATGCCTTCGCCATCGTGGACGAAGTCGACTCCATCCTGATCGATGAAGCCCGTACGCCGCTGATTATTTCCGGCCAGGGAGAAAAGAGCACCGAGCTGTACGACCGGGTGGACGCGGTGGTCCGCACCATGAAGCCCGGCGTCCACTTCGAAGTGGAGGAAAAGAAAAAGGCGGTTACCCTCACGGACGAGGGTGCCCAGAAGGTGGAAAACGCCTTCAACATTGAGAACATCAACGACGCGGAAAACAGTGAGCTGAACCACCATGTAAACTGCGCTCTGCGCGCCCACAACCTGATGAAACGGGATGTGGACTATGTGGTGCAGAACGGCCAGGTAATCATCGTGGATGAGTTCACCGGCCGCCTGATGATCGGCCGCCGGTATTCCGAAGGCCTGCACCAGGCCATTGAAGCCAAGGAACACGTGAAGGTGGAACGGGAAAGCAAAACCCTGGCCACCATCACCTTCCAGAACTACTTCCGTATGTATAAAAAGCTGTCCGGTATGACCGGTACGGCGAAGACGGAAGAAGCGGAGTTCCAGGGTATCTACGCGCTGGACGTGGTGGAGATTCCCACCAACCGGCCGAATATCCGTGTGGACCAGGAGGACATGGTCTACAAGAACAAGGCGGCGAAATACAATGCCGTTGTGGCCAGTATTGAGCAGTATCACGCCAAGGGCCAGCCGCTGCTGGTGGGTACGATCAGCGTGGAAGTCAGCGAAATGCTCAGTGACATGCTGAAGCGCCGGGGCATTCCCCATGAGGTGCTGAACGCGAAGAACCACGCCAAGGAAGCGGAAATCGTCGCCCAGGCAGGTCACTGGGGAGCTGTGACCATCGCGACCAACATGGCCGGCCGCGGTACCGATATTTCCCTGGGCGGAAACCCTGAGTTCCTTGCCCGCCGCGCCCTGCGTCAGGAAGGCCTGGATGAGGAGATCATCGAAGAGGCCGTCGGTCACAGCGAGCATGTGAGCGACGAGGTGCTGGAAGCGCGGAAACGCTATCAGGAACACTACGCCCGCTTCAAGGTGGACACGGACCGGGAGCACGAGCGGGTGCTGCAGACCGGCGGTCTGCATATCATCGGTACGGAACGTCATGAAAGCCGCCGGATTGACAACCAGCTGCGCGGCCGCTGCGGTCGTCAGGGCGATCCGGGTTCCACCCAGTTCTTTATCAGCCTGGAGGACGACTTGATGCGGCTGTTCGGCAGCGAACGGATCAGCGTGATGGTGGACCGGCTGGGCCTGAAGGATGACGAACCGCTGACGGCAGGCCTGCTGACCAAGCAGATTGAGAATGCCCAGAAGCGGATTGAAGCCCGGAACTATGAGACCCGTAAACGCGTGCTGGAATATGACGATGTGATGAACCGCCAGCGCGGAATCATCTATGGCCAGCGCCACCGGGTGCTGATGGGCGAAAACGTCCGGGACAGCATCGAGCGCATGGTGGATCACGTGATCGACTTCGCCGCGGGACGCTGGATGAACGGGGAAGAAGCCGCCGAATGGGAATGGACGGAAGCGGCGAATTACCTGGAGAACCTGTGCTGCCACCACGGCGCGCTGGAAGCCAACCGGGCGATTGCCATGGAGCAGGAAGACCGGGCCGGCTTTATCGAAGCCCTGAAGGAAGACGCCCGGGCCTTCTATGCGGAACGGGAGCAGCTCATGGACAGCATCCATGTGGATATGCGGGAGCTGGAGCGGGTGATGCTGCTGCGCAGTGTGGACACCCGCTGGATGGACCACATCGACGCCATGGACCAGCTGCGGGACGGCATCGGATTCCGCGCCTACAGCGGCAAGAATCCCGTTACGGAATACCAGATTGAGTCCGGCCACATGTTTGAAGAGCTGAATCACCTGATCCGGGAGGATACGGTGCGCCGGGTTTACCAGACCAAGGTGGAGGTCACGCCGGAACGGGTGCAGACCGCGAAACCCACCGAGGCGCGGATGGCCGGAGACGGTCCCCGCCAGCCGAGAAGGGTGAAACCCTCCGAAAAGATCGGCCGGAACGATCCCTGCCCCTGCGGCAGCGGCAAGAAGTACAAGAACTGCTGCATGCTCAAGGACAATGCGCAATAGACAATGCATAAGGCACAATGAAAACAGCCGGCTGCAACCATCGACGTAATTGTGAATTATGAATTGGAGGATAACATGTTAGAACTTGAACAATATGCCCAGGATATTACGGGCATCCGGAAGAGCATCCTGGCCGCCGGAGAAGCGCTGCACATTGATCACATGAAGGAACAGATCGACGAGCTGACAGAGGAAATGAATCAGCCGGAGTTCTGGAACGACACAGAGCGCTCCACAAAGGTGAACCAGAAGCTGGGCCACCTGAAGAACAAGCTGGCCCATTATGAAGGCCTGCTGAGCTCCGCCGACGACATCGACACGATGATGGAACTCGCCAGGGAAGAAAATGACGAGGAAATGGTCCTGGAGATCGGCACGGAGCTGGCCAGCCTGAAGGAAAAGGCCGACGCGCTGGAACTGGAGACCCTGATGCGGGGCGAATATGACGATAACGACGCCGTGCTGAGCCTGCACGCGGGCGCCGGCGGAACGGAAGCCCAGGACTGGACCCAGATGCTGTACCGCATGTACACCCGCTACTGTGAGCGGATGGGCTTTGAAGTGAAGCTGCTGGACTTGCTGGACGGAGACGAAGCGGGCATCAAGAGCGTGACCTTTGAGGTCAGCGGCGATCATGCCTACGGCTATCTCCGCGGGGAGAAGGGCGTGCACCGGCTGGTGCGGATCAGTCCCTTTGACGCCAACGCCCGCCGTCATACCAGCTTCTCCAGCCTGGACGTTGCCCCGATGATTGAGGACGACAACGACGAGATCAAAATTGATATGAAGTATGTGCGGGTGGATACCTACCATTCTTCCGGCGCCGGCGGCCAGAACGTCAACAAGACAAGCTCCGCCGTCCGCATGACCTACGTCAAGGATGATGTGACCATCGTGGTGGCCTGCCAGACGGAACGCGACCAGGTGCAGAACCGAGCCACCTGTCTGAAAATGCTGAAGGCCAAACTGCTGGAACTGCGGGAACGTGAGAAGGAACAGCAGATGGCGGATATCAAGGGTGAAATGAAGAAGATTGAATGGGGCAGCCAGATCCGCTCCTATGTCTTCCAGCCCTACACCATGGTCAAAGATCACCGCACCAACTATGAAAGCGGCAACATTGACGACGTGATGAACGGTAACCTGGAGGGCTTTGTCACCGCATACCTGAAAATGCAGTAATGCATTTTCAATTCAGAATTCACAATTCATAATTCATAATGATTGTGTTACCCCGTAATGAGGGATGACAGTCATGTGAAGGATGAATACTGAAGGACTGAAAACGTATTTGTAACAGCCGGGTACAATTATGAATTGTGAATTATGAATTATGAATTGAAATCGCTCCTTTCCCGCCTGTCCGGTTTCCTGCTGGTCTGGGCCGTGATCCTGTTTGCCCTGGCGGCAGCGGTATACGGTACCGCCGGGGACGGGGATCTGCTGGCACGGGAGATGCGCCGCCACGCACCCCCGGAAACAACAGGGCTTCCGGAAACGGAATATACGGGTGTAGGCCGGATGACAGCCGGATACCTGACCGGGCGGGAGGAAACCTTCCAGTATGTTTTTTCAGACGCGGAAGGCCGGCGGTTTGTCTGTTTCCAGCCCCATGAGGCGGCTCATATGGCAGACTGCCGCGGCCTGATCGGCCTGGCCGGCAGGCTTCGGTGGATTACCGGTACAGCGGCGCTGCTTCTGACCGCCGCCGGTATTTTTCTCCGGCGGCGCGGGCCTTTTGCCGGCGGGATACTGGCCGGGCTGTGCGGAGCGGCGGCCGTATTCGCCGGCATAACGGTATGGGCACTGGCGGATTTTGACGGACTGTTTGTCACCTTCCACCGGCTGGCCTTCACCAATGACGGCTGGCTGCTGGATCCCCGGACGGATCTGCTGATCCGGCTGATGCCGGTGAACTTCTTCATAACGCTGGGAACCAGGATCCTGGGCTGGGTACTGATTACCGGCCCGGTGCTGCTGGGCACGGCAAAACTTTTTCAGAACGGCAAGGCAGAAAGGCAAAGGAATGCATAATGGCCTGACAGAAACAATTATGCATTGTGAATTATGAATTATGAACTGAATTCCCGCCGTCAGGCGGAGGAACTGCGGAACAAGGAAACCGTCCGTATCCTTTCCCTGGAAACCAGCTGTGACGAAACCGCCGCGGCTGTGATTGAAAACGGCCGTAAAATCCTGAGCAATGTGGTATTCAGCCAGATTGACCTGCACGAACTCTACGGCGGCGTGGTTCCGGAAATCGCCAGCCGGGCGCATATGGAAGCCTGCGACCGGGTAGTGGATCAGGCGCTGCGGGAAGCGGGCATGAGCCTGCAGGACGTAGATGCCCTGGCGGTGACGAAGGGACCGGGCCTGGTCGGCGCGCTGCTGACGGGCGTGAACTGTATGAAAGGACTGGCGTTCGCGGCGGGGAAGCCGCTGGTGGGCGTCAACCATATTGAAGGCCATGTAAGCGCCAACTATCTGAGCCATCCGGATCTTGAACCGCCCTTTCTGTGTCTGGTGGTTTCCGGCGGCCACAGCCACCTGGTGGAGGTTTCGGATTACGGAACCTATCACCTGCTGGGCCAGACGGTGGATGACGCGGCGGGAGAAGCCTTTGACAAGGCGGCCCGGGCGCTGGGCCTGCCCTATCCGGGAGGCCCGCGGATTGACAAGCTGGCAGAAGAGGGAAATCCGGAAGCCTTTACCCTGCCAAGTCCGAAAACGGACGGGCGGTATGATTACAGCTTCAGCGGGCTGAAAACCGCGTTCATGAACACGGTGCATACGCTGGAGCAGCGGGGAGAAACTCTGCCGAAGGCGGATCTGGCAGCCAGTTTCCGCCGGGCGGTATGCCGGGAACTGACGAACAAAGCCAGGCTCCTGCTGGAGGAGCGCGGTCATGAAGGATATAACGGCTTTGCGCTGGCAGGTGGCGTGTCCGCCAACAGGGAGCTGCGGCGGATGGCTGCGGCGATGTGCGAAGACCTGAAGATTCCCCTGTTTATGCCGGAGCTGCATCTGTGCACGGACAACGGGGCGATGATCGGCAGCGCGGCTTATTACAGGCTGAAGAACGGAGAACTCGCGGGGCTGGACCTGAACGCCATGCCCGCGCTCAGACTGGTATGACACAGAAATTCCGGAGGGAATGTACGGGAATGTTTGAGAGGCTGAAGTTCTGGAACCAGTACGGGTATCAGCCGGATGTATTCAGGCAGTACGGCGAAGCCGTCCGAAGAAGCAACCAGGGCACCCTGCAGGTGGTCAGCATGATTGCTGTGATCGGATCCATCGTGACGGCCTGTTTCGGGTTCGCGACCCACCAGGTGCACGGCGGCATTTATTTCTGCCTGGGCATGCTGGCCGCCGGGATTGCCGCGGCGTTCTGCGCTTTCAGCGAAAAGCCTTCCGAAAGATCGCTGCTGATCACGGGCTATCTTCTCGGAGCGGCGGTTTACGCCATGTCGATCTGGGCGGCCATCAGCTACGATACGGATGTTTTCTGGATCGGCGTCAGTCTGCTGGTGGGCGGTTACCTGTTTGACTATGCCTGGCGGATCGGCCTGCTGCAGATTGTGAGTTATGTGGCGCTGGAGATTTCCTGGCAGGCGCAGGGGATCCGGCAGGAATCGGTTCACAGTGCCTTTACTGCTCTGTATCTGGTGATCAGCCTGATTATGCTGTATACGCTGAACCGCTCCCGGGCTTTGCTGATTACGAGCCGGGAGGAAAGCCAGCACGCGGCGGACACGGATCAGCTGACCGGCCTGATGGCCCGCGCGGCGGCGCAGCAGGAGATTGAAAAGCATCTGAGGACCGACGAACACGGCGTGATGATGCTGCTGGACCTGGACGGTTTCAAGAGCGTGAACGATAAACTGGGCCACCAGATGGGCGATAAGGTGCTGATTGAGGTGGCCACGGATATGAAGACCATGTTCCGCAACTCCGACGTGCTGAGCCGGCTGGGCGGAGACGAGTTTGTGATTTACCTCAAGAGCGTTCCCGGTAAGGAATGGGTGCTGGAACGCTCAGAACAGATGGTGCAGAAAATCTGCCGCGTGGTCGGCAGCGGCGCGGACGGAATCCGGGTGGCTGCCAGCGTCGGCATCGTCATGACGGATATGGTCGGCCGGACGTACGATGACCTGTACCGGGCGGCGGACATTGCCATGTATACCGCGAAAAACGCGGGCGGAAACAAAGCGCTCTTCTATACGGAAGAGATGAGAAAAAAACGGGAAGCCGCGGAGAGTTCCGGACAGAACACTGCCGAACCCGCCGGGGATGCGGCTCCGATAACGGACTGAGACAGCAGGAAAAGAAAAAAACATGAATGAATACCTGATTATCAGGGGTGCGCGTGAGCACAACCTGAAGGACATTTCTCTGAAGATACCGCGAGATAAGCTGACGGTCATCACAGGACTGAGCGGCAGCGGAAAAAGTTCCCTGGCCTTCGATACGATTTACGCGGAAGGCCAGCGGCGCTATGTGGAAAGCCTGACCAGTTATGCCCGCCAGTTTCTCGGCCAGATGGACAAGCCGGATGTGGATTCCATTGAGGGCCTGAGCCCGGCTATTTCCATTGACCAGAAGACAACGGGACGGAATCCCCGTTCCACTGTAGGTACTGTGACGGAGATTCACGACTACCTGCGCCTGCTCTGGGCGCGGGTCGGCGTGCCGCACTGTCCGGTCTGCGGCCGGGAGATCCGGAAGCAGTCGGTGGACGAGATTGTGGACGCGGTCTGCGCCGCTCCGGAAGGAACGCGGATGCAGGTGCTCAGTCCGCTGGTCCGCGGACGGAAGGGTGAACACAGGGATCTGCTTTCCTCCGCACGCAAAAGCGGCTATGTCCGTGTGCGGATTGACGGGCAGATGTATGATCTGGAGGACACGCCGGAACTGGATAAAAAGAAGAAGCATACCATCGAGATAGTGGTGGACCGCCTGATCCGCCGGGATACGGACGAGTTCCGCCACCGCCTTGCCGAGGACGTGGAAACCGCCGCGGTGCGGGGCGCGGGTCTGGTGATCATCGACTGCATGGAGCAGGGCGAAACGCTGTACAGCATGAACTATGCCTGTCCGGACTGCGGCGTGTCCATCGAGGAGCTGACGCCCCGGATGTTCTCCTTTAACAGTCCCTACGGTGCCTGCCCGGCCTGCAGCGGCCTGGGAATCCGGATGAAGATCAGCCGGGAGGCGATTTTCCCGGATGAGCGGGTGACCCTGCGGGAAGGCGCCATGAACCTGATGGGCTTCAACGCCTCGGAAGACAACGGAATCGCGGCGCAGTACTTCGGCGCGATGGGCAACAAGTACGGATTCACGCTGGATACGCCCCTGGAAAAGATCAATGAAGCGGGCATGGACGCCCTGCTTTACGGTACCGGGGACGACAAGATCAGCATTTCCTATGAAGGCGCTCACGGTACGCGGGAGTACACCACCAGCTTTGAGGGGATCATCCCGACGCTGGAAAGACGGTACCGGGAGACCACCTCGGACGCCATGAAGCAGGCCTACGAGGAATACATGGCGGAGGAAACCTGTCCGGAATGCGGCGGGCAGCGCCTGAAAGCGGAAGCCAGGGCTGTGACCGTGGGCGGGAAGAGCCTGCCCGAAGTCAGCGATATGAGCATCCGTCAGGCCCGGGAGTTCTTCGCGAACCTGGAGCTGGACGGAAACAACCGGATTATCGCGGCCCAGATCCTGAAGGAAATTGACGCCCGGCTGGGCTTCCTGTGCGATGTGGGCCTGGAATACCTGACCCTCAGCCGCGGCGCGGGGACGCTTTCCGGCGGCGAAGCGCAGCGGATCCGCCTGGCTACCCAGATCGGAAGCGCGCTGATGGGCGTAATGTATATCCTGGATGAACCCAGCATCGGCCTGCACCAGCGGGATAATGCGAAGCTGATCGCGACGCTCCGCCGCATGCGGGACCTGGGCAATACTGTGATCGTGGTGGAGCATGACGAGGAAACCATGCTGGCCGCGGACTGGATTGTGGACGTGGGTCCCGGCGCGGGACTGCACGGAGGCTATATTGTGGCGGAAGGCACGGCGAAGGATATCTGCGCCTGCCCGGAAAGCCTGACCGGCCAGTACCTGAGCGGGAAAAAGGTGATCCCGGTGCCGAAGGCCCGTCGGAAGCCGACCGGCTGGCTGACAGTCCGGGGTGCCGAAGAACATAACCTGAAGCATATTGACGTCAGGATTCCGCTGGGCGTGCTGACCTGTGTGACGGGCGTCAGCGGCAGCGGCAAGAGCAGCCTGGTCAATGAGATTGTCTATAAACAGCTGGCACGGAAGCTGAACCGGGCCAAGACCCGTCCCGGCCGGTTTGAAAGCATGGAGGGGCTGGAACAGCTGGACAAGATCATCATGATCGACCAGAGTCCCATCGGACGGACGCCCCGGAGCAATCCGGCCACCTATACCGGCCTGTTTGACCTGATCCGCAGGCTCTTTGCCCTGAGCCCCGAGGCAAAAGCCAGGGGTTACAAGGAAAACCGTTTCTCCTTCAACGTGAAGGGCGGCCGCTGCGAAGCCTGCCAGGGCGACGGTATGAAGCGGATTGAGATGCACTTCCTGCCGGACCTGTATGTGCCCTGTGACGTCTGCCACGGACACCGCTACAACCGGGAAACCCTGGAGGTTACCTGGCAGGGAAAGAATATCAGCGAAGTGCTGGACATGACTGTGGAGGAAGCCCTGGGCTTCTTTGAAAACCATCCCCAGATCATGCGCAAGCTGGAAACGCTGTATGACGTGGGCCTGGGCTATATGAAGCTGGGCCAGGCGTCGACGACGCTCTCCGGCGGCGAGGCGCAGCGCGTGAAGCTGGCGACGGAACTGAGTCGCAGGGCGACCGGCAAGACCATTTATCTGCTGGACGAGCCGACCACCGGCCTGCACATGGCGGACGTGGACCGGCTGATCCAGGTGCTTCAGCGCCTGACAGACGCAGGCAACTCGGTGCTGGTTATCGAGCATAACCTGGACGTGATCAAGGTATCGGATCATATTATTGACCTGGGACCGGAGGGCGGCAGCGGCGGCGGTACCGTCGTGGCGGAAGGTACGCCGGAACAGGTGGCTGAAGTCAGGGAATCCTATACCGGGGAATACCTGAAAAAGGTGCTTTGAGCGCAGGACGCGGAACCGCTGTATCCATTGACAGGTACGGTGAGGACGGATACAATGAACATGCGTGAGAAGTGAATGCTGAACATGGGAATAGATCGAGAAACGTACGGGGATAAACCCGAAAGGAGATGATACGATGGCTTGTACCGCGCTTGTCGGCATCAACTGGGGCGACGAAGGAAAAGGCAGGATGGTAGACCTGCTGGCGGAGGCTTTCGATATTGTTGTCAGGTTCCAGGGCGGTGCCAACGCAGGCCATAAGATTATCAACAAATTCGGTAAATTTGACCTGCACCTGCTGCCCTCCGGCGTATGCCGTCCCGGGGTGGTCAATATTCTGGGAAACGGCGTCGCGCTGGATCCGGAGACCCTGATCAAGGAGATTGCGGATCAGAAGGGAATCGAGATTACGCCTGAGAACCTGATGATCAGCGAACGGGCGTCCCTGCTCCTACCCTGGCACAGGGAGCTGGACGTGCTGGAGGAAGCCCGGCTGAAGGATAAGCGGGACGGCTCCACCAAACAGGGTATCGCGCCCTTCTACTCCGACAAGAACCAGAAAAAGACCATCCTGGCCGGGGAACTGTTCTATCCGGAACGCCTGAAGAAGCACGTGAAGGAGCTGTGCGCCTGGAAGAACCTGACGCTGGAAAAGATCTACGGCGCCAAACCGGCTTCCGAAAAGGAACTGATGGCCTGGCTGAATGAATACTGCGAGCAGATCAAACCGTTTATCAAAAATACGCGGGATTACCTGATCAAGGCGGACAGCGATCATAAGCGCATCCTGTTTGAGGCGCAGCTGGGCGCCCTTCGGGACCTGGACTTCGGTATTTATCCTTACACGACTTCGGTCAGCACCCTGGCTTCCTACGCCCCGATCGGCGCAGGCGTGCCCGGCGTGGAGGTGGACCGGGTGATCGGCGTAATCAAGGCATACTCCACCTGCCTCGGAGACGGTCCTTTCGTGACCGAGTATACCGGGGAAAAGGGAGATCAGTTCCGGAAAATGTGCGGCGAGGACGAACCGGAAGGCGGACGCATTGTCCGCATCGGGCCGATCGACCTGGTGGCCAGCAAGTACGGCACGGAGACGCAGGCGGCTACGGAACTGGCCCTGACAAAGCTGGATATGCTCAGCGACCTGGAGGAGATCCCGCTGTGCGTCGGCTACAAGCTGGACGGCCAGGTGCTGACGGATATGCCCTTCCCGGCGACCCTGGACAGGTGCGAGCCTGTATACGAGACCATGAAGGGCTGGAAGTGCGATATTTCCGGTATCCGCAACTGGTGGGACCTGCCGGAGGAAGCCAAGGCCTATGTGAACCGCATCGAGCATGCTGTCGGCTGCGTGATCCGCTGGATTTCCGTCGGACCGGAACGGCACAGCATTATCCGCCGGGGATAATCATTCGGTTTTTCTGCAGCTTTCCGCGATGCGGAAGGCTGCATTTTTATCCCGGGGGAGGGCTGTTTCCCTATAATGCTTGACTCGCTTATGTTACCGGTGCTATAATGCTATGTATTTTTTACCGATATGAGGTACGATTTCTGGGAGGGATTCGATGTCCGGGCATTCCAAGTGGCACAATATTCAGGCGAAAAAGGGCAAGGCAGACGCGCAGCGCGGTGCGGTTTTTACAAAGATCGGCCGTGAAATCGCCATCGCGGTTCGTGAAGGCGGCGCCAATCCGGAGTCCAATGGCAAGCTGCGGGATATTATCGCCAAAGCCAAGGCCAACAATATGCCTAACGATAACATTCAGCGTTCCATCAAGAAGGCGAGCGGTGAACTGAGCAATGTGGTCTATGAAGAGATCACCTACGAAGGTTATGCACCCGGCGGCGTTGCTGTCATCGTGGACTGCATTTCCGACAACCGCAACCGCACCGCCAGCGACGTGCGCCACTGCTTCGCCAAGTACGGCGGGAACCTGGGCACCACCGGCTCCGTCGGTTTCATGTTTGATGAACGCGGCGTGCTCGTGGTTGAGCGGGAACCCGGCAGCGACGAGGACGAGATGATGATGATCGCCCTGGAAGCCGGCGCCGAGGACGTGAAGGTGGATGACGATGTCTTCGAGATCGTGACCGCCCCCAACGACTTCAGCACTGTCCGGGAGAACCTGGAAAAGCAGGGAATCACCTTCCTCTCCGCTGAGGTTGCCAAGATTCCGCAGAACACCGTGGCCGTTTCCGATCCGGATACCGTCCTGAAGATCCAGAAGATGCTGGACCTGCTGGAGGAGAACGACGACGTGCAGAACGTCTATCACAACGCGGATCTGCCGGAAGAAGATGAAGAAGAGTAATTGTCCAGATCTCTGATTTGGGTAACATCTTCTTTAAATTCATAATTCACAATTCATAATTCATCATTATGAGTTGTTATACAGCCCGAGAGTGGGCATGAAGGCCGATATCCGGGCAGCCGGATATCGGCTTGTTCTTTCTCTGGAGAACAAAGGAGGATTTCCGCATGACGATGCTGGACATTATCGAAAAGAAAAAGTTCGGGCAGGAGCTGACAAAGGAGGAGATTACCTTCTTTGCGCAGGCGGCTGCGGAAAAGTCTGTGCCGGATTACCAGCTTTCCGCCCTGCTGATGGCCATCCGCCTGAACGGCATGACCGATCAGGAAACAACAGACCTGACCCTGGCCATGCGGGATTCCGGGGATATCGCGGATTTGTCCGGGATTCCCGGCATCAAGGTGGACAAGCATTCTACCGGCGGCGTGGGAGATACCACCACGCTGGTGCTGGCACCCCTGGTGGCGGCCTGCGGAGCGCCTGTGGCCAAGATGAGCGGCCGGGGCCTGGGCCATACCGGCGGCACGCTGGACAAGCTTGAATCCATTCCCGGCCTGAGCGTTGCCCTGCCCGTGGAGGATTTCATCCGCCAGGTAAAGGAAATCGGTGTGGCGGTTGTCGGCCAGACCGGGCATCTTGCGCCCGCGGACAAGACGCTGTACGCCCTGCGGGACGTGACCTCCACTGTGGACTCCCTGCCCCTGATCGTTTCCTCCATCCTGAGCAAAAAGCTGGCGGCCGGATCTGACGCGATTGTGCTGGACGTGAAGACGGGTTCCGGTGCGATTATGCATACGCTGGAAGACAGCCTGAAACTGGCGCAGAACATGGTTCGGGTCGGCGAACTGGCCGGTAAGCCCATCGTGGCGCTGGTCAGCGGCATGGATCAGCCCCTGGGAACCCATGTGGGCAATGCCCTGGAAGTGAAGGAAGCCATTGATATCCTGGCCGGCCGTGCCGGCGGGGATCTGCTGGAGGTTTCCCTGACACTGGGCGGCTTTATGCTGCATCTGGCCGGAAAAGCGGAAACGCCGGAGGACGGACAGAAAATGATGAAGCAGGCCATCGACTCCGGTGCGGGCCTGCAGAAGCTGAAGCAGATGATTGCTGCCCAGGGCGGCGATCCGTCTGTCTGTGACGATGTGACCCGCCTGCCCCAGGCAAAGGTGATCCGCCCTGTGGCCTGCGGCGTGTCCGGCTGGGTGACAAAGATGGATACCATGACGCTGGGCCTTGCCGCCCAGGCGATGGGCGCCGGCCGGCTGAAGGTGGACGATGAACTGGACTATTCTGTGGGCTTTGTGCTGCAGGTCCGGATCGGTGACCGGGTGGAAGCCGGTACCCCGCTGTGCGTGCTGCATGCGCGCAGCGAGGAGGACGCGGACCGGGCGGAGGCTGCGATCCGCGCTGCCATTACGTTTGGACAGGAGCCCTGTGGCCGGGTGCCCAATTTCTTCGCGGTGGTGACAAAGGACGGCATCCGCAGGCTGGAGGCGGATGAATGAACAAGGTTTTCCGGCAGGGAATCCGTCACGGGATTCCGATTGCCCTCGGTTATCTGAGCGTTTCTTTTGCCTTCGGCATGAAGGCGGTGGGCGACGGCCTCACCGTGCTGCAGGCAGTTCTGATCTCCATGACCAATGTGACCAGCGCGGGCCAGATTGCCGCGGTGCCGCTGATGGTGGGCGGCGCGTCCCTGGCAGAGATGGCGCTGACCCAGCTGACAATCAACCTGCGCTACGCGCTGATGAGCCTGTCTCTTAGCCGGAAGCTGGACGGGAGCATGGGCACCCTCCAGCGCATGATTTTCTCTTTTGCCAATACGGATGAAATCTTTGCCGTTGCCTCTTCACAACCGGGAAAGGTGGGCAAGTATTATCTCTACGGCCTGATGCTGACGCCGTGGATCGGCTGGTCCCTGGGAACCTTCCTGGGTGCCGCAGCCGGCACGCTGCTGCCGGAGTTTGTCCGCACGGCGCTGGGCATTGCTATCTACGGTATGTTCCTGGCCATTATTCTGCCTCCGGCGCGCAAGAGCCGCCCGGTGCGCTTTGTGGTGCTGGCAGCAGTGGCGATGAGCCTTTGCTTCCATTATATTCCCGGACTGAATACGGTTTCCTCCGGGTTTGTGATTATCATCTGCGGCGTTGCCGCCGCCGCGCTGGGAGCCTGGCGGTTCCCGGCGGAGGAGGATGCCGCATGAAGTGGAGTATGTTTCTGCCTTACCTGGCTGTGACAGCCGGAGTGACTTATCTGATCCGTATGCTGCCGCTGACGGTTTTCCGCCGGGAGATCAAAAGCCGGTTTGTCCGGTCTTTCCTGGCCTATATTCCGTACGCGGTGCTGGGAGCCATGACGTTTCCGGACGTGTTTTATTCCACGGGGGATATGCGTACAGCCATCTGCGGCGTCGCGGTGGCGGTGCTGCTTGCCTGGCGGGGACGGAGCCTGCTGACGGTGGCTGTGGCCGCCTGTTGTGCGGTGGCGCTGGCCCAGGGATTCCTGCTGCTGGTATAAACAGCTGAATGAGGAGGACGGTACGATGGGTTTACAGGAAAGACTGTCCGCCTGCCTGCGGCAGGCTGTGGAGAACCATGAAGCGGCGGGCGTCAGCCTGCTGGTCCTGAAGGACGGCAAAGAACTCTGCCATGCCCGGGAGGGATACGCGGATATCGCGGCGGGAAAACAGCTGCGCCGGGATTCCATTTTCCGCCTGTACAGCCAGTCCAAGCCGGTGACGGCTGCGGCGGCGATGATCCTTGTAGATCGGGGGATCCTGGATCTGATGGCGCCGGTGGATCAGTACCTGCCGGGCTTTGCCAATCCCCGTGTGGTGGAGGCGGACGGGACGGTACATCCCGCGGTCCGCGGACCGTGGATCCTGGATCTGCTGGGAATGACCTCGGGCACGTGCTATCCGGACGCGGATCCGGCGGGACAGTATGCCGCCCGTGTGTTTGATGAAAACCACGCGCAGATTCTCGCCGGCGGCGGAATGAACACGCTGGATTTCTGCAACCGGCTGGGGGAACAGCCGCTGGCCTTCGAACCGGGCACCCGCTGGCGTTACGGAACCAGCGCGGATATCCTGGGCGCGGTGATTGAGGCGGCGTCCGGCAAGCACTTCAGCGATTTCCTCCGGGAGGAGCTGTTTGAGCCTCTCGGCATGAAGGATACGGCTTTCTGGGTGCCGGAGGAGAAACGGGACAGGCTGGTGACCTGTTACAAGCGGGTGCCCGGCAGCCTGGAAACCTTCAGCAGTCTTCATCTGGCGGTGGGTGTGTACGACCGGGAGCCGGCATTTGAGTCCGGCGGCGCGGGACTGGTTTCCACCCTGGACGATTACGCAGCCTTTGCCGGCATGCTGATGAACGGCGGCAAGGCGGACGGCCGGCGGATTCTTTCCGAGGCGGCGGTACGGTATATGACGACGCCGCAGCTGACCGGGAACGTCCGGAAGGATGTCTGGGACAGCCTGGGCGGATACAATTACAGCTGCCTGATGCGGGTCTGCGATCATCCGGGGCGGGCAGCGATGTTCACCGTGAAAAACGAATACGGCTGGGACGGCTGGCTGGGAACTTATTTCGCGAACCTGCCGGACCAGGGGATCACCTTCCTTCTGGCCCAGAACGTAACGGACATGGGAACGGGAGCGGTGACCCGGAAATGCCGGAATATTCTGGCCGCGTGTTTGGACTGCTGATGTATCAGCAGTCCTATTTTCTTTACAATCCGGCAAAAAATTGTATAATGAATCCATCCGCATATGTTGAGCGCCGGGAGCATCCGCACCGGACGCAGGAAAACGCGGAAATATATTTTGACGACGGGTATCCTGAGTGAACCCGAACGGAGGTATTCTTATGACAAACACAACAAGGCGCACAAAACTCGCGAGAATGACGCTGCTGGCTATGCTGGTGGCGGTTTTGATCGTTCTTGCCTACGTCAACATTCCCATGCCCATGGGTCTGTCGATCACGTTCAACATGATCCCTGTGGCAATCGCCGCCATGGCGATGGGACTGCCCGGAGGTATGATCATCGGCGGAGCCTTCGGCCTGATCAGCTTCCTGCAGTGCTTCGGCATCTGCGGTTCCAGCGCGCTGGGCGCGGCGCTGGTCAGCGTAAGCCCGGTGCTCATGTTCATTCAGCGCTTTGTTTCCCGCGTGCTGGTCGGTGTACTGGCGGCGGTGATTTACCGCGCTATGGGCAAAACCAGGGCGCCACTGTATATCCGCGGTTTGGTGACCGGTTTTTCCGCTGCTTTCTTCAACACCCTGTTCTTTATGACCCTGCTGGTGCTGTTCTTCGGCAGCACGGAGAAACTGGCCGGCCCGATCGCGGAAAAAGGGGTGCTGATGTATATCATTACTTCCGTGGGCATCAACGCCGTGGTCGAAATGGCTGTCGCGGCTGTTGTTACCGGCGCTGCTGGTGTGGCGCTGAAGAAAGCCCGTCTGATCTGACCGCAATTTAAAGGAGAAAACCGTCATGATTCTGACCATGGACATCGGGAATACTAACATCAAGACCGCTCTGTTCGACGGAAAAGAAATGTATAAATACTGGCGTATGTCCACCAATATTACGTCCACATCGGATGAATACGGTGTACGCCTGATGTCCATGTTTGCCCATGAGGGCGTCTCCCCGGATGTGGTGGAAGGCATTGTGGTTTCCAGCGTGGTGCCGACAATCAACTACACGATTGAGCACATGCTGCTGAACTACATCGGCAAAACGCCGCTGTTCGTGGCTCCCGGGATCAAAACCGGTATCAACATCAAGTATGAAAATCCCCGGGAGCTGGGCAGCGACCGGATTGCCAACGCGGTAGCCGCCTATGACGAATACGGGGGGCCATGCATTTTCATCGACTTCGGTACTGCCACCACCTTCGGTGTGGTGGATCAGGAAGGGTCGTTCCTGGGCGGTACCATCTGCCCCGGCATCAAGCTGAGCAGTGAGGCGCTGGTGACCGGCACCGCAAAACTGCCGCGGTTCGAACTGAACCGGCCGGAAAACGTCATCGGACGATCCACCCTCACCAACCTGCAAAGCGGTATGTATTACGGTTATGTCGGCCTGGTGCGCAATATCGTGCGCAAGATCCGGCAGGAGCTGGGGGAGGACGCCTACGTGGTGGCCACCGGCGGTATGGCGCTGATGATTGCTGAGGAAAGCAATGTCATTGATAAACTGGACGGCCTGCTGACCCTCAAGGGCCTGCGGCTGATCTACGAACGGAATCGGACGGAAGGATGAACCGCTGAGGATTTTCCCGCGGTGGGTCATTTACCGAAGATAAAAGCGACCTGAACGAGTCAAACGAAGCAAGCGGCAGGCTGAAGCGCCAGCGATGCCTGCTGTGCAGACTATGATTGCGGGACAGTCGCGCAGATTGAGATTGCGGAGGATAAAGGAAAATGAAAGAGGTTGTGCTGGGACTGCTTGGACTGGGAAACATCGGTGGAGGCGTATGGGACCTGATCCGGGAATTCGGCGGGGAAGTCAGCAAGCGTACGGGCGTGAAGCTCGTGGTAAAGAAGGCCCTTGTACTGGACAAGAAGATCCACAGGGGCAAGGAAGTACCGGATGAGGTGCTGACCACAGACAAGAATGATATCCTGGAGGATCCGGAGATCGATATCGTCTGCGAATTCCTGGGCGGAGAACAGCCTGCGGCTTCCATGATGCTGCGCGCGCTGGAAAACGGAAAGTCCGTTGTCACCGCGAACAAGATGGCCCTTTCCCTCCATTTTGATGAACTGCGGGAAATGGCGAAGAAGACCGGCGCCGGCCTGTACTACGAAGCCAGTGTCGGCGGCGCGATCCCGATCATCAACGCGATCCAGACGCCTCTGATTGCCAACCACATCGAACAGATGATGGGTATTGTGAACGGCACGACCAACTACATTCTGACCCGGATGGCGGCGGAAGGCGCCGAATATGAAACCGTACTGAAGGACGCCCAGCGCCTTGGCCTGGCGGAACCCAACCCCACGGCGGACGTGGAAGGCTATGACGCGGCCTATAAGCTGAGTATCCTGGGCTCTCTGGCATTCCACAGCCGGGTGCTGGTGGAAAACGTGTACCGGGAGGGTATCACCAAAGTCAATTCTGAGGATATCGCCTTTGGCCGTGAAATGGGCTATGTGCTGAAGCTGCTGGCCATCGGCAAGGATAACGGCGATTCCATTGAAGCACGCGTGCATCCGGCTTTCCTGCCCGCGGATCATCCGCTGGCCCGGGTGGACGGCTCCCTGAACGCTGTGTATCTCTATGGGCACTCCTTCAAGGACATGATGCTGGAAGGCCGCGGCGCCGGAGACGCTCCGACTGCCAGCGCCATTGTGGGCGACATTGTCCAGGCGGCCCAGAACGCTGTTCATCCCATGCCTGTTATGCGGAAGGACCCGCTGCCCGTTGCGGACGACTGGTACAGCAAGTATTTCATCCGTATGAAGGCCAAGGACGCCCCCGGCGTGCTGGCTGAAGTGGCCGGCCTGCTGGCGAAGGAAGAGATCTCTGTTTCCGCCATGACCCAGAAGGACGCCGGTCCGGACGGAAAGGCCACCCTGATCATCATTACGCACATGGCGCCCGAAAAGGCGGTGCAGCGCGTGGTGAAGGCCCTGAACCCTGAAATCTGCAAAGTGGAGAATGTTATCCGGGTAGAAGGATGATGATTCATTTTATTCTGCAGACCTACAGAATGATCAATTGTGAATTATGAATTGTGAAATAAAAAACACCTGGATTCTTTTCGATCTGGACGGAACGCTGACCCAGTCTGAGGAAGGTATCTGGAACTGCGCGAAACACGCGGCGAAGGAAATGGGTTTTCCCGAACCGGACGCAGCGACCCTGCGCAAGTTCATCGGGCCGCCGCTGCTTCATTCCTTCCGGACCTATCTGGGCATGACCCAGGAACAGGCGGAGGAAGCGCAGAAGATCTACCGCGCCCGGTATACCACTGTCGGGATGTATGAAAACCGGGTGTATCCGGGTGTGCGCACAATGCTCCGGACACTCTGGAAACAGGGAGCGAAGCTGGGCGTCGTGACCGGCAAACCTGCCTATCCCACCGGAAAGATCCTGGAACACTTCGGTTTCGACCGTTTCCTTTCCACGGTAGTCTGCGCGACGGACGCCCGTGCTGAAAAAGTGCATCTGATCCGTGAAGCACTGCCGGCGGATTGCGGCGAAGCCTGGATGATCGGCGACCGCTGCTTTGATATGGAAGGCGGCAAGGCTGCGGGAATCCATACCCTCGGTGTGACCTACGGCTACGGCAGCGAACAGGAGCTGCTGGAAACCGGCGCGGAGAAAATTGCGCATACGCCGGCGGAGATCCTGTCTGTTCTCTGTCCGGAAGCAAAGCCGGAACGCGGCGCTTTCCTGTCCGTGGAAGGACTGGACGGCAGCGGCAAGGGAACCCAGATTGAACGGCTTTCCGACGCCCTGGACCGCTGGGGATTTGAAGTGGTGCATACCCGGGAGCCCGGCGGTACGCCTATCGGGGAAAAGATCCGGGAGATCCTGCTGGACAGGGAGAACACCGGAATGACGGATGTGACGGAAGCTTTGCTGTATGCGGCTTCCCGTGCGCAGCATGTCAGGGAGAAGATCCTGCCGGCTGTGGCGGAGGGCAAGGTGGTGCTCTGCGACCGATTCCTGGATTCCTCCGTGGCCTATCAGGGCGGCGGCAGACAGCTGGGAATTGAGGAAGTGCTGGCGATTAACGCACCGGCGGTCAACGGGACCCTGCCGGATCTGACAGTTTATCTGGATATTAATCACCGGGAGGCGCTGCGGCGCCGCTGTGCGGCCAGCGAACCGGACCGGATGGAAATGGAGGCGGACAGCTTCCATGCCCGGGTCGAGGACGGCTATCATCAGCTGATTGCCCGGGATCCTGAACGTTTTGTGGTGGTGGATGCGTCCGGTTCCCGTGACGAAATCGCCGCTGAGATACAGGAAAAAGTACTGACCCGCCTGATGGAGAACGAAAAGTGAGCGAACGCATCGTAGTCGGCATGAGTGGAGGCGTGGATTCCTCTGTTGCGGCCCTGCTTCTGAAGGAGCAGGGTTATGACGTTGTGGGCGTTTTCATGAAAAACTGGGAGGAAGAGGATATCAACGGCACCTGCACTGCGGAGGAAGACTGGCGGGATGTGCGGGATGTCTGCGACCTGATCGGTATTCCGTATTACAGCGTCAATTTCGCCAAAGAATACTGGGATCGGGTTTTTTCCTATTTCCTGAAGGAATACCGGGCAGGACGTACCCCCAATCCGGACGTGCTGTGCAACCGGGAAATCAAATTTAAGGCTTTTCTGGACTTTGCCATGACGCTGGGGGCGACCCGTATGGCGACCGGGCACTTTGTGCGCACGAATGAGGCGGGACAGCTGCTGAAGGGAACCGATCCGAACAAGGACCAGAGTTATTTCCTTTATATGGTCCATGCGGAGCAGCTGAAGAAAGCCATTTTCCCGGTGGGCAGCATGACCAAGGAACAGGTGCGGCAGATCGCCGCGGACCGCGGCCTTCCGGTCAGTAAAAAGAAGGATTCCACAGGCGTGTGCTTTATCGGGGAACGGAATTTCAAAAAGTTCCTGTCGGAATACCTGCCGGCACAGCCCGGAGATATGGTTTCTCCGGAAGGAGAAGTGGTCGGACGTCATGACGGCCTGATGTACTATACCCTCGGCCAGCGCCGCGGACTGGGAATCGGCGGCCGGGGAGACGGCCGCAGCTGGTTTGTGATCGGCAAGGATCTGGAAAAGAACCGGCTGCTGGTGGCCCAGGGAGAGGATCATCCCATGCTCTACAGTACCCGGAGCATTGCGGAGGATGTGACCTGGGTGGGAGAAGCACCCCTGCGGGAAGGGGAAACCATGACCTGCATGGCGCACTACCGCTACCGCCAGCCGGACCAGCCGGTGGAGGCTACCCTGAAGGACGGAAAGCTGCTGCTGCATTCCCTCACGCCGCAGCGGGCGGTGACGCCCGGCCAGAGCGCCGTTCTGTATCAGGGCGATGTGTGCCTGGGCGGCGGCATTATTACCGATATTCTTGATGCGGGAACAATATGATGCCGATGCCAGGAAATGATTATTACGGAGGTTGTTGATCCGGGCAGTATGGATCCGGATAACAGATAAATTAATACTTTGGAGGGACCACCATGGAAAAAAGGAAGAAACTGGCTCTATCCACGCAGATCTTTATCGCCCTGGTACTGGCGATAGGCGCAGGTATCGCGCTGACGGGAAACCCTGATTTCGCCAAAAGCTACATTAAGCCCTTCGGTACGATATTCCTGAATCTGATCAAATGGATCGTATGTCCGCTGGTTTTCTTCTCGATCATGGCGGGTGTGGTGTCCATGCGGGACATCAAAAAGGTCGGCGTCATCGGCGGCCGGACCATCCTCTACTATATGTGTACCACCGCTTTCGCGGTAGCGATCGGCCTGCTGTTTGCCAATCTGCTCAAAGGCATTTTCCCGGTTCTGTCCACAGCGGAGCTGTCCTATGAACCGGCTGCGACTTCTGTCAACTTTATGGATACCCTGGTGGGCATCTTCCCGTCCAACTTCCTCAAACCCTTTGTGGACGCGAATATGCTGCAGATCATTGTGTCCTCCCTGTTCATCGGTTTTGCCCTGATCCTGATCGGACACCGGTTCGATATGGAGTTCAAGGCGGTGGATATCTGTAATGATGTTTGCATGAAAGCCATGGAAATGATTCTGAAGCTTTCTCCCATCGGCGTCTTCTGCCTGCTCTGCCCGGTGGTGGCGGAGAACGGACCGGCTGTGTTGGGCTCCCTGGCCAAGGTGCTGCTGGTGGCTTATATGTGCTATATCGTGCATGCGGTTGTAGTGTATTCCATTTCCGTGAAGACCATGGGCGGCGTCAGCCCCCTGAAGTTCTTCAAGGGCATGCTGCCGGCGATCATGATGGCTTTCTCTTCCGCCTCTTCTGTGGGAACCCTTCCCCTGAACATGGAGTGCAGTGAGAAGCTGGGCGCGGATAAGGAAGTTACTTCCTTCGTGCTGCCGCTGGGCGCAACCATCAACATGGACGGTACCGCCATCTACCAGGGCGTGTGCGCGGTGTTCATCGCTTCCTGCTTCGGCATCAGCCTGACCTTCTCCCAGATGCTGACCATCGTGCTTACAGCCACGCTGGCTTCCATCGGTACGGCGGGTGTTCCCGGTGCCGGAATGGTCATGCTGGCCATGGTGCTTCAGTCTGTCGGCCTGCCGGTGGAAGGCATTGCGCTGGTGGCCGGCGTGGACCGTATCTTTGACATGGGACGTACTGTTGTGAATATCACCGGCGACGCCTCCTGCGCTCTGGTTGTTTCCAACCTCCAGCGCAAAAGAGCAGCGAAAAAAGCTGACGCCTGATCAGATATAAATGGATGCCCGCGGGAAGCAGAATGCTCCCGCGGGCATATTTACGTGATAAAAGGAAAAGACCCGGCTGGCAGAGAAATCATGAAAGACGAAACAGTACTGTATGTTTATATATTATGAAAGAAGAGGGATCGGATGAAGATCTATGACATCACCCAGGAACTGTTTACCTGCTGCGTCTATCCCGGGGATCCGTCTCCGGAAAGACAGGTCAAACTCAGGATTGCGGACGGGGCGATGTGTAACCTGACTGCGTTCCAGATGTGCGCGCATAACGGAACCCATGTGGACGCACCCTATCATTTCGTGAATGAGGGGAAAACCATCGACCAGGTGGATATGGAAAGATGGATCGGCCTGGCCTATGTTACGGCGCATGAAGGAGCCATCTCGGCAGAGGACGCCCGGCAGATGCTGGAAAAAGCCGGCACGCTGAATCCTGAAGCGGCGAAGCGGATCCTGGTGAAGGGCGAAGCTGTGATGACGGAAGAAGCGGCGAAGGTTTTCGCGGAAGCCGGGATCCTGCTCTTCGGCAATGAATCCCAGACGGTGGGTCCCCTGGACGCGCCCATGAAGGTGCACCTGATCATGCTGGGAGCGGAAATCGTGCTCCTGGAGGGGATCCGCCTCGGAAAGGTGCCGGAGGGAGTCTACCTGCTGAATGCCGCTCCGCTGAATCTGGGAGGAGCGGACGGAGCTCCCTGCCGGGCTGTTCTGCTGGACCTGGAAGGGAACTGATTTTGTATCCCGAACAAATTGGGGTTGATACAGAGGGGCATACCCAAAACCTGGACCAAAACACGAACATTCATCAAGGCAAATCACGCATCGTCCGGAAGCGTTGATTTGCCTGAATTTTTTTCAAAAAAAGCGCCAAAAAGTGCTTGACAAAGGCTTGCCACTTTGTTATTCTATCCAAGCTCGCTTGCGGGAAACCGCGGGAAAGAGCGAAGCGAACCTTGAAAACGATACAGAGGAAATAGAACGCGCAATAAGGAAAAAAGACAGCGAAGATTCCAAAGAGTTAAGCATCGAAAGATGATAACAGGATTAAACGGAAGAGTTTGAT
>Ga0256405_10002996_pt1 | contig 36445 bp, 29 predicted proteins | sample RumenRJG_02DNA_FD_189096 | JGI IMG/M metagenome (GOLD analysis project Ga0256405, IMG submission 189096) | Bovine rumen microbial communities from Lethbridge, Alberta, Canada - RJG_02 | ecosystem: Host-associated > Mammals > Digestive system > Stomach > Rumen | place: Canada: Alberta...
AAAGGCGTACAGCTCGGCGTCAGAGCTTCGAGACCTTCCATCAACCTCGATGTTCCGGATGAGAATCTGAAAGCCCAGGCTTACGCATCCAATGAATTAAGGAATGTCGTACGTCATTACATCCATCAGGGGTGTCTGAAATGGACGGGTACGATCTATCCTTCCATGGAATGGGCAAAGAAAGTCTTCCCGGAATTCGATGACGAGACTGCCTATGCGAAACTTGAAGATGCCATCTGCAAGATGATGCGTGTCGATGAAGATTCCGATCCGGTCGAAAACTGGAAGAAACATTGCGAAGAACTGGCGGAACGTTCCAGGAAGCTCAACGACTTCAACTTCAAGTCCTTACATATCACATCGGAACTTGGCACAGACTTAAAAATGGATCTTGTTGAAGATCATATCTGGTGTTCGGCAGGGGAAATGGGTTCGCAGAACGTCAATGCCCCATACGTCGCCAATATGCCGACCGAAGAAGTCTTTACCGATCCGGATTTCCGTACGGTAAACGGCATAGCCTATGCATCCTTCCCGTTATTCATTTCCGGAAAGCTCGTAAAAGATTTTTCCATCACGTTTGAAAACGGCAAAGCCGTCGACTGCAACGCTTCGGAAAATGTCGAATTCTTAAGAGAAGCGCTTTTCAGAGATGAGACGACAAGACAGCTCGGCGAAGTGGCGCTGGTCTCCAAGAAGTCACCGATCCGTCAGATGGGCAGGATCTTCTACAACGGTCTGATCGATGAGAATGCCGCCTGCCACCTGGCCTTCGGCACGAGCTTCCCTGACTGTGTTAAGAACGGAACGGCTCTGACAAGAGAACAGCTGATCGAAAAAGGCGTCAACTTCTCCGTTTCCCATAACGACTTCATGATCGGTACCGATGACATCAAGGTCGTAGGCACGGCCCATGACGGGACAGAAGTCACCATCATGGAACTTGGTGATTTCGTCATTTAGGAGAAGCTAATGATCTCAAAACAGGAATTTCTGGTGAAAGACATCCCGGATGTCGATTCGCTTTCCGATAAGATCTTAGGCTACCGTCAAAGAGGAAAGCTTCTCGATAAGTGGCTGGTCTCAAGGCTCGATACGCTGCTTCCGAAACTGATGAAGGACGCCGATATCGACTGCTGGGTTTTGATCAACAACGAATACAACGAAGATCCGATCTTCTGGACGCTGACCACTTACGATCAGATCACTGCCAGAAGGCTGACCATCATGATCTTCCGTCTGGAAGAAGACGGAAGCGTAAAACGCTATTCGATCACCCGCTATCCGATGCCCAATTACGAACAGCTTTGGAACGACCAGTCGATCGGCCAGATGAAGACACTGGCCGACACCATCAAAGGCTGGAACGTGAAAAAGATCGGTCTGAACTTCTCGGATGATTTCGCGTATGCCGATGGTCTGTCTTATTCGTTATATCGCGATTTCGTCAAGGAGCTTGATGAGGTAGAAAAAGCCAAGATCGTTTCGGCGGAAAACGTTTCCGTAGGATGGCTGGAGACAAGAAGCGAAGAGGAGATGGCGGCGTACAACGATATCGTACAGATCGCCCATACTATGATCGCCCAGGCCTTTTCCAACAAGGTCATCCATCCGGGCGTCAGCACGGCAGACGATGTCAAATACTGGATGCTGCAGAAGACGATCGATTTGGGACTTGAGCCTTGGTTCGATTATGAAGTCTCGATCCTAAGAAACGGCAAAGACCATCTCGAAGGGGAGGAGATCATCCTTCCGGGCGATATGCTTCACTGCGATGTCGGTTTCCGTTATCTGAACCTTTGCACGGATACGCAGGAGCTCTGCTATATCCTGAAAGACGATGAATTCGATGTACCTGAAGATCTCAAACAAGGCATGGCGATCACTAACCGCTTGCAGGATATCGTCATCGAAGAGCTCAAGATCGGAAGGACCGGAAACGAAGTGCTCAAAGCTTCCCTGGAAAAGGCGAAAGCGGAAGGCATACGTCCTTGTATCTACACTCATCCTCTGGGCTTTCATGGCCATGCGGCAGGTCCGACGATCGGCCTTTGGGACAAACAGAACGGTGTGGAAGGAAGCGGCGATTACCCGGTCCATGACAATACCGCGTATTCATTGGAACTCAATGCGACAGCATATTGCAAGACCTATGGCTGCGATGTGCGCTTCGCCATGGAGTCTGACATCTTACTTAAAAACGGCAAGGTGTATTTCTTAGCCGGCAGGCAGGAAAACTTCCATCTGGTCAAATAACAAATATCATCAAAAGCCCGTTGAAACGGGCTTTCTTAAGCATTAAAGGCGGGATATTCTGTTCCGTGTGTTAAAATTCTTATTATGTTGAAACGATTCTTTTCTTATTACAGACCATATTTAAAAACATTTGTGCTCGATATGAGCTGCGCTTTAGGCAATTCCGCTGTCGGCGTCTTATATCCGATACTGACCAGATATATGCTCAATGATCTGATCCCGAACCGCAAGTTCGATCAGATCATCATCTTCGGTGTCGTACTTTTGCTGGCATATGTGGTGAAGATGCTGATGAAATATTCGGTCGACTACTACGGCCATATGGTCGGTACGAGACTTCAGGCCGATATGCGCAGGGAACTCTTCGCAAAGCTTGAGAAACTGCCGTTTTCTTACTTTGACAATAACGAGACCGGCAAGATCATGTCGCGTATCACCTCCGACTTGCAGGAGATCTCCGAGCTCGCCCACCATGGTCCGGAGATGCTGGTGATGACTTCGTTCTCGCTGATCTTCTCTTTGGTCTATCTTTCCTCCATCAATGTGACGCTGGCTTTGATCATCTTCTCCTGTTCGCCTTTGCTGATCATCATCACGGTGATCGTCAGAAAGAAGCACCTGGAATCTTCCAGACGGGCAAGGCGTTCGCTGGCGCAGATCAATGGCGATGTCAACTCTTCGGTTTCCGGCATCCGCATCACCAAGGCATTCAACAATGCCGATAAGGAGATGGAAAAATTCGAAGTCGGAAACAAGGCCTTCGTTGAGGCAAAGCGCGGCCAGTATTTCACCATGGCCATTCAGCATGCCGCAACGATCTTCGTGACAGACATCTTCAATGTCGTCTGTCTGATCTCCGGCGGTATCTTCTTATACAACGGGGCGATCAGCTTCGGTGATTATTCGACGTTCATCGTATCCGTTTCCTTTTTCACCAGCCCGATCTTACAGCTGGTCCAGTGGATGGAACAGTTCGATGAAGGCGTGACCGGTTTTGAACGTTTCTGCGAGATCATCGATCTGCCGGTCGAGGAAGACCGCAAGGATGCAAGAGATATCGAAAAGCTCAACGGCGATATCCGATTCGATGAGGTCTGTTTCTCCTATGACCTGGATGAGAAAAGGGAGGTCCTCGATCACATCAGCTTTACTGTTCCGAAAGGCAAGACGATCGCACTTGTCGGTCCTTCCGGCGGCGGCAAGACGACGATCTGCCATCTGCTTCCGAAGTTCTATCATCCGCAATCCGGCGTGATCTCGATCGACGGCAACGATATCGAAGACATCACGATGCAGTCCTTAAGAGAAAACATCGGTATCGTCCAGCAGGATGTTTTCCTGTTCTCGGGAAGCTTCGCAGACAACATTGCCTATGGCAAGAAGGATGCGACGATGGATGAGATCATCGAAGCAGCTAAAAAAGCCAATATCTATGACTATATCCTCTCATTGCCGGAGGGCTTTGATACAGAGATCGGCGAACGCGGCATACGTCTTTCCGGCGGCCAGAAGCAGCGTCTTTCGATCGCCCGCGTCTTCTTGAAGAATCCGAGCATCCTGATCCTTGATGAAGCGACGTCCGCCCTTGACAATACGACGGAAGCTCTCATTCAGGAAGCTCTGAACTCTCTGAAAAAGGGCAGGACGACGATCGTCGTGGCCCACAGATTATCGACCATCAAGAATGCCGATGAGATCCTGGTCGTCGCCAACGGAAAGATCAGGGAATCCGGTACGCACGACGAACTGCTCAGAAAAGATGAGGGTATCTATAAGAGATTATACGAATCACAGTTCCTGGATTCGGATTTCGGAATCGATTCAAAAATGATGATGTCCTAGACATCATCATTTTTTGTCAGAATACTTTGCGATCGTATCGATCAGCCATGTGCCGGCCGTTGAGAAATCTTCTCTTACAAAGCCCCGGTCTTTGAGACAGTCTCTTTTAATGGCTGCCGATGCTTCGGCCGTCTTGGAGAACTCCCACATGCAATAGGAGATCTGATTGTCTTCCAGGAATGAGATCCAGGTATCAGCTTCTTCGATATCGATCGGCAGATTGCCGTTCGACGCCGTGATGCCGAATTCCGTTATGAATAAAGGAAGACCTTTTTCAATGGCGATGTGGGCTTTATCCCGCAGCTGCTGTCTGTGGGAAGCGGAATAAAAGTGCAGGGTGTAGAGAAGATTGTCGAAATCCAGAGGATCATTTGCGGCAACGTCGACATCCTGCGACCAGTTCGGTGTACCGACGATGATCACAGAGTCCGGGTCATTGTTTCGGATGATCGGAATGATGACCTCCGCATAGTTTTTGATATCCTTCCATTCCGTTTTGTTGGGTTCGTTGCAGATCTCATAAAGCACATGGACTTCATCCTTATACTTTGCGCTGACTTCTTCGAAAAACAGCTTTGCTTCATCGATATACTTATTGGGATCGCCGTCTTCGAGGATGTGCCAGTCGATGATGACATACATGTCATTGTTTCTGGCAAAGTTCACGCCGTCATCGATGGCTTTTAAAAGGCGATTCTGGTCTGCGCCGGTACAATAACCCACGTTTCCCACGCCCCAGGTATACATGGCGAGACGGAATACGTTGGCTCCCATCAGATGGGAGATGTCATGGAAGCATTCATCGTTGATGTAGCGTTCACTAAGCGACAAGCCATAGCTCGAGATGCCTCTTAGCATCACCGGCTGTCCGTTTTTATCGCAGAGTCTTGTATCGATGACCTGCAGCTTGCCAGCGCTTGACGGCCGGTCTTTGCCGTCAAAGGAAGCTTTCTGCGTACAGGCGCTAAATATCAGCAGACACAAGAAGATACTCAGGATCTTTTTCATAAAAGCACCTCAAGACTGTGGATCTTTCCATCCTTCGGCAGGACGATGTCTTTTGTGCAAGGTGCACCGTCTAGCAGGAACGAAGATCTTTCGTTGACTTTGAAATCATTGACTTTTCTGATATCTACGATCAAGGAGGTATCGCGAAGCTTTAATGTATACTTCGATGTTTCTTTCTCGATGATCGGATCGATACGCAAGAGATCACCGTGAAGATCGATGCCTAAGATCTCATAGTAGGCAAGTGTGAGCCAGGAGGCCGTGCCGGAAAGGATCGGACCGATGCCTTCACCGGTCTCGGAGTTGTTGTATTGGGTACAGAAACGCGGATTTCCTTTTAAGACATACGGATCTTCCAGCGTTTTGTACGGAAGGGTCTTGCCGATCATGAAGAAGGCAAGATCTTTCAGACGCTTTGATAGCTTTGCATCGCTCACTGTCTTGGCTTTTCTGAGGCAGGCGACCGTACACATCATTGCAGCATGTTTGAATACACCGCCGTTTTCCCTGTCTCCCGGGAAGTAGAAGGAGGAGCCGGTCACGATGCCCAGCTTGTCGTAATCGACCGGTGTCACCAGCTTCAATCCGGCAGGGGTCTTGAGATGGCGTTCGATGACATCCAGCATCGTATCGATCTGTTTTTCATCGGCGATGTCTGCCAGAAGCGGCCAGGAGAAACCGTTGAGATAATAAGTGCCGTCGATCTGCGGATCCAGGGAGAGTCCGTCTTTCGATGAACCCAGATAGGAGTATCCGCGTCCGTCATTGATCAGACATCTTGCGTAGTAGTCGTTTTTCCAGGCATTCTTCCTTACGGAATCACAAACATCATCAGAGATCTGTCTGCACAGAGATTTGAGTTCCCGCAGGGAAGGATCGACGCATAACTCAAAGAGTTCATCGGCTGCGATCTTTAACAGACAGGCGTTCATCACCGATTCGCTCTGCTTATTTTCAAGGGGAACGCCGAAACTCTGCTTGTTATCTTCCAGCTGTTTATGATACAGCTTTTCTTTTTCCGGGCCGGAGAGAACGTTTTTATCCAATCTGAGACAATCGTTCCAGTCTGCGGTATCCAATAACGGAAGGCCATGTTTTCCTACCGAGATCTTTCCCGAATAGACCAGTATGGCTTCTAAAGTCTTGTATAAAGGTCTTCTCTTATCGGATCCGGCGATCTTCACTTCCGTTTTCAGGAAATCATGATCGCCTGACAGAGTGATATAACGGTAGACCGCCTGCATGAGCCAGAGCTGGTCATCGGAACACATGCCCGGTTCTTTGCCTCGGCTGGTGAAATTGTGATAGGCATAGCCGAATTCAAAGACGTTCTCCGCCCAGGAGAGGATGAGCTTTCTGATCAGAGGATCATCGCCTTGCGCATGCATGTAGTACATCGAAGCGAAGATATCCTGTATCTCCCTGAAGCCGGTCTCACGATAGGACTTCTGCGTCCAGGCAAAGGAACGGGAGACATAGGTCTGATATAAGACCTGGAAGGGCAGGTTATAGCTGACATACGGATCTTCGTAAGGATCATCGTTTTCCAGTCTGATGAAGGAGGAATAGTTTCTTCCTGCTTCTATGACTTCATCAAACGTTGCAGTCAATGACGAAGGATCCCTGTAGGTCTCATAGAGGTGATTCAGATCGCTGTCAAATTTTTCTCTGACATCCGGATATTCATCATCCATACCCACGAATGTATCGATGTATGTTTCTTTCTTAAGCGTGAAGGATCTTGCCATGGCAAAAAAGGCTGCACCTCTTCTGGCGTGGCTGTTGCTTAAGTGAGAAACCATTTCCGGATGATCGAGGCTTCCCGAACCGATGAAGTCATAGAGACTTGAACAGTGTTCTTCCATGCCCTGACCGTCCTGCAGCAGCATCGCAAAGCGCTTTTCGCTGTTGCATTCCTTCGGCTGGTGGTGGGCAGCGATGACGATCGGCCGGCCGTCTTTATAATAAAGTTCGCTTTCGACAACGACATTGGCATAGACGATATCACCGGTCAAGGTTCCCGGATCGGTGATACCGAACATCCCGGTCACGACGATCTTGAGGTCTCTAGGCTCGTCTTTGAGATTTTCAATGAAGATGCGCTGTGCTTCCACGGCACTTGGCATATCGTCTTTCTGCGGAAGTAAGAAGATCGTTCTGGTGATCCTTAGACCGCACTCAGTCTCATAGATGATCTTCGTATGGTTCTGTGAGTGTATGCAATACGCTTTCTTCACATTTTCTTTCACATTGAGCGAATAGAAGATCTGTCTTCCGTTTTCGATCAGATAGAACTGCCGGTTCGCCGGTTCGCCGTTTTCATCCGGCGACAGGACATATCTCGTTGCCAGGACCTGCTTTTCCTGTCTGCCGCGGAAGGAGCCTCTTCCCAGCTCGTCGAGAACGGATTTCGGCGTCGATTGCAGGCAATCGGCATATTCGCTGCGATCTCCAAGCAGCAGGTTGACGCCATAGTGCGAGCCGATGTGATATCCCTTGAGATCGATCTTCAGTTCGCCGTTTTCATTTAATTCGCCCGGCGATAAAAGGATGTTCTCATAGATCTTTGTGACGCGTTTTCCGATATCATCATTCAGTTCTTCTTTACTTCCGTTCACATAAAGGAAAAGATCTTCCTCTTTTTTTACAATCAGGACATCGTCTTTGTGTCTGCTGATCTCCTGATAAACGGCAGGATCGGACAACAGATGCAGGCAGATCGGCGCATCGCAGGGAAGACCTGTGAATGCGAAGATCCTTTGCCGGCCTGCATCAGAAAACAAGGCATCCGTATGTCTGTACAGCTGATCTGAAAAGATCGTTTCTGCCTGACGTATCGGATCGACGGATGTGTTCCTGCTGGTCTCGATTTGAAAATTCATAGCTTGTGCTCCTTTAAAAAGGCGGAAGAAAGATTCCGCCTTGAATGTCATTACATGTAGATCTTTACTTCGACGTTCTTCTTTTTGCTTGCAGGGATCGGTCCCAGAGGGATCTGCTTGCCATCGACTTCGATCTTCTTAACGCCTTTTTCAGCACCGGTCTCGTTGATGACTTCGATGTGATACATGCAGCCGCGGAAACGTCTGGAAACGCTGAAGCTCTTTACGTGATCCGGGATGCACGGGTCGACTCTTAAGCCGTCATAATCCGGCTGAATGCCAAGGATCCCCTGTGTCAGGACAGTGAAGGTCCAGGCTGCCGTACCGGTCAGCCAGGAGTTCTTTCCTTCGCCGAATGTCGGCGCATCCTTACCGGCGACCATCTGACAATAGATGTACGGTTCGGTGCGATGGATCTCGGAGATCTCTTCCAAGAAGGCAGGGCAGGTCTTTTTATACAGCTCGAATGCCCGGTTGCCGTGACCCATGATCGTTTCGGCAAAGATGATCCAAGGGTTGTTGTGGCAGAAGATGCCGGCATTCTCTTTGTAGCCCGGCGGATATGAGGAGATCTCACCGAGATTCAGCTTATATGTTGAATAAGCGGGATTCTGTAAGACGATGCCGTATTTGGTCTCCAGTCTTTCTTTGACGGAATCCAAGGCCATCTGTGCGTGGCCGCTTTCCACACCGATGCCGGCCATGACACACATGCCTTGCGGTTCGATGAAGATCTGACCTTCACGGTTGTATCTGGAACCGACTTTCTTGCCAAAGGCATCGTAAGCACGAAGGAACCACTTGCCGTCCCAGCCGTGTTCCAATACGGCTTTTTCCATATCATGGACTGCTTTGTAGGCTTTGTTCGCTTCCTTGTTTCTGCCTAAATGGGCAAGAAGATCACCATAGGCTTTGCCATATTTGACGAACATGCCGGCGATGAAGACGGATTCGGCGACCGGTCCCTCGCTTGGTCCGGTGATCTGGAAAGATTCGCCCGGGTGTCTTGAGAAGCAGTTGAGGTTGAGACAGTCGTTCCAGTCCGCTCTGCCGATCAGCGGTAAGGAGTGCGGACCCAGATTGTTCAAAGTATATTCGAAGCTTCTGTTGAGGTGTTCGAGCAGGGTATCTGCCAGGGAAGCATCGTTATCGAAATCGACTTTTTCTTTTAAGATATCCCAGTCGCCGGTCTCTTTGATATAAGCATCGGTGCAGGCGATCAGCCATAACGGGTCATCGTTGAAGCCGCCGCCGATGTCGGAATTGCCTTTCTTGGTCAAAGGCTGGTATTGGTGATAGGCGCCGCCGTCTTTCTTTTGGGTAGCGGCGATATCCAAGATCCTTTCTCTGGCCCGTTCCGGGATCATGTGGACGAAACCGAGTAAGTCCTGGCAGGAATCGCGGAAGCCCATGCCTCTGCCGATGCCGGATTCGTAATAGGAAGCGGATCTCGACATATTGAAGGTGACCATGCACTGGTAGGCATTCCAGATGTTGACCATGCGGTCGATCTTTTTGTTTTCGGTCTTTACTTCAAAGCCCTTGAGCAGATCGTTCCAGAAATCGCCGAGCTTCTTAAAGCCGGCATCGAATTTCTTGTTCGTATCGTATTTTGAAAGAAGCTTTTCCGCCGGAGCTTTGTTGATGATGCCCGGAGCGATGAACTTCTCTTTTTCAGGAACTTCGACATATGCCAGGGCAAAGATGACATCGAAGCTTTCGTCTGCCTTGAGTTCCAGATGGAAGTGATGCGCACCGATCGGCTGCCAGCCGTGTGCGATGGAGTTTTCGCATCTTCCGTTTTCAACGGCTTTCGGGGAAGCAGGGGAGCCATAGACGCCCATGAAGGAATCTCTGGAAGTATCGAAGGAAGTGACTTTCCTGTTTGCCGCAAATACGGCGTAGTGGTTGCGGCGCTCTCTGTATTCGGTCTTGTGATAGATCTTGGAACCTTCGACTTCCACTTCACCGGTAGAGTAGTTCCTCTGGAAGTTGGTCGTATCGTCCTGGGCATCCCAGAGACAGAATTCGACGAAGGAGAATAAGTCGAGCTGCTTATCTTTTTTATCTTTATTGGTAACAGTCACCCGCATCAGAAGGATGTTGTCATCTTTCGGTACATAGAGTTCCTGTTTCGTTTCGACTTTGTTTTTCGATCCGGTAATGATCGAATACCCCATGCCATGGCGGCATTCATAGGAATCAAGTTTGTTCCTGCATGGCTGCCAGCCAGGATTCCAGATGGTTCTTCCTTCCTTTATATAGATATGGAAGCCGTCCTGATCCAAAGGAAGATTGTTGTAGCGGTAACGCGTGATCCTTCTGAGCTTGGCATCCTTATAGAAAGCATAGCCGCCGGCGGTATTGGAAAGAAGTGTAAAGAACTCATCGCTTCCCAGGTAGTTGATCCATGGCAAAGGTGTCTCGTAGTCGGTGATCACATACTCTTTATGAAGATCATCAAAATATCCGTATTGCATTCTTTGTAACCTCCTTATAAATACTAAAACGATTAAGTACAGTATATATTGTATTTTTCGTAAAAACAAGCCTTTAAATAAAGGATTTGGAACCGCTTGCAAAAAAAGTGTTGACATTTTAAAAAATGTGCTATACTTAAATTAACGAAAACGTTTAAGTAGTCCGGAAGGGCTGCAAGAACTTCAATTACTTAAAGGAAGGAGAAAGAAATGAAAAAACTTTTAAGTATCTTATTAGCTATGCTTATGGTCTTCTCGCTCGTCGGCTGTTCTAATGGCAATGGCGGCAATGGAGGCGGAAATGAACCTGCACCAGCTGAGAATACTGTCGATCCTGAAAAGGTCGTCAACATCTGGGCTTGGAACAACGAGTTCTGGAACTTCTTAGTCAAGTACTATGCTGACGAGAAGATCGATGACACAACAGTCAAGAAGGGCGATTATGTCATTAAGCTTACGACATATCCGTCTGACGGCGGCGCTTACCAGGATGCGTTGGATGCAGCATTGCTGAATCAGGAAAACGCTCCTACTGAGGATAAAGTCGATATCTTCCTTGCTGAAGCAGACTACATCCTGAAATATACGGATTCCGCTGCTACACTTGATGTCAAATCCATCGGTGTCACGGATTTCTCAAACACTTATCCATATACTGTTCAGGCCGCTTCTGACACTAAGGGTGTCGTAAAAGGCGTTTCCTTCCAGTGCTGCCCGGCAGTCGTCATCTACAGACGTTCCATCGCTAAGGATGTCTTAGGTACTGATGATCCGGCTGAAGTACAGGCTGCTTTAGATTCATGGGATAAATTCGATGCAGTAGCTGCACAGGCGAAAGAGAAGGGCTACAACATGGTTGCTTCTCCAATCGCTGACTACCGTGTCTTCTCCAACAACGCTTCTTCTCCATGGGTCGTTGATGGCAAGCTTAACATCGACCCGGCTATCGAAAGCTGGATGGAGCAGGCTGAAACATACACCAAAGAGGGTTATGCGAAATATGCTGCCGGTGTATGGTCAGAAGAACAGAACTCTGAAATGTTATCAACAGGTACATCCATGTGCTTCTTCGGCCCGGCTTGGTACTTCAACTTCTCTATGGAGAATGCTCAGAAAGACTCTTCCGGTGACTGGGCGATCTGTGAAGGTCCGGCTCCTTGGTTCTGGGGTGGAACTTGGATGTTGGCTGCTAACGGCACTGACAACCCGGATGTCGTTGCAGATATCATGAACACCTTCATCAACAACGAAGAAGTCTGCTCTAAGCTGGTTACTGAAGAAAACCAGTTCGTCAATAACAAAGCTGTCAACAATAAGTTTGCTGCTGATGAATCATTCGGTGTAGAATTCTTAGGTGGACAGAACGCAACTGCAGTCTTTGCTAAGTTAGCAGATGGCATCAAATTTGCCAACGTCACGAACTACGATCAGCTCTGCAATGAAAAGCTCCAGGAATTCTTCCTCGAGTACTTACAGGGAAGCACAGATAAGGAAACTGCTCTGAACAACTTCAAAGAGTTCATTACGACCACTTATCCGACGATCACAGCCGACTAATCTATAAGTCAAATCATTCTTTGTACTGTGGCAGGCTTGTCCTGCCACAGTTTCTTAAATAAATCATGATCGGCGATTTGTTTAAGAAAAAAACGATAAGAGAGGTTATCTATATGGAAAAGAAAAACAATATACAGAAAAAATCGATCTCTTATGCAAAATGGGGCTATATCTTCATTGCGCCGTTTTTCATCATTTATACGATCTTTACTCTGTATCCGCAAATGCTTACCATCTATAACAGCTTTTTTGAGTATTACCGCGATGGTCTGAACATCGTCGGACCGAATTATGTAGGCCTGGCAAACTACAAAGCGCTGTTTACAACGAATTCGCAAGGCATCATCCCGTTGTTTAAGTTTTTAGGCAATACTGTGTGGCTTTGGACGATCGGCGCCGTTCCGCAGTTTGTCGTTGCGATGATGCTTGCGCTGTTTTTTACCAGCACGAGGCTTAACATCAAAGGCCAGCAGTTTTTTAAATCTGTCATCTATATGCCGAACCTGATCATGGCTTCCGCATTTTCCATGTTGTTTTTCACACTGTTTTCGCAGGTAGGTCCTATCAATCAGCTTCTGATGTCCTGGGGCATGATAGATCAGCCGATCAACTTCCTTGGGATGCAGGTAAGTGTGCGTTCTTTGATCGGACTGATGAATTTCCTGATGTGGTTTGGTAATACGACGATCTTGCTGATGGCCGGTATACAGGGTATCGATGAAGCCTTGTTTGAATCCGCAAGACTCGACGGTTCGACTTCAACGCAGGTCTTCTTCAATATCACGATGCCTTTACTGATGCCGATCTTCATCTACGTATTCATCACATCGATGATCGGCGGTATTCAGATGTTCGATGTTCCGCAGGTCTTGACCAATGGCCGCGGTACGCCGAACTATTCATCGATGACGATGGTCATGTATCTGAATACGTTCCTGGGCATTTCCAAGAACTATGGCATGGCCGGGGCAGTGTCCGTCCTTCTGTTCATCATCACGGCTTTGTTATCTACGATCGTCTTCAAATCGATCAATACGAATAAGAAATAGAAAGGAGTGCAGGAAATGAAAAAAGATATTAACAGATCAGCCGAGATCAAATTAAAGATATCGCGGATCGTGGTTTATACGATATTGATCTTCTTGTCCTTCTTATGTCTGTTCTTCTTCTATCTGATGTTCGTCAATGCGACCAGATCCAATGCGCAATTGCAGCGCGGATTCACTCTGATCCCGGCTGATAATTTCTTTACGAATCTGTATAACGCATGGCACGACGGAACGATCAATATACCGGTCGGTATGAAGAACAGTTTCATCACTGCCGTTTGTTCTGCGGCATTGACGACCTATTTCTCTGCTTTGACCGCATATGGAACTTATGTTTACGATTTCAAGCTTAAGAAACTCGTTCATCTGTTCATTCTGGCGATCATGATGATCCCTTCGCAGGTCTCAGCCGTCGGTTTCATACAGCTGGCCTTCAAATACAATCTGACCAACAAGTTATGGGTACTTATCGTACCGAGCATCGCAGCTCCTTCCGTATACTTCTATATGCGCCAATACCTGGAGGCGACACTTCCGATCGATATGGTCGAAGCTGCCAGGATCGACGGTTCCTCGGAATTCAAGATCTTCAATGAGATCGTGCTTCCGATCATGAAACCGGCGATGGCCGTTCAGGCAATCTTCTCGTTTGTCGGTTCCTGGAACAATTACTTCATGCCTTCACTTTTATTGAATAAGGCAGAAGTCAAGACCGTCCCGGTCATGATCGCAACGCTTAGAAGTGCGGATTATTCCAAATTCGATATGGGCAAGGTCTATATGCTGATGGTGATGGCGATCTTACCGGTCATGGTCATCTACGTGATCCTTTCCAAATCCATCATCAAGGGTGTCACATCAGGTTCCGTCAAGGGCTAAAGGAGGAGAAGAAAAATGGCAGAAGTAATTCTTAAAAATATAAAGAAAGTCTATCCGATCGGCGATACGCAAAAGAAGCAGAGAAGATTCTTAAAGAAGGCGAAGGAAGAAAATCCTCAGACCAACAAGGTCAATCTGCAGATCACCGATGAAGGTGTTGTCGCGGTGCAGGAATTCTCTTTGGATATCAAAGACAAGGAATTCATCGTCTTAGTCGGCCCGTCGGGATGCGGCAAATCGACGACTTTACGAATGGTAGCAGGTCTGGAAGAGATCACTTCCGGTGAACTCTACATCGACGGTGTCTTGGTCAATTCGGTCGAACCGAAGGACAGAGATATCGCGATGGTCTTCCAGTCTTATGCCTTATATCCGCATATGAGCGTTTATGACAATATGGCTTATTCTCTGAAGATCAAACACACTTCCAAGGAAGAGATCGACCGCAAGGTCAGGGAAGCGGCTGAGATCTTGGATATCACACAATATCTCGACAGAAAGCCAAAAGCTTTGTCCGGCGGTCAGAGGCAGCGTGTCGCCATCGGCCGTGCCATCGTCAGAGATCCGAAAGTCTTACTGATGGATGAACCTTTGTCCAATTTGGATGCCAAATTAAGGAACCAGATGCGTGCAGAGATCATCAAGCTCAGAAAACGTATCAACACGACGTTCATCTATGTCACACATGACCAGACGGAAGCCATGACTTTAGGAGATCGTATCGTCGTCATGAAAGACGGTTTCATCCAGCAGATCGGCACTCCTCAGGAAGTCTATGATCATCCTAGGAACCTCTTTGTTTCCGGCTTCATCGGTACACCGCAGATGAACTATTTCGATGCCCGCTTAGGTATCGAAAACGGTTCGTATTATGTTGAATCCGACGGATACAGAGTCGTCCTGGATGAAGAAAAACAGGAACGCCTCAAGACAAAAGGTGTGGTAGAACAGGATGTCATTTTAGGCGTCCGTCCTGACCACATACAGTTAGGCGAGCAGGGCATCAAAGGAAAAGTGGAGGTTTCCGAACTGATGGGTCCTTCCTGCCACCTGCATCTCAATGTTTCGGATAAAGACGTGATCGCGATCGTTCCGACCGAAGGCAGAAGCACGAATTATATCGACAAGGAAGTCAATCTGTCTTTCAACGGTTCGGTCTGCCACATCTTCTCCAAGGAAGATCAGAAGAACCTGGAATACTGATCTCAGACAGAAAGAGAAGATCATGAAGACTTTTGAAGGGTATCATCGCGGCATCAATCTGGGCGGCTGGTTTTCGCAATGCGATCACAGTAAGGAAAGATATGACAGTTTCATCAGAAAAGAAGATCTTTCTTCGATCAGAGATCTCGGATTCGATCATGTCCGTGTCCCGATCGATTATGAGCTTCTTTTGGACGGCTCCTTTCAGTTTAAGGAAGACGGGCTAAGACGCATCGAAGATTGTATCGGCTGGTGCGAAGAGTTCGGGCTCAATATGATCATCGATCTTCATAAGACGCCCGGTTTCAGTTTTGATGAAGGGGAGAAGGAAAACGGCTTTTTCGAAAACGAGTCATATCAGAAGATCTTCTATGAGATATGGGAAACTCTTGCCAAACGTTTCGGCAAAGAAGAACACGTAGCCTTCGAACTTCTCAATGAAGTGAGCGAAAAGCGCTTTGCGGATACCTGGAACCATATCGTAAGAAATGTGATCGAAAAGATCCGCGTATACGCACCGGATTCAAGGATCCTGGTCGGCGGCTATCACAACAATGCCATCGAAGCTTTGAAAGATCTCGATGCACCATATGATGAAAACATCGTCTACAACTTTCATTGTTATGCACCACTTGTCTTTACTCACCAGGGAGCCTACTGGATCAAAAACATGGATCAGAGTTTCCGCATGAGCTTTGATAGTTCTTATGACCGATACAGGGAATACACAAAGAAAATGATCGCAGAAGACTTCGATGATCATTTTCCATCGAACGATGAGATCATCGATGAAAGGTATTTCGATTCTCTGTTTGAGGATGCGCTGCGTGTCGCCGAAGAAAGAAATGTCGCCTTATATTGCGGAGAATTCGGTGTCATCGACCGCGCTGACCCCGAAGAGACCCTCAAGTGGTTCACCTGCATCGGAAAGACATTCAAGAAGTACGGTATAGGAAGATGCTTATGGTCCTATAAGGAAATGGATTTTGGTCTTACAGAAAATCATTATGATAAAATTAGAACAGAAATTCTGGAGTTGATCTGAGAAAATGGCATCAATCAAAGATATCGCAAAAGAGTGCGGCGTTTCAGTCGCTACCGTATCGAAAGCCTTGAACGATCAGGATGATATTTCCCAATCGACCAAGGAAAAAGTGCGTAAAGCTGCCGCAAAGCTCGGTTATACGGCAAATGTCGCAGCCAGAGCTTTGAAGACCAACAGAACGTATAATCTCGGCATACTGTTCGCAGATGAAAGAGCGGGCTTCACGCATGAGTATTTTTCTATGATCCTGGAGAGTTTCCAGAAGGAAGCGGAGAAACACGGCTATGACATCACGTTCATCAATCATGCGATCGCCGGTGTCAAGACGACCTATCTCAAACATGTCGAATACCGCAATCTTGACGGTGTCTGCATCATGACGGCAGACTATGAAGATCCCGAGATCCGGGAACTGGCGAATTCCGATATCCCGGTCGTTGCGATCGATTATGTGCTGGATGGCTGCGCAGCGGTGCTTTCCGATAACTCGCAGGGCCTGGGGGAGATCGTCCGCTATGCCTACAGGATGGGACATCGCAACATCGCCTTCATCCATGGCGATGAAACCTACGTCACAAGGGAGAGGATCACTTCTTTCCGCAGCGCCTGTGCACAGCTGGGTCTTCATATCCCGTCCTGCAACATCGTAAAAGGAAGCTACCACGATATCAAGGACTGTGCGGAGAAGACGGAGAAACTGCTGGATCTGCAAGACAGACCGACATTGATCATCTTCCCGGACGATTATTCCTATATCGGCGGTATGGAGACCATCGCTTTGCGCGGTCTCAACATCCCGGAAGATGTTTCGGCAGTGGGGTATGACGGCATCAATATGGCAAAGATCATGAATCTGACCACGTACGAACAGAATACGGCGGAGCTGGGTCAGCTGGCTGCCAGAAAGCTGCTGCAGATGATCAATGAGCCGCAATTGCCGCCGGAGCGTGTCATCGTATACGGAAAACTCCTGGAAGGAAAGACGGTCAAGAAGATCGGATGAGAGGGTGAATATGATCTATACTATCGAAAATGAATATCTGGAAGCGCAGGTCGCCGAACTCGGCGCGACACTTGTAAAGCTGATCGATAAGGCCAGCGGACAGGATCTGATCCTTGGCTTTGAAAGCGAAGAGGAGTATCTGGCCAACAGCGGTCCCAACCTCGGTGCGACGATCGGCCGCAATGCCAACCGTATCGGTGAGGCAAGGTTCAAACTGAACGGCAGGGAATATAAGCTTTCCGTCAATGACAATATGAATCAGCTGCATGGCGGCGGTATCGATGGTTTTGCCTTCAGGAAGTGGGAAGTCAAAGATCTTGAAAAAGACAAGATCACACTGTCCTATTTTTCAAAAGACGGGGAAGAAGGCTTTCCGGGAAACCTCAGCACAAACGTCACATATTCTTTGAACAAAGATTCGCTCATCTTCTCTTTTGAAGGGGAATCGGACGAAGATACGCTGTTCAACATCACCAATCATTCCTATTTCACTTTGGGCGAAGAGAACATCCTGGAAGATGAACTGTATGTGACGACGGACAGGTATTCACCAGTCGATGAATTCTCTTTGACAAAGGATGAAGTCAAAGACGTCAAAGGCAGCCCGTATGATTTCACTTCCTTTACGAAAATGAAGGATAACCTGTGCCGGCTGGAACGCGGCATCGATAACAACTATGTATGGGAGAACTTTGAAGACAAGCTGATGGCAAGCTTCCGCAATGAAAAGCTTCAGCTCAACGTCTATTCCGATCTGCCGGATATGCATGTCTATACGGCATATTATCTGGGCGGTGAAAAAGGAAAGTACGGCATCACTTATAAGCCATACCAGGGCATCGCCTTGGAATGCCAGTATTTCCCTAACGGCATCAATTACGGTGAGAAATATCTGCTGCCTATCCTGAAGAAGGGTGAAAAGATGTCCCATTACATCCGTTACGAGATAAAGACGATCGGAAAGGAATGAACCATGGAATTCTCCAAACTTGTTGAACTCAGACGAAGCATCCGCAAATATGCCAAAGCGGACGTTAAGAAGCAAGACATTCAAGAGATCCTGGACTGCGTCAGACTGGCTCCGTCCTGGAAGAACTCCCAGACCGGCAGATATTATGCCGCATTGAGTGAGGAAGCGATACAAAAAGTTTATGAGAGTCTTCCAGCCTTCAACCAGAATTCTTCTGAGAATGCGGCATACATTGTTTCCAGCTTTAAAAAAGGCATCTCCGGAACCTTGAAACCGGGTGAAATGTCGCAAGAAGGTGACTTATGGGGTGCCTATGACCTGGGCCTGGCGAATGCCTATCTGATCTTAAAGGCCAGAGAACTTGGCTACGACACTCTGATCATGGGCATACGCGATGAAAAAGCGATTCGCGAATACTTCGATATCCCCGAAGATGAGATCCTGCTTCCGGTGATCGCCATCGGAAAGGGAGAAGGCGAACCGAGAGCCAATAAACGTAAGGAACTCGACGAGATCCTGAAGATCCTCTAAAACAAGATATGAAATAGCCAAAAAATGAGGAGAGATCCTCATTTTTTCGTGTTTCGATCCAAAAAGGAAGAAAGGGTACTAGGTATCGGACTTCTTCGTGACGAATAACGTAATGAAGGAGGAAATACTTTATGAGATCAATCATGGTCGAACCGGAGCGTCTTGAATCGGCTGCCTTAAAGATCGAAGAGGCCAACAGGGATTATGACCGCACCTATCAGGCGATCTACATCCAGGTCGATAAGATGTCTTCATCCTGGAAGGGAAAAGATAATACGGCTTTTACCAACCAGATCAAGGCATTCGAAGATGATCTTAGGCAGATCTCGATCATCATGCGTCAGTACGCGGATTTTTTGCGCAATTCCGCCAGAGCCTACAGGCAGACGCAGGACGAGATCTATGCCAGAGCCTCAAGGCTGAGGACAGTATGACAGGAATATGGAAAATACGATAAGGATCACTCTGCCGGAGGTTTCGGAGACCGCTTCAGCGATCCGCAATCACAACTCGGCTCTCGACGATATCCTGAACTATGTATCCAGGATCATGCACGAACTCAATGCCATCTGGCTCTCGGATGGCGAGGAGATGCTGCTGTCACGCTTTCAGAAATTTTCCGGAAAATTCATCGATGAATACGAAGTCATCGAATCCTATGCCCGGTTTCTGGAATCGGCGGTGAACGATTACGATTCTCTGGAGTCGACGATCGTTGCCAACGCATCGAACTTTGCGTAAGAAGATCGGCATCTGCTTTGCGGGATCTTTACTGGCCTTGGGCCTTGTTTCCTGCAAAGCAGAGCCTTCTTTTGTCAAAGAGGAGTATCTTTCTTCACTGGCCTTGAAAAGCGGCATAGGACAGGGCCGGAGCGTTGAAGAAGATCTTTCTTCGCTGCATGACTGGGGCATCATCGGAAATGAGGAACTTTCTTCCTTGAAAGAACCTATGACCTACGGCTTCCTGGGGGAGACGGTAGATCAGCTCCTCGATCTTGAAAAAGAGCCTCTGGAATATCTGAAAGAGGAAGGCCTCATCAGCGAAAAGACAAAACAGGAAGATAAAGCGGATAGGGAAACGGCGGAAAAGATCATCGATCATGCGGTCGATGCGATCAATCATCCGCTGTTTGAACATACTTACACTCAGAAACTGAAAGATACCGTAAAGAAACCGGGAGATGTTCTTGAAAACGGCGATATCTTTCTATATGAAGACACGTATCGCATCTTTGATGAAAACAAAGAGGAAAAAGACTGCCCTTTGGCGGAATATGAGGATGTCTATGAAAGCCTGGAAGTGGAGGCAAAGGAATTCCTCGACTTTGAAAAAGCCGACGTCATACCTTACGGAGAAATTTTGGAAGATACTTCCTATATCAACGAATACTATACGCTTTTGACAAGCAATGACTCGCATGTCTTTCATAAGAACGGTTTTAGGATCTCATATTCATTGAATCCTTCCGGTATCGACCTTCATGTATCCAAGGAAGTCAAAGGGTTCAATATCTATTTCGATGCTTCGCTTCATAACGTGAAAGCCGGCCTGAAATGGAAGGAAGAAAAAGACGATCTGAAGAACTGTTTCTTCACGTTGAAATTCAATACGACGGAAAAGCTCGGCGTATCGGACGGCAGATACGGTAACTATCATTTGAAATTCAAAGACCTGGATGCATCCTCGTTTCAAAGCCTGCTGCATTCTCTGATCGAACCTTTGAAGCAGGATGAAGAAGCCAGCCTAACTCTGTGCAGGGTGAAGATCCCGTTTGCCGATTTGCCGGGTGTGAATATCGTCATGGATCTCAAACTCAAGCTGTATGCCTCAGGCAAGAGCGAATTTGTTCTGACAAACAGTCACGAACTGGGTTTTGAGACGAAAAACGGGAAGATCCGCTTCATCAATCAGAACGATCATGACCTCAACTGCATCCTGCAGGCTTCCGCAAAAGGAGTTTTGGGAGTGAATATCGCGGCAGAAACACTGGGGATACGCCTTGCGGACGTGGAAGTTGATGCTGGGGCAAGAGGGCTTGTGCGTTCGACGCTTCATTATGTAAAAGAAGACGGAGAGATGGACAAAGCTTCATCGAAGCTTCCGTATTCCGTACTAAGCGAACTGTCTGACGGCAATCCGGATGTACTGGTGTGCGGGGATCTGAGCCTGCACTACATCCTGGATCTTCATTTCAATACTGCCGGTACGAAGATGAACAGGTTCGGTTTTTCAAGATCTTATTCGATCCTCAATGAGGAAGATCAGATCTTCAAAAACCTCCATCATATCGAAAACGGCCACTTCGTGGAAAGCTGTACGAGAAGAAAAAAGGACGGCATCATGCAGATGCAAGAAGTCAGATCGGATAAGATCACGCTTTCTTCCTATGCGGAAGTCCTGCATCAGGGCGAAAGCTATCAGATCATCGTCAAAGCACTTCCAGAAGGCTATGGAACTGAAGACCTGAGCTATGAATCGGAAGATCCTTCGATCGCTTATGCGAAAGGGGAAGAGATCTGTGCCGTATCGCCCGGCAGCGTGCGCATCAAAGTCTCTACGAACGATGGGAAATATGTTTCCTACGTCAATATCCTGGTATCCACACAATGAGATATCTGATCATCAGAAACGGAAAGTCGCATCTCCGCACAAGAGTTGACGAGCGCAATTCCTTTCAGAATGAAGGCATCGAGGTCTATTTCCGGAAGGGCGTCTGTTATCTTTCCTGCAAAAGCGGCTATGTCTTGGAGGATGGGGTAAAGATCTGCCGGCTGACAGAAAGAAGATACCACATTGAATCTTTGGACGGCTTTCACAGCTTCGATCTTTATGTCTATTCAGATGATACGGGAGCGGAAAACTACGGTTTTTATCAAAACCGCGATCTGAAGATCTCACATCTTGATGATGCGGACATCATCACCGCAGATCCGTATCTTCAAAACGGAAGCTTCTATCTTCGTGGCGGCAGGATCGATTCCGATCTGGATTTTTCAGTCAATGAACGCCCGTATGAAGGCGGAAGGCTCAGACAGGGAGACAGGATACGGATCCTTGGTCTGTGTATCTACTATTACACGGACTTTCTCTATATCAATTCCTTCCGTGTCAGAAACAGACTTCCTTTCTATGCCGTAAAGCCCGTATGTGTGCGCTATCTGCTGATGAAGAAGGAAAACCGTTTCTGTCCTGCGAGGCAGAGAAAAGGTCTGATTATCCCGGAACTGAAGAAATATGAGCCTTATGAAAAGAAACAGAGCGTCGATCTTTGGCGAAGCATCCTTCCAAGCCTCATCATGTCGCTGTCGGTCTTTCTGATCTCCGCTTTGGGATTGCACAGAAGCATCTCCCAGGGCAAAGGTTTTACAGATTCATTGGCCTATGTGATCTCACCGATCGCCATGTTTCTTGCCGGTGTCGTACTTCCGATCTGTTTTCATCACAGTGAAAAAAGAAGGGAAGAAGATACCTATGAGAAAAGGGTGACGGAGTATCTTGCATATCTGGATGCCTATGAAGAAGACCTGAAAGGAAGGATCGATGCTTATGTATCGGAAAGTCGGGATCTGTATTTCTCTTTGAAAGATCTTCATAAGGATCCTTTCTATCTGAAAAAAGAGGAGGAAGACTATCTGTGTCTTTCTCTTGGCTTTTACAGACAAAGCTTTGCGTTTCCTTATGACCTGTCGGAAAAACGCATCGATAAAAGGCTTGAGAAGATCGCTCATCTTTTAAGCGAAGTCGGACCTCTGCCTTTTCTGCTGGATCTCAAAAAAGACAGATACATCAGCTTTCTGTGCAAGAAAAGCGAGAAAGAACACTTCTTTCTGCGTTTTCTTTTCGAACTTGCCTACAAGCACAGCTATGAAGATCTTTCCATCGCTGTCTATGACGATGATCTTTCCGCCATCGGAGCTTTCTATGATCTTCCGCATATGTATTCGCAAGGGCAGAGACTGTACTTCGATGAACAGCGTTCTTTGCAGGAACTCGATCTCAGAAAGCTTGATAAGCCCCTGTATCTCTTCACAAAACATAAGATCGATCTGAAGTTTCTCAATGAGAAGATCTTCGTGCTTCAGTTCTGTGATGATGAAAGAAAGATAAGCAGATATTCCAAGACGATCGTCGATCTCACAAAGACAAACGGCATCCTATATGGTGAGGAAAAAAAGAGCTTTTCTTATACATTGGAAGATTACGACATCCTGACGCGTTTTCATGAACTGGGGATGCATAATAGATCCTTCTTTGCGAAAAAGCAGGTAAGTTTTTCCGGACTGTTTAAAAACTTCGACATAAGAAAGAGCTATCTGGAGAACCATAAGAAACTGCGGGCTGATTTTGCGCTGAGCGATGACCACATGCTGTATTTTGATCTGCATCAGTCGGCTTTGGGACCGCATGGTCTGATCGGAGGAGCTACCGGGTCGGGGAAAAGCGAACTGATCATCTCGCTGCTGCTTTCTTTGTGCATACGATACTCCCCGGACTACCTGCAGATCGCTTTGATCGACTATAAGGGGTCGGGGATCCTCGATTCGCTTTCTTATGAGGGAAGAGCTTTGAAGCACATCATCGCATCGCTGTCCAATCTCGAGGGAAACGATCCGGAGCGCTTCATCATCGCTTTGAAGAACCTCTGCTGCTACAGGCAATCCGTCTTTGCCGGGATCTCAAAGAAAGCACTTGTGTCGATCAGTGACCTTGATGATTATCTTTCCTTAGGTCCGAAGAACTACGGTTTTGAAACGATGGCACATCTGCTGATCGTGGCGGATGAATTTGCGGAACTCAAGAAGGAGAATCCGCAGCTGATCAGAGAACTGATCTCGATCGCCCGCATCGGCAGGAGCCTTGGCATCCATCTGCTTCTGGCGACGCAGAAACCCGGCGGCTGCATCGACGAGGAGATCTGGTCGAACAGCCATTTCAAGATCTGTCTGAAGGTTTTGGAAGAGAAGGATTCGCAAGACATCATCCATTCCAAGGATGGGGCGTATTTAAGAAAAGCCGGTGAATTCCTTTTGAAGACCGACGCTCTTGTAAGCAAGTGCCAGGCGATCTACGCCAAAAATGATGTGGATGGAAACAGCCCCTATGAAGTCGGCATCTATCGGAACGATCTGCAGGACGATAAGAAGATATCCCGTTCTGCCGGAGACAGCGAAAAGGAATGTGCCTGTTTCATCAAGAAGATCCATGCGGTCTGCAAGGAACTGAACCTTTCGGCAAGGATGCTTGATTTCAGGCCTCCTGAGGCCATGGAACGAAGAAAGCTGGCAAAAGGGAAGTGTATCGTCCTTGGTGAGATCGACGATTATCTTGGCGATAAACGCGGTCTGCTGGCATATTCCCTGAAGGAAGACGTCCTGATCTGTTCCTCGAGAAGAAATGAGGTCTTTTCCTTGTGCAATACGCTGAATGAAAACAAGAGAGACTTCCTCTTCATCGGAAGAAAGACGATCTCCTATGGCTATTGCGCAGGATCTTATCTTTACGAAGAAACGGAAGAGATCCTGAAGGCCTTCTCTTTATTGGAAAAGACTGACAGGGAATTGACTGTTGTGATCGAAGATCTCAACGTTTTCCTGAACTATGATGAACAGCACTTTTATAAGCTGACGGACATTTTGAAACGCAAGGGTACGAATATCAGTTTCATCTGTCTTTCATCGAGCACCTTACTGCCGTTCCGGCTTCTCGATCATTTCAAAAACCGCACTTTGATCGCCTGCCGCGACAGCAACGACATTCCGGCGTTCTTCGGCATGAAAAGTGCCTACAAGGGAGATTCTTTCTTCATGAAACAGGAACCGATGAGCTTCGTGCCGATCCTGATCGAAGAAGAGATCAAAGAAGAAGTACGCACGCTTCCTTTTCTCAAGCGGCTGCCTGAGATCGTAGTTCCTGAAAGGAAAGGCGACTCCTATCTGATCGGCCATGATGTTCGAAGCAGGGAGAAGATCTTCCTGTCGGGAAAACTGTATGTTTCTTGCGAAGAAGACGGGCTTTCAAGGATCTATCAGACAGCGTATGAGGAAGTTGAAGTCATCGATAAGGAGAGTTTCCGCAAGATGAAGGAACCGTTTCTGTGGATCGGTCCCGGAATCCGTTACCAGCGATCGTTTTCCGTCGATCTGAAAACGGATCTCAAAGAAAACGAAGGTTTATTATTCAATGAAGGGAAAAAGATACGTGTGAGGTGCATCGATGAACCATAGGATATCGTTTCGGCTGATGGAAGCCGTAAGCGGCGATACAATGGAGGTCTTTCTGGATGAAAGACTGTCATTTACAGAGAATTTTGAGATGCTGAAAAGTCTATGTGACAAAGATTACACCAAAGCGGAGGTCTATGATCCTTATAAAAAAGTATTCCTTGACAGGAATACCTCGTTAAGTGAATTCGGGTTTCAGGGATTCGTCTTTCTGAAACTGTTTCTCTAGTCTTGTGCTCCCTGATAAGACAGGGTATACATGACGATCTCGGCATCGGCATTGAACCTTGCGTCGCTCGTCTTGCGGCCAAGGCCGGTGGTGATATCCAGGGTGACGCCGTTACGGGTCGTCTTGCCGCGGAAGTATTTCTTGCATCCGTATTCTCTGTCAAAGGATGAAAGGATCGGGAAGAAGATCTGTCCGCCTAAGGAATGCCCGCTCAGCAGCATATCGACATTGTAGCCTAAGATCGAATCGAAGATGTCGGGGCAATGGGATACGGCGATCGAATAGTAGTTGGCGTTGCTGTTAAGGAAAGCTGCCGCCAGATCGATGTTCCCCTGATAGAGCGAATCGATGCCGGTCAGATTGATATAGGAAGACCTGTCAAGACAGATCTGTACCGATTCGTTGTTCAGTACTTTGAAGCCGGCGGATGCATAGATCGCATCGACGCTTTCTTTCATGGAATGGTCTTCGTCGCCATAGACCGCATATTTGCCATACGGCGCATGTAAGCCTTGCAAAAGGGCACTCAGATGAGTGATCTGTTCCTGGGATGGCCTGTCATCATGATCGAGCAGGTCACCGCCGAAGACGATGATGTCCGGCTTGAAGGAATCGATCGCTGAAACAAAGGATGAGACATACGCTTCATCAAGAAAACGGTTGAGTTTGATATCGCTGAAATAGGCGATCAGTAAGCCATCACATCCTTCAAAGATCTTGTCGGAAGAAAGATATTCTTCCCGTATCGTAAACTGTTTCGTGTTGACTTTGAGGGCATTATAAAAACAGCCTGCTATGAAGACTGCGACCAAGGCAAAGACGATAAGAAGCTTTTTGACCATACTGTAATTATAGCTTAATTGATTCACATAATTTAACATCATTCAAACATAAAATCTCTCAACATCATTTCGTATCATGAAGATGCAAGGAAAGTGAGGCCTTGCCGATACCAGCCCCCAATTTCATTAATGTATCGTAAATATTTATCCCCTTAAATAATCTTAAGACTGGCTCCGTGGAAGGAGCCTTTCTTATGCTAGAATGAAGGGGTGAAGAAACGTAAGAAAAAAAGAAGATTGAAGAAAAATCTGATCATCATATTAGCTTTTCTGTTACTTGTAAGCATCGGCGGACTTGTTTTTCTGATACGTGATTATATCGAAGGAAACAAGACCTCTCCTTATTATCTGGCGGGGGATCATCCAAGTCTTGTCATCAACGACAAACAGGGCGTCGGCCATGACTTCGTCAGAGGAAGCAAAGTCGATATCAAAAACAAGAAAGTGATAGTCGATGATATAGAATACCGTCAGTTTGAAATGGATGGGATCACTTATCTTGTAAGTGAGGATATCCTGGTCAGCGATCGTCGGGATTGCGTGAAGGAAAGCACGGTCTATGCCTTACGGGACCACGTTTTAAGCAAGGATGCCGGGGATTTTCATATCAGCGGTTTCGTCAAGAAAAAAGATGAACTTGCGATCACCGGCTATCACGAACTGTTAAGTGACGGAACTGTCGATCATTATGAGGTCAACGGACTGGGCTATATCCCGGCAAGGTATGTGGCGGAAAGCTACTATGAGACCAAACTCGATGATTCGATCTATGCCGATGTCTATTACGGACAGGGCGGCGATCCAAGAGCGATCGACTACTACGAAAAGGAAGACTTCACTCCAAGGACTAAGATGCCCGAACAGGTCAATGCCTTATATATCAATGCCGAAGCGATCGAAAATGCGGATGCCTATATCGAAGTGGCGAATGAGTGTCCGGGGATCAATGCGTTCGTCGTTGACATCAAAGACTGCTACGTTGATACGCAGCTTGCCTACGATTCACCGGTAATGAAGACCTATGCGCCTTCGACTTACAATATCCCGAACGATTATGACTCGTATAAAGAAAATGTGAAGAAATTAAAAGATGCCGGATACTATCTGATCGGACGTATCACGGCATTCAAGGATGATTCTTTTGCGGTCGATAACCCTGAGGAAGCTTTGATGTATGAAGGCTCTTTATACCGTTATGGTGCGGTCAGATGGCCAAGCATCTTCTCAAGGAAGATGTGGGAGTATGATGTGGCTCTGGCTCTGGAAGCGGCAAACGAGATGGGTTTTGATGAGATACAGTTTGACTATGTGCGTCTGCCGGAAGATGTCGAAGATGTGGAATTAAGAAACACCTATGACGAGACAAGAGGCCAGGCGATCACCAATTTCCTTCGCTATGCGGCCGAATTCCTGCATGATCAGGGGATCTATGTCTCTGCCGATGTGTTTGGCGAGATCAGCGGAGACGATGATACCGGCTTCTCGGCTTTCGTATCCTATTACGGACAGTTCTGGCCGGCCATCTCCAACGTTGTGGATGCGATCTCCTCGATGCCGTATCCCGATCACTTCTCTGCTTATGCTTATGGCATCGAAGCACCATGGTACGAACCGGGCGAGCTGATGTACCGCTGGGGCAAAGCGACGTATTACGCACAGGAAAAGACCTACGATGCGGCAAAATGCCGTACCTGGATCATGGCCCAGGATTCCGATCCTTATGAAGTCTACTATGATCCGGGATTCATTCAGCAGCAGATACAGGGCTTGCGGAATGCCGGAGTCTGCGACGGCTATATGACCTGGAGCGCTTCTTCCAATCTGAACCGCTACTGGCACTATTCGTCCGTTCTGGATTGACTTTTATAGATGATATACGTGATGGGGGAATCCATCTTATCCTGATGATAAGCTTCAAGTATCTGAAGCTTATTTTTCTTTATGAAGTCATCAAGAAGATAATACTCGTCATATCCGCCGATCTGACGAAGATAGAAGGTGATGATAATATATCCCTTCTTTCTGAGCAGGCCATACGCCTTCCTGAAAGCTTTCAATGTCTCGTCTTTCTGCGTAAAGGTCTTTTCATCGGAACCTGGCAGATAACCGAGGTTGAATATGAACAATGAAGCTTCATTCTTTTTCACATAGAGGTCGACATCGCCATGGCTCGCATGATGGAATTCGATGTTGTCAAAATCTTTCGTCTTTTCTTTCGAGCGGCGCAAAGCTTCTTGAGAGATATCAAAGGCGATGACTTTACCGGCAAGTCCTGCCAGGAATAGCGTGTCATTGCCGTTTCCTGCCGTCATGTCGACGACGGTATCCGTTTTGCCGATCAGGGGCTTTATGTATTTGTGAATGAAGGTATTGTTATTCATAGAGCCTTCCCTGATAGGTGTCGTTCTTGCGCATGAGCTTGTCGATGTCGTTTAAAATGGTCGTCTTGTTGAGCAGCCACGCCGGGGTGATCAGATCTTCCTTGATCGGATCGCCGGTGAGACGTTCCACGATGATCTCCGGCGGCAGCAGTTCGAGCTGTCTTACCGCAAGATCGATGTATTCTTCCCTGGAGATCAGCTCAAAAGGCTTTTCTTCATACATTTCCGCAAGTTTCGTGCCTTTGATGACGTGTAACATGTGGATCTTGATGGCCTCAAAAGGCAGATGAGCGATGTCTTTCACCGTCTGCAGCATGCCTTCCTTGTCTTCGAAAGGAAGACCGTCCATGACGTGGACACAGGTCTTGATCGACGTCTTCTCAAGACGGTATAAGGCTTCTTTGAGATCGTTGAAGTCATAGCAGCGGTTGATGATCCTTCCGACTTCATCGTTCGATGTCTGCAAGCCCAGTTCGAGCCACACCGGTTTGATCTTAGCCATCGCATCGAGATAATCGATGACATCTTCTTCAAGACAGTCGCATCTTGTAGCGATCGAGACTTCGGCGACCTCGTTCATTTCAAAGAACGGAGCGCTCATCGCTTTGATCTTTTCCAGAGGCCCGTAGGTATTGGAAAAAGACTGGAAATAGGGGATGTACAAGGAATCCGGCCATTTGCGGTCCATGACTTTCTTATTTGTCTCGTATTGTTCCAGTATGGATCTGGTCAGCGCAAGATTGGAGTCACCGCTGCCGGCTTGCGAACAGAAGATGCAGCCGCCTGTGCCTTTTGTCCCATCGCGGTTCGGGCAGGTGAAACCGCCGTCAAGGATGACTTTGGATACCTTGCGCTTGTATGTGGTCTTGAGATAGTAATTGAACGTATGATAACGTTTCTCGTTGAATGAATATCTGAACGGGTTTTCCATAACGGTATCAGAAAAGACAGATCGCTCTGTCTTTTTTATTGATTATTGAATATCACCTTTCGATGCATCGGATTGCGGGAATCTGTCCGCGATCCTCAACAGGATGAAGCCCAGTAAGAAGAAGATGCACAGCATGGCGACAGCCAGGTTGATGCTTCCGACTTCAAAAGCCTTGCCAAACAGATTCAACGCCATCTTGCCGGTCTCAGGATCGCCCTTGGCAGTGACGATACCGATGACCAGGGAACCGAAGACCGATGCGCCTTTGGAGAAGATATCATAAAGTCCGAAGTATTCGCCGGAGTTCTCATCCGGGATGATCCTGGAGTAGTAGCTTCTGGAAAGCGACTGGATGGAGCCCTGGAAGCAGCCGACGATGAAGGCCAGGATGGCAAAGTCGAGCATCGTGTTGATGAAAAGACCATAGAGGCTTCCTACGAAGTAACCGCCGATACAGATCGACAGAAGGGTGATCGTCTTGTATTTCTTGGACAGTCTTGCGAAGACCAGAGAACCGATCCAGGCAACGACCTGCGTCAGAAGAAGGAAGATGATCAGAAGGATGTCGTTGTTAAGACCGACCGCCTTGCCGATGGTGACGCAGTTGTCGATGATCGTTCCGACACCGTCGATGTAAAGGAAGAAGGCGAGCAGGAAGAAAAAGACTTTCTTATCCTGTCTGATGATCCTTACGATGGTAGTCAGGATCTTTTTGAAAGCGGCTGCGATATGCGGCTTGCCTTCAACGTAATTGATCTGTTTGTAGTTTTTAAGAAGCGGCATCGTGACCATCAGCCACCAGCAGCCGGTGATCGCAAAGGCCAGGATCTTGGATAAAGATTCGGAGATGATGTTTAACATCAAAGGACCAAGCGCCGCACAAGCCAGAGACAGCGTGAACGGGATGCAGGAGCCGATATAGCCCCAGGCATAGCCATAGGCGGAAACGGCGTCTGATCTTTCATCCGTTGTGACATCGTTGAGCATCGAGTCATAGAACGTCAAAGATGCCGAATAGAAGAGCCTTGTCAGCATGTACATGAGCGTAAAGACGACCCAGTTCCAGGCAAAGCCGGTGATGATACACATGGTGACACCAATGAATACCGCGGTCTGGAACAGGATCTTCCTTGTATCCTTGTGATCGGCGATGGCACCCAAAGCCGGTCCGACGAGCACGAGTATCACGGTGACGCCCGCCTGTACGTAGCCCCACATGGAAGTTGCCGTCAGCTGGTTGGCTCCGGTGGCTAAGACGAGGTTGGAGAACCATACCGGGACAAGGGAACACGCCAGCATCGTAAAGGCGGAATTTCCTACGTCATACAATACCCAGGAGAATTCTTCCGGGGTCAGATCCTTGAAGATCTTGGACTGATTCAGTTTTTTGAATAAGCCGTTCATAAATCCTAACTCCTTAAACAACTAAATGATCTTTTCTGGTATATAATTCAATTCTTCTTCATACGGAAGTACTTGGATATCGTCATCTTCCGGATCGAAATCATGGTCAAAGTAGGCACAGAGCTCGCTTCCGTTTTCCAAGGCATTCATCAGATCTTCCGCCAGTTTCGGATAGATCTCCAATGCGTTGGCACGAAGTTTATCGAGGCGCAGATTGGAATCTCTGCAGGAAGGAAGCTCACTGGTCTGTACGAGCAGATCACGGTAAGCTTTCAATCCGAGCCTGTTAAGTATCCTTGCGTAAGCCTTCCTCTTGAAGTCGGAATGGCAGACCAGGGCATGGATCAGGAAATGGTGATAGCGGCAGGTGCGGTAGATCTCTTTGCCGCTGAACGGAAGGAAACGGGCGATGATCGCCGCATCTTTCTTGTCCGGTTTCAAAGATTCGGCACGGTCGGTAAAGGCGACGTTGCGGCCATCCTGGCGCATCATATGTCCGTCATATTCGGCTTCGATCTTGTTGTGGGAAAGATCCGGGGTGAGGGCATCCTTGCGGTTGACATAGCCGTGGCATTGGGAATCCAGCGTGTAGTGGGAAAGAAAACCGAGGATATATGATAACATGGCCTCCTTGTCGTCGGGGTTTTCGTTATAGACTTTCACGCAATGCGAAAAGAATTCTCTGCCGGGCTTATGATGCATGGCTGTGCCGTATCTCGGCAATTCCTTATGGGCCAGATCATAGAAAAGGATATCCGGTCCGTGGACACCGAAGTCGTAGATCTCACGATGATTGTTGACAGCGTTTTGAAGTTCAGATGGAAGCGTCTTGATGCAGTCGCTTCCGAAACGCCAATGTGCATAAGTTGTAGGCATATCTAAAGAATATTTTATCACATAATCTGAAAAGGCTTTCATAATAATGACAGGCTGCGGTCATTTGAATTGCGAAGGGGGGTAGCCGGTGCTAACATGGATTTACAAAAAAGGAGAAAAACAACATATGGCAGGTTTCTATGATTATTCAATATTGTCCGCCAAGGGTGAAGAAGTAAAGATGGCCGATCTCAAAGGCAAGGTCGTCATGGTCGTCAATACAGCGACGGGATGTGGCTTCACTCCGCAATATGAACCGATCGAGCAGATGTACAGAGATTATCATGAAAAAGGATTGGAGATCTTAGATATTCCGTGCAACCAGTTCGGCCAGCAGGCTCCGGGTACAGACGAAGAGATCCATGAATTCTGCACGCTTCATTACAACACGACTTTCCCGCAGATGAAGAAGTCGGACGTCAACGGCGCAAACGAGCTTCCTTTATATACCTTCTTAAAATCTGAAAAGACATTCGAAGGTTTCGGCAAGGGCATCGCTGCTGTCGGCCTCAACCTGGCCGTCAAGAAGATGAACAAGGATGCCAAGGGAGGCGATATCCGCTGGAACTTCACGAAGTTCATCATCGACAGAGAAGGAAATGTCGTTGCCAGATTTGAACCGACGGCCGATATGAAGGCCGTTGAAGAGTGCGTTAAGAGCCTTTTATAAAAAACGCCGATACAATTACTGCCGATTTCTAGTATCATAATAGAAAAAACAAGTATGCGTATCGACATGGATCTTTATGAAGAGGCGTTTGAATCGATCCGGTCCGGCAATAAGAGGATCGAGATGCGTCTCAATGATGAAAAAAGACAAAAGATTCAGGTCAATGACCTGATCTTTTTTCATAATGTCAGAAACGAGTATGATGTCCTTCGATGCAAAGTCACAAGCTTAAAGACATACAAAGACTTCTTTGAACTGTATAAGCACTACGATAAACAAGAGATCGGCTACAGGAAAGAAGAGAACACTGATCCTGCGGATATGCACGAATACTATTCCAAAGAAAAGATCGAAACATATGGGGCACTGGCGATCGGCATCGAATACATCGATGATCTCTACCTCACGGACGGGCACATGCATCTGGAATACGGACCTTTGAGCACGGACTATGTCATGGAATTTGTCGAAGAAGGCATACGCAAGGGCCTTGATGAGATAAATATCCTGGATCACAGTCACCGCTTCAAAGAATTTGAAGGCTGCTACGAACACCTGAAGATCTATGAGGAACAGAAAAACTGGTTAAGCAAAGAAACCAAGTTCTGTAATACTTTGGAAGATTATTATAAGCTCATCGAAGATGTGAAAAAGAAAGATCTTCCGGTCAGGGTGAAGTTCGGCCTGGAAGTATGTTATACCTCGGACACGGAAGAGCTATTGAAAAAGATTTTAAAAGACGTACATCTTGATTTTCTTACCGGAGCTGTTCACAGTGTCGACCACATCCTGTATGACATGTCATTTTCTGAAAAGCTGCTGTGGGATAGAAAAGATCCTTCTTACATCTATCAAAGGTATTATGAAGAGATCCTTTCCCTGATCGCTTCGGGCCTGTTTGACAGGCTCGCCCATCCCGATCAGATCAAACTGTTTGATATCGATCCGGGCTATGATCTGAGTCTTACCTATGAAAAGATCGCCGATGCATTGAAAGAAAAAGACATGTATGGGGAAAACAATACCGGCATCCATTACCGCTACGGTCATAAGGATATCGGTATCTGCGAAAAGATGCTGGAGACATTCAGGAAAAAAGAAGTGAAGCTGATCTGTGCTTCCGATGCGCATAAGCCATCGGATGTCGGAACGGATATTTATATCGCTGCATTAAGAAACAAGGGGAGAAGATGATGAAAGGCAGAGTTTTCAATTTTGCGGCCGGCCCATCGATGCTGGCGGACGAAGTGCTCGATGAGCTCTATGAAGAATTCTACAATTATCAGAACACCGGCATGGCCGTCATGGAGATGTCCCATAGAGGGAAAGACTACCTGAAGATCTTTGAGGAAGCAAAGCAGAGGCTTTATCGGGTCATGGAGATCCCGCAAGAATATGAAGTCTTTTTCATGCATGGGGGAGCGACAGGCCAGTTTGCGGCTGTTGCCCTGAACCTTTTAAAGGGCGATAAGGCAGACTACATCCTGACCGGCAATTTCTCTAAAAAAGCGGCTATGGAAGCGATGAAATACGGACAGGTCCATATCGCATATGACGGCAAAGATAACGGCTATCGTCATATTCCGAAACAGGAAGAACTCAGTTTTGACGAAGATTCCAAGTACGTGCATCTTTGTTCCAACAACACGATCTTTGGGACGCAGTGGAAGACTTATCCGGATGTCAAAGGAAAGATCCTGGTCGGGGATCTTAGCTCCGATATCTTATCAAGAAAGATCGATGTCTCAAGATTCGGCCTGATCTATGCGGGAGCGCAGAAGAATATCGGCATCGCCGGCATTTCCGTCGTCATCATCCGCAAGGATCTGATCGAAACACCGATGGCCATCACGCCGGACATCCTTTCCTATGAACTGATGGCAAAACACGATTCGATGCTGAATACTCCGCCGACCTATCCGATCTATGTCTTGGGCAAGGTGCTCAAATGGATCGAAGAAAGCGGGGGCCTTGAAGCGATCGAAAGCCGCAACAGGGAAAAGGCGAAGATCCTTTATGACTATCTGGATACGCAGAGCTTCTATAAGCCGCACGCAGAAAAAGACAGCCGTTCATTAATGAACGTCACCTTTACGACGCCGAACGAAGACCTCGATAAGAAATTCGTGAGTGAAGCGGCCGAAAGGGGCCTTGTCTCTTTGAAGGGCCATCGTCTGGTGGGAGGACTTCGCGCTTCGATCTACAATGCGATGCCAAAAGAAGCCGTGAAGAAACTTGTTGAATTTATGGATGGATTTGCCAAGGAGAATGCCTTATGAAAATAAAACTGGCCAATAAGATCGATGAAAAGGGTCTGGAACTCTTTGATGACAGCTACGATTACTGCCCGGATATGGAAAATGAGGATGCGATACTTGTAAGAAGTGCGTCTTTACATGATTATGAGATGCCGGAAAACCTGCTGGCGATCGCCAGAGCAGGGGCAGGTGTCAACAATATCCCGATCGGAAAATGCAGTGAAAAAGGCATCGTCGTCTTCAATACGCCGGGTGCCAACGCCAATGCGGTCAAGGAGCTGAGCTTATGTTCATTATTCCTGGCATCCCGCGATATCAAATCGGGGATCCTTTGGGAAGATGAACTGGAAAATGCCGATGACTTTGCCAAACGCATCGAGAAAGGAAAAGCCGCCTTCGTCGGTCCGGAGATCACCGGCAAGAAGTTAGGCGTCCTTGGCTTAGGAGCGATCGGTGTGCTCGTGGCAAATGCGGCAGTGAAACTGGGTATGGAAGTCTATGGCTATGATCCGTATATCTCAGTCAATTCCGCCTGGTCTTTGTCCAAGTGGGTGAAACACGTGACGGACCTTGACGAAGTGTTCAAAGAGTGCGATTACATAACTCTGCATATGCCATTTACCGAAGCGACGAAAGACATCATCGATGAAAAAGCCTTGTCGATGATGAAAGACGGCGTGCGCATCATCAACCTGGCCAGAGGCGAGCTGGTCAACGAAGATGCCCTGATCAGGGCTTTGGAATCGGGCAAGGTGGCAAGATATGTCACGGACTTTGCCTCGTACCGTCTTGTTCATACGAAGAATACCGTCTGTTTCCCTCATCTTGGCGCATCGACGCCGGAATCGGAAGAAAACTGCGCGGTCATGGCGGTAAAGGAACTCATCGATTATCTTGAAAACGGCAATATCACCAATTCGGTCAACCTGCCTTCGATCAGCGAACCAAGATCGACATCTCACCGCATCTGCCTGATCCACAAAAACGTGCCGGGCATGCTGGCAAAACTGACTTCGATCATCGCCGACACAGGCATCAACATCGAAAACCTGGTCAACAAGGCCAGGGGAGATCTGGCCTATACGATGATCGATACCAATTCCAACGTGGATGAAAGGGCACTCAACGAAGTGGAGAACATCATCCGGGTCAGAGTCATCTTATAAGCCTCGTGCGCGGATTCTGTTAGAATGAGGGGAACAGGAGAAAACTATGTTTACTTTTCAGAAAGAATTGAACGTCAAAGCGAGCGAAGTCTACGATCTGCTTCTGGATTCGATCGCTTATGAGGCGACCGAAAAAAGCGGAAAGAAATTTGAGATAAAGGACATCGAAAAAGGCTGCCATTATACCTATAAGCGCAAAAACGGCAAAAACGAGATCACAGCCTATGTCGATGTGAAGAGACCATCAATGGATAAGATCGAGACCCATTACGAGATGCAGGGAAACAAGTATGTCTTTTCCTACAGTATCAAGCCTCTGGGTGAAGAAAAGTGCGAACTCTCATACAGCCAGGATGGCGGACAAAGCGGAGCCATCAGCGATTTCTTTATGAAACGTTCCATGTCCAAACGTTTCTCGGCGTTTGAAAAAACGATCTTGCAAAGAAGGAAAGAAAACAAAGAACAGTAAAAGAAAAAACCGAAGTTTGAATGAAGCTTCGGTTTTATACATTTTTTGCCAGAAAACCCATTGATCTTCAGTCAATGGGATGAATGCCATTAACACTGATTTTCAATATATTTGCGTATAGTATCAGGATCGGCTTCACCAATAGAACATCATAATAATGATTCATGAATGAATAATAACATAATCTCACATGATTATATTTCAAGTAAGATGGTATAATAGTATTGAACTTGAATCAGATTCAATAGAAAGGAGGTTAAACAGGAGGATTGTGTATCTGACTGTAAGACAG
>Ga0256405_10002997_pt1 | contig 36444 bp, 31 predicted proteins | sample RumenRJG_02DNA_FD_189096 | JGI IMG/M metagenome (GOLD analysis project Ga0256405, IMG submission 189096) | Bovine rumen microbial communities from Lethbridge, Alberta, Canada - RJG_02 | ecosystem: Host-associated > Mammals > Digestive system > Stomach > Rumen | place: Canada: Alberta...
AACCCCGCCCCGACAGCACCCCCGCCCCTGTAACCATGCCGGGAATCTAAGTAAATATACTTAGACGCATCTAAGTATTTATACTGATTTTTGGGGTTTATAGGGGTGGAGTCAGGGGTAAAGTATTGTGCGCATGGGATTTATTTCCTATTTTGTCTTGACAAATTGCAATATGGGATGGGCTGCAGGTAAGAACGGAAAAAGGCAGGTAGGAACGGAAACAAGCAGATAAGAATGGAAACAAACAAGCAAACATACAAAGATATGAAAGGAACAAGAAAAATGACGTGGCTGGTGCTGGCGGCGCTGGCCGGTATCCTGGCATTGAACTCCGGCTGCAAAGGCGGGAAAGAAAACGGCCCGAGCGAACCTACGGAAGTAAGGGTGACGGGAGTGAGTGTGAGCCCGGCTAATTCCAGGATCAAGGTGGGCGAGACGGTCTCGTTGACGGCGACGGTTAATCCGAGCACGGCGAGCGACAAGCGGGTGACATGGAAGAGCGGGAATGAAGCGGTGGCGACGGTGAGCCAGAGCGGGGTGGTGACAGGTGTCAGCGCCGGGCTGGTGGCCATCACCGCGACCAGCATGGAAGGCGGCAAAGTGGGCACGGCAAGTGTGACCGTTGACCCCGGCGGAAGTACGCCTACAACCGTGAGCGTGACAGGTGTCAGCGTGAGCGAGACGAAATTGACGGTTGTGGAAGGACATAAATACCAGCTGGTTGCGATTGTGAGTCCTGAGAATGCGACGGACAAGACAGTAGACTGGACGAGCAGTGATGTCAATGTGGCGACGGTCTCGGCGACGGGCGAGGTGACGGGCGTGAAGGCCGGCACGGCGACGATTACGGTAACGACGAAGGACGGGAAAAAGACGGCGACCTGCGAAGTAACGGTGACGAGTGCGACGATTGCGGTGACGGGCGTGACGATGGAGAAGACGGAAATAACGCTGACTGAGGGCGATACGGAGATGCTGGTGGCGAAGGTGGCGCCGGACGACGCGACGAACAAGAAGGTAACGTGGAGCACGAGCGACGCTTCGGTGGCGAAAGTGGATGACAACGGTACAGTGACGGCAGTGAAGGCCGGAACGGCGACCATTACGGTGAAGACGGAAGATGGCGGGAAGACGGCGACGTGCAAGGTGACGGTAACGGCGAAGAGCCTGTCGGTGGAGAGCGTGACGCTGGACAAGACCAGTGCGACGCTGGAAATAGGGGGGACAGTAACACTCTCTGCGACGGTACTTCCTGCGGATGCGACGAACAAGAGTGTGACATGGAGCACGAGTGACAAAAATGTCGCGACGGTCGCACCGCTCGGCGCTACGGCAACGGTGAAAGCGCAAAAAGAAGGCACGGCGACAATTACGGTTACGACAGCGGACGGTGGGAAGACTGCTACCTGTACCGTAACAGTAAAGAAAACGGTCGTTGTGGGAACGGCGGTCGACCTGGGCCTGAGCGTGAAATGGGCGGACATGAATGTCGGCGCGACGAAGCCGGAGGAGGCCGGAGACCTCATTTCCTGGGGTGAGACGAGTCCGAAGGAAGTCTACTCGGAGGCTGCATTCAAATGGTGGACGCCCAATAACAAATATAGTGCTGCCAACCATAAATGGGTTTTGGATCCGGAGGATGATGCGGCCCATGTGAACTGGGGCGGCAACTGGCGGATGCCCACGCAATGGGAATTCGAAGAACTGGTCGAAAAGTGTACTTTCTCGCAGGCAACGGTCAATGGGGTGACCGTGCTGAAGGTGACCGGTCCCAACGGGAAGAGCATCTATCTGCCTGCGACGGGGTATAAATCCGGAGAAGACACTTCGTTGAAATATGGTGAGCGGGGCTATTATAATCCCTGTACAAAGGAAACGGGCACACTTCCGGATATCTATAATAAATGCTATATCTTTACGACGAGCGGATATTATAACAAGGGTTCTTTCTCTCATTTTGCCGGTCTGGCCGTGCGCCCCGTGGACGGCTCTGCGGATAAACAGGTAAGCAGTATAACGCTGGACAAGAGCACACTGGGACTGGCCATCGGTGCCAAGGAAACCTTGAAGGCAACGATTACTCCGAGCGACGCTTGGCTGCCGAAGGTGGCGTGGACTTCCGATGATAAATCGATTGCCATCGTTCATGCGAATGATGGCATTGTAACGGCCGTGAAAGCGGGCACGACGACGATCACCGCGTGGAGTTACGACGGAAAGAAGAAAGCCACCTGTACCGTGACGGTTGGGCCTGCTCCCGGCAAGGAAAACGGCCATGAGTGGGTGGATATGGGCCTGAGTGTAAAGTGGGCGACAATGGCTATCGGGGCGTCGAAGCCGGAGGAGTATGGCAGTTGTTTCTCCTGGGGCGAAACCAAGGTTAAGAGTAGGTATGGTTGGAATGATTATGCGTGGACGAAAGACGGCGGATATACTTTTACCAAATATGTGACATCGAGTAAATACGGAACCGTGGACAATAAGACAGTGCTGGAACTGGCGGACGATGCAGCCCATGTGAACTGGGCGGCAATTGGCGGATGCCCACGACGGAGGAGGCTCATGAACTGAGGGACAATGTAACCGCAACCGAGGAAACCCGTGGCGGAGTCAAGTGTTACATCCTGACCAGCAAAATCAACGGAAACAGCATTGTAGTCCCGATGGGGGGGGTATATTGTGTTGATAATGAGGTTAACCCAATTTCGGGAGCGACTTTTTGGACCTCCAGTCTCCACGACACTAGTAATGAGGCAAAACTCTGGAGTGTTAATTCGACGACTGGGGCTGTCTATTATGGTAGTATTTATCGTTGCCAAGGCCGGCCAGTGCGCGGAGTCGTGAAGTAGGAAGATGCTCCTCTTCGGCGTAGTTTTGTTTTTTCCGTACATTCTGTGTAATTTTGGGGGACGGGGTCCGGGATGTCCGGTTCCCGTCCTTCCATGCATTTAGAAGCTTCTTAGAATCATGACAGAACCATTGCAGCAATTATTCGTATCCTATACCGGCCGTCAGCCGGAAGATGAGCAGGAATTAAGTTCGTCGGGCAGCAACCGGCGGTATTTCCGATTGCGGGGCGGAAATCTCTCCCTGATCGGGGTGATTGGAACCCGGCGGGAGGAAAACCGGGCTTTCTGCACGCTCAGCCGGCATTTTTTTGAGAAAGGAATCCGGGTCCCCCGTGTCCTGGCGGAGAGTGCGGACGGGATGGCGTACCTGCAGGAAGACTTGGGAGACGATGTACTCTACAATCTGGTTTCCCATGGCCGCGAGAGCGGAGATTACTCTTCCTTTGAGCGTAGCCTGCTCTGCAAGGCGATGGAACGCCTGCCGAAGATCCAGTATCGCGGGGCGGAGGGGCTGGACTACAGCGTCTGTTTCCCCGAACCGGCGTTCAATGCGCGGATGGTCCTCTTCGACCTCAACTATTTCAAATATTGCTTCCTCAAAGCGACGGGGCTGGAGTTCGACGAAGTAAAGCTCCAGGAGGATTTCGAACGCCTGAAGGATGATTTGCTCCTGGATACGGGCAATACATTCATGTACAGGGACTTCCAGGCACGGAACGTCATGATGAAAGACGGTGAACCCTATTTCATCGACTTCCAGGGCGGACGTCGCGGACCGATTTATTATGATGTGGCCTCGTTTGTCTGGCAGGCTCGTTCCCGGTATCCGGAGAATTTGAAGAAAGAGCTGATAGCGAGTTATTTGCGGGCGCTTCGCGCTTATGATCCCGATGTCGATGAGGCGCGTTTCCAGGAGCGCCTCCGCCTGTTTGTCCTCTTCCGGACCCTGCAGGTGCTCGGGGCATATGGTTTCCGGGGATACTTTGAGAAAAAACCGCATTTCATCGCCAGCGTCCCTTACGCGATGGACAATATCCGCCGCCTGCTCAAAACCCCGTTCCAGGATTATCCGTACCTGACGGAGATTCTGGGCAAGCTGACGACGATGCCCCAGTTCTATGTGGCGGCAGAAGACCGGCGTCTTGAGGTCAGCATTTACAGTTTCGCATACAAGAAGGGAATTCCGATCGACAATTCCGGGAACGGCGGCGGCTATGTGTTCGACTGCCGGGGAATCAACAATCCCGGGAAATACGAGTATTACCGCCAGTTCAACGGGATGGATCCCGAGGTGGTGAAGTTCCTCGAGGATGACGGGGAGGTATTCAAGTATCTGGACCAGGTCTATTCGCTGGTGGATCCCCACGTCAAACGCTTCATTGAACGGAAGTTCACCCATCTGCAGGTCTGTTTCGGCTGTACGGGCGGACAGCACCGCTCGGTCTATTGCGCGGAGCACCTGGCCGCACACCTTGAATCCAAGTTCGATATCCGCATCACTGTGACGCATAGGGAGTTGGATATTGAGAAAAGACTGTAGCATGCAGGCGATGGTGTTTGCGGCCGGGATGGGTACCCGGCTCCGTCCGTTGACGGATACGATGCCGAAGGCCCTGGTCGAGGTGGCCGGAAAGCCGCTGCTGTACCATGTCCTCATGAAGTTGAAGGCAGCCGGTATCCGGCGGGTGGTCATCAACGTGCATCATTTCCCGGACCAGATTATCTCTTATGTGCAGGACCATGACAGTTTCGGCATGGATATCCGTTTCTCTGACGAGCGGGACGGACTGCTGGAGACCGGCGGGGGAGTCCTGCATGCCCGCCCCTTGCTGGAGGGCGGGGATTTCCTGGTCCACAATGTCGATATCCTGTCCAATCTGGATATCGCGGGTTTCCTGGCGCAGCGGCGTCCCGATGCCCTGTCCACCGTTTTCGTGAGCGAGCGGGAGACGGCACGTTACATCCTCTTTGACAAGGATATGCGCATGGTCGGATGGACCAATGTGAAAACCGGTGAGCTGCGGACGCCCTATCCTGACCTGGACCTTTCCGCCTGCCGGAAACTGGCTTTTGCCGGCATGCATTTCATGTCCCGGCACATTTTCGATGCGTTCGATGAGACGGGATGCACCGGCGCGTTTCCCATCATGGACTTTTACATCCGGCACTGCCGGGAATATCCCATTTACGGGTTTGTCCAGGAGGGTTTCCGCATCATGGATGTCGGAAAAACGGCCAGCCTGCCCGAAGCGGAGGAGTTTCTTCGTTCGATATCCACATAACTAATTGACAATAATGCAATTCGATCTAAAGAAAGAACTGGCGGCATTCCTTACCGGTAAACCTTCGGGTTTGCTGGGGCAGTTGCTGCGCTATGCCGTTGTCGGGGGAATTGCATTCGTGGTGGATTACGGGACCCTGTGGCTGCTGACGGAAATAGCCGGTTGCCACTACCTTGTCTCGGCAGCCGTGGCTTTTATCCTGGGCCTGACCTGCAACTATCTGCTAAGTACCCGGTGGGTGTTCGGACAGGGGAAGATTCAAAGCCGTGCGGGAGAGTTCGCGGCCTTTGCCCTGATCGGTGTCATCGGACTGGGGATGAACGAAGGGATCCTGTACCTGTGCACGGATCTTTTCGGATGGCATTACCTCTTGTCTAAATTGATTTCAACGGCTGTCGTATTCTTCTGGAATTTCCTGGCCCGCCGTTTCCTGTTGTTTAATTCGTAGAAGATGGAAACCCAGCGCAAAACCGCCATTATCATCGGGGCCGGTCCGGCGGGACTGACGGCTGCACTCGAACTATTGGAAACTACTGATATCCACCCGATTATCCTGGAAGCCAGCGGAGAGATCGGAGGAATTTCCCGGACGGTGGATACGGGCGGGAACCGGATGGACATCGGCGGGCACCGGTTTTTCTCGAAGGATCCCCGGATCATGGAATGGTGGAAAAACATCCTGCCTTTGCAGGGTGCCCTTTCGCTGGATGATATCCTGCTGGACCGGGAGAAACCGCTGGAACCTGGGGGGCCGGATCCCGAGGTGGAGGACCGGGTGATGCTGGTGCGCGAACGGGTTTCCCGGATTTTGTTCCGGCGGCATTTTTTCGACTATCCTGTTTCCCTGAACTGGAGTACGCTTTCCGGGATGGGATTCCGCAATACGCTCCGTGCCGGTTTCGGGTATCTGGCCGCCTGCCTGCATCCGCTTCCCGAAGATTCTCTGGAGAATTTCTATATCAACCGGTTCGGCCGCCCGCTGTATGAGATGTTTTTCGAGGCATATACCGAAAAAGTGTGGGGGGTGCATCCTTCCCGGATCGGGGCGGATTGGGGTGCGCAGCGGGTGAAAGGCTTGTCCATCCTTTCCGTTCTCAAGGATGTCCTGTCCCGCCCGTTCCGTCGCAAGAACCTGGATCAGAAGCATGTGGAAACCTCCTTGATCGAGCAGTTCATCTATCCGAAATATGGTCCCGGACAGCTGTGGGAAACGGTTGCCGACCGGATCCGGGACAAAGGAGGGGAGATCCTGCTGCATCACCCGGTCCGTGCGGTTGCTTTCCGGCCGGACGGGGGAATGGCTTCCGTGCAGGCGGAAACGCCTGACGGACCGCAGGAGTTTACGGGCGACTGGTTTTTCTCCAGCATGAGCGTCCGCGACCTGTGTGAAGCCGTCCCGCCGGCGCAAATCCCCGCCGGGGTGCGGGCGGTAGCCACGGCGCTGCCGTACCGGGATTTCATTACCGTCGGCGTACTGGCCAAACAGTTGAAAATCAGGAATACCACCCATATCCGGACGTATGCCGGCCGTGTCCCCGATACTTGGATTTACATTCAGGAACGGGACGTGAAAGTCGGGCGGCTGCAGCTGTTCAATAACTGGTCTCCTTATATGGTCGCGGATTACCGGGGGACGGTTTTCGTGGGAATGGAGTATTTTTGCAACGAGGGAGACGCGCTGTGGGAGATGTCCCGGGAAGACTTTGTCAAGATGGCCCTGCAGGAGCTGGAGAAGATCGGGGTGATGGATCCGGCCGATGTGCTGCAGGCGCATTGTGTCAAGGTGAAGAAAGCGTATCCGGCGTATTTCGGCAGTTACAGCGATTTCCCGAAGGTCCGCCAATGGCTGGACGGGATCGATAACCTGTTCTGCATCGGCCGGAACGGGCAGCACCGGTACAATAATATGGACCATTCCATGCTGACGGCCATGGAAGCTGTCCGTTGTATCCGGGAAGGGATCACCGATAAATCTGCCGTGTGGAATGTCAATACCGAAAAAACCTATCATGAAAGCAAATAAGTCCTGGCTCCGATGGGGAATGGCCCTGGCGATCGTTGTCAGTTTCATCCTGAATTTCCGGGCGGTCTATGACCGGAAACCCGACATCAACGGGGATAATATCCACTACTTCTTGCTGGCCAAAGCATTGTCTGAGGGAAAGGGATTTGTCAATACCTTCGGTCCCGAGGTGACTCCGCACATGCATTTCCCTCCCGGTTATCCGGCGTTCATGTCCGTGTTCATGAAGGTTTTCCCGGACAATATCGCGGCAATGAAAATCCTCAACGCCGTGCTGTTGATCTGCTCTTTGCTGCTGCTGTTCAGGATCTTGCGGAAAATTACCGGCGGGAATACGCTGCTGGCTTTCCTGACCTGCTTGGCCTGTACCTTCCATCCGGAATTGCTCCGGTGGTCGACGATGATGATGAGTGAGATGCTGTATCTGTTCATCTCCCTGTGTATCATCGCACTGTGTATCGAGATCGATATGGGGAAAGCTTTCGCCGGCGAGAAGAAGCAGTGGGGGATGTTGTTCCTGCTCGCGCTGCTGGTGGGGTCGGCCTATCTTGTCCGGACCATGGGTCTTTCGGTCATACTGGCCGCGGCGCTCTCCTTTTTCTGTATCGGTGCCAAGTATTTCATCCAGCGGAAGCAAGAGGGTGCGGAGAAAGGCAGATGGTGGAAAGCGTGGTGCGCCGCAGCCGTGGTCATCCTCGCGCTCGTGGTCACCTGGGGAGCCTGGAATATCCGGAATCAAGTGGTCTCCCCGGGACACCGGAGCGAATATTTCAACGATTTCATGCGGAAGGACAACGGGGAAACCATGTCCGGTTTGGCCGATTGGACGGCCCGTCTGAAATCGAACACCATGACATTTACCACCTATTATATTCCCCATTCCCTGTTGGATGCGGCGCATGTCCTGCATGTGCATGCCCCGAAGAAGGGCAGCGTGAAAGGCTGGCTGGTCGGGTTGCTTGTCCTGGGGCTCATGCTTTGGGGCCTGCTCTCATGCCGCCGCGGGCGTGTTCTCCTGATTTCTTATTTTGTCATTACGTTCGGCGTCCTGTTGCTGTATCCGGAACAGTTCGGCGGTGTCCGGTATTTCGTCACGCTGATTCCGCTCATGATCTTCGCGCTGTTCGCCGGAATCTGGCAGGTATTTGAGCAGGTTGGGAAGTTATTCCCTTTGAAGATGCGTCCTGCCATCCCGGCGGTGCTTCTGGCGGCGTTCGCGCTGGCCTTCCTCCTTCCTGCGTACCATCGGGACCAGAAAATGTACCGGGACAATGCGAAGGTACAGTCATTCCTTCAGCTGGAGGCAAAGAATCCGATCCGGCAGTATGTCGAAGCGGCCCTGTGGATCAAGGAGAATGGGCGGGGGAATGTGATTGTCGCCTGCCGGAAGCCCGAGATGATGTATTTCTACAGCGGGTTCCACGCCATCAACCTGCCCCGGTACGGCACGCCGGATGAGGTGATGGATTTTTTGAAGAAAAGCAAAGCGCAGGTGGTCGTCATCGACACCTGGTTCAAGCATGCCTATCTGACTGTATATCCGGCTGTTCGGGCCAATGCCTCCCAGTTCATTCCGCTTTTCCGGACGGAGAAGGTGGATCCGCCGACATTCGTGCTGATGTACAACCCGGACGGGCGGGCGGCCATCCGCCGGGAATAATCCCTATTCTCCGGATCCGGTGATCTCGTCACAGTTGCCCTGCGGCGTGGCTGTCTGGATTTTATTTACTTCCAGGTAGAAATATGCCAGGAAGAGGATGGCGACCCCGAAAAGGATCCCGTAGGCTGTCTTGGACATGATGTCGGTCCAATTCTCCGCGTTCTCCCATCCTTCCACCCGGCTCATGAGCACGGCCAGGGTGTTGTTGGTGCAGTGCATCAGCATGGTGAGCTTCAGGGAGCCGGTCTTGTAGTAGACCCACCCGAAGAGGCAGCCCAGGGCGAAGGCCGGTATGGCCTGCCAGGGATTGAGATGGATTGCGGCGAAGAAAAGGGCGGAGATGACGATGGTCACCCAGGGTTTCAGGCCGCGGACCGCGTTCCCCTCCGCATCGGTGCGCTTGTAATTGAGCAGCCCGCGCAGGACGATGCCCCGGCAGAGCCATTCTTCGAAGAAAGGAGCGAAAATGCTGACGCAGAGCAGGTTGATCCAGATGTTCCCCTGGGTCATCTGCTTCAGGGCTCCTTCCAGCCATTCCGGCATCGGCGGCATCAGGGCGTTCACGGCATCCATGCAGAAGGCCAGGGCGAAGGTCGCCGCCATGCAGAGCAGGGCGACAATCGCTCCTCCCAACCGTCCGAAATGCCGGCTGTCCAGCTTGTACCCGTTCTCGAAGACCGCGTTCCGCATGCTGATGTTGCCGGCAGCCAGCATGGGCGGGATGAACATGACGGGGTAGGACAGGAGGGTGCTCCAGTCTCCCGATGCGCGCAGGCCGGTGGCCATGGCGACGGCGCCGACGAGCAGGCTCCCCAGCAGGGCTCCCAGCAACAGGAGCCCCAGCATCAGGAACATGCCGCCGATCCCGGGTACGTACCAGGCGTAGTTCGACAACAAGTCGGTGTTGGCGTGATCCGCTTTCCGGAAAAATGCGGCCATGGCTATTTCTTATAGAGCGGAGCCGGATAGATTCCTTTGTCCGCGAGTTCCTGGAACTTGGCGACGACCCCCGGACGGTCTTCCTTGTAGGTCACGCCGAACCAGCGGGACGGGGTGGAGAGGACATCGCAGGCGCCGGTGCCTTCCTTGATCATGCAGTCCATGGCGTACGGGATGTAGAACTCTTTTTTGAGAGAATCCGCGTTGGCCTGGAGGAAGGCGTTGAAAACCGCCGCGCTCTTGTCGAAATAATCCGGGGTGAAGCCCCACATGTTCATGGAACACAGGGCCTTCCCGTCGAGGACGACGTGCGTTTCGCCGCTGACGGAGTTGTCGCCGTAGACGATGCCGTCGGCTTCCTTGGCAATGTTCAGGTGTTCGACGACGTCGGTCAGGTGCTGGTCTTTGTCGTAGGCGCAGATGCCGCGGGAGACGCCGCCGGATTCGGAAAGCGTGTTGTCCAGCTCAAAACCGACGATGCTGTAGATGCCTTCGGTATGCTCGTGGGCACGGAGCCAGTTGCCGAGGATGTGGAAAGAATCCTTTCCGTAGTAGTCATCTCCGTTGATGACGGCGAAGGGTTCGTGAATGACATCCTTGGCCATCAGGACGGCATGGGCCGTTCCCCAGGGCTTTTGCCGTTCGGGGTTCGGGGTAAAGCCGGCCGGAATCCGTTCCAGCTCCTGGCAGACGAACATGAATTCGAGCGGCGTGCCGTCAGCACAGGTCACGCCTGCATATTTTTCGCGGACGGTTTGTTCAAATTGTTCCCTGAAATAGGTCCGGACGACGTAAACGACTTTGCCGAAACCGGCCTCGACAGCATCATAAATGGAATAATCAATGATGGTTTCCCCGCAGGGGCCGACGCCATCCATTTGTTTGAGTCCACCGTAACGGCTGCCCATACCGGCAGCGAGAACAAGCAGTGTAGGTTTCATGGTTTTCTATGGTAAATAATATTTCACGATATATGCGCGATTAGTCCTCAAATTTAGTTATTTTTGTCGAGATTCTTTTAATATTCTCGGGAATTGGGCAAGTTGAAGGAAATATGGAACGGGGAGCACCGTTCTTTCGTCCGGTACGCCACGTATGCGACGGCGGTGTTCATCGTCCTGGTCGGTTTCGTGAACCAGGATAATCTTGTACGCTGGGTGCGTTCTTCGATTGAGCTGCGCCGGCAGGAGCGGCAGATTGAGCGCTACAGCCGGGAGATCGAGGAAATGGATGCCCGGATCCACCGCCTTTCTACAGACCGGGATACCCTCGAGCAATTCGCGCGGGAGAATTTCTATTTCGCCAGTCCGGGCGATGATGTGTATATTGACCGGTAGGGATCAGAATCCCGTGTAGTTCCACGGGGTGACGGCCCGCAGTTCTTCCTTGACTGCTTCGGATACATCCAGTGTATCGATGAAGGCCTTGATGGTCTGTTCATCGATGGCGGCTCCTGTGCGGGTGAGTGCCTTGAGCGTCTCGTACGGGTTGGGATAATTTTCGCGCCGGAGGATGGTCTGGAGGGCTTCCGCGGTCACAGCCCAGTTCCGCCGGAGGTCTTCTTCCAGGGCGGGCCGGTTGAGGATGAGCTTGCCGAGTCCTTTCTTCAGGGAGGCCAGGGCGATCAGGCCGTGGGCGAGCGGCACGCCCATGTTCCGCAGGACCGTCGAATCCGTCAGGTCGCGCTGGAGACGCGAGATGGGGAGTTTCATGGACAGGAAGGTCAGGACGGCATCCGCCATGCCCAGGTTCCCCTCTGCGTTTTCAAAGTCGATCGGATTGACTTTGTGGGGCATGGCCGAAGAACCGACTTCGGATCCGACCACCCGCTGGTGGAAATATTCCATGGAAATATAGGTCCAGATATCCCGGCACAGGTCAATGAGGATGGTGTTGATCCGGCGCAGGCAGTCAAAGAGGGCCGCCAGGTTGTCGTAGTGCTCGATCTGCGTGGTGGGGCAGGAACGGGACAGGCCCAGGGAAGCGACGAACCGGTTTGCGAAGGCGGGCCAGTCTATCCCGGGGTAAGCGACTTTGTGGGCGTTCATGTTGCCGGTCGCTCCGCCGAATTTAGCCGGATAGGACAGGCTCCGCAGTTGGCGCAGCTGCTCTTCCAGGCGCGCGACATAGACTTGGAATTCCTTCCCGAGGCGGGTCGGAGAAGCCGGCTGGCCATGCGTCCGGGCAAGCATGGGGATATCTTTCCAGGCCTGGGCGTCTTCTGCGAGAATTCCGACAACTTCTTCCAGGGCAGGCAGATAGACCTCCTGGAGCCCGTCGTGGAGCATCAGCGGCTGGGCGGTGTTGTTGATATCCTGGGAGGTGAGGCCGAAGTGGACGAACTCGGTCCAGCGGTCCAGCCCTTGCTCCTTCATCCGCCGTTTGATGTAATACTCTACGGCCTTGACGTCATGGTTGGTCGTTTTCTCAATCTCTTTGACGGCTGCGGCCTCCGCCGGGGTGAAATCGCGGTACAGGCTCCGCAGGAAGTCTTCCGTCCCGTTCTCCAGGGCGCCTTCCAGGGGGGGCAGGGGAATCCGGCACAGGGCGATGAAATACGCTACCTCCACTTTGATGCGGTTGCGGATGAAGGCGAATTCGCTGAAATACTCCCGGAGGGGAGCGGTCTTGCCGGCATATCTCCCGTCGACCGGGGAGACGGCAGTCAGTGCGTTGAGCTCCATGTCAAAGTCGTTTTTTACGGACACAAAGATACGTTTTCCCGGCGGAAATGGCAAGACCCCTCAGGACGGGTTTTGTCCGCGGAGCTGTTCCCAGATGCGGACCGTGCGGACGGCTTCGGCTACGTCGTGGACCCGGAGGATGTCCGCCCCTTGCTGCAGGGCGGCCAGGTGCAGGACTTGGGTGCCGGGCAGGGATTCCTCGGGCGTGATGCCGGAGAGCTTGTAAATCATGCTTTTGCGTGATACGCCGACGAGGATTCTGTGTCCGGGGATGCGCAGCGCTCCCAGTTCCCGGAGCAGGTCATAGTTCTGCTGCAGGGTCTTGGCGAAACCGAAGCCCGGGTCCAGGATCCAGTCGGAAACGCCGCAGTCCTCCGCTTTCCGGGCGAAGGCTTCAAAATACTGCTTCACGGCAGCCGTGACCGGGGAGAGCGCCTCTCCGGGATGTGTGGGGGCATAGTCAGTCCGCGTCTGCATGTCGGCCGGCGTGCCCCGTTTGTGCATGGCGATGTAACCGAGTGAAAGCCGTCCGGCCAGGGGCAGCATGGCCGGGTCGTCCTCGCCGGCGGAGATGTCGTTGACCGTGAACGGGCCGATCCGGTCGAATGCCCGTTCCACGATGCCGCTGCGGAACGTGTCGATGGAAAGGGGCAGGTCCGGGAAGGCCTCCCGGATGCGGGGAAGGATGTCCCTGAGCCGGTTCCATTCCGTTTCTTCGTCGACGGGAAGGCTGCCCGGCCGGGAGGAGCAGGCACCGATGTCCAGGATGGTGGCTCCTTCCGCGACCATCCGGGAAGCCTCCCGGAGGACGGCATCTGCATCGGCCGTTCCGTCCGCGCCGAGGCGGCGGCTGGCGGCATAGAAAGAATTGTCGGTCAGGTTGACAATCCCCATGATGTCGGTCTTTCCTTTCATTTTCTGCTTGTTTCCAGAGGTAAAGATAGAGGATTATTCCCCAACTTTCACTATCTTTACGCGAATAAATCGAATTTAATTATGACAAAACTCCATTATCTGGCTTTGGCAGCCTTGGTATGTGTGTCCTGCTCCACCCAGTTCGATGCGGCGCGTGCGCTGCAGGGCGGTGCGAAGGCCTTGCAGGCCGTTACCTTGACCGATGAGCAGATGCGGCAGTATGTGGCCGCTTCCGTGGTCCAGCTCGACAAGCAGAATCAAGTCCTGCCGGACGGGAACGCCTATGTGACCCGGCTGAAAAAGCTGACGAAGGGTTTGAATTCGGTGGACGGCGTGCCGCTGAATTTCAAGGTATACAAGACCAATGAGGCGAATGCGTTCGCCTGCGCGGACGGCAGTGTCCGGGTATATACGGGCTTGATGGACATCATGTCGGATGACCAGGTCCTCGGCGTCATCGGCCATGAGATCGGCCATGTGGCCCTGAAGCATTCCAAAAAGGAGTATCGTGCCGCCCTGCTGGCCTCTGCCGCGACGGATGCGATGGCTTCCCAGGGTGGCGCCATCGGTGCCCTGGCCGATGCGGGACTCGGGTCGCTCGGCGAGGCGCTGGTCAATGCCCAGTATTCCAAGAAACAGGAGAGCCAGGCGGATGATTACGGCTATGCTTTCCTGAAAGGCGCCGGCAAGAATCCGTGGGCGATCGCCCTTGCTTTCGAACAGTTGAAGAAGCTGTCCTCCAGCTCGAACCAGCGTCAGAGCAGCGCGGTCAACCAGTTGTTCTCGTCCCATCCTGACCTGGATACCCGCATTGCGAAAATGTCCGCCCGGGCTCAGCAGGACGGTTTCAAGCGGCCTTGACGCGGATGAAGCGGGTCCGGGTTTCAGCGGCGGTCATCTGCTCCGGCGGGAAGTTTTTCGCGGTCCGGCGGGGGTACGGTGATTTCAAGGGATATTGGGAGTTCCCCGGCGGAAAGATCGAGGAAGGGGAAACGCCGGAGGAGGCGCTGGTGCGGGAAATCCGCGAAGAGCTGGATACCTGCGTTGCCATTGAAGCCCCCCTCGGGGTCGTTGAATACGACTATCCGGCTTTTCACCTGGAACTCCACTGCTTCCTGTGCCGGGTCGAATCCGGGCACCTGGCTTTGCTGGAACATGAGGCCGCCCGCTGGCTGGCTGTTGGAGAATTGGAGTCTGTGAGCTGGCTCCCGGCTGATTATCAATTAATTCCTGTGCTCAGAAATGTTAGTGGTCATTGAAGGACTTGACGGGGCGGGCAAATCCACCCAGGTCAGGTTGCTGAGAGAATATCTGGAACATCGCCTCGGAGCGGTGGATTACATTCATTTCCCCCGGTATGACGCCCCTTTGTACGGAGAGCTGATCGGTAAATTCCTCCGGGGCGGATTCGGTTCGCTGGAGGGAGTCCATCCCCAATTGGTTGCATTGCTGTACGCGGAGGACCGGCACGGTGCCCGGGCGGAGATGCTGCATACCTTGCAGGCGGGCGGGACCTTGCTGCTGGACCGTTACGTGTATTCCAACATCGCCTATCAGTGCGCGAAGATCGCTTCGCTGCAGGAGCGGGAAGAACTCCGGGAATGGATCATCAATATGGAATTCGGACTCTTCGACCTGCCCCGGCCGGACCTGAACCTCTTCCTGGACGTGCCTGTCGGTTTTGTCGAGCAGAAACTCTCCGCTTCCCGGGGAGGGGATGACCGGGCGTACCTTTCGGGCAGGCAGGATATCCATGAGGCGGATATCGCTTTCCAGAAGCGGGTCCGGGAGGTCTATCTGCGGCAATGCGAGGTGGATCCCCGTTTCTGCCGTATCGATTGCGCTTCGGAGGAAGGAGCCATGCTGCCTCCGGAAGAGATATTTGAAAAAATCCGTAACACTGTTGACGCTGTGATAGGTTGATTATGAGTGGTATACATTCTGGACTGCGGCGCGCTTCCGCCTTTTTGATCGGGGTTGTTTTCTTTTTGTCCGGCATCTTCAAATTGATGGATCCGGTGGGAGCCGGCCTGGTCGTCGGAGAATATTTCAATTTCTTCCATGTCGGTTTCCTCAAGGGAGCGAGCCTTCCTGTCGCCGTCATCCTTTCCTTTGTGGAAGCCCTGACCGGTATCGCCTTGATTACAGGTGTTTACCGCAAATTGGCCGCCATGGTGGCCGCGCTCTTGACCGCATTCTTTACCCTCGTGACCCTGGTGTTATGGATTTTCAATCCCGCGATGGACTGCGGCTGTTTCGGCGAAGTCATCCACTTGACCCATGCGCAGACCTTCCTGAAGAATGTCGGGCTGTGCCTGCTGGCTGCGGTTGCTTTCCTGCCTGCCCGGGATTACGGGAAGCCCCGGAACCACCGTTATGCCGCTTTCTGGATTGTCGCGGTTTCCACGGCCGTGTTCGCCGCCTATTCGCTGCGCTATATCCCGTTGATGGATTTTACCCCGTTCAATACCTCGTCCAAGCTGATGGCTGCGGCCCCGGCGGCGGAAGGGGAGGAGGACGCTTACGTTTCCACCTTCATATATGAAAAGAACGGCAAGCAGGGGGTCTTTACCCTGGACCGGCTTCCGGACTCGACCTGGACCTTCGTCCGTACGGAAACCATGCTCCGGCAGGACAATATCCAGGAAACGGATTATCCGGTGCTCTCCTTTACGGATGCAGAAGGGACATACTGTGATTCCCTGGCTTGTGACCCGGCCGTGATGGTGGTGTCCGTCTACGATGTGGAGGCCCTTTCCACCCCTGGGTGGGAGCAGATCCGGGATTTGCTTCAAATGTCTGAGAAAGCTGGGTTTACGACGCTGCTGCTGGCTGCTTCCACGCCCGCGGCGTTCCCGCAGGAACAGTTGCCCGGCGTCGGGAAGTATCTGTATTTTGCCGATTACCGCACCCTGATCTCCTTGAACCGGTCCAATGGCGGTGCCACCTATTTCAACGACGGGAACCTGATCCGGAAATGGGCCCGGGTCAAGTATCCCCGGCAGAAAGACCTGGACTGGATGTATCAGCACAATTCAACGGATGTGATGCTGGCCTCTGACAGCAGGGGCCGCATCACATTCCAGGCGTTCATTCTGTATGCGTTCGCGATGATGCTCTTTGTCTAGAGCGAGCGTTTGATTTCCACAATCTGGAAGGCTTCGATGACATCGCCGTCTTTGATGTCATTGTATCCGGAGATTCCCAGACCGCATTCCATTCCGGCAATGACCTCTTTCGCATCGTCCTTGCCCCGTTTGAGGGAGGACAGGTCGCCGGTATAGATGACAATGCCGTCGCGGATCAGCCGGACCTTGGCAGACTTGGTCAGCTTGCCTTCCTTGACCAGGCAGCCTGCGATGGTGCCCACCTTGGAAATGTGGAAGGTCTGCTTGACGAAGGCGGTCGCGGTGACTTCCTCTTTCTTCTCCGGTTCCAGCATGCCCTCGATACCATCCTTGACTTCGTTGATGGCGTCGTAGATGATGGAATAGAGACGGATTTCGATCCCTTCTTTTTCCGCCATGTTGCGGGCGTCTGTGGACGGGCGGACCTGGAAGCCGATGATGATGGCATCCGAAGCGGTCGCCAGCATGATATCGGACTCGGAGATGGCACCGACCGCCTTGTGGATGACGTTGACGTGGATTTCTTCCGTAGAGAGTTTGATGAGCGAATCGGAGAGCGCCTCGACGGAGCCGTCCACATCGCCCTTGACGATGATGTTGAGTTCCTTGAAGTTACCGATGGCAATCCGTCGTCCGATCTCCTCGAGGGTCATGTGCTTCTGGGTCTTGATGCCCTGGATCCGGAGCAGCTGCTCCCGTTTTCCGGCAATGGCCTTCGCCTCTTTCTCGTCGGTCATGATATTGAATTTCTCACCGGCGGACGGGGCTCCGTTCAGGCCGAGGACGGAGACAGGGGTGGACGGACCGGCTTCCTTGACCAGTTGTCCGCGCTCGTTCATCATGGCCTTGATACGGCCGTAGTACGATCCGCTGATCATCATGTCGCCCTTGTGGACGGTTCCGTTCTGGACCAGGATCGTTGCCAGGTAGCCGCGCCCCTTGTCGAGGGATGACTCGATGACGGCGCCGCTGCCGAGACGGTCCGGATTGGCCTTGAGGTCCATCATGTCGGTCTCCAGCAGGACTTTTTCCAGCAGTTTGTCCACATTGATGCCTTTCTTGGCCGAAATCTCCTGGCTCTGGTATTTGCCGCCCCAGGCTTCGGTCAGGATGTTCATCTGGGAGAGTTGCTGGTATATCTTCTCCGGCTGTGCGCCGGGTTTGTCGATCTTGTTGATGGCAAAGACCATCGGGACGCCGGCCGCCTGGGCATGGTTGATGGCCTCGACGGTCTGCGGCATCACGGCGTCGTCGGCCGCAATGATGATGATGGCCAAGTCGGTCAGCTGGGCGCCACGGGCACGCATGGCAGTAAAGGCCTCGTGTCCAGGCGTATCCAGGAAGGTGATCCGCCGCCCGGAGGGCAGGACGACATTGTAGGCGCCGATGTGCTGGGTGATGCCGCCGGCTTCACCGGCGATCACATTCGTCTTGCGGATGTAGTCCAGCAGGGAGGTTTTTCCGTGGTCGACATGGCCCATGACCGTGATAATCGGCGGACGGGTCTGGAGCTTGGATTCATCATCTACCGTGTCGTCCTCGATTTCCTGGGTGAGTTCCGCCGTGACAAACTCGACTTTGTATCCGAATTCCTCGGCGACAAGGACCAGGGCTTCTGCGTCGAGGCGCTGGTTGATCGAAACCATGAGCCCGAGGTTCAGGCAGGCTCCGATGACCTTGTTGACGGGCGTGTTGTTCATCAGGGTCGCCAAGTCATTGACCGTGACGAATTCCGTGACCTTGAGGATCTTCTTTTCAGCGGCTTCCGCCTCCATCTCCTCTTGCATCTTCTGGGAAGCGAGTTCCCGCTTCTCTTTCCGATACTTGGCGCCGAAGTTGCTCTTCTTGCCTTCGTTCATCCGGGCGTAGGTCTCCTTGACCTGCTTCTGGATTTCCTTCTGCATTTCCTCTTCTTCAGCTTCCGTCATCGCCGGTTTGAAACGGTCCCGGTCGCGGCGGCGTCCCTTGCCGGAAGCCGCTTGTTCGCGGGCCTTCGCAGCATCGCCTCCGCGGGCTTTCTTGTCCGCAGGCTTCTTGCCGCCACGGTTGGCATCCTGGGTATTGTCAATCTTGTTGACGTCCACTTTCTGGCTGCCGCCCTTGGTGATGCGCTCGCGTTTCTTGCCTTTTCCGCGGGCGTCGAATTGGGACAGGTCCACTTTGCCGACAATCTTCAGGCCGGCAGCAGCCGGGGCTTCCACGGCGGGAGCCGGCGCTTTTTCTTCCGCAGGGGCGGGGAGGGGTTCTTCGGGCTGTTCCGGAGCCGGACTGGCAGGGGTTTCCTCGATGACCGGTGCAGGGGTCTCTTCCGCCGGGGTCGGTGCGGTAGGTTCGGGGATTTCCTCCGGTTCAGGGGTGGGAACGGCAGGTTCTTCTTCTTTAACTGGCTCGGGTTCAACAGGCTCCGGCTCGACGGGCGCACTTTCCTTTACGGGCTCCGGTTCGGGTTCCTGGACGGGTGCTTCGATCACGGGCACCTCTTCCGGTGTTTCTTCGGGAGCGGGCGCGGGAGCCGGTGCTTCTTCTTTCTTGAGAGGAGCAGAAGCCAGGCTCGTACTCTTGATGATGGTTTCCCTCACCGGCTCGAAGTCATCTTCATCCTGCTGGCGCCGGGTGTTCTTCTCGATGATTTCCTTGAGCTTGATATCCACTTTTTCGGAATCCTGCTTGGCCTTGAGGTCTTCGCCGAATTTCTTCTCCAAGGCGGGGAGATAGTCCTCGGATACCTTGGCGTTCGGGTTCAGATCCAATCCGGCCCCTTTTTCATTGAGAAAGTCCACCAGCGTCTGCAAGCCGATGTTGAATTTCCGTGTCAGTTTATTCAGTCTGATTTCTGCCATATAATAACCCCTTGTGTTAAGTTTCCGTTAAAATTAGTCTTCGAATTCAGCCCGGAGGATGTCCATGACTTCCGTCACGGTCTCATCTTCGAGGTCAGCCCGTTTGGCGATATCCTCGGGGGAAAGGGCCAGGACGCTCTTCGCCGTGTCGCAGCCGATGGCCTGCAGGCGCTCGATGATCCACTCGTCGATTTCGTTGGTGAATTCGCTCAGGAGCACATCTTCTTCCTCGTCCATTTCTTCATTCTTCGGAAGTTCCCTCCAGACTTCGATTTCCCGGTCTACGAGCATGCCGGCGAGCTTGATGTTGCAACCGCCTTTGCCGATGCCTTTTTTGACCTCATCCGGCTGCATGAATACCTTGATCTTGTCCTCGGGGCCGTTGCCCATGTCGATGGAGGAAATCTTTGCGGGATTAGGGCGCGTTGGATGAGCAGCTGCGTATTGGCCGTCCACTGCAGGACGTCGATATTCTCGTTGCGCAGTTCGCGGACGATGCCGATGATGCGGGAACCTTTCACGCCGATGCAGGCACCGATCGGGTCGATGCGGTCGTCATAGGATTCGACAGCCACTTTCGCCCGTTCTCCGGGGATGCGCACCACTTTCTTGATGGTGATCAGTCCGTCGTAGATTTCCGGGACTTCCTGCTCGAAAAGCTTGGTCAGGAATTCGTCCGAGGTCCGGGAGAGGATGATGTAGGGCGTGGTATTGTTCTTCATCTCCACGCTCTTGATGATGGCGCGGACGGTGTCATTCTTCTTGAAATGTTCCCCCGGAATCTGCTCGTTCTTGGGCAGGCGCAGCTCGTTTCCGTCCTCGTCCAGGATGAGCACTTCTTTCGCCCAGGTCTGGTAGACTTCTCCGGTGAAAATCTCGCCGATCTTGTCCGTGTACTTGTTGTACAGGTTGGCTTTTTCGATGTCCATGATGCGGCCCTGGAGGTTCTGCCGGATGTTCAGGATGCCACGGCGGCCGAAGTCCTTCAGTTCCACGCGGCGCGTGAAGGTCTCACCGAGTTCATAATCGTCTTCTCCCATTTTCTCGAGCTCTTCCAGGGAGATCTCCGTGTTCGGATTCTCGACCGTTTCGACAACTTCCAGGTTCTGGTAGATTTCACAGTCTCCTTTGTCCACGTTGATGATGACATCGAAGTTGTCGGCGGAGCCGAACGTTTTCGTAAGCTGGGTGATGAAGACATCCTTGAGAACGCCCATCATCACGGGCCTGTCGATATGCTTTTCATCCTTGAAAAGCGAGAAGGCGGTTTTGAGGTCTATTTTTTCTGATTCCATTGTTATGAAGTATGCTATTATTATTCAAAATCAATATGCGGCGTCACGGAGTTGATCCCCTCGAGCGGGAAGCGGTCCTCATGGGCGACGTCCACCTTTTTTTTCTTCCCTTCCACGGCCTCGCGGGCGGTATAGGCCAGCGTAATGCTCTCTTCGTCCGCCGCCGTCAGGGTCCCCAGGAGCTTCCGTCCTCCTTTGAAACGGACCTCCACTTGCGTGCCTACCGCCTTGAGGAATTGCTTGAGAACCTTGAAAGGCTGGTCCAGGCCGGCGGAGGTGACCGTCAGGGAATAATCTTCCACTTCGCGGTCGAAGATCTCCTGGAAGGTCCGGCTGAGGCTGACGCAGTCTTCCATGTCCACGGTTCCGTTTTCCGATTCGATGGTCAGCACGATGTCATCGTCGGCACCGACGGTGACATCGACAAGGAAGCATCCCCGGTCTTGTACGGGTGCTTCCATGGCATTCCTGATGGTTTTCTCGTCCATGTTTTCCTCTCTTTTCGGAAAGCCCGGGAGGGGCTGTCAAAAAAGAAGATAGGAGACACCGTCGTCCCCTATCTCTTCTCACGTTTGCAAAGGTAAGGATTTTTTCAGGAAATAAAAAAAAATCTTCCTTTTTGCCCCCGTGCAGGGACAATTCCGGTACTTTCCGGCCGGGTGGTCCGGGATTTGATAGGATGATTTCTTCGGATATTTTTTGGAATTGAAGGATTTGTGCTTATTTTTGCACAAAAATTAAACGATAAGATGGAATTTTCCGCTAAACAGTTGGCTCAGGTGCTGAAGGGGACGGTTGATGGGGATCCGCAGGCCAAGGTGACAGATTTTGCGAAGATCGAACATGGCAAACCGGGACAACTGTGTTTCTATGCCAATCCCAAGTACGAGAAATACGTGTATACTTGCCGTGCAAGTATCTTGTTGGTGAACAAGGATTTCCAGCCCAAGCAGCCGGTGACTCCCACGCTGGTCCGCGTGGAAAATGCCTATTCGGCCCTGGCGGACCTGCTGAAATACGTCTCTGCGCAGCGCCGGACCGACCGGCGGCACCGGGGTTTCCGCTCGTCCTGGTTCCTGACGACCAAATTCGGGAAGAAGGTGTATCTGGGAAGCCATTCCTATGTGGGCCATCATGCTGAAATCGGGGATTATACGAAGATTTACGAGAATGTTTATGTCGGTGACAACACCAAGATTGGCAAGCATTGCATCATCTATCCCGGCGTCTGCATTTATCCGGGCATGGTCATCGGCGACAATGTGATTATCCATTCGAATGCCGTGATCGGTTCCGACGGCTTCGGCAATGCGCCGCAGGCGGACGGTACCTGGGAGAAGATCGAGCACATCGGGAATGTGATCATCGGGGACAATGTGGAAATCGGCGCCTGTACGACAATCGACCGCTCGGAAATGGAGTCTACGATCATCGGCAACGGGGTGAAGATCGACAACTTATGCCAGATTGCGCACAATGTGCAGATCGGGGACAATACGGTCATGGCCGCCCAATGCGGGATCGCCGGGTCGACCAAGATCGGGAAGAATTGCATCCTTGCCGGGCAGGTCGGCATCGTCGGCCACCTGACCATTGCAGACAATACCACTGTCGCCGCCCAGGCGGGCGTCATCGGGAATGTCCGGGAGTCCGGCCAGGTCCTGTTGGGATCCCCGGCCATCCCGTCCCGGAATTTCATGCGCAGTTATGCCATCTTCAAGCGTCAGGGACAGGCCGTTCCTTCGCAGGGAAAAGGAGATGATGCCGGCAAGTAATTGCCCTTCCGGAAAAAAGTGCTATCTTTGCCGCTCTTGATAAACGACAAATATGACAGACATGCTGCAGCAGACACTGAGTAACACCTACAAATTCGAAGGCAAGGGCCTGCATACCGGCAAGTGGGCGACGATGACGATTGCCCCGGCTCCGGTGGATACCGGAATTGTCTTCCGCCGGATGGACCTTCCGGGGACCCCCTGCATCGAAGCGGTCGCTGCCCATGTCAGCAATACGGCCCGGAGTACGACGATCTCCAAGGATGGGGTTTCGGTTTCGACGATCGAGCATGTGATGAGCGCGCTGACGGGGATGGGTATTGATAATGCCTTTGTAGAGATTGAGGGAGAGGAGGTTCCGATCCTGGACGGAAGTGCCCGCTATTATGCCGAAGCCTTTTCTTCGGATGCGCTGGTACGGCAGGGGCAGCCCCGCCGCCTGGTAGAATTGCCCGAGGAAGTGTCAGTGGAGGACGAGAAGACCGGTGCATGGGTCAGAATCTCGCCGTCGTCCACCTTCTCTTATGATGTGACAACGGATTTCAGTTCCCGGGTGCTGGGTGTCCAGACAGCCCGGTGGGATGCGGGTGTGGATTATGCCCGTGAAATCGCCGTTTGCCGGACGTTTGTCTTTTTCCTTGAAATCGAATACCTGTTCGCCAATAACCTGATCAAGGGCGGGGATGTGGACAATGCCATCGTGATTGTCGAGCATCCCGTTTCCCGGGAGACCTTGGACCGGATGTCCAGCCTGTTCGGACATCCTTCCCTGGAGGTGACCGGACAGGGCTATCTGAATAATCTCCAGCTCCATTTCGACAACGAGTGCGGCCGGCACAAATTGCTGGATCTGATCGGAGACCTCCGCCTGGCCGGCGGTTTCCTGTCTGCCCGCGTGACGGCGTACAAGCCCGGTCACCGGCTCAATACCCTGGCAGCCAAGGCTGTGGCTGAGGTGCTGGAAAAGAATACGATCAAAGTCTGAACAATATGAATAAGATTCATCCGCTCGCTTCCGTAAGCCCGAATGCCGTTCTCGGCGACAATATCGAGATCGGCCCGTATGCTTTTATCGACGACGATGTCAAGATCGGGGACGGCTGCAAGATCCATCCCCATGCCGTCATCTATAAATATGTCACCCTCGGTACGGAGTGCGAGGTGTTTCCCGGAGCCGTAATCGGTGCCATTCCGCAAGACCTGAAATTCGACGGGGAAGTGACGCATGTGGAAATCGGAAACCACGTGACCATCCGGGAGTGCGCTACCATCAACCGGGGTACCCGGGCCAGCGGCAAGGGTGTCACCCGGGTCGGTGACAACACGCTGGTCATGTCCTATGTCCATATCGCCCATGACTGCAATGTCGGAAGTCACTGTATTCTGGTTAGTTATGTCGGTATCGCCGGGGAAACGGATGTCGAGGACTGGGCGATCCTGGGCGGCGGCGCGAAAGCGCATCAGTTCTCCCGGATCGGCTGCCACGCGATGGTCGGCGGGACGGCGAAGATCAACAAGGACATCCCTCCGTTCTCGCTGTGCGGCCGGGAGCCGATCAGCTTCGCCGGTGTGAACATCGTCGGACTCCGCCGCCGCGGATTCTCCTCCGATGTGATCCGGAACATCAAGGATATTTACGATACGATTTATTATCAGGGATATAACATCTCTGACGGATGTGCCAAAGTGGAAGCCGGTTTCCCGCAGTCTTCCGAGCGGGATATCATCCTGAATTTCATCCGGAATTCCAAGCGCGGCATTGTCCGGGCCAGTGACTATCACGAAAAAGGATCGATCGATTAAGTGATTTTTTCAACGGCATATTGCCCGCCGGTGTCCTGGTTTGCGGCACTTGCGCAAGGAATTACCCTGTCGGAAGGCAGGGTAATTCCTTGTCAGGCGTATCTGGAGGCTTGTGAGAACTACCAGAAGCAGTCCTGGCGGAACCGGTGCCGGATCTTTTCGTCGCAGGGCGTGGAGAATCTTCTGGTTCCCGTGGTCCACGAGGGCGGGACGCACGCGCTTCCGATTACCCGGATCCGTGTGGATTATTCGACTCCCTGGGTAGTGCGGACGCAGCGGGCGATCACTTCGGCCTACCGCAGTTCCGCTTTTTTCGAATACTACATGGATCCTTTCTTCGCCATTCTGGACAGCCATCCCGAGACCCTGTGGGAACTCAACCTGACCCTGATCCGCTTTTTCCTGGATAAGATGGGGCTGCCCGTTTCCCTGGTCCCGACGGAGAAGTTTGTCCTTCCGGGATCAGGAGTCTGCGGCCGGGATTACAGGGAAGCGATCCATCCCAAGCGTCCGAATGCCATCCTGGCGGAGCTGCAACTGGAAAAGCCCTATTTCCAGGTGTTTTCCGGGAAATATGGCTTTCAGTCCGATCTGTCCGTCATGGACCTGCTTTTCAATGAAGGACCGGACAGTATCCTGTTCCTGAAAAAGCAATAAAGGCCCTTCACGACAAAAAACAAGAGGCTGACTAAAATTTTTAGTCAGCCTCCTTTGTATAGAAACTTTCTAGAATCTCCAGCCGAATGTGGCGACAATGTCCCACAACTGCATCTTGTTCATGATCTCCGGAGAGTCCGTTCCGTCGATGTAATTGTCATACGGATAGATATATTCTTTCGGGAGGAAGTTTCCACGGCAGGCGAAGTCTGCGAAGAAAGAACCCTTGGAACTGTATCCGAAGCCGAAGGAAATGGCGTGGCGGGAAGCCGACGGGGCAATTTTGTTGCCCACAGTGTCCAGGTAGCGCTCCGGAGTCGTGGTCAGGTTGTAACCCGCCCGCAGGGCAACTTCGGGAACAACCTTCATCTCGGCCCCGAGACGGAGCATGTGGGACATGCCCATGTAGTTGAGGATGTTGCTGTTCTCGTAGCTGAACTCGCTGTCGTCGTTCGTCCCGACCTCGCGGAAACGCATCCGGCTGTAGTCGCACATTTCATAATCCGCGCTGAGGAATCCCATGGTACCGAAAGTGTAGGCGACACCGGCGTTGAAGCGCCAGGGCGAGGTCAGCCTGTATTCGAAGGAACCTTCGGGAGAAGTCTCCGAGTTGGACCGGTCGCTGAAGGTGATGTCACCGGAGTACACCCAATGCTCTGTGATGAAATTCGAAGTCGGGGTCTGGAAGGCGGCGCCGATGCGCAGTCCGCCGACCGGCCGGACGATGAAGCCCAGTTTCCCGTAAATGCCGCTGCCCGTCGCATCGATGTGCTGGCGATACCGCATGTTGTCGAAATAGGAAACGAAGCCGTCTGCATATTCAATCCCGAACTGGTTGGGGTCCAGGGCTGCTTCCTTGAAGTAGGTATTCGTGCTGTAGTCAATGGAGACCAGGCCGAGGTTGGCACCGATGTACAGGACATCGGAAATGTTCATGCCGGCATTGAACAGCAGGTCATACTTGTTGCCGGAGGACTGGCGTCCGTAGCGCTGGGACAGCGGTCCGGCAAGCGTAATCTCGTCTCCGTACAGCTTTTCGGTAGCACCGATATAATCCGTGTCGCCGCTGCCGTAGGCGGAGATCATGTCCGTGTTGTATCCGATGACCGAATTCCAGGGGGCGCCGGAATTGTAGCTTTCCAGCTGGGAAGTCGGGATGCCGGTCGTTGCCGCGGCGAGCTGGCCCAGGAAAGAGGTGGCGCTGTTGTCACCCTCTGCGGCCATCCGGTCGAGGAAGTTGGAGGTGGCATTGCCGATGAAGCCGAGGCTGATGTTGCGGATCCCCGAGCGGCGGTGCAGGTCGAAGTTGAACACCATGCCGAAGTTCGGCATCGAGAACCGGGACCAGCTGTCTCGGGTGGAAAGGACGGATCCGGTTTTGCCCGGAACGGCATCATAAGTCGCCTGGGTTGCGACCAGGCTGACATTCGGCGTGAGCGTAAACTGCGAGTATCCGCTGACGGCAGAGCCGGCAGGGTTGAGACCGATGGCGCCCAGGTCGCCTCCGACCGCTGTCATGGCGTTGCCGACGGCGATGCTTCGGGCGGTACCATAATAATTGTTGGTACTGTACCGGAGTGCGTCATATTCGTTCTGTGCGAAGGAAGTGGCGCAGAAGGCAAGGGCTGCTATAAGAATAATTGTACGTTTCATGTTCTTTGGAATAATCAGGTTAATACTTCAGGTCGGTCAGTTGTTGCCAGGTTCCCCGGGAGTGGGGAGCCGGGGTTTACCTTCTGTGTCCGCCGCCGGAGGAACCGCCGGAGGAGTGGGAGCCGCCACCCGAGTATCCGCCGCCGGAAGAGCTGCCGCCGGAATATCCGCCTCCGGAATAGGAACCGCCGCTGCTGCGGTAGGATCCGCTGGAGGAAGAACCGGAGCTCCTGCTGTAGGAAGAGGATGAACCGGAAGAACGGTACGTCGAGGTGGAGCCGCTGCTGCGATAGTTCGAGGAAGAAGAGCTCCTGCTTACGGACGAGCCGGAAGACGAACTGGAGCTGGACGGCCTTCTGTAATTGGACGAATCGCTGCTCCGGGAAACGCTGCCGGCGGTAGCGCTGCTCCGGGAAGGAGTGGAATAGCTCGTGCTCCGGGAAGTGCCCGGGAGAGACCGTACGCCGGAAGAGGTGCTGCGGACGGCGCTGGAAGCAGTCGCAGTGCGTGCTGCGGGGGAGCTCCGGCGGACCGTCGAAGTGGAGGATGTCCGGCTCGTGGCAGCAGTCGCCGCGCTGCGGGTTCCGGTTCCTCCGGCTACCCGGCGGACGGCAGAGCCGCTGCGGGAGGCATTGCTGCGGGTGTTAACGTTGGCGGGACGGGAGGTGGAAGCGCTTCTCCTGACATGGGAAGCGACCGTGCCCATTCCGTCACCCCGGCGCATCGGAACGGTATTGTTACGGGCACCCCAGTAACGGCCGTTCTCGGTTCCGTGGTGCATGTGCCAGCTGTGGTGCGGGGCATACCAGCCGCCATACCAGCCACCGTAATAACCACCATAATAGCCGCCGTACCAGCCCGGGCCCCAGTATCCGCCGTAGTACCAGGGATCATAGCCCCAGTACCAGGGGTCGTATCCCCAATAACCGCCATAGTACCAGGGATTCGCACCCCAATACCAAGAGTCGTAGTACCACGGGTCCCACCGGTATCCCCAGCCCCGGTAATACCAGGGATCCCAGGTCCAGGCGCGGTAGCGCCAGGGGCTTCCCCAATACCAGGAGTCATAATACCAGGGGTTCCAACGCCAGGAAGAGTACATCCACGGGGAATATCCCATGAACAGGTCGATGGTGGGTTCCGGATCGAAAACCGTCACCGAGGTGGTCCCTTCCTTGCGGTTGAACTTGAAGGTGGCTGCCATATTGTCGGGCAGGAACAAGGTGTCGTTCTGCCCGCTTCTGAGATAGATTTCAGAGCCTTTCGTCTTTTCGACCAGCGCGCTCACCTCGTTGTCGGAGGCCTGAGCGATCTGGAGGTCTTCAGTCGTAGGTCTATAGTAGATACCGTCCTGGAACTGCTGCCCGGAGGAAGCATACTGAGACGCGGTACCGCAAGCTGTAAAAGCAAACAGTGCTGCTGCCAGCAGAAGTGTGATGTTCGTTTTCATCGTCGGTTCTCCTATAATTAATAATAATTTGTATCTTTGTGTCCCGTAAACGGGACAATTTGGAATCGGTTATGCAATTACCGTACCTTTTTTGTTCCGCAATTTTAGAAATAAAAACGATAAATTCAAAAATATACGTAGAACATGGCAGATCAGATAACGAAAAGGTCGGAAAACTATTCACAATGGTATAACGATTTGGTGGTGAAAGCCGATTTGGCCGAGCAGTCTTCGGTGCGCGGCTGTATGGTCATAAAACCTTATGGCTATGCGATTTGGGAGAAAATGCAACGGGTGCTTGACGACATGTTCAAGGCCACGGGCGTGCAGAATGCCTACTTCCCGCTCTTCATCCCGAAGTCTTTCTTCAGCCGGGAGGCGGAGCATGTGGCAGGTTTCGCTAAAGAATGTGCCGTTGTGACACACCACCGCCTGATGAATGATCCGAACGGGAAGGGTGTCGTCGTGGATCCGGAGGCAAAGTTGGAAGAGGAACTGATTGTCCGTCCTACGTCCGAGACCATTATCTGGAGTACCTATAAGAATTGGATCACGTCCTGGCGCGACCTGCCGATCCTGTGCAACCAGTGGGCGAATGTCGTCCGGTGGGAAATGCGTACGCGCCTTTTCCTGCGGACAGCCGAGTTCCTCTGGCAGGAGGGGCACACCGCCCACGCTACCAGCGAAGAGGCGCAGGAAGAAGCACGGCGCATGGTCGGGGTTTATGCGGACTTTGCCCGGAACTGGATGGCCCTTCCGGTGATTGTCGGTCACAAGAGCCCCAACGAGCGGTTCGCCGGTGCGCTCGACACGCTGACCATTGAAGCGATGATGCAGGACGGAAAAGCTTTGCAGGCAGGTACTTCCCACTTCCTGGGACAGAATTTCGCCAAGTCGTTCGACGTTCAGTATACGGATAAGGAAGGGAAACTGCAGTATGTCTGGGCGACGTCGTGGGGCGTTTCTACCCGCCTGATGGGCGCCCTGGTCATGGCGCATGGCGACGACAACGGTCTCGTCCTGCCGCCGAAGCTCGCCCCGATCCAGGTGGTCATGGTTCCGATTTACAAGACTCCCGAGGAGCGGACCGCAATTCTGGAGAAGATGGAGGAGATCCGCAAGGAATTGCTTGCCGGCGGACATTCCGTGAAGATCGACGACCGCGATACGCTGCGTCCCGGCTTCAAATTTGCTGAATGGGAGCTCAAGGGCGTACCTGTCCGGCTGGCCATGGGTCCGCGCGACCTGGCGGCCGGAACGGTCGAGGTGCACCGCCGGGATACGCTCCAGAAGGAGACCATGTCCCTGGAAGGGATCGCCGCACATATCGCGGACTTGCTGGACGACATCCAGCGCGGGATTTACGAAAAGGCCATGGCCTTCCGCGACGCCCACATCGAGAAGTGTGACGACTGGGAGGAATTCAAGGCGAAGATCCAGACCGGGAAGTTCCTGCTGTGCCATTGGGACGGAACGCCCGAGACCGAGCAGAAGATCAAGGATGAGACCAAAGCTACGATCCGCTGCATACCGGTGGACAGCGTGGTCTGCGAGGAAGAGGGTACGGATATTTATTCCGGAAAACCGTCCCGGTGCCGGGTGGTATTCGCCATCTCCTATTAACGGATAACCAAGGGAAAGGAGTTAGATATGAAAAAGTTAGCAGTTGTATTCATGTGCTCTGCCCTCTGCGTGGGTGCGTATGCCCAGAACGATGCGCAGAAGGCGGCGGAGGCGGCCGCGGCGGCCATTGCCGGCGCCCCGAAGGCCGAAGTCAAGGCTCCCAAGCCGAATTATTGGACCAATTCGTTGGTTACCAATATTAATTTCGGACAGAAATCCTATTCGAATTGGGCGAAAGGTGGCAATAACAATGTCACGATGAATGCAATTCTGAACGGGAATGCCAATTATGCCAAGGACAAGATTGTCTGGAAGAACCACGGCCTGTTGAAATATGGCTTCCTGTATTCCGAGGACAAGCCGATTATCCAGAAAAACCTGGACCAGATGCTGTTGGAGAGCACGTTGGGTATCAAGAAAACGAAAACGCTGAGCTATTCCGCCAAGTTTACCTTCATGAACCAGTTCTCCAATGGTTATGTTTACAGCACCCCCGGCAAGCCGAAGGATGCGGCGGAGGATTGGGAACCTTCCCGGCAGGACTGGCGGGATGCGCGCAAGCTGAAATCCGGCTTCCTGTCTCCGGGTACTGCGACCCTTGGTCTCGGTATTGACTGGGTCCCGAACAAGTGGCTGACTGTCAACTTTGCTCCGTTGACGGGCGGTTTCACGATCGTGCTCATCGACGAACCGGGACTTCATGGGGAAAACCTTCGCAAGAACTACGGTATGAAATTGAAAAAGGAATACGAGGACTTGACAAAAGACTTGATTCCGTCCTATTACCGGGGCTCCCGTTTTGAACTGGGTGCACAGCTGACAGTCGGCGCCAAGATCAAAGTCAACGACAATTTCACGGCGGAGACCAAGTTCATCGGGTTCTCGAACTACCTGCAGAATCCGCAGAATATCCGGGTTTACTGGGATAACCTGGCTTCCTGGAAGTTGGCGAAATATTTCGCGCTGACCATCACGACCAACCTGATCTATGACGATACGGTATTGATCGTCGACAAAGACTATCCGTCCGGGCACAAGGCGATCCAGTTCTACGAGGGTCTCCAGTTCGGGTTCACCTACACGTTCGCGACAAAGAAGAAATAGCGATAACGATGAAACCGCTGCTGCAGAAGCGTTTCGACGAGACGATGCGCGGACTGCTTCCCGAGGGGGGAGCAGTCCTTGTCGCTTTCAGCGGCGGCATGGATTCTGTCTGCCTGGCGGACCTTCTGCTGCATTCCCGGACGGGAATCCGTTTCGAGGCGGCGCATTGCAATTTCCATCTCCGGGGAGCGGAGAGTGATGCGGATGAGGCCTTCGTCCGGGATTGGTGTGCATCGGCCGGAATTGTCTGTCATTTTTCCTCCTTTGATACGGAATCCGTGGCCCGGGAGCGGGGATGCAGCCTGGAAATGGCCGCCCGCGATTTGCGTTATGCCTGGTTCGAGACGGTTTGCCGGGAACGCGACCTTGCGGCAACGGTGGTGGCCCATCACGCGAATGACAATGCGGAAACGCTGTTGCTGAATTTGTTACGGGGAACGGGAATCAAGGGCTTGACCGGAATGCCGGTTTGCGCCAAGCTGCCTGTTCCCGGCGCGGAAACGCCCTTGCTGCGCCCGATGCTCGGGTTTACCCGGGCGGAAATCGCTTCTTATATCCGCTCGCGCGGCCTTTCTTTCCGGGAGGACAGCAGCAATGCCGACACGGCCATCCGCCGGAATGCGATCCGTCATCAGGTTCTTCCGGTCATGACTGCCTTGAATCCGGGTTTCCTGGATACGGTGGGGGATGAAATGCGGCATTTTTCGCAGGTGTCCCGGATTGCGGATGAGTATGTCGGGCAGCATCGCGGAGCGGTTGTCCTGTCCGAGACGGCGCACGGGATGGTGATCGGTGTCCCAGCCTTGCTGGACCAGTCCCATCCGGAGTATCTTTTGTACCGCTTGCTGGAGCCTTTCGGTTTTCCGCCTGCCGTCCCGGAGTCGGTCATCGCCCTGTTGCGGGGCGGCGGTACGCTGTCCGGGAAGCAGTTTTTCTCGCCGGCTTACCGGCTGGTCATGACGTCGGATTCCATGCTGGTGGTCCCGCAGCCTGGTCCGGACGGGCCTTTTCGGGAAGGAATCCGGGAAGGGGACGGTTGCATGGTCGTCGAAGGGGATGGCATCTATGCGTTTGCCGGGAGACGGTTCCATATCCGGCAACTTCCCTGGTCTCCGGGTGCGGATCCGCATGTTCCCGAAGGAACGGTGCTGCTGGATGCGGAGGCTTGTCCCTATCCTTTCCTGATCCGCCCCTGGTCGGCCGGAGACTGGCTGGTTCCGTTGGGCATGCGGGGCAGGAAAAAACTCAGCAATTTGTTTGTCGACTTGAAAATGAATCTGCTGGACAAGGAAAAGGCTTGTGTGGTGGTCAAGGAAGACCATCATGTCGCCGCCTTGCTGTGCCGGCGGATCGATGCCGCGGTCAAGGTGAGCAGCCGGACGGCATCCGTCATCCGGATTACAGAAAACGGCTGACCAGGATCCTGGCCAGCCGCTGCAATCACAGGGATGTCCGCTATAACTGGATGACGTATTCGAACGGCATCCGGGCGTAGACTTTGTCCGAAGTCCGGAAATCCCAGTTCCGGAAAGAATCCCGAATTCCTTTCATGCCCGGGAACTGGTCCAACGCTGCTTCTTCAGACGTTTGTCCGAGCGTTTCCATCAGGGTCTCCAGGGTCGTTTTCGGCTTGGGATAATTCTCAATCCGCCACTCGTCCAGGTTCCCGTCCGGGGTGCCGGCGCAGATGGCGGCGTAGTGGAGCGCGTCTTTCAGCGTCCCGATCTCGTCAACCAGTCCGATCTCAAGGGCATCGGCTCCGGTCCAGACGCGGCCCTGGGCGACGGAATCGACGAAGGCGGGGGTCAGATCCCTTCCCTCGGCGACGGTGTTCACGAACGCATCGTAGATATGCTCAATGCTTGCTTGCATGTAGGCGGTTTCCGACTCGTCCATGGGACGGGTGAGAGAGGGCATGGTGGAATGCTTGTTGGAGCCCACCGTGGTAATGTTGATGTGGAGCAGGTCTTTGGCTGTTTTGCTCAGGTCGGGAATCATGCCGAAGACTCCGATGGAACCGGTCAAGGTCGTCTTCCCGGTGAAAATCTTGTCACAGCTGTTGGAAATCCAGTATCCGCCCGAAGCCGCATAGTCGCCATACGATGCGATGACCGGTTTGACCTTCCGCAGCAAGTCGATTTCCGTTTTGATTTTGTCGGAGGCGAGGACACTTCCGCCCGGAGATGCGACCCGCAGGACAACCGCCTTGATGGTGGAGTCGGCGCGGACTTTCGAGATGATGGAGGCGTAGCGGTCTCCGGCAATCTGGCTCTTCTGGGAACCCTCGACAATGTTCCCTTCGGCGTAAATGATGGCGATCTTCTTCTTTGCCTTGAAGTTAGGAAGGACTTTCGCTGCGATGTAATCCGGCAGGGCAACGCTTTTCACTTCGTCGTATTTTTCCGCACCGAAGAGGACGGTGAGCTTCTCTTTCAGCTCTTCTTTGGTAACCAGTTCATCCACAAGCCCATTGGCCAGGAAATCTTCCGGGAAATTGAGGGCGAGGTCGTCGATCAAGGCAGAGAATTTCTCCGGAGCGATGGAACGGCTTTGTGCGATTTCGCCGCAGAAGGTGTCCCAAATGGAAGAAATCATGACCTGGGTCTGTTCCAGATTCTCGGGGCTCGGTGCATTTTTAATGTACATTTCACCGGCGGATTTGTATTTCCCGTGGCGGATCAGCTGAATGTTGACGCCCAATTTGTCGAGCAGGTCTTTCAGGAAGATCATCTGGGTACCGACGCCCGTGATCTGCGAGCCGGCACCGACGTTCGACGTCATGAGGATCTTGTCGGATGCGGAGGCCAGGTAGTAACTGGCGGTACTCGGGTTCTCGATGTACGAGACAATGGCCTTCCCGCTTTGGCGGAATGATTCGAAGCTTTTGCGGAGTTCTTCCAACTGGGTCATTCCGGCTGTTACGCCATCCGGCTTCAGGAAAATGAATTTGACGGAGGGATCGGCCGCGGCCGCGTCAATGGCCTGGACAGCATCCAACAGGCCCACGGTTTTCGTCGCGTTTCCCTGGATGGCGGACATGGGATCCGTCTCCTGCGTCTGTTCGGACAGGACGAATTTGGACATGTCCATGGTCAGGACACCGGATTTCGGGAGAACGGGCTTTGTCCCTGAGGATGAGAGGGATCCGACCAAACCGAAAGTCAGGAATAGGAAAAGAAATCCTGCCAGGAGGATGCCGCAGATGACGGCAAGCGTCATTTTGAAGAAATCTTTCATTTTTTGAAGTAATTATAAGCACTTTAAGTTCCGCATCCGCGAAAGCCGGATGCGCAGTTGCGCTCCTGCGTCGCTATCTCGTTGGAGCGTACTGTTTCAAGATAACAAAAATACGAATTTTTCTCTATCCGTCACCATGGAACGGGGCAAGTCCCCAAGTTTTTTCTAAATTTGCATTCTGTTCTGCCGTTTTCATGGCGAAGCCGGCAATAATAATGAAGATTATGGCACAAAAACCATCTATTCCCAAGGGTACGCGGGATTTCGGCCAGCAGGAAATGTCCTGGCGAAACTATATTTTTGATACGGTCAAGGATGTTTTCCGTTCTTTCGGCTATGCCCAGATTGAAACCCCTGCGATGGAGAATCTTTCCACGTTGCTGGGAAAATATGGCGACGAAGGGGACAAATTGCTTTTCCGTATCCTGAATTCCGGGGATCCTTTCGCGAAGGTGGATGCCGCTGCGGTCTGCACCCCGGCCGGTCTGGACGGGGCGGCGCTGACGCGGGAGGTTTGCGAAAAGGGGCTCCGGTATGACCTGACTGTTCCGTTCGCCCGTTTTGTCGTGCAGCACCAGAATGAGATTGCCTTCCCGTTCAAGCGCTTCCAGATCCAGCCGGTCTGGCGTGCGGACCGTCCGCAGAAGGGCCGTTACCGTGAATTTTACCAGTGCGATGTGGATGTGATCGGCAGTCGTTCGCAATTGTGCGAGCTGGAATTGCTGCAAATTGTCGACGCCGTTTTCGCCCGGTTCGGCATCCGCGTCCTGGTCAAAGTCAACAACCGCAAGGTCCTGACGGGCTTCGCCGAGATTGCCGGCTGTCCGGACAAGGTGGTGGACATTACCGTGGCCATTGATAAACTGGATAAGATCGGGCTCGATGCCGTGAAGGCCGAAATGATTGAAAAGGGGCTTTCTCCGGAGTCGGTCTCCGTTATCGAACCCATCTTGCAGCTGCAGGGTTCCACGGAGGAAAAACTCGCTGCCATGCGCTCGCTGATGCGCGGCGGGTCCACTTCCGGGCTGGTTTCTGAAACGGGGCTGAAGGGATTGGATGAACTGGAAGAGTTGTTTGCCTTGTTGAAGGCCGCCGGCGTCCGTCAGGAAGTTGAAATCGACTTGTCACTGGCGCGGGGACTGAATTATTATACAGGCGCCATATTCGAAGTGAAGGCGCTGGACTTCCAGATCGGCAGCATCTGCGGGGGAGGCCGGTATGACAACCTGACAGGGATCTTCGGGCTGCCGGATATGTCCGGGGTCGGGATTTCTTTCGGCGCGGACCGGATTTATGACGTGCTGTGCGGTTTGGACAAGTTCCCGGAGCGGTTGTCCAGTGCGACGACCTTGCTGATGGCCAACATGGACCCGGAACTTCTCGGATATCTCCTTCCGGTGGCCGGGGCGCTGCGGGCGCGGGGAATCTCCTGCGAGCAGTATCCGGAGGCGTCCAAGCTGAAAAAACAGTTCGATTACGCCTCCCGGAAGGGAATTCCGTTCATCTCCATCAACGGGACGGACGAGGCGGCATCGGGAAAGGTGAATATCAAGAACTTGTCCAGTGGCGAACAGCGTTTGTTCGACAAAGGGGACACGGATGGAATGGTGGCCTTCCTATGCCAGGCGTAAGAGCCCTTTGGGGGGACAGGATACGTTTTGTAAAGGAAAAGTTTGTATTTTCAAAAAATCTCCTTACCTTTGCAATCCACATCGCGGGGTAGAGCAGTTGGTAGCTCGTCGGGCTCATAACCCGGAGGTCGTAGGTTCGAGTCCTACCCCCGCTACTTAGAAAGCACTTGCATTGCAGGTGCTTTTTTTCTAAATAGCCAGTCTATTCTTGCCGATATCGGCAAGAATTATTATATTTGTATCGGCATAGAAGCATTAATTGCCGATAAATTATGGAATTCATTACCGTCAGTCAATATGCAGAATTGCATGACCTTTCTGAACGCACTGTGCGAAACTGGTGCAGCGAAGGGAAAATGGACGGGGCTTTTCTTTCTGGAAAGACCTGGATCATTCCTGCCGACACCCCGCTGCCCAGAAAGGGGAAACGCAGGGTCAGTCCACTTATGAAGCGCCTCAGGGAAGAAAAAGCAGGAAAAATGAGCGGAGGAATCTACCATAGAACGCAGATTGACCTCACTTACAATTCCAACCACATCGAGGGCAGCAGGCTTACCCATGAGCAGACGCGCTACATTTTTGAAACCAACACCATCGGCATAACGGACGAAAGCGTGAATGTCGATGATATCGTAGAAACAACCAACCACTTCCGTTGCATCGACCTTATCATAGACCGAGCAGAGGAAAGGCTCTCGGAATCTTTCATAAAAGAGCTGCACCGCACCCTGAAAACCGGGACATCCGATAGCAGGAAGGATTGGTTTAATGTCGGTGACTATAAGAAGCTTCCCAACGAGGTAGGAGGGAAAGCTACCTGCCCTCCTGAACAGGTCCATCAGAGAATGAAAGCACTTCTTGCCGCCTACAACGCCAAGAAAGAGAAATCACTGGAG
>Ga0256405_10003001_pt1 | contig 36403 bp, 14 predicted proteins | sample RumenRJG_02DNA_FD_189096 | JGI IMG/M metagenome (GOLD analysis project Ga0256405, IMG submission 189096) | Bovine rumen microbial communities from Lethbridge, Alberta, Canada - RJG_02 | ecosystem: Host-associated > Mammals > Digestive system > Stomach > Rumen | place: Canada: Alberta...
CCACTTGGGCGAAACAGAAGTACAAAGTTCACGATTAAGAATTGATCGTAGGGCAGGTAATCATTTTGCTCGCCTAAAGATTAAAAAGGATCTCCGCACACTAATGAATGGCTTGAATACTAAAGAAAAGTGCTCAGAGAGTCCGTCACTCTGACGCATTGATTCCAATGCATATTCCATGTATATTAATAGTTTGGCGAACATTTAACATGGCTCAAACCACGATGTGCAAAGGGTTTGAGCCGTGCTATGTTAATAGGTTAATAGTTTTCTTGCAAAAACCTTTTTCCTTTTCCTTGGCTGTTTGTTAGAAATAGTAAAAAGCTGCCTGTGCCCTCCATTATTTATACGCAATCTTGAAATAGTTGAGCAATAACTTGTACTGGTCTTGAGCCGTCAGGCAAGTATCCATCAGGAAACCGTTGATGTGGCCCCACTCTTTTAAGCCACGATAATAGAACATTTTGAGTTCATCGGTTATAATGAAAGGGGTAATGCCATTTGCCAGGCATTCCTTGAACAGAAGCAAACGGCCAACACGACCATTACCTTCTATCGGCAAGTTATTTGTTCGTTTTCGTCTGCAAATATACCACTCTTTGCCGGTATCGGCAAGTTTTTGCCTGTTTTTTTTGCTAATATCTCTAGAAATGAGACCTTGTACTCAGAGCAAGTGTCACACCTAAAGCACACAGATACAAGACGTTAGACTTTACAAAAACTAAAGTGAGCCCAGAAAGTTGTGTTCTACTTTCTGGGCTCACTTCAATTCTCTTTGAGAACTATGCGTCGATGTTGGCGTACGTGGCGTTCTTCTCAATGAACTGACGGCGAGGTTCTACGTCGTCACCCATCAGCATAGAGAAGATCTCATCAGCCTCAGCGGCATTCTCAATAGTTACCTGCTTCAGCAAGCGGTTCTCAGGATTCATGGTGGTCTCCCAGAGCTGTTCTGGGTTCATCTCACCAAGACCTTTGTAGCGCTGTGTGTGGAGTGCTGTAGCGTTCTCGTCGCCAGCGACGTACTTGTCGATGAAGGCCTGACGCTGCTGCTCGGTATAGCAGTACTCAGAGAACTTCTTGAAGGTACACTTATAAAGCGGTGGGGTAGCGATGTAGAGGTGGCCACCCTGAATGACCTGTGGCATGAAGCGATAGAAGAGCGTCATGATGAGCGTGTCGATGTGAGAACCATCGACGTCGGCATCGGTCATGATGATAATCTTGTCGTAACGCAGCTTGTCGATATTGGCCTCGCGATCGCCCTCGCCATCAACGCCGAAGCGTACACCGATGGACTGGATGATGTTCATGACAGACTCAGCCTCAAAGACACGGTGCCACTGAACCTTCTCGACGTTCAGAATCTTACCACGCAAAGGCAGGATAGCCTGGAAGTGACGGTCACGGCCCTGCTTGGCAGAGCCACCAGCGGAGTCACCCTCGACGAGGAATATCTCACAAACCTTGGGGTCTTTCTCTGAGCAGTCAGCCAGTTTACCAGGCAGACCACCACCCGTCATCGGGTTCTTGCGCTGAACGCTCTCACGGGCCTTACGAGCAGCGATACGGGCTGTTGCAGCCAGCACCACCTTCTCGCAAATCTGCTTAGCCTCCTTGGGGTGTTCCTCCAGGTAGTTGCTCAGTGCCTCACCAACAGCCTGCTGTACGGCACCAGCGACCTCAGAGTTACCCAGCTTGGTCTTGGTCTGTCCCTCGAACTGAGGCTCAGCAACCTTGATAGAGATAACGGCTGTCAGACCCTCGCGGAAGTCGTCACCAGCCAGCTCAATCTTGGCCTTCTCAATCTGCTTCGAGATATTGGGGTCCTCATCAGCATACTTCTTCAGCGTACGCGTCAAAGCCATACGGAAGCCCTGCAGGTGGGTACCACCCTCGATGGTGTTGATATTGTTGACGTAGGAGTGGATATTCTCGCTATAGTCCGTGTTGTACATCACAGCAACCTCGATGGGTACACCCTGCTTCTCCGTCTTCAGATAGATGACGTCGTCGAAGAGGTGGGTGCGGTGACGGTCCACGTAGCGCACGAACTCCTTCAGACCTTCCTTAGCGTGGAATACCTCTTCCTTCAGGTTACCCTCCTCATCAGGGCGCATATCCTTCAGCGTAATGGTGATACCGGCATTCAGATAAGCAAGCTCACGCATACGCTTGGCGATGATGTCGTACTTATACTCAGTAGTGGTGAAGATGCTACCATCAGGCCAGAACTGCTGGCGTGTACCCGTCATATCGGTATCGCCCACAATCTTCACGTCGTAGAGGGGCTTACCCTTCTCGTACTCTTGCTGGTAGATGTGGCCATTGCGGAACACCTGCGACATCATGTGGGTAGAAAGTGCGTTCACACAGCTCACACCCACACCGTGCAGACCACCAGACACCTTGTAGGAACCCTTGTCGAACTTACCACCAGCGTGCAGCACAGTCATAACGACCTCGAGGGCCGACTTGTGCATCTTCTCGTGTTCATCGACAGGAATACCACGTCCGTTGTCCTGTACGGTAATTGAACCGTCTTCATTGATGGTGACCTCGATGTGCGTGCAGTAGCCTGCCATGGCTTCGTCGATAGAGTTATCGACTGTTTCGTTAACGAGGTGGTGGAGACCCTTCTCACTGATGTCTCCGATATACATGGCTGGGCGCTTGCGCACAGCCTCCAGTCCCTCAAGTACCTGAATATTACTTGCGGAATAATTTTGCTCTTGATTCAGTTGTTCTTCTGTCATTGTTTCTATTTTGCAATTTGGATGCAAAGATACACAAAATTCATGAGATAAACGAATGTTTATCTGCTAAAAAACTACAAAAAGCGTCAGTTCATAGCAACAAAAAAGCCACAAACTCGTAAGTTTGCGACTTTTTATGCTTTTCAGTCTTGTCAGATGCTTACAGCTGGCTGATGTGATTGCACAGACTTGACTTGATGTTGGCAGCCTTGTTCTTGTGGATGATGTTGTTCTTAGCCAACTTATCCAGCATCTTCTGTACGGTGGGGTACAGCTTTGTAGCCTCGTCCTTATCGGTCATAGCGCGGAGCTTACGAACAGCGTTGCGCATGGTCTTGGCGTAATAGTGGTTGTGTTCTGCCTTTTTCTTGTCCTGACGAATTCTCTTCAGGCTTGACTTGTGATTTGCCATTTTGTTTTTTGTTGTTTAATGTGTTAATAAAGCTTGTGGGTCTTGCGTCTCTAACGGACTGCCCTGGGCGGACTCCTTTCGAAGCCCTCTGACACCGTGTCCCCATTGCTGGTAGCACTTGGCTGTGCAGATGCCAGATTTAGTAGTCCCTAGGAGAGTCGAACTCCTCTTTAGAGAATGAAAATCTCTCGTCCTAACCGATAGACGAAGGGACCATCGCCAGTCGCAAATATTCGCATAAGTGCGTAAAAGCGGCTGCAAAGGTACTACTTTTTTCCTTAATAGACAAATTTTCTTAAAGAAAAATGCAATAATTGCGTATTTTTGTGTAATTTTGGGGCGATGTTAGTGAAAACAAAGGCCATAGTGCTCCATTCTTTCAAGTATGGAGAGTCCAGAATGATTGTCGATATGTTTACCGAAGAAGCAGGTAGACTGTCTTTTATCATCTCCATACCCAAGACCTCCAAAGGGCGCATCAAAAAGCAATATTTCCAGCCTATGACGCTCCTGGAGGTGGAGTGTGACGTGCGCCAGAACGTACAGCTACAGAAGCTGAAGGACGCCCATCTGCTGACAGCCTACACCTCCATACCTTTCTCGCCTGAGAAACTGGCGCTGTCGCTCTTCATCGCTGAGTTCCTCTACCACGCCCTACGTTCTGAACAGCAGGACAAACTGCTCTTCGCCTACGTCTGCGACTCCATGCAGTGGCTCGACACCGTGGAGGTCGGTTTCGCCAACTTCCATCTCACCTTCTTGATGCGCATGAGTCGCTTCCTGGGTTTCTATCCTAATCTCGACGACTACGTGGATGGTTGCGTGTTCGACTTGCGAACTGCTACTTTCTCTCTACAAGTTCCTACTCATCGCGATTTCCTTGACAGCCACGACTCGCAACTCATTCACACGCTGATGCGCATGGACTTCCCCACGATGCACCTATTCCAGTTGTCACACCACGATCGCAACCGCATCACAGAGGTGTTGCTCCACTACTATCGCCTGCACATCCCCCAATTCCCAGAACTCAAGAGCCTCGGTGTCCTTCAGGAGTTGTGGGCAGAATGAAAACAGGACCTGCAAAGCGCAAGTCCCGTTTCTTTTTGTGTTACCACCAACCGCCTCCTGACGAGTAGTTGCTGAGCGTTACGTCCGAACCTCCACTGACGGTGCCCCCGATGTTGGCCATACCACCAAAGTATTCTGTGCCGTCAGCCACTGTGACACCCGACTTAACGGTTGGCGTTGACGAGGTATAGACAATGAGTTTCTGGCTGCCACCGCCAGGGCCGCCACCAGGACCACCACCGCCAGGCCATCCCCCAGGACCGCCACCACTGTTGCCAGACGATGCTGGGGTCTTGAAGGCCGCTACCAGCGTGCCGCCATTATACAACGCGTGCCAAGTGTTGGCTGTCCACGACGATGCCGACTTACACGTGCCACCACTGATGCTGACACCATTCTCCAAATCACCCACGGCAATGATGGTACCACCCGTGATATAGAGTTTCTTGCCTTCCTCCGTATTCGCGTCGATAGACTTCTCTGGTGCTGTAGTACCGATAGCATAGACCAGTCCACCCTTTATATAGCAGTTGCCATTGGCGTCGATGCCATCGTTGCCAGACGACTTAGAGAAAACATATCCGCCACTGATGGTCAGGTCGCCAGAGCAATGCTGACGTGCGCACCGCTGACCACAGGCGTCAGGTATTGGGCCACATTGCCTGCAACAGTCACCTTCGCCGACGTGCCGTTATAGCTGACTGTCACCTGATTGTCAGTCACCTCGCTCTTGTCCACCACCATACCCGTGATGTCGCCGATGGTGAACACCTTGCCCATAATGGTCAGCGTCGTGCCATTGCTGTAGGTCATATCCCCCGTCTGTGAAGCCGGGAACTGGTACGTCACGTCACCCACCTGCACATTCAGCGTCTGAGCCCCTGCGACTATCGTCAGCAACAGGGCTATTATCATCATGCCAACCTTCTTCATTTCACAGCCACTTTAAACGTTCCACTTCCACCCTTCATCACATAGATGCCACGTTGTAGCGACTGCTTGGCTGCGCTGACATTCTCATAACTGCCCAACGACACGCCATTCAGCGAATACACCTCCACAGCGCCGTCCTCTGTCGCACGCAGATCCTCAATGCCGCTAGTAGCATCGGGCGTCAAGGCAAAGAACATCCTGCTCAGGCTCGCCAGACTGAACGTCTTTCCACCAGCCACCAGGTTACCATCCACAATCTGGATAGTCAGCGACTCCACCTCCACAGGCGTCCTGCCACCATCTGTCGTCTCAAAAATCAAGTACGGATACTCGTCAGCCTGTGCGCTGAGCGTACCCGCCAGTAGTGCTAATACCAATAGTTTCTTTCTCATTGTAGTTTATTATATGTAGAAATCTGCCACAAAGGTATTAACATAGAGGGACATTCCCAACTATTTTCAACGAACTCCCGCATTTCTTCAACGAACCTGTCGTGGGGCAGTTGTCTGGTATTACGCTTGCTTCAATTCTTATTAAATCTGACGAAGCGACTAATTATTTTTTCTTTCCGATGTTCACATTCGTATTACCCGTAACTTCCGCATTGTTACCGCCACCATAGACATTGCCACGGATGTCCACGCCGAGGACTTCCTTCTTTTCGTAGTAGGTGACATGTTCCTCGGCAGTGCCTGAAGCTGCAGTATAGACATACGGACTGGCAGTGGTGCCTGCTCCGCTGCGTGTGTAGCAGCCATCTGGCAGGGTGACGCCAGCAGCTACCTGCTTCACCAAATAGACCTCCTCTTGGGTAGCGATGTTGACCGTCGTGCTACCAATGACCTTGGCAGCATTACCACCACCGAATATCTCGTTGATAGCGCCCATCTTTCCCTTCTCGTGAGGCGGAATGGGATAGTTGCCAGGCGTTTTCGCACCCTCGGCGACAACAGATGCATTGTCATTATAGTATCTGCCGTAGACCTCGTTGACGTTCACTGTAGGATTGCCCACCATCGTAGCACCGTCACCATAGCCACCGCCGAAGACCTTGCCGATGCTGGTGAACGACTTCACGTTGACCTGTGGGTCTTCGTAGATCTTCGTGCCAGACTCCTTCGGTGTGCCGTCAGCATTATAACCATATACCGAGTAGCCAGCCTGGTTACCACCGCCATAGAGCTCGCCAATCTTGATAGGTCGGCAGCCTATCTCCTCGATATTCACTGTGATGGAACCATTGATGGTACCACTGAGGTTGTTACCACCAAACACACGGTCGAAGGTACCATTGGTGATGTTCAGCGTCACATTACCCTGGATGGCGGCAGCCTCAGCACCACCGTAGGCAGCCTTTAGTCCTGGGATACATGCCATCAGCAGCTTGGCCTCGGCATCCATCGGAGCACTCTTACCACCGCCGTAGGCCTCATCCACGCAGAAGGCACATCCGCTGTTCTCATCCAACAAGGTGACAGCTGTCTGGCGCACATTACCCTTGGTGTTAGAGCCGCCAAAGACACGGTGAACGGTACCACCAAAGACATTGATGGAAGCCTGTCCGGTGCCATAGGTGATGGCACTGTTTCCTGCGGTTCGTTCCTCTTTCGTGTCATAAGCAGGGTCGTCCTTGGCAACCCATTCGTCATTGACTTTCTCGTAAACCGTATAGTTCTTATAACCTACGTTAGCGCCAGGGTTAGGTCTTCCGTCAGGAAGTTTGTCAAAACCATTACCACCACCGAAGAGCTCCAGAATCTCGTAGGTGCCATTAACCACTACGTTGGTGGCTGGCGTAGAAGCAGCGTTACCACCACCATAGACCTGACGGATGCTCGTCAGTCCGCAACCATCGATGATGACCTTGGTAGACTTCGTGGTGTTCTTGCCGCCTTCGGGCTCATAAGCAGCCAGGTTGCCACCGCCATAGACGGCCTCGACGTCGAACTTCTTAGTGTCCTTATCGTATTTGGTACTAATATTGTCTTTATCTGCATTCTGTGTAGCATAGACGTGTACGGTGACAGTGCCTTTTGGCGAACCGTTCATATCGTTACAACCGAATACCTGGTGCACGATAGCACCCTTTGTTGAAGGAGTCTTATTCAGATGCACTTCCACATCACCTTGTGTGGTTCCTGCCGCACTGATACCATCAATGTTATCTGTGCTGCCCTTACCACCTCCGAACACACTGCCGAAGTTGTAATACTGGGTAGCATCTCCCGGATTAACAATCTTCGTGCCTACAGTACCACCGTTGATATTCACCGTTGCGCTTTGAGCAACAATACCAATCTCGCCACCGCCATAGACACTACTCTTCACTGTACCACCAGTCATGTTCAGCGTGGTCTGCTTACACTGACCAAGTTTTTGCCATGATGACAGCACCGTCTTACCATCCAGCGCATAGAGTCGGCCCATACCGCCTGTGAACACATTACCACCCTTGGCGTATTGCAGATGGTTCTGATAGTCGAAGGTGGTGTTAGGTATCGCTGCCTTCTGTTCAGCAGTAGGATTATAGATGTATTCTTTATCGTTACCAATGGTACCGCCACTGATATTGATTTCAATGTATCCACGACCTTTATTATAATAAGTCGAAGCTTCTTCTGTACTGGGGTTCGGATAAGAGCCATCGTACTTGTCATCTGGACGCAAGATACCGTAAGGCTTAATCTTTTCTGTATCTTCAGTAATCTCTTCATCCACCAGATAGAGGCCATATCCTACCGATGCCAGACGACCGCCGCCATAGACGGAGCCAAGCACCCTGCCACCTTTGATGTTCAGTTCAACAGAGCCACCTACGTTACCTGCTGTCAGCGCCTCACCACTGAAACCGCGGCCGCCACCGAAGACGTTACCATCTACGTATGATATACCCTTTGTACCAATCGTGGGACCTGTTCCGTCATCCTTTCCGATGGTCACCGTCGTATTCTGGAAGACGTGACCATCCTCACCACCGCCAAAGATAGAGCCATAGACCCTACCACCCTCGATGGTGACAAAAGTACGGTCCACATTCGTCTCCTTGTTGAAGAAGATACGCTGGTCACCCTTACCGGCACCAAAGATATAGCCTGTAAGCGGATGCGCTACAATTTGGGCGACGGTACGCGGTACACCAACGGTACCACCCGTCATCTTGATGGTAGCAGAGCCCTTCACATTCGTAGCCTCACAACCACCATAGACATTCGTTATGACATGACCGCCACTGATAGTCACCTTGGTATTACCCTCAACGCTTCCTGCCGTACTCAGATATTTACTGATACCAGCAGTCTCATCGAAATAAGGCACACTACCCGAACCACCACCAAAGACATTACCATAATAGGTATGACCATCGGAGGCCTCCAGTCTGCCGCCATCCGTTGATTCGCCATTAGGATACATATCCAGATCACCCGTTTCATTTGCGTTCGGGTCGTAGGAGGCGAAAGGCGCCTCGAATGGCCAGCTGGCGCAATCAAGATTGACTGATGCTGTCGGGACATAGTTATCAGCCCAGACATCAGTACCGTATGGCTCTGTAGCATCTTTACCACATCCTATCTGGCCTCCGGAAATGGTGACGTCTGTATCATCCAGCACATGTCCGCTCTCACTACCGCCATAGGCAGAACCTGTTAGGAAGGCTGTACCACTGATGTTCAATATTGTCTTGTTAAAGAATGCGCACTTCTCCAAATTAGGATAGAGGTTAGGGTCATGCATCTCACCACGACCGGCACCAAACACATGACCGTAGTTGTCAGGACCGCCCTTGCCATGTCCAGCCATTGTAGCTCCAACAACACCAATCTGTCCTCCGCTGACGGTCACGGTACAAGTTCCGGTACCTTCTGCGCAAGAGATTGGTTTGCCATTAGCGTCAAAAGTATATGTGCCTACCGAGCCCATAGCACCACCGCCATAGACGTTGTGCACCACATGACCACCGTCTATCAGCACCGTCGTATTACCACGCACGATGCCGGCATTGAAGTCGAAATAAGTCTTACTATCTGCTCCTGTATAAGTATCCGTACCACAGCCAGAACCATAGACATTACCACGGTTAGGGAAACGAGGTCCTTCATATTCTATACCCCCCAACGTGACTTTTTCTCCAGAAACAATACCAATAGTACCGCTATACACCGTCACCTTGGCATCGTGGAAGTTATGACCATTCTCACCGCCACCATAGACAGAGCCCTTAATCGCTGGGGTTGCGTTTGATTGTGCATTCTGGGTGCCAATCGTCACTTCCGTATCATACACCCAAGCCATTTTATCGACATTAGGATTTGACGGGTCGCCTTCCAAACCACGTGACGATCCGAACACCATACCATTATTATCACCTGTGGTACCGATGGTGCCACCAGTGATGGTGACGGTACACTTACCTTTATTATCAGTCGTCGTCCAACCTGTCGGGAATCCAGAAGCATCGTATGAGAACGTTCCTACCGAACCATAAGCACCACCGCCATAGACATTATGCAGAATGGTAGGCGAGCCACTGATACTAACATTAGTACTACCCTTCACAATACCTGCAGTCACATCATCAGCCTTACCCTTACCACCGCCATAGACGTTGCCATACTCGGCACCGCCATAATCAGTAGTGCCGATGGTACCGCCAGTGACGATAACGGAAGTGTTGCCATTGACATCAGCCAGATTGCCACCGCCATAGACACTACGCCCAATTGTTGTTCCATTCTGTATGACAACCGTTGTGTTATCAAGCGACTTACTCTCATTGCCACCGCCAAAGACTGCACCATCTACAGAGCCACCATCGATAGTAAGACTAATGGCTTTCGTCACATTTCCGAGTTCAGTCATGGTAACACTTTTAGAAGTTTTCAGCTTTAGATGATCTTCATCAGCTTCGGGGTCGGCTCCAGTACCTTGTTCCCATGTAAAGGTTACAGGAGTCGTTGTACCGAATTCCGAGAAAATACCTGTTTCGCCATTATAAACAGAGAGCGTTGGAGCGTCAGTAGGATAGACCTTCACCGTATTGTTCTCAGCCTTATAACCACCACCAAAGACATTACGTTTCAGCTCACAACTCGTTAGCGTACTTGTAACTGTTCCATTTACCTTTCCCTGACAACCAGCACCGTAGAAGTCTTTCTCTATAGTACATCCTGTCAAATTATTGGTAACATTACCTGTTGTAGCCAAATTGAAATTAGCATAACCAGTAATGAAACGAGGCACAAGCAAAGTCTTGGTTGCAGAGTGAACCAAATACTCAAACTTATAGCAGGTAGCTAAACCAAGAGAGCCACTTTTGGTCAATCGTGATGTATTATAGGTATAACCAGTAAAAGTCACTTTAGCTCCTATTGTCTGTGATCCATCTACTGGAGAATATGTAATGGCTGTACCTCCAAACCCTGCACCATAATATTCGCCAAAAGTGGTATTGGTAGCATTGGTCTCAACCACTTTGCCCTCAATCATGTCACCAAACTCAGGTCCGCCACAATAGAAGTCAACCTTACTGTTGTTGATGGTGACGTTGATATCTCCTGTAATGGTTGCATTCGGTGAAGTGCCACCACCAAAGAAACGGCCAATCAGGGCACGATCCACTTGTGCAGTCATATTAACTGTTCCTGGATTATCATTGGTATTACTACTGGTTTCCAACGGTTTATCCATATAAGCCCCAAGGAATTTCCCTATCTTGCCACCAGAGCACCAGAAGCGAATATTTTTACCAATAGCTTTAGCACTTGAGTTATAACCTGTCATATAGCACTCGTCAACTTGGCCTCCTGTTACGTTTACGGGAACTACTGTCGTCAACTTCGCATTTTTACTATGCGAACCTGGGAAAAACTCCTTGATATGAGCATTGCCTCCAATCTTGAAATAACTGACTCTGCTACAATTACCAACATTAGACCGAATCATCTGCACGAAATAGCCGCCATTAATAATGCATGGAGCTTGACCTTTGCCTGTATAGGAAGCATTAGTCTCATCAACAGTGAAATTACCCGAGTCTAATTCGAATTGGTTCATCATGCTGACGGTGGTTTCTGTCTGTTCATACCAACCACGTGGTTTCCAAATAGGTACACCAGGATAATAGTAACTTCCATTTACCTTCGCTGCCATACCCAATGAAACGATGGGTACAAAATCGAAACGGAGAGCTGGTGTCCTGGGGCGGTCTGGAGCAATGCTATAGAAACCGTAGTCAGGTTCCTGATTATTGTCAGCATCAATACTCATCAGCGTAAAGCCTTTACCCGTAGCTAAAGCGTCTTTTGCCAGATCATAATGATAATTGCCCACAAGGACAATAGCCTGCTTATGTGGATTGGTGGTAGACGTTGCCAAATTGGTGACTGCCGTAGCGAGGCTATTATAAACAGTTCTTCCATGAAACTGTGTTGGCACATCACCTCCTAATCCGGTTCTTCCGGCATAAGCAGAAGTATACCCTATCTCATAGGTAGCATCACTGAGATAATATGCCGTTGCAAAATTAGCTTCAATGCTTATTCCGGTAACTCCCGTTGGCACAATATAATAGCCTCCCTGAGCATAGATAAAGGGGTTTGTAGTTTCATTATAAATATCTTTCGCCGTGCAGTCACGGTCGGCAAAATTATAGTTTGCAAACGAACCTTCCGTACCTCCTGAAACGCTCGTTATCTTCCAACCCGTACATATTCTGCTATAGTCAGTATTTATCTTATACTCATTAGCAAAAGGAAGGATTACCTTGCCATAATTATAATCATAGCGCAATGTATCCATATCAGTGATGGGAAGATATTCTGTATATTTATCACTATCAATGGTTATCGACACCTTCAGATAGCCTTTATACGTTGCATCGCCCATATTCGTCAGGAGTTTACCCGCATAGTCAAGATCTGTATTGGGCAAATTGTTCTTTTCCTTAGTAGGTGTACTCTTTCTGTTTACCTCCCACTTTTCTATGATAGGATACTTGGGGTCATTAGTGCCCTTTTTCCTGACCCAATGACCTAACTCTTCTATATGATTGCTATCATAATCGCCAAAAAGGAAATAACTTGCTAACTCACGGTGGTTGTTCAGTATGTGGCGATAGAAGGGGTAGCGCGTCAGAAACTCCTCATTCTCTATTGCAAGTTGATCGTTGTAATCGGTATATGGGATTCTGATTACTTTTTGTCCAGTCGCATCCTTTTCTATACTATAAAGGTAGTAGTTGTATTCCGTAAAATTTTGAACATTCGACACATGATTACCAGCATATACCGGCGAAATCTTATCATTTCCAGATACCGTGCCATACATCATACAAAGTGCAATACGCACATCACCTGGTATACCCTCGTTATAGCCCACAATGCCTGCTGCATAATCATCACCGCTGACGTTGGCATAATTATAACAATTCACCACACGCACACTTGAACCACTATTGATATGCCCCACTAATCCACCAGCGTTGTCACCACTAACAGAACCACTCAGTACGCCACAGTTGTATATCTTGGTATCGCCTTTTGCCGTATTAACGATAGCACCCACATCTCCAGAGCCATCTATACTTGCACTGCTAATCATAATATTCTTGATGGTGGCACCATCAGCTACATCAATAAGTGCATGGCCAGAGAGTGAGAAAGCTTTGTAGTTGCCATCGATGGTGCCCGTGAACGGATCCGATGGACTGCCTATCGCTGCTGACGAAGTGAAACCTTCTGCTAAGATATAGTTACCACTCATATTAGTGATTTGGCTTGAAGAAGAGACCTCTGTAGGGGGCATAAGAACAGCCTCACTGGAAGTGATATAACCAACCTTCGTGGCGATGGCTCTGATAGTTGAAATACTTCCCTTTGTAAATGCTTCAGTATAGACTGGAGAATCAGATGTGGCAGGGTTACCATCTGTCGTATAATGAATGGTGGCACCTTCTGTTGCACAAGTGATGGTGACAGTACCCCCACTGACAGAAATAGTAGGCTTTTCACATTTGGGCAGATTGTATGTAGTAACAATTGTCGGGAAGGGTTCGCTTGACGCTTTGGCAATAGCCTTAATAACGGTAATGTCATCTGTCAGTGTGATAGCAGTTGAATATACGGATGACGACGTTGTTGGCGTGTCACCATTAGTGGTATAATAAATGGTTGCACCCTCAGCTGCAGTAATGGTAATTGTACCATTAAAGTTGTTGGTGATAGTGGGGGCATCAATAGATAGCGCATTTTCGAGATAGAACGGAGCATTGGCATCATTTTGCGTATAAACTCCGATAATACCTGCTGTATTTGCGTAGCCTGAAGGACCATCCCCTTTGCCTGATTGACCTGTTAAAGCATTTTTGTTTCCACCATTGACGGTCAACCAATTTCTGTCAGCAGCTCCGCCAACAACGCCCTTAGGAGAAATGGTCAAATACGTGCTATATGATGCTATGGTAAACAATTGTTCATCACCAAGATTCTCTGTATCAACAGTCTCTAAGTGTATACGCATACGGTCAGCATTGCCTGTTGTGCGAATTGTGCCGTTAGAAGTCAAGTATCTATTCGTAGAGGAGGCTTGCTTAATATAGTAATAGTCTGTGCCTGTTTTCTTTTCAATAATCCACACAGCTTTTTGTGCATCATAAACACCATTTCGACATTGATAAGTGGTAAGGAATGGCTGTCCATTATCAGTACCGGTAAAGTCATCGGTGGCTTGATAATAACACCAGCCTTCCGTAGGACACAGGTAATAGTTTGTTGTTGTATTGGCAGCATTATAGCCAACACTTGCTATATAATACACACCCGAATAGTCGTCTGGTTGTCCCCACACACTTGTGCTTCCTAATGTGAGCATCAGGAGCAGGACAATGGTGAGGCGTAATGTTGTTATCGTCTGCTGTGCTAACCGTTTTGTGTGTTCGTATGTTGTGTTCATATCTTGAGTATTTTATTTCAGCGGGTGAACCGCTGGACACTGTATTCTGTTTTTTCAGCGGGTGAACCGCTGAGCACTTCGTTATTCTTTATTTTTCCACCAGTCGTCTTTCAAGTGGCAGAGGGCTTGGGCTACGCAGTTCATCGCCTTGCAGAAGGGGATGGTGACTTGCTCGTTCTTACCACGGTAGTGGTATTGCCAGGGGGTGACCAGTAGCAGTCGGCCTGCGGCACACTGGTCGAGGCGCTCTGCCGACGGGTGGTAGCGTTCGGGGAAGCCGTTGTCTGCGATGATAATCACGGGAAAACCGTGATTCACCATTTCATTCATGATTTCCTGTTCGCCAGGGGCAATGCGGGGCGACACGAGGACGGCACCATGGGCGGCCTCATCCAGGCAGCGCTGCCGCTGCTGATCGAAGAGGGCCTTGTCTTTGCGGTGACACACCACAGGCAACAGGCGGCTATCCAGTAGCTGGCGGTTGCCATAGGTGTCAAGGGCTATCTTTCCGTTTGCGAGAAGCAGGCGGCACTCGATGGCCGTAAGGGCATCGGGCGTGGCGTGCTTCGGCAGGCACTCACGCTGTAGGAAGCCACGAAGGGCTGAGGGCGTGAGGGCCGTGGCGTAGCTGTCGCGGCACGCCGTCAGCGTAGCATGCTGACGGCTGCGAAGCAGGCGGCTGCGCGGGTTGGCATTGATATAGGCGCGCTGCGTGGCCAGCTGCTCCGGGGTGATGGGCTGCACATCACAGTAGCCGTAGGCAAAGAGGGGCCTGCGGCCCGTCATACCGCCGGAGGGGGTGCGCTTGGCCTCTCTGGCGGGGGAACCGCCAGACACCCGAAGAGAAGCACCGGCAGCCGAAGGGGCGCCAGGAAGCGAAGAAGCGGCGGGCACGCCTTGGGCGGCGGAAATGGTGTTCAGCGGTTCACCCGCTGAAGCATCTTGGCCGGTTAGCGCCCAGTAGCGGCGGTTGCAGCCCTTCTTGAAGCCCGCTATCACCTGTCCGAGGTGAGTGGGGCGGCCTGTGCTGCTGACGATGGGCGCCGTGACATGCAAGAGTGCATGCAGGTGTTCGGGCATGATGACGAACGTGTCGATGGTAATCATCGGGTAATGTCTGGTAATGCTGGTAAGCAGTTCTTCGCGCACCATGTGCCCTACCTGGGTCTGCGCCACGTGTGGCGCATCGGGGCTGCCGTCAGGCTGTTCCAGGGAGCCTTGTATGTGGCCTAAGGGCTGGCCTAACCCGTCTGCCACATGTAGCGTGATGTGGTAGATGCCAGGCAGCGCGTAGTTATGGGTAGCCATGCGGCGCTGCATGCTGTGCTGGGTTGGGCGTTGTTTGAACATTTTTTCTTTTTGGACCAGCGGGTGAACCGCTGGCGCGCTGTTATCTGATGGCCAGCTTCTTTTGGATGCGGCCACCGTCAGCACGGACCATGTAGACACCAGCTACACCGATGTGGGTGTTGACGGTTTCGCCTGGCTGGATGGTGAAGTTAGCGATGGTGAGACCACTCATGTTGACGATGCGTACATCAGCCTCACGACGCAGCGACGAGGTGACGCTAATCATGTGCTTGCGGATGGTGAATACGAGGTCGCCCTCACCGAAGCTGTCGCCCGACGGGTCTTTATCATCACCGAAGGCGAACGACGAGTCGCTGCTGTCGAAGAGGATAGAGCGTGCGTTCTGACGGGCACCGGCACTTCCTGCCACGAAGTACGGGCGGAACGGTACGGTCATGGCACCGCCAGCAGGCGTCACGTCGAAGCTGTTGCCAGTGGCATTCATCAGGTAGCCGTCGACCTTCTTGCTCATGTAGTTAGGCACGAAGGCATAGCCATCGACAGCTGTTGCCGACATCTCGCCGTCGCTGACAGCAATGGAGATGGCAGGCTTAGAGACGAAGCTGATGGTCTGCTTGGCGAGCTGTGCTGGAGCAGGAGATGCCGTGTTCTTGGCTGACCACTCACCACTGAGGTCGAACTCGTAGTAGGTCTTGCCAGGGAAGCCGATGATATAAGGCTCAGCAGTTGCCAACAGCGGATACTCCATCAAGTCACGAGGCTCCTTATAGAACGTCTGATAGGTGTCAGTATTGGCATCCTGATGGTTGTGGCCTGCTGTAGCATTATAGTAATAATCCCAGAGGAAGGTGTTGCCAACAGTCTTGGTGGTACCTGTGGCATCAGGGAAGTTGAAGACGGCGGTGAGGACGCCAGCGGGAGAACCGCTGGGCGGTGTACCGATGCCCTTGTATTCGCGCAGCCAGTATTCGTGGCCTATCTTCGTGCCGTTCGCATCGATTGACTGGCTCTTGCTGTAGAAGTGAGTAATCTCACCCTTGTCCTGTGTAGAAACCAGTTCTGCGGTGAACGGCAGGCTGACAGTCTCCCAACCCTTGGTGAGGTCGACGAAGAGGTCAGGTGTGCGCTGATACCACATACGTTTGCCACTGTCGAAGGTGTAGCCGATAGGACAGTTGAAGTCCTTCTTGTCTACCAGCAGGTGGTCGCTGGTGGCGGTGAGGTTGTTCTTTACCAGGTGACCGAAGACCGTCCATGTCGGTGCTGCAGTGACGCGGCGATAGTCGCTGCTATCATCATAGTCGTCGTATGCCGGCTCAGTAAAGTAAGCCGTCAGCACGTCATAGGTCTTCTTGTTAACACCCTCTGCAGGCGCATAAACCAATATATTCGGTGTCTCGTCACGGTTGGTGATGCTCTGCAGGCCGTCATCGTCGAGCAGTGGCTGGTAGAACTTGTCTACCCCAGCGGATGAACCGCTGGGCACACGACCGATGGTCCATTCGGTGTCGTTATGGCCGGCAAAGTCGATGGCCGTCATGTTTGGATATGCCGCACGGAGGTTCTTATCGAACTGGTTGATCGGTTTCGAGTATGCCACGAGGTTGACAGCCGGGTTGAAGTGAGCCACATCCATCGTGCTCGACTGGTAGTAAGCCGGTGCACGATATACACGGTTGCTCTCGTCGGTCGTCGACAGGCGACCACTGTTCTTGACGATGTGCGACGGCACCTCCTGATGTAGGCGCTGGTCGTTCCATCCGTAGGTCAGCATCTGTCCGAAGTAGATGTAGTCGTCTGGCCAGATGGGATAGAAGTATGTCTTGTCGTTCGTGTCTGTCCACATGCGCTGGTCGTTGTTCTCAGGTATGGTACCATCGGCATAGCGGTAGTCACCGTCGGCAAAGCGGTCTTCCACATAGCCGCCATTCAGATAGACACCATCTACACCCGATGAGCAATATTCTGCATTGGCAGCGTAGTGCTGTGTCATAGGATCAGAGCGGGTGCCATCCTCGTTGATGGTGTAGTACTTGTAAACGGGTGAACCGCTGGGCGCGATGTGGTCGTTGTAGCGCTTGAAGAGGTAGAAGCCGTTCAAGTCGTAAGCCACCGTACCGTTGTAGAAGTCATCCAAAGGCATCGGGCGAGCCAAGCCGTGACCGTCATCCGTCTTACTGTAGCCCAACGTATTCGGATAGTAGCAGTTGACGCGCTTGATGCCACTGGCGGTAGGAGTGCCGAAGACAGCATGAACGCTACCGTCAGGTGTGCCTGTGGTGTTAATCCAGCAGTTCTCTACGTAGCCGTCACCAGTGTCGGCAACACCAGCAGAGGTGAACGAACCTGTCACACCGAGGTTATAGACATTACCACAGAGGTGACCGAACAGTGAGTTGTCGAGGCCGTCGATGTGGTAACCGTCGCCGTGGAAGTTACCGGAGAAGCAGTGACCGGCAGTGCCGATGGGCGTCCAAGTGGGTGAACCGCTGGGAACGGTGACGTTGGTGTGGAGGAAGAATTCCAGATTCTGGCAGTCTGCGACGTGCGAATCAAGAACTGCGGGAGAACCGCTGCTCACGGTGAGGTCGTAGAACTGCTTCAGCTGGGTGGCACCATTGACGCCATCGGTGATATATATCTTGCTGTCGCGTTTCACATCCTTGCGGTCCACATAGTAGTGGTGCTCGGTATCTGCCAACACCTTCGTCAGGTCGTGGTAGTTAGCGATGCTTACAGGCACGGTGTTAGAGTATGTCTCGCCGAGATAAGTCTTGGCATAGTAAGCCAGATAGTAGCCGTCCTGATACCAGTAGAGCGGATCAGCGGTCGGCGTATATTCCTTACCGTTGATATGACTCTCAGCGTCAGACATCTTCTCGAACAGCTTCCATCCACCGCCCGTTACCTCGTAGGCACCAGGAGTGACGTGCGGTTCACGAACACCGACGAACGTACCCGGCAGTACCACCTGTGGAGCCTTGATGTCCTCAACGGTAGGAATACCACTCTTGAACTGCACGTGGATGTTCACCACGTGACGCTCGCTGACAGGTGTAACGTGTGTACCAGAAGCGTCGCTCTCTTCGTAGTTATACTCGTAAACGACGGTGATAATCTTATCCTTCGAGAGGTCAAAGATGTCAGAGAAGCGGCTGACGTACAGCGTACTGGTCTCCGTAGGAGCAATACCGTGGATAGAGAAGTTCGTCTGGTAGTTGGGCAAACTGTTGAAGTTAGCCTCTGTGATAACGAGGCCTACAGGAACAGACTGACCGGTACTATAGGTAACTGATTCGCCACCCATAACGGTGACGCCTGTTACTGTCTCGCCTTCGTCATTCTCACCGACCGTATAGTTCTCGCGGCAGTAGTAATAATTGCCTATCTGCTCACTGGTAAAGGTCAATGTGGTGACATTTGCCTGATCAGACTGTCCCAAACTGCTATATGTGTTTGCTGAGATAACAGTGCCCACAGCGTATGGTGTATTACCTACTTGGAATGGCGTTTTGACCACATACACGTTACCTGCTTCCTTCACTTCAACAGTTGTGTAGTGTCGCTTCTCGTTAGGCAGTTTCTCGAACTGAGCACGTGAGTATTCCTTACCGTGCTCCAGCGTTACACCATTGTGAGTGGAGGTTGCGCTACCGTTATAGGTAGCGGTATAGTCAACAGGTTTCTCCAGTGAGTAGCCGGCACTATTAGCTTCGGCAGCATCCTTGGTTCCTGCGGCAGCGTCATACTCGTATTTCTGTCCTTCAGGATGGATGACGCTGGTGCCTGCTTCATTCCATCCGTAACGTGGATCGATGAGCACGTCGAAGGCATCATAGTTGAATTCAAACTTCTCGCGGTCTTCCTTCTTCATGGAGCACCATACCTCCAGACCACGATAGTTCTTATCTTTCTCGTAGTAGTTACCACCATAGAGACCGTCGGCAGTACAGTAGTAGGCAGGAACGATATCCGCCTCGATGATAGTAGCCAACGAAGGATAAGCAGTCTTGTATGCATCTTTCTCTTCCTTCGTCATGCGGTTGCCGACATAGATGAACTCTGTCTTGCTGAGCTGGATGGTGCTGGTACAGATATAGGCAGGAGCCACATAGCCGGTCATTCCGGCAGCCTGTGTGGCAGATACCGAACTGCCGACATTCAGGTGAACGTCACCGTTGGTATATTCGTTGGTAACGATATAAGCCGCCTCGAATGAAGCCTGTCCACCAGGGATGGCAGTAGAATGATTCGTTTCCATCTCCTGATACGTGTCGTATATATCTTTCGCGATGAGGTTGCTTACCTTATAGTCACGCTGCCCGAAGACACCAGCATCACCAATAGCCAGATGATAGGTAGGTCCGTCTTCGTAGCCAGCCATCTCTTCATCCTTCTGCTTCTTTTCTGCTGTGGCGCTCTCAGACTTGGTATACCAGGTATTCCAGTCCGTCGGGTTGTTCACCTTGTAGGTCAGCATGTAACCCGTGTTGTGACCCATGTTGTTAGAAGAGCGGTAGACGAAGTCGAAGTCTACCATCTGCTGCTTCTCCACATGGTAAACTTGTGGGTGAGCTTCCTTCAATGTCTTGTATTCATCAGGCAGCATCACTGTACCTGCAGGAATGACGCTTGCGTCCTCGCTGCTGTACTTGCAGTCAGCGATGGTGACGTATGTCTCATCAACAAACAGGTTCTTCTCTGAGTTGGTCAGCAAGTACCAGTCCCAATAGCTGATGGGGTCGTTCAAGTGGTACTCCACGTCGTTGATGATGATCTTCTTGTCACCCTCCAGCTTCACACCAGGAGCCGACCAGTAGGCATATTTGTTTGGCATCACGTTGAGCAGCTTCATCGTACCGTGCGAGGCAGCCGTGATGGTCAACGGGATGTCTACCGTCTCACTATAGGCATTCGGTGCTCCGGTGTAGGCAGAGATAAACTGGTCATAGACATATACCGAACCCTTGATGAACCAGTAGTGAGCCGGTACGGCACCACCGGGTTCTACCGTTCCTAAATACTTACCGCTGACATTGTAGCAGTCGTCGATAATGGTCTGCGTACTGTGCACGAAGTTACCTGATGTCTCCCATTCCACGTCGGCACCAGTATAGGAGAAGTCGCGTCGTGTGACAGCATTGGCATTCAGTGCCGTCAAAGTGTTATGCAAGAGTGGCGTATACGTACCCACCTTGTGTACGTTCTTAGCATATACGAAGCCACCACCCATACCTGGTTGCACATTGATGAGGTCCAGCTCTACGACACCGGTGATATAGCCCCAGTCTTTATCATACAGTTCATTGCCCGTACTCTTCTCTGTGGTCAACTCCAGATAGACGCCGGATGCCAGCGCCACCTTATTCTTACTGGTACCGTTGTTGCGCTTGCGGTCATTGACGAAGCCCGCCTTCCAGTCGTAGTAGGTTGCTGTGCCGTATGCTTTAGAAGCAACATCGGTACCTCCGTTATCGTATGCCTTTGATGCTGACTTGTAGTCAGTATTGGAGGCGTTGTCAGTAACACGGATATCCTTATTAGGTAGGAAGAATACGTCACTGGTCAGCGCACCAAGATAGTTCACAATGCTGTAGATACCGAAGTAGTTGCCGTGAACCGCTTTATTTGCATCAGATGCGTCATCTGTTCTCACAGACTGCTTCTGGTTGAGTGATACCTCACGTACACGGTTGATGGTGTAGTTGGTGTGGTCTACAATCTCCGGCACACGGTCCTGTGCGCCCTGCATCACCATACGGCTACCGAAGACACCGCAGAAGTCAGCACGCTGGATGGTGTTCATCAGTCGGCCGGCATAGACAGGGACGACACCATTCTGCTGCCAATAGGCAGGATTCGGATATTTCTCACCTGTTGTTGGGTTCGTAAGAAGAATATCGACACTACCGACCTTGATACCTTCAAACAGCGTCAGCAGGTCGTCGATGGTCAGCGTAGAAGCCTTGGTGTGGTCTTCGTCTTTTGGATAGTAGGTTGTTCCGTCCTTATCCGTACACTGTTGGATACACTTATACTTCAGCTGATAGTAGTCGGCCTCACGGGGAGGAAGCTGTTCGTATTGTTGATAGGTGATTTCTGGAGACAGGCTATAATAGTCCGTACCGTAGTTGGTGATGTTCAGTCCACGATAACCATCCACGAAGGTCAGGTTACCATCACCGTACAGACCTCCCGTACGTCCTGTACCTAAGGTAATCAGGTCACGGTGATAGACATCATGGATAGACGCTGTAGCATTGCCGAATACCGTCGTGGTGTTGGCATACACGGTAGAAGAACCTGACGAGGTGTTACCACCGGCGAATACGGCGTTGAAGATGGTGATACCGGTAAGATCCAAATTGCTCCATTTCTCGTCTTGTTTATTGCCCAGTGTGTGCAAGTCTGCAGTAGTTACAAAGTCACCTACGGCATAGTCGTGATCGTTGACCTTTACAGCTGCCGTTGCCTTACAATAAGGCTCAATCAGCACCTTGCAGTCCTCAGTCAGCACAAACTCACCAGCGTCCTTGACCCATTTGGAATTGTCGATTGCGGATGTCGGATCATAAGGATTAGTACCGTTATCGTAAGCATAATAGTAGCCCTCCTTTCCGTTGTCGTAGCGTTCACCTTCCTTGATACCGACATAGAGCTTACCGCCTTCTTCGTAGGCACTATACACATATCCGATATCACCACCACCGAAGACGTTACCGTTATCGCGTGCCAGTTCCTTCGCCGTACCCACCGTACCACCATGTACATGCACCTCGGTCTGTCCGAAGACATAACCGTCAGAGTAGAGCGTACCACCCTCACCCAGGTTGTTATAGCCGCGTCCACCACCGAAGACGTTGCGGTGTACGTTGCCCTCGAAGAGTTCGACACTCGTCCTGCCGGCTTTATAGATGCCCTGCAGGTTACGGACGCTGTTGTCTGTTCCTGAGGCATTGATAATGCCGCGACCTACAGCCGCAATCTCACCACCGCCGAAGAGGGCGTTACGTACGTGACCGCCATACATCTTGACATTGGCGACATCCACACTACTGTTGTCGATATATCCGCCACCGAAGATGTTGCCACTATCGTACAGACGGTTGGTGCCGTCGCCCGACCATGTCTCGTCGTGCAGCTTCTCCTGATAGTAGTCTTTCCTATAAGGAGCTGTACCCGACCAAACCTGCAGGGTGTCAAGGTCACCAGTAGGTGCCGTATCAAAATGACGATAGCCGATAAAGCCCTTGTTGAGCGTGATGTTGGTTGTACCGAACACGGCACCACCCTCACCACCACCGTAGGCATTACGCTCAATGGCAGGAATACCATTGACGAAGCTGGTACCGTCGAGTTTACCGATGACCACGTGTGTCTCACCAAGCACATCACCTGTTGGGGTGTCACTGATGGCGCCAGCGTGATAGCCTACGCTGCCTCGCCATCCGCCGCCATAGACGTTACGTGCCGTACCACCTTCGATATAGGCATTGGCAGAAGCGATGAAATTGTTATCGAAATCATCCGTAGCAATTTTGTATTTGTTGTTCACCGAACCTACGGTACCGGCGGCATAGAGGTCCTTCGTTACCTTACCACCCAGCAGGGCGATGTAGGTTGTTCCGTGAACGTCGCCGGTATTCGGAGTGTTCGCGTCACCTAATCCACCACCGTAGGCGTAGGCACCGCTGAGGCTACCATTATACATATAGCCGCAGACGTCAGCGCCCTGGTTGATGATTACGTTGGTATTGTATTTCTTGCCGTTTCTGGCTGTTGCCAGGTCATTGTCCAATCCGGTGTCGGTATAGCCTGTACCTATAGAGAGGTCAATAGACTGCGGCACCTGTGGCTCGGGAGTTGTGGCCTTGTTTTCGTCTGACAAAGCCGCCCATGCTGCATGTTCTGTCGTGTATGCTGCAGTGGCAGCAGCGTTGGCTTCTGATGCCCATGCATCCACAGACTTCTTGTTCATCACGCGTCCTAACTGCGAACCGCCATACACCTCATAGACACGAGCGGTATTGTTCAGGTTCACCTCGGTATACTGTGCCCAGGTGTCCTTACCATAGCCGGCACCGTAGACGGTAGCATAGTAGGTGTTAGCCTTGTCGTAATAGACTGGTGCATTGATGTTGACGTGACTATACAGCGTACGGCGGCAGTTGTTGTTACCACCGTAGATACCCGTACGGTAGCCACCGACAAGGGCATCGCTACTGTTCCAGTTGACATTCGACTCATAGACATCGCAGGGATATTCCTGATACAGACCGTAGGCACCACCGAAGATAGCCTCAGCGCGGAAGGTAGAGCCCGCAGGAACGTTGATGACCGTACGACGGGTGACACCCTCCTGATAGCTACCACCATAGACCGCCTTGAAGTGTCCGCTGAGCAGGTCGATGATGGCTGATGCCTGGTGTGCTGTGGCAGCAGCGTCAGCAGTGGCTTTCGCCACGCCCATACCGACACCACCGCTCTCACCGGCACCGAATATCTCAGTACCCTGATAGGTGGTCATGGTCTGCGGCACGTCGATGAGGATGTAGCTGCTGTTCTGCATCAAGTCCTCTTCCTCTTCACCGAGGTAGCCCTGTCCTGCACCATATATCTGCTTGACGGTATTCAGCTGGTTGTTGGTGTCGACGGGACGGAAGTTGATGAAGGCATTCTCCAGGAAAGGCTTGTGGTAGCCTGTCATGGCGTGACCGTCGGCATCGAAGTATTCGCGGAAGTGCTCATCCTTGTAGTCATACACACCGTAGGCACCACCGAAGATCTTCTCCACGCGCCCCTGTACATATTCTATATAGGCAGTGGCGTTGAGCATATCGGCGTTGTACACCTTGCTGCGAACGGCATCGTTGCGCAGACGACTGTTGAAGTTGGCCTTATTCAAGATTTGGCCGCCGAGGTCGTTACCACCATAGACGAAGTCACGAACGTAGGGGAAGCCGTTGACTCCGACATACGTCTCCGTATGTCCGAGGACATCGGCATTACATGCTCCAGCGAAGGAGTCGAAGATACGTCCGTTGCCTAAGTTGATGATACAGTTACCAGCTGTAGTACCAAGGAAACCGCCACCATACATAAACTCACATTCAGCGATTTCCTCCGTCATGTTGTCATGTTTTGAGACACCGGCAACGGGACCGTTCAAGTTGATATAGGTGCTGTATTTCTCGTCGTAAGCATATTCTATCTTTCCTGTTGTTTCATTATACGTTCCCTTACCGATGCCGCCCTCCTCGCTGCCTCCGAATATCTGGAACATATAGCCGCGATTGAGGTTGATAGTGACAGAACCCCATATCTCGGTATCCTCACCCTTACCGCCACCAAAGACGTTGAGTGCCTTACCTAACACGTCCATACCCTGCTCGGAAAGGATGACGCCGCTGTTGCGCTTGGTGATGTGGTATTGGTCGTTGCCGTAGAGCTTGTCCTCACCCGACTCGTCCTCTTCCACCTCGTCGAAGAGTATTTCGCGGTCAACGATAGAACTGTTGATATTGATGACGACGTTACCATTGACTATACCACTGGTGTAGCAACCACCATAGATGTTACCACCTTCGAAACGGCGATCCAGGTCAGCATCAGTAGTGGTGACAGGACTTTCAGGCGTGGCACCAGACGTTACAGGGTCAACGGGAGTACCTGATGCGTCGACGGTGTTCCAAATCAATTCAGAATGGTCTGCATTCTTCCAACGCTTAGGCTGAATCTTCAAACCAGCGAAGTTCAGTTCCAGTTTGTCACCGATAGCTCCGACTGGTGCGGGGTCAGGATTGCCCAGCAGACCTCCCTCATAGAGAGCATTAAAACCTTCTTTGGGAGTCACGAAGGCATTGTTACAGCCGCCCACTACCCTGTTATACACAATCACCTTATCCGTGAAGTTGATAGTCGTCTTACCCTCGGTAATCATACTACCTACGTTACCACCGCAGACGAGAGAACCGAACATGGTGGAATATGGTATGTAGTCGGCCCTGTCGCCGTTTGCTGTACTCTCAAAAAGCACGGTTGACTTCACCTTCATGGCACAGCCTTCCATGTATTTGGCAAAGACGTCCTTGTTTTCCAAATTCATAGAGCTGAATCGGGTACCGTCAGAAGCAATATCGGTGCGTGTAAATGTGCGCAGCACACCTTCGTTATGACCACCGACAGGCTCATTGGTTTTAATCATGTTCTCACCGTTGTTGCCGAGGAACACGTTGTCGATGATGGCGTATGAACCAATCTTGATGTGCGTCTGGTTGCCAGAGCTTGAGCCTGAAATGTTCTCTCGCAGTGAGGCACTGTTGCCACCCACATAGAGACCACCATCTACGATGGCAGGATGCCCAGCATCATCACCTCTGACGAGGATAGACACCTTCTCCGCGTTAGGACGGATAAGGTTCAGGGCTGTGGCAGACTTGAGATTTTCAGGAACACCTGTTATGCCTGCTGCTGTGAGGATTTCATCAGGATTGTAGTAGAAGTCACCCCAGCGTGGATCATCTTTCAGTTTAGGATTGTCTGTATAGGCATATGAACCATTACCACCACCATAGACGTCGCCATAGATATGGGTCATGATACCTACGGTATTGCCGGCATAGACGTTACCAGAGATATCGTTACCGCCATAGACGTTGTTGACGTGACCCGCCAGCACTCTGACGCGGGCAGCATAGCCGGGAGGGATGTTGTTCGGGTTATCCTCAGGATCCAATGCCACGTCACTATAAGGCACAGGTGTCAAGTCGTTATTGTTGTACAATGGCTTCACGTCTGCCTTACGACAACCGCCATAGACATTGTCTATCACCATGCCTGCACCTTCTATCTGCATGAGCAGACCTTCGGGGCTGGTCATGCGGCCCTCGTTACCGCCACCGTAGAGGTTGCGGACTTTACCTTTTTGCAGGTTCCATCGAGGACGGATAGCCATGTCGGCCTTGTTATTGCCGCCAAACAATCGGCCAATTTGGTACTCATCGCTGCTGGGGTAAGAGAAGGTGGTGTTGATTCTCATGAGGTCGAAGCGGGCATCGGTAAGCAATTCGCCCTCACCCACTGACGTAACACGGGTATCCTTGATGCTGTTGACCACCTTGCTGGGGTTGTCGAGGCAAATGACCGTTTTATTCGTGATCGTGGCATCATTACCACCACCGAAGGCATAGACGATAGAACCGCCCAGGATTTCCAGATAGGCTTTGCCGAGCGTAGGTGATGACAGCTCATCGTTACTGGAAACAACCTCGTCATCCGTGTCCTTATTCTTGACCACTGTACCAGCGCCGGAAGTTTTCGGCTCATAGTCATAGTAGCCATTACCGCCACCGAAGAGCTGACCGACATAGATCTTCTTGGCTTCAGCGTCCTCGTCATCGCCATCCATCTTGGTAGAGATGCGTACAAAGGCATTCCAGGTATTGTCAATCTCATTCTTTGTTGGATCTAAATCCTTATCACCTACTTCCGTCAGTTCTGTTGGAATTTCTGCAGAAGTGCCGATGGTTCCGGCAATATCGTTACCGCCATAGACGTAGTCGGCAAGGATATAGTCAGAGGCATGTTCGCCATCGAGGTGTACGAAAGAAGAACCTCCCACGTTAGCCATTCGGGCACCGGCAAACACGGCATGCAGGTTGCCGGCATAGACGGTCACCTTCGAACTGCCACCTGTGTCGCCAGCATTACCACCACCATAGATGCTGCCACCTATGGAAATCTGTGCCTGCACTGTCATTGCAGCCAGGAACATCGTCAAGCTTATTATGGTCTTTCTAATTCTCAACTTTCAACAGTAAACTTTCAACTAATTTTTATCGTCGGGTTGTCCAAATCAGGATCAGAGAGCACATACAGATAGGTGGGGCTCACTGTCAGATTCAGCTGTAGCCGTTGCCCTCTGGTGGCTTCTAAGATCGGTAACTTATTGGTTGCCGTACAGTTAGCACGGACCAGATTGCCATATCTGTCGTACACATCGTAGCTGGTAGTCAGCGTCAGGTTTCCAGAAAGCGTTGGCGTAAAGCAGCCATCAATGACTTTTGGTGTTACAGGACTCAGCGCCAGACCATCGTCATCGCTGAAGATAACCACCTCACTGTCGCTATCTGTTGACGTGTAGCTAACATTGGTTATGGGCATCGCGCCCGTCGTGTTATGTGTCAATGTTATCGCAGCACTGACACTGCTTTTGCTGGTGCCCAGCTTCATGCTCTTCAGCTTGATGGTACGCAGCTCGGCATACGTTGCATCAACCTTCACGCTGAACCTCAAAGAGGCATAGAGATGGTTGAGCAGCATATAGATGTAGTAGTCATCGTCCAAGACATCCTCCCTCCAAGAGAAACTGCCTTCCTTCAAGCCTGTTTCGCTATCCTTGACACCTGTAATGATACAGATGTCGTCTGTCGTGATGGCTTTCATACCTGTGATGGTCAGCGTTGCCGCATCGGCAGTGCTTTTCGTCAGCGTGCTATTCATGCCCGTTGCTTTGGGCAGGTAGCCATAGACGACATAGTCCTTGTTTTTCTCTACACTGAAATAAGCACGCCATTTACTGCCGTCGTACCTGATAAGCTGCTCTTCTGGGGCAGCGTAATCTTCTGGCAAGAGCACATAAACGCCCATTTCTGTACCCGCTTCCACGGGGTAGGCACCATAACCGGCTGGGGCGGCACGATGGCCGGAGGCCTGTTCCACATAGCTGGTAGTATATGGCATCAGATGAACCACATGAAGGGGGCCACCAGCAACCCCTTGTGCTCCGGAATCGTCCGAGGAACAAGCAGTCAACAGCACTGCTGTCATCGTCAGTAGCAGCACCGTCTGGTGGAATATGTGGACTCTCTTTCTCATTTTTTCAACTTTCTGTCACCAATTATAAGTGGTGTGATTCATTTCTTTCGTTGTCCAGTCTTTCACATAGAGAGACTGCACCTGCAGCTTGCCGCTGCCGGCATAGTAGGCATAGATTATCCAGGTATGGTTGCGCAGGAAGTCGCCCGCCTGCTGCATCTGGAAGTCGACAGTCTGGTCTGCACCCTCACCAATCTGGTAGGTGATGGTTCCTGCCAGCTGTTTGTCCGACTCGCGCAGATAGATAGGCCCATGCACCGTCAGTCCAGCACCATTGATGAGGTCTTCGTATGCCTGTGCCTCCTGATCAAAATAGATATACGCAGTGGGATTATCTTTCGCAGCGATATCAGTGATAGGAGCTGGCAGCAGGGCCGCCTCCGTCGTGTTGTAGTCCACAGCAGGTGTCTGGAAGAGGTACTCCACATCGGGTATCATGCCCGCATTCATCGTGATGCTCTTAATCTTGATAGCAGGCTCACCGGTAGCCTTGGCAAAGACGAAACGCAGCTTCGAGACGGCTCTCGTCAAGGACACGGTAGCCACCTGACTCAGGGTTCCCACTCGCAGTGCCGGGGCTTCGCCAACGACAGGCTGAACGCTCAGCATGCCTGCCATAGGCAGTCCTTCGTCGGGCACAGTCTGAACCAAGGGACTCAGTCCGAAGTGGGGGGAGGTAATCTTGGCACCGTCCAGCAGTGCTGTATGGGTGGTGGCGTCATTCAGCTCGTCCACACCACAGTTGGCGGCTTTCACATTGGCCTGTACATAGACGTTAACACTGGGGTTTCTGCTGGCGAAGTCATCGCTGACAGGCAACTGATAGGTAGCCCCCTCGCCCATGTTCAGTGTTGTCACATCCTCCGTGTCCAGATAGCCTACGAGCGCCTTGTTCTCCGACTCATAAACCCATATCTGCAAGCTATGAATCGTGGACTCGTCACCAACGGTCTCTACGTTGCCCGTCTCAGCACGTCGTAGTGGCGCGTGACGGTTGGGGACTGCTGGCCGTTCAGGAGAATAGACATATATCGTCAACGTAGGCTGCTTCGCTACGCCATCCCCTCCATCCTCACTGGATGAGCAGGCTGTGAGCAGCACCATCAAGAGGCTGCCCAGAAACCATTGGAGGGTATGTATATGTCTGTCTTTGAACATGTTGCTCGTTTTATAAATCTACATTAGTGGTCGTTGACTGAATCCATTTGGTCACCACCTGTACGCCTACTTCCAAGCGGGGTGCCAGCAGGTCGGGCATGCAGGTGTAGGCATTGGCCAGCGATGACACAACCATCGACATCGTGGTGGTATAGTCTTGTGTGAACACACGGTTGGTGTAGTCCTTGCCCACCTCTTTCTTGTCGGCAGGGTCTATCATACCGATGAGGTAGAACCTCGTACCCGGATAGACGATACCGTCCTTGCCGGTAAACGGATAGGCCGTATTGTTTTGGAACTCCAGGAGAATGGGCACCTTCTCGTTGTCGTAAGACTGAAGCACCAGCGTGTTGATAGCTTTACCAGCTGTCTCCGTGGTGATGTTTGTCTCATATATAAAGCGTCCGTCGACATCTGTCTGCTCACCCTGTGGCTTCATGTTATAACCCACAGTATGCTGTCCGCCAATAATGACACCCGTCAGGGGCAGTGTTGACATGCTGGCATTTGTCACGGCGTTGTTCTTTGCATCCTTGATATTTGCGATCATACCTGTCAGCGTCAGTCGCAGGTTAGCGACACCGAACTGCAAGGGGTTGACCACGGCGACGGCCTTCGTGGAGGTATTGACCGTCTGCGAATTGTTATAATGCTCATCCAAGAAGTCGCTCCAAGCCATACTGGTTAAAGCACTCTGGTAGGTGCTTTTAGGCACTTCTGTCATAGAGGTACGGATAGGGCTGTCTGTAAAGAACACCAGTGCTGCAGGATAGGTATAACGGGTGATGCCGTTGATATTGTCAAAGGCTGTCCTGTTGGTGCGTACGGAGAATTCTTCTTTACCTTTTTCCTCATTCTTCGTCCAGCGGATGGCGGCAGCTCCGTCGGGCAGACCGATAGAGCGTGGATAGGTGTTGCTCGCAATGCTGGTGTTATTATCTATATTGTTCTTGATGGCAGTGCTGACAGCATCGTCTCTGCTTTCCAGCTGTGCTCTCAGGGCTGCCACGAATGCCTTGATGTGTGCTGCAGCACCACTCATCATGCCGCCACCTTCGGCGGTGACATGGATGAAATCCGTATAGTAGCTCTTCAGCGTAGGGTCGGTCGTCGTGCTCCATCCTTCGCTGTCGGCAATGCGAGTCATATAGTCTGCCAATGCCTGGGCTTCGGTATGTACCTCTGTCGTATTACGGATGGAGGTCAGGCTGAAGCGTATGTCTTCCAGTTTTGTGCGGACGGTAGGCAGTGCACTGAGCACGCCGTTCACCGTCTGGTCTGCTGATGGTGAAGGTTTCGATTTGCCATAGACCAGCATGCGGTCGGTACCTGGCATCAGGAAGCAGTGGTCTACGTAATAGTTGTTATGTCCTTCCACGCGACTGCTCTCCTCTGTTGTGCTGACCATATCGAGGTAGGGATGGTCGGTAGGCTCAACAGCTGCTCCATCGGTATGGAAGGGAATAGCCACCAAATCTTCCATTCTCTGGAATGTGGCTGCTCTGCGTAAGGCGCTGACTGACTGTTTATTAGACTGCGAAGTCTTACTACCAACACTCACTAACAGGTCAACCTGTTGGGCTGCCTGCTGGCTGTTGGCATCATCAGCTATATCATCAGCAGAAGAGCATGATACCATCATCATGCCCACCAACAGACTATATAGGATGTACTTCATGTCAGTCATTACGCGCGTGTTCTTTAATATATTATAAGTTCGGATTATACTCTCCACCTTCGCCCCAGTCCAGCGTGACGCTGACGCCCACGGTGCTGTCATGCGGTTTCACGGCACCATCGTCGTCGAGCTCGCCTTTGATGATGCATAAGTCGCCTGCCTTCAGGGGTTCGTCAACGCTCAGGACGGTCTCTGTCACCTTGCCGTCAGCCTTGGTCACATACACCTTAAACTGCCAGAGGCCTGCGCTCTCTCCCGCTCGTCGCCGAGCTGCTGCAGGGACAGCATCCCGCGAGGGGAAGTTGACAGAGCAGAAACATAGCAGGTCGTTGCCTGTTGCCACCTTCTCCGTCTCAATGAGGATGGGGCTCTCTGTAAAGGTATAGACGCTGTCGCTGACGAGGAAGGTGTTGGCAAAACCTGTGGCATACACCTTCATGTCAGTAAAGCTATGTCCTTTAGGGTCGAGCACCAGTGTGGTGGCACTGTTGGCCATATACAGATGCACGTTGAACGTCTGGTCTACATTCTCCAGCACCTCCATGGGTTGGCGTGCAGTGAAGACACCTGTGGTATGCGAGGGCAGGATGCCGGCGGAATATTCGTCAGATGCTGTTGGAGCGGTCTGTCTTAACACGGAGGTGTGACTATACTCATCGCCTGCCAGTTCCACCACGTCGTTCTCTAAGAGGTTGGCTACCGCCAGATGCAGATACTGTCGCATGGGCAGTGTCAGGGTGTAGCTCTTCTGGTTGGCGTTCATGATGGGTGTGTCGTGTTTCAGACGTTCCCGTTCACTGTCCGTATCGTAGAAGGAGAGGTCTACATCATGGGCAAAGTCGGTGAAGATATTCTTCAGATGGGTTTCCAATGCGCCTGCCACGCTGAGCTCGGTAATGGTAGTCAGCTGGGTCTTCAGCTCAGTGGTCATATTGGTCACCAACTTGAGCTGATAGTCCGTCTTGAACTGCTTTCCCTCTTCCTCACAGTTTGACAGGTCGTCATCAATGGTGGAGCATCCTGCCATCAGCCAGCAGGCTGACAGCAGGAGTCCCATCATGAAAGTATTTCTTCTTTGCCTCACAAGCTATTAATAATTAGTTACCACCAATAACAACATCGAAATCAAGACCCGTTTCCCACTTCACATCAACAGACAGTCCTAATGTGACTGAACTGCTGCGCAAGTCGGGCACTGTCAGATAGGCATTCTTCAGTGCATTCACACCAATCTTGAAGTTAGCCTTTGTCACGTGGTCCTGAATAAACACACGGGGAACAGTCTTAGTGGCATCTCCATAAGCAGTTGCATCATAAGGTGGCAATGCATGATAGGTAGGCAGTACTGGTCCCGTCTTTGTAGAAGGGTCAAGCTCACCAATCAGGTAGAAGTTGCTGCCACTGGTAATCAGGTTGTCCTTGCCAAAGAAGTCTCTACCGGTATTGTTCTGAAGTTCCAGCGCCACATAGACCTTAGACTGCTTATTAGCTGGATCAGCAGGTGTAGCAATTCTCATATCCTGATAATTGTCGAACACCAAGGTGTAGTTAGACTGTGATGTTTCCGATGTGGAAGCAGGTATGACACCATCATTGGTAATCTGATTGTCATAGATATAGCCCTTTCTGTAATTTGCATCACCTGTTGTGATAGGCAGGAAATTCCAACCAACCTTCGGCCACTGATCACCAATGATGATAGACACCAGCTTAAAGGAATTGTCATAGATATAGATTTCTTTATCTTCTTCTGTGGTAACACCATAATCTCTTTGCTGAATAGCTTTATTATTATCCTTTAATGTCAGGGTGTTGTAACCAACAGTAGTTTCGAGCAGTGCAGTACCGTAGTTGATGTCATTCTTCATGGCCACGCTACGAGTAGTAGACTGTACATGGCCCAACGCCCAATCAGAAGACCAACTTCCCTCGGTATTCCAAGAAATTACATTTTCGGGATATTGAGCTACAACATGCTCAGCATCAGATACACGAATCGGACTATTACCGAAATAGCAGAGCTCGGCAGGATAGTAATAGTCGTCAACTGTGAAGGTCGTACCACCCACAGCGCTGGTGTTGTAGTTCTCTACATAATAGAATGTTTTCGTATCATCATCATCAAACTTGATATGCGTAGCACCTTGGGGCAATGCAAACTGACTTGGGAATTCTGCGAAATTGGCACTGGTATAGCTTCCAATGTGTGTAAACGTGGCGCCGTCAGGTTTTGCACCTGCAGTAGTCGTTGGCCAGTAAGCATCTATTGCAAATTCACTAATAAGATCACTTGCTGCTTTAAAAGCGACACCATCGACAGCACCACCATTAACAGGAACGGTAGCAGTGAAATACTTACGCAATTCCAGGTCTATCAGGTGTGCCATATACTTGGCCAATGCCTCTTCCTTGTTGGTAGGTGTAGCGCAACGAACAGAATTGACGATAGTCCAAAGGTCTTTCGTTGTGCGCAATAAGGCAACACCAGAAGCATTACGCAACTCGGTATCCTGAATGGAGGTCATCTCCTTATAAACCTTAAACAGCTTGATTTCCAAAGGACGAGCGGGAGTTGGAGTGGTATTAGCAGGACTCAATGGGTTATTACCAGCGTCCACGACATTATAAGCGCTCCAAAGCATATTTGGCATATAATCAGCTTCGAGAGCAAATCCGTATGCTGGGATACCTTCACCTGGAACATCGTCAGCAGCAACAGCAGCGGATCCACGGTTAGTGTTGATGATACATGACAACACTGCAGCCAGTAACTTTTCCACTGCCTGGAACTTTCCCTTATCAGCAGTTGTCAGACGCTTACCTAACTGGAAGTAGGTAGTAGACAAATCATTGGTAACATTGTAATTATCCAGATAACCATATTTGCTTTTGTAATCCGTCACGGCATTGTCGTTAATGGCCTTACCGTAGAACAACATGGTATTGGTGTTCAAAGGCAGGGACATCTCCAATACACGGCGTGAATGTTCATTATCAAGTGATTTAGCAGCTATTACGCGCGACATGTCAAAGGATTTTTCCGCTGTAGCTGCTGCAGCAAGAGATTTAGCATCATTTGCCTGCTTAAAACACATGATAAAGCAATTTTCAATGCCACGGAAATCGTTGGCAGCTAATTCGGTTGATGCCTGGGTAGCAGCTCCAGACATACGCGTTGTTGACGAACTGCCATTCGATACGTTGAACACAAATTGAGTTGTTACCTCTCCCTTTGCTCCAACATCGCCTGGCCCCTTGGACTCCTCTGCTACCGTATCGTCGGTGGACGAACAGGCAGTGAAGCCTAATGTACCTACCAGTGCTATCGCACTAAGAAAGGCAAAATTGAAATACTTTTTCATCATAGCTCTATGAATTAATTAATACTGTTATTTTCATGTTGTTTCGTTCGTTTCTCTAATTGTCGCAGATTCTCCTGGGCATCGGCATTGCCTTGGGCAGCGGCACGACGGAAGCAGTCGAGGGCCTCGTCCTGCTGTCCACAGAGCCAGTAGGCCAGACCCAGCGCATTCTGGGCACGCTCGTCGTGGCGTACCGTCAGCAACAGGCGCAGGGCCTCGTGATGGCAGTCGCTGCAGTCGGTCGTCAACAGCTCGCTGGCCTCATTGATGGTGGCAGCAGCGGTATCGGGCACGTAGTCGTAGTAGATGCGGATGTAGCCTGAATTACGCTGGTTGCTGAGGATGTTTTCCTTGATGAACTTCCACGTGCGTCCTCTGTTCAAGCGCTTCAACAAGCGTTCACGCACATTCAGATCGTTCTCTTGGTCAATGATGTCCATTGCCTGCTGCAGCTCTTCAGCCTGTGGCGACTGATTGGCAACCAGCTCTTCCAGTTGGTCGCGGAACTCCGCCCATGCCTCGCCACCGCCAACGGTATTGAACAGGGAGTCTGGAATCTGTAACTGCTCCTGTATATAGTGCTGCAGGGCGAGAGCACGATTGGTTGCCAACTTTTCATTGCCAGCAATGGGACCCTCGATAGAGGCCAGACCAATAATTTGGAGAATCTTCACGCTGCTGGCGGTATCGGCCATAATCTGACGGGTAATATCAATGATGCGGTCAAGCACCTCACGGTTGTCGCGGAAGTCAGTATGTAACTCCGACTTTGCCAAGGGGAAGCGGACAAAGAGGGCAGCCTTGTCACGGCGCAGAATGCGGGTGCGGTCGTAGGGCTTATACAGCGAGATATGTGCCAGGACGGGATTGTCTTTCTGCAGCTGTCCAGCACGGCCAGTGAAGTCGGGTACAGGTCGTAATACTGGATGGAAAGGCTCTTCTGGTGGCGGTGGAAGGATAATGGGTTCCACTACAGGCACTGGCTTAGGACGTCCCGGAATGTTGTACACAATGTTAAGTGCTGCCTGTGGCACGGCAAACACCTTCTTTTCCGTGCTAAGTTTCCTGCCACAATGCTCACATTCATATCGTCCATATTTCGTATAGCCCACAGCAGCACCAATCACTGCCTCTATATTCCAATAGCGACCCAGATTCCAGGAGTAGCCATAGAAAGCACCAACGGCGCCCAGATCTCCCTGGCGTCGCACATTCTTGTCATCGCGGAAGAAAGGTGAGGGCACGTTGGACATATTGAAGTGGGCGTAAATCAGGTTGCCACCCACAAAGTGTCCGGTGTTGACGCCATCAAACCAGTAGCGCACGTCGGGAGACAACAGCAAGTGACGCCACTTGGTATTGGTGTCGTCATCCGTAGGCCAGGGACGGTAGCCTGCCGTCAGACCCATTGACCAGTGGTCAGCAAGTCTGAACCCAAGGCGCAGATTGGGGGTCAGCGTAGCATCATAAAGCAAGTTGTTTCCTATCGTCATATGAAAGGGCTGTTGAGATTTTGCTACTACGACATGGCACACTAACAGTAGGATGATTGATGCTATTTTTATAATATGTACAACACTTTTATACATGCAGCGTTTCTGATTGACAGTTAATTAATTACTACAATAAGTGCAAAGATATTAAAAAATGAGATACTTTGTTCTCAAATTAACGACAAATGAACGTTATTTAACACATATTTACACCCCCCGTAAATGTTAACGTGAATTAACAATATATAAAATAAGGTGTAAACCAAGCGTGGATGTCACCAACGTCAATCGCCAACTGATGGCCACGACGAAGACGGTGGGGCAGGTGAAGGTGGAGGCACTGATTCTGTTGGCCACATCCCTCCCCTCAGCAGGGGAAGACAGAAGCGCCCCCAAGTTCTATTCAT
>Ga0256405_10003004_pt1 | contig 36383 bp, 46 predicted proteins | sample RumenRJG_02DNA_FD_189096 | JGI IMG/M metagenome (GOLD analysis project Ga0256405, IMG submission 189096) | Bovine rumen microbial communities from Lethbridge, Alberta, Canada - RJG_02 | ecosystem: Host-associated > Mammals > Digestive system > Stomach > Rumen | place: Canada: Alberta...
AGGAGGCACATGATGACAACGAGAATATTGAATAAAAACGATATAATGCAGGTAATTGAGATGGCACCGACGATCCAGGCGGTCGAGAATGTGTACCGGATGAAGTCCGGCGGTGAGGCTGTCGCGTGGCCGACTGTATTTCATGTCTTCGAGGAAGGGCAGAGGGATATGGATATCCGTTCCGGATATCTTCCGGGGGAGCACATCTTCGGGCATAAGACGATCGGGTTCTTTGCCGGAAACGCGGCGAAAGGGCTGCCGAACCTGATGGCGACCATCAACGTGTTTGACGAATACACCGGAGCACCGGTCGGGATCCTGGAAGGCGCTTATATCACCGGCGTTCGCACCGGAGCCGCAGGCGCGATCGGCGCAAAGTATCTGGCCAGAAAGGATTCGGAGACCCTGTTCGTGCTCGGCGCCGGAAACCAGGCGGCCTATCAGATCGCGGCGACGATCGTGTGCTTTCCGAATCTGAAGAAGGTCTATATCGCCGATCTGCTCTTTCCGGAGAACGCGGAGAAGTTCGCGGCAGGGATCCGCGGGAGACTGGCCGATGAACTGGGCATCGATGCCGCGGGGATCACGTTTGAAGCCACCAACGAACCGGAGGTCACCGTACCTCAAAGCGATATCGTGATCACCGTGACGCCGTCCAGAGAGCCGGTGATCAAAAAAGAATGGGTCCGCCCGGGCATGCATTTCTCCACGGTCGGCTCCGACATGGAGGGCAAGGAAGAACTGGATCCGGAGATCTTCGCGGACGCCAAAGTCTTCGTGGACGATATGGAACACTGCATCGAGGCGGGAGAGGTTGAGATCCCGGTCAAGAAAGGTATCGTGACGGAAGAGGACATCAACGAGATCGGCGATCTGATCCTCGGGAATTGCAAAGGCAGAACATCCGAAGAGGATATTACAATCTATGATCCTGCCGGCATGGCGCTGCTGGACATCGCAGCCGCCAAGGTCGCGCTGGATCTGGCAGAAGAAAAGAATCTGGGAACAGCAGTAGAACTGTAAGAAAGGAGAAAGAAATGGATATCAGAACTTTCAAAGTAGAACGCTGGATGGACGAGTACGAAACCAAATGCAAATACAATCTGGCAGAGACCTGCATCGATTCACTGACGGTCAGAGAGATCGTCGAAATGGCGGGACTGGATGTAGCGGAATACATGAATGAACTGGCGGATACACGCCTGACCTACAGCCACATCGGCGGCTCACCGGAGCTTCTGGAGGGCATCGCAGGCCTGTACAGCGATGTGATCAAGCCGGAGCACATCATCCCGATGCACGGTGCCATCGGCGCGAACCACCATATCCTGATGACGCTGATCGATCCGAGCGACAACATGGTCTCCGTCATGCCGACCTATCAGCAGCACTACTCCATCCCGGAATCCATTGGCGCCGAAGTCCGGATCCTGAACCTGAATCTGGAGAATCACTTCCTGCCAGATATTGAAAAGCTAAAGGAACTGGTCGATGAGAACACGAAGATGATCACCATGAACAGCCCGAACAATCCGTCCGGATCCCTGATCCCGAAGGATGTCATGGAGCAGGTCATCGAGGTTGCCAGAAGCGTAGACGCCTACGTCCTCTGTGATGAAGTCTACAGAGGCATCTCCGAGGACGGCAGCTACATGTATTCCGTCGCGGATCTCTATGAGAAGGGCATCTCTGTGGGGAGCATGTCCAAGTCCTGGTCCATGGCAGGCGTGCGCCTCGGCTGGATCGTCACCCGCGATATGGATCTGATCCACCGCTGCCATGAGCGCAGAGACTATGACACCATCAGCTGCGCCGTCATCGATGACAAGCTGGCAGCTTTGGCGCTGGCCAATAAGGACAAGATCATCGAGCGGAACCGCGCGATCCTGAATACGAATCGCAAAATCCTGGACGACTGGGTTAATGCCACTCCGGAAGTGTACTACCAGAGACCGGCCGCCGGAACGACCGCCCTTGTTTACTACAAAAAGAATATGCCGTCCCGCGAGCTTTGCGATAAGCTCATCAAAGAGACCGGCGTTCTCTTCACACCGGGTGAGTGCTTCGAGATGGAAGGCGCTGTCCGTATCGGCTACGCATTTGACTCCAAAGTCCTCAAGCAGGGACTGGATCTCTTCGCGGATTTCCTGAAGACCATCGACTAAAGGTCATCGACCGACAGGAATCGGTATACCATTTTGGATGGTAGTGGTATACAATAGGGTGAGAGAAGGAGTTAAATATGCTGTACGAAAATCATAAAAACAAACTGCTGATACCATCCGTATTGTTTTTACTTATGGGGATCGCGTTCATGGTATACCCGGCCCATTCCATGCTCATGCTTGTGCGGATCACGGGATGTGTTATGATCCTGCTCGGTATACTGATCTTCATTCCGACCCTGCGGGACAGGGCGTACCTGGGGTTTCGGTTCGGTCTTCTGGTGGCGCTGACGATCGTGATCGCCGTCTTCGGGGTCATTCTCCTCGTTATGCCGGACGCGTTTGTCGAAGTGTTCTGGATCACGCTGGGCATCATCCTGATCCTGGATGGGCTCAAAAATCTGATGTACCTTTCGGTGCTCCCGTTCCGGATCGTGAACATCGTCCTTTCGGTGCTCTCCGTCATCTGCGGCGTGCTGATCCTGATCCATCCGTTCGGAACAGGTCTGGCGTCCATGGTCCTGATCGGCGCGTTCTTCACGTACAGCGGTGCTGCAGGGATCGCCCTCAGCATCATCAGTAAAATCAAAGGCAAAAAAATAGAAAACGCCGTGCTGACTGCACCCGAAGATGCGGCAGACGGCGACGCCGTGTCCGGTGAACCGGGATCGAAAGACGCCTATGACTCTCCCAAAGACACGCCGGACGATTCGGAGCTGTTTGGAGAAGGTGAAGCGGACCCGTATGAGCGCAGCGCGAAATAGCGCAACGAGTGGGTTCACGAGTAGTTCCAAAAGACGGAATCAGAGCTGCTTGCGCAGAATGTGCCGCACGGCCCCTTCATAAAGCGGCTTGGTCTCGATGATCTCATAACCGGAATTGATCAGGTTGGCCAGGCTGAAATCATTTCCCGGCGCGATGGTGACGAGAGCCTCTGCGGCGCCGAGGCTGCGGGCGATGTCTTCACGAAGCTTGACGAACTGCTTTTGGAGTCCGTAACCCCGGAAGCGGTCGTCCACGAGGGTGATCTCCATAGAAACGCACTTCGCCTGGAGTTCTTCCGGATATCCCACATAGGTCCCGTAATTGCGGTGCCCGATGCGGTTGGCGATCATCATGGTGAAGGCGACCAGTTCGTCATTATGATAAGTACCGAAACAGTAATCCATGAGCAGTGACTCGTGGATTTCTTCTTTTCCGACAAGGGCGTAGACGGATCGGTCGCACAGCTGCTCAAATACCGCCAGCTGCAGGGCGAGGATCACGTCCAGATCATCTTCCGTACACTGCCGGATCACAAAGGTCGCGGTCTCTCCGGATTTGCGCGTCAGCGTAATGGTTTTCGAATACTCACTCATACCGAGCCTCCTGCTTTTGCATAAGAAACTGTTTATTATTATAATGCATTAAAGTGAAAAAACAAGTTAAATATCGAAATTGTCAGAAAATAATGCAAAATCAATAAAGCAGGGATGATTTTGCACGGTTTCGTGCTATAATGTTGTCATGCGCTGAAGAGAGCACCGGATCAAAAAACAGAAACAGAAATGGAGAAAGAATTATGATCGAAATGCCTTATACAATCGAACTGCTGAACGGACGGGGAGAGCCGACGACCTTCACCATTCGGGAAGCCGATATGAAAGATTTTGATACGTTTATGCAGCTCCAGGACACCATCATGGAAGCGCTGCCGGACAAGGATGTCTACGCGCCGTTCACAGAGGAAGAGACCATCGACCAGCTGACGAACGACTGCTGCTGGCTCGCCTTCGCGGAGAACGGGGAAGTGGCTGCGGTTTCCGTGCTGAAGCCGAGCAACCGGGAAGACCAGAGCTACAACTACGGCCACTATTTCGACTATGACGAGGAGCATCTCAGACGTACCGCGTCCTTCGATATGACCATGGTCGTTCCCAAGTACCGCGGACACGGTCTGCAGAGACTGTTCAACAAAATCCGCATCGCCAAGGCGATCGAGCTTGGCGCGACAGAAGGCATCACGTCCATCTCACCGGAAAATCCGTACAGCTACAACAACTTCCTGATCTGCAACTGGGAGATCGCCGACCGCAGAAAACTGTACGGCGGCAAAGACAGATACCTTCTCCGCAAGGAATTCTAACTAAGGATTCTAAAATAGCATTCTAGAAATCAATATCGAGACTGACGGGGCAGTGGTCGCTGCCGTAAACATCGCAGAGGATCCCTGCGCCCTGCAGTCTGTCTTTCAGAACGTCGGATACCAGGAAGTAGTCAATACGCCATCCGGCGTTGTTGTCTCTTGCCCGGAAGCGGTAGCTCCACCAGGAGTAGACGCCTTCCAGATCCGGGTAAAAATAGCGCCATGTGTCGATGAAACCGGCGTCTAAGAGCGCCGTCATTTTGGCGCGTTCCTCATCGGAAAAGCCGGCGTTGCCGCGGTTGGTTTTCGGATTCTTCAAGTCGATTTCTTCGTGGGCGACATTGAAATCACCGCAGGTAACAACCGGTTTCGTCTCTTCCAGCGACTTCAGGTAGTCGCGGAAGTCATCCTCCCACTGCATGCGGTAATCCAGGCGCTTCAGCTCGCTTTGGGCGTTGGGAACGTAAACATTGACCAGATAAAAGTCCGGGTACTCGCATGTGATGACGCGCCCTTCATGGTCGTGAACGTCGATCCCGATCCCGCGGGTGACCGACAGGGGCTCCTGTTTAGTGAACACGGCGGTTCCGGAGTAGCCCTTCTTATCCGCGGAACACCAGTACTGATGATATCCTTCCAGCGGCACCTCCGCCTGTCCTTCCTGCATTTTTGTTTCCTGCAGGCACAGGATATCCGGATCCGCTTCCGCTGCAAAATCAAGAAAGCCTTTTTTCATGGCGGCTCTGATGCCATTGACATTCCAGGATATGAGTTTCATGTGGTACCTCCGATCAAATACCTTTATCAAGAATCAAGGGGTGTTTCAAAAAAGAAAAACGCTGAAATCCTTGGGATTTCAGCGTTTCTGGCGCGCCATTAGGGACTCGAACCCCAAACCTCCGCATTCGTAGTGCGTTACTCTATCCAATTGAGCTAATGGCGCATGGCTTTTTTCAAACCTGCCCTACGATTATACATCCCAGCCGCGCTCGCGTCAATAAGAGAAATTGCGAAATTTCGGATTCTCTGAAGCACGGAGACTGTCAATGATGGTATAATCAGAGCAGTGTAGAAACAAGAGGAGGACAGGATATGACCGATTATATGGATAAACTGAAAAACTGTGAGGAATTTTTCTGGGTGAACCCGGGGTATGTGCCGCCGGCAGAAGGGCAGGAAGAAGAAATCGTCGATATCGACGACGCGGAAGCCAGGCTGGCCCGGTTCGCGCCGTTTATCGAGAGGATGTTTCCGGAGGTGAAGGGCGGGATCATCGAATCACCGCTGACCGAGCTGACCGGAATGGACGGCGTTGGCCGGTTGGCCGCATTGGCCGGCGCGCCTGCCATAGCTGCAGACGATGCACCGGCGCCGGTCGGCAGACTTTTCATCAAGCAGGACTCACACCTGCCGATCTCTGGATCCGTCAAGGCCAGAGGCGGCATCTACGAGGTGCTGAAACTGGCGGAGAAGCTGGCCGTGGAGGCGGGGCTTTTGCAGTGGGATCCGGCTACCGGTGAGCATGAGAATTACGCGAAGTTGGGGGATCCTGAGATGAAGGAATTCTTCTCTAAATACAAGGTGGCAGTGGGGTCTACGGGAAATCTGGGCCTCAGCATCGGGATCATCAGCGCGGCGATCGGTTTCGAGGTGACCGTGCACATGTCCGCGGACGCACGCCAGTGGAAGAAGGACATGCTCCGCTCCAAGGGCGTGACCGTTGTGGAGTATCCGGATGATTACGAAGCGGCAGTCGCCCAGGGAAGACGTGAGGCGCAGGCGGATCCGACGTGCCATTTCGTGGACGATGAAAATTCACTGGACCTTTTCGCGGGTTATTCCGTAGCGGGCAAACGTCTGAAGAAGCAGATGGATGAGCTGGGGATCACCGTGGACCGGGAGCACAGGATGTACGTCTACCTGCCGTGCGGCGTGGGCGGTGCACCGGGCGGTGTCGCTTACGGGATCCGGAAGATCTTCGGGGAAGGGGCGTACTGCTTTTTCGCGGAACCGACCCATGCTCCGTGCATGGCCCTGGGACTCATTTCCGGCAAGCTGAACGGCATCGCAGTCGGTGACATCGGCATCGACGGCAAGACGGAGGCAGACGGTCTGGCCGTTGGACGTCCTTCCGGCCTCGTGGCAAAAGCAATGCAGACCCAGCTGTGCGGATGCTTTACAGTCGAAGATGAGAAACTCTATCCGTATCTGGCAGCGCTCAAGGACGCTTCCGGTATATTCATCGAGCCGTCCGCGTGCGCGGCGTTCGAAGGCTTGCGGTATACATGCAATGGCGCTTTCGCTCCGGCCCCGGATGCAAACTCTATCCATGTGATCTGGGCGACCGGCGGGAACATGGTGCCGGAAGAGGAGAAAAAAGTATACTACGAAAGGGGAAAGGCTCATGTGTGAACAGACCGGACAGGCAGCTCTGGAGCAGCACTGCAGGGATACGATCTACCAGAACAACGTCCAGCAAAAGGACACGATGAACGGACTGATGAAGGGGGAGTGGACCGAATGCTCCTTTGAGGAGAAGACGCTGACATTCGCCTTCCCCGTGCAGCAGTGGCAGGCCAATCGGGTCGGCAACATGCACGGCGGCGCCATCTGTACGGCCTTTGATCTGACCATCGCGGCGCTGGCGAGATTCTACGCCCGGGAGAATTTCGCTCCGACGATCAATCTGGACGTGAATTACATCCGGCCCGTCGCCATGGGAGAGACCCTGCTGGTGACGGCCAAAGCGATCTCCACCGGACGCCGGATCACCCAGCTGACTGCCGAGGCGAGGATCAAATCCTCCGGCAAGCTGGCGGCGTCCGCCACATCGATCTATATGAACGTGGACACCCAGAAGGAAAAACAGCAGCAAAAGCCGCAGCAGCCGAAGAAAAAGAAAAAATCCGGCGAAACCGGATATATCAGCAGTCTTATGAATTACAGCGACCGCCTCTAAAGGCGGTCGTTTGTTGCTTGTTTTGATCAGCTGCATATGTACAGCCTGAATCCTGTGCGGGCTGACCTACATGAATATCGTCTTGACGATCACGACAAGGAATATGAGTATGTAGATCACGATTTCGATCAGCAGGACCAGCTTGATGATTGCGCGAACCTTCTGTGAACCCTGTCCGCGCAGCTGCTCTCTGAAATCTCCCTTCATGTTCTTCAGCAGGATGAGAAGAACGACGATACCAAATATTAATGCTAAAAACAGAATGAGCATGTTAAAACCTCTCAACAATTATTGTCTTATTTATAGTATCAGAATATCACGATCCATTCAAGAGAAAAAAACGTTCGGGAATCCGCGTTTCGGCCCTTCAAGACTTTGACACTGGTGTGGAATTACAGTACAATAAAAATAAGTATGGGCTTTTTGAGGAGACAAACAAAATGACAGAGAAAAAAGTAGTTGTAACAGACGGACAGGATCTGGCGCAGAAGGCGTCAGAGCTTAAAAAAGACGGCGTCACAGACGTCACTGTTGTCGTGAATACATTCAATTATACAAGGTACAAGGAGTCCAATGACGGAAAGTCACTGGATCCTGTGATCGAGGGAATCAACGCCGCTGTCGGCAAGGGACTGCACATCACGCTCCACGTCGGGCTGAAGGAGGGCTTCAATGATGATGAAGTGCTGGACTTTCTCCAGCTGACCCTGATGCACAAGTACGATATCGTGTTCCTGCCGACGATGGATTACGATAAGATCAAAGCCAAAATGCCGGGACTTCATAAGATCGACGGCGATTTCGGCGATGTTGAAATGTATAAATACGCCGTTGCGAAAGGGCGTATTGGCTTTTTGAAAGCATAAACAAGGGAGAGGGATCAGAATGCAAGAGCAATTAGTAGAGATGAGAAAGGAACTCGCCGAGATACTGGCGGCCAACCAGACGCTCAAACAGGCGCTCCGGCAGGTCAACAAGCTGGATATGATCAAGGCTTCGCTGATCGTGCGCAATCCGAAGCACCAGACCCTGAAAATCGACGAGATCCTGGATGGAAACCTCCCTACCGATGTGGCAGTAGGGGATTTCGTGTTTATTGAAAATTACTGCGAGCTTGTCAAGACAGCGTATAACAACCTGAATATGGGAAATTCCATGAGCGCGGGTCTGCTCAAGGCAGCATACCGGATCCTGAAGGAGGATCCGGACGCCGGATTCAGGAAAGACAGTCCGGTCGTGTTCGCGTTCAGTCATGTACCGCCTGACTGGCAGGATATAGACGAGCGTCTGACGAATTCCTTTCGCCGGCTGTACGCGGGGCGGATCGAAAACGACATCGCGGCGCGCGCTATGTATGTGCACAACTGCGTCATGGATGTCTGGCCCTTTGATGAGTACAACGGCGAGCTTGCCATATTCGCTATGAACTATTACCTGATGGAGCAGGGCTTCATGCCCATCGATCTGCCAATGGACAAAAAGGAATACATCGAACTGGTAACGGCCTGTCTCAAAGGCACTCGAGTCAATGAAGAATACAACTACATCAGGGACGCAATCGTAGAAAAAATGAAAGGCACACTCCATGCCTGCAGAGGTTACGTATGAGATTCATAAAGCTTCAGCGACAACATTATCAGTGGGGGCTTACCGCGTTTCTGGTCATCGTATGCTGTTTTATCGTATTCTTCATTCTGTATCGGTTTGACGCGGTCAGCGGAGGGCTCGGGAAGCTCCTCGGCGCCGTCACGCCGCTCCTGTACGGCATGGTGATGGCGTATCTGCTTTGCCCGATATACAATTTTACGGTATCACGGTTCTACGGGCTGATCAGCAAGGCGAAACACAACTTCAAGCATGACCTGACCCTGGCCAAGTTTATCGGAACCATCATTTCTCTCGCGATCCTGATCATCGTGATCGCGGGCGTCCTGTGGATGATCATTCCCGGGTTGTTCGACAGCATCATGAAAGTCATCGATATACTGCCTGGCGCGATGAAGAGCTTTACCCAGTGGGTCGATGTCAAATTCGCCAACCTGCCGGTGGCCAAGGACTATCTGGATCAGCTGAGCAACAACATTACGGAGTACGCCATTGATTTCGCGACCAATACGCTGCTGCTCCATTCGGCAAATATGGCGGCGGCGATTTCCGGCACCGTTTTCGGAGCGATCGGGTTCATATTCGATTTTGTCGTCGGCATCATTGTTTGCGTGTACATCCTGAATATCAAGGAAACGCTGGCTGCGCAGGCCAAGAAGATCATCGTGGCCCACTTCAGAGAGCACACCGCAGAGGAAATTCTGCAGGGAGCGGAGTACACGAACAAGACCTTCGGCGGATTTATCAGCGGCAAGATCATCGATTCGGCGATCATCGGTATTTTATGCTTTATCATCATGAGCATTTTCGGGTGGGAGTACAGCCTGCTCATCAGCTGCATCATCGGCATCACGAACATCATCCCGTTTTTCGGACCGTTCATCGGAGCCGTTCCGTCAGCGCTGCTTTTGCTGATGGTCAATCCGATGCACAGCCTGTATTTCATCATTCTGATCATCCTGCTGCAGCAGTTTGACGGCAATATCCTGGGACCGAAGATCCTTGGGGACAGCACGGGTCTGGGAAGCTTTTGGGTCCTGTTCGCCGTGCTGGTAGGCGGAGGCCTGTTCGGTTTCCTCGGCATGGTGCTCAGCATTCCGGTATTTGCCGTGATCTACGCCTACTGCGCAAGGGCGCTCAACCACCGCCTTGAGAAGCGCGGGTTCTCGACCGACACACTGGATTACAAGGTAGACAAATATCGCACCCGCAAACCGCGCAGCAAGCGCAAAAAACCGACGCTCAGAAAAAAAGTGGTTGTCGAGACAGATACCGACCGCGATAACGCAGATGACGCTGCTGACAGCGCGGACACTGCGGACGACGCGGAGAATAACACAAACAGCGACACAGAAGAATAACAACAAACCACAACAAGCAAAGGCAACAGAGGTTTCAGATGGACCGTATCATAGAACAACTAAAAGAAATACTTACAGCAGAGCAGATCACAGAAAACGCGGACATGTCCCAGCACACATCCTTTAAGGCGGGCGGCTGCGCGGATCTTCTGGTGCAGCCTGCTGACGCGGAGCAGCTGCGCAAGGTGCTGGAGGCGCTGACGGATACGCCGCACATGGTACTTGGAAACGGATCGAACGTGCTGGTGCGCGACGGCGGCTACCGTGGTGTGATTATCAAAATCGGAGACGCCTTCAATTACATTCGCAGAGAGGATGATAAGCTGATCTGCGGAGCCGGGACGCTGATGTCCGCAGTAGCGAAGAGGGCGGCTTCGGAAGGCCTGTCCGGATTTGAGTTCGCCTCCGGAATCCCCGGGAGCATCGGCGGCGCTGTCTTTATGAACGCGGGAGCGTACGGCAGGGAAACAAAGGATATCCTCGAGGAAGCCCATGTGATCAGGGCAGACGGCAGCGAAGAACTCACCATGACCGCCGAAGATCTTCAGATGGGGTACCGGCATACAACGCTCCATGAATCCGGCGATGTGGTCACCGAGGTCGTTTTGAAACTGAAAGAAGGCGACGAAGCGAAGATCCGTGAGGAAATGGCCGAGCTGACAAAAAAGCGCAACGCGAAGCAGCCTGTCCAGTATCCGAGCGCGGGCAGCTTTTTCAAGAGGCCGGAAGGGTACTTTGCCGGCAAGCTGATCCAGGACGCCGGATGTAAGGGTCTGTCCGTGGGCGGCGCGGAAGTGTCGACCCTTCACAGCGGATTCATCATCAACAAGGGCGGCGCCACGGCGACAGAGATCACCCAGCTCAAGGAGCTTGTCCAGGCGCGCGTGCTCGATAAATTCGGCGTCATGCTCGAGCCGGAGGTCAGGATCATCGGAGAAGATCCTGAAGGCGCGGCGGACGCAGTAGCGGGCGAGCCGACTGGCACGGTGGATGATTACGTCATGACATACGATCTGCACACCCATACCACCTACTCCCACGGCAAGGGTTCCGTGGGGGACAATGTGCGTGTTGCTATGGAGAAGGGTCTGGAATTTGTGGCCATCTCCGACCACGGACCGGGGCATCTGTTTTATGGGATGAACCGGCGGGATTTCCCGAATCTGAAGAACGATATCGATAAGATGACGGTCAAATACCAGAGCATCAATGTCAGAGCCAGCATCGAGGCAAACATTCTTCACGCCACGCCCGGATCAAGTCACGAGAACGGTCTCGACATCCGGCCGGAGGAATTCGAGGAGTTTGATTTTGTCATTGCCGGATTCCACTTCGGATGTTTCGGCTGCAGCTCCGTCCGGAACTGGCTTTGGTCCCACGGCTTTAAGTTTGGCGAAGAGAAGCTGAAGCAGTCGAACACGAAGATGGTGACCGACGCTCTTCGGAAGAACGACATTGCCATTCTGGCGCATCCGGGAGATAAGGGACCCTTTGACATCCCTGAGATCGCCAAAGTGTGCGCGGAGACGGGCACGCTCATCGAGATCAACGGCAGACACGGGCATCTGACAACAGAAGAAATCAAGGAAGCGATGCAGGTGGAAGGACTGAACTTTATCATTAGCAGCGACGCCCATACGCCGGACGCGGTAGGCACCTACAAGGCAGCACTGCAGAGGGCGCTGGACGCCGGTCTGGATGTATCCCGCATCGTGAATATCAGGAGTGAGTATTAGGAGCGTATCGTCAATGAAGATCATCATCGTCACAGGATTATCGGGCGCAGGCAAGACCCGGGCTATGGACGTACTGGAGGACATGGGCTATTACTGCATCGACAACATGCCTCCGTCCCTGATCAAGAACTTCCTGGATATGGCAGCCAAGACCAAGGAAATCGAGAAGGCAGCCTTTGTCATAGATGTCAGAGGCGGAAGTCTCTTCGATGATCTGAAGGACGCTCTGGAGATGATGAAAAAGGAAGACGTGGATTTCAAGATCCTGTTCTTCGAAGCGACGGACAAAGTTCTGGCGCGCCGCTATAACGAAACGCGCAGGGAACACCCGCTGGCGCATGGAGAGGCCGTTGCGAAGGGCATCCAGCGCGAAAAGGAACGTCTCCGTCAGATCCGCAATGAAGCGGACGCGATCATTGACACATCGTCCTTCAATAACGCCCAACTGGCCGCCGAAATCAGCAACATTGTCAGCGCAGGCAGGGATGACAGAACCTTTACGGTGAATATTATGTCCTTTGGATACAAGAACGGAATGCCGGTATCGGCGGATATGGTCTTTGACGCCAGGTTCCTGCCGAATCCCTTCTACGTGGAGGAGCTGAAACACAAGACCGGAAACGATCCGGAAGTCCGGGATTATGTCATGAGTCATGACATCGCCCGGATGTTCGCGGATGAAGTGCAGGGGATGATCGAGATCCTGATCCCGTTCTTCAAGCAGGAAGGGAAGTTCTCCCTCAGCGTCTGCTTCGGCTGCACCGGAGGCCATCACAGGTCGGTCACTCTGGCCAACGACCTGAACGAGCGGCTTGCAGCCAAGGGCATCAGAACGACCCTTGAACACAGAGATTTGTAGTGGTAAAATAGGCAAGGTATGCACAAGGCATATGATAGTATAAAAAATGATTTTAGATGATTTAGAGGAGGATTTTAGCTATGGAAAAACTGATCATCGCTGCCTGCATCTGCGGAGCGGAAGTAACGAAGGAACACAATCCGGCAGTACCGTACACGGTTGAGGAAATCGTAAGGGAAGCCAAGTCAGCGTATGACGCGGGCGCTTCGGTTATTCATCTCCATGTAAGAGAAGATGATGGAACACCGACCCAGTCACATGAGAGATTCCAGGAATGCATGGACGCCATCTACAAGGAATGCCCGGATGTTATCATCCAGCCGTCAACAGGCGGAGCCGTTGGCATGACCGATGAGGAAAGACTGGATTCCACGAACGTTACGCCGACACCGGAATTCGTTACACTGGACTGCGGAACCTGCAACTTCGGCGGCGACGAGATCTTTGTGAACACTGACAATACGATCATCAACTTCGCGAAGACCATGCAGGAAAAGGGCATGAAGCCGGAACTGGAATGCTTCGACAAGGGTATGCTGGACATCGTTCTGAAGACAGCAGGTAGAAAGGGATATCTCGATATGCCGATGCACTTCGACTTCGTTCTCGGCGTACAGATGTCCGCAACCGTCAGAGACCTGGCGTTCTGCGTGGATTCCGTTCCCCCGGGATGCACATGGACAGGATGCGCGATCGGAAGAGACGCGTTCAAGATCGCTGCGGCATCCATCATTATGGGCGGCCACTGCAGAATCGGATTCGAAGACAACCTCTACATGGAGAAGGGCGTTCTCGCGAAGAGCAACGGCGAAATGGTAGCCAAGGTTGTTGAACTGGCGAAGCTTCTCGGACGTGAAGTCGCAACGCCGGATGAAGCCAGAGAGATCCTGAGCATTCCGCCAAGAAAGAAATAATTCAAGCAAAAGCATCAAGTGCCGGGAAGTCCGCTTCCCGGTTTCTTTTTAGCCGCAGTAAGGGCACACGTTGGGAGTGTAATACATGTCATACGCATCGGAAACAAAGAATGAACTGGCTCGAATAGAACCTGAAAAAAAGTGCTGCATGCTCGCTGAAATCACCGGGTTCATGCGATTCGCGGGCAGTGTCGGCTTCGCGGGAGGCGGCAAGTTTCGCATGGTCATGACGACCCCGAATCTGGCCGTCGTGCGCCATTACAAGAAGCTGATCCGGTCCTATTTCAGTGTAGATACGGATATTGAGATCGGAAGCACCGGCCGCAATGCCCGCGGTCTGAAAGGGGCAAAGGCTAAGGAATACATAATCCGGATCGAACCGGAAAACAATTCCGAAATGATCCTGCGCGAAATGGGGATCCTCATTGTGCGGGGCGGAGTGAACACCCTGAGCGATGGAATCTACGACGGGATCATCCGGACCAAGTGCTGCCGCAAGGCTTTCCTGCGAGGGGCGTTCCTCGGCGCGGGGACGGTGAACAACCCCGAAAGCAGTCATCACTTCGAGATCAATACGATCTCCGAAGCCTGCGCCAAAGACCTGCGACGGCTCATCAATACCTTTGTCGACATCAACGCGCGCATCGTGGAGCGGAAATCGGGATACGGCGTATACCTGAAGGCCCGCGACCAGATCGCGGACACGCTGGCGATCATGGGCGCCAGCAAGACGTACTTTGATTATCAGGATAAGATCATTCGAAAGGACGCTGTCTCGACGGCGCGAAAGATCGAGCAGCTGGACCTTGTAAACGTGGACAAGGCCATTCACGCAGCGCAGAGACAGATCGCGGATATCCAGCGCGTCGCGTCTGCGCGCGGACTGGACAGTCTGTCGCCGAAGCTGCAGGAAATTGCCGTACTGCGGCTTGAGAATCCGGATATGAGCATCGAAGAACTGGGACAGCTGTTCACGCCGCCGCTCAGCAAGTCGGGCGTAAACAACAGGCTCAGGCGCATCAGCGAAATCGCGAAAGGACTATAAGCAGAATAGTGTAAATGGAGAACAGGATGGAAAAAGGACAGACCGTAGAACTGTACATCGACGATATGAGTACAGAAGGCCAGGGCATCGGACGGACCGAAGAAGGAATGGTCGTGTTTGCCGCCGGCGCCTTGCCGGGCGACAAGACCCGCGTGGAACTGACAAAGGTCAAAAAGAAGTACGCGATCGGCCGGGCTGTGGAGATTTTGCATGCGTCGGAAGACCGCAGAGCGGAGATATGGTGTGAGTATCAGGAACACTGCGGCGGATGCCCTTACAGCGGGCTGGAATACCGCAGGCAGCTGGCGGTCAAAGAGCAGCAGGTCAGAAGCCGCCTGGAGCGCATCGCAGGAGTGGAGGCTCCGGTGCAGCCGATCGTTGGGATGGAGGAGCCGGAGCGGTACCGCAACAAAGCGGTCATGAAGGTGTCGACAGGCGGTCTGATGACCCGCAAGGGCGGAATCCAGGAGCCGGTACATGAACCGCGCATTGGCTTTTATCAGGCGAAGACGCACGACGTGGTCGACTGCGAGGACTGCCGCCTTCAGATCGGCACGGCGATGGCTGCGGCGGACGCGACCCGGCAGTTCATGGAGGAGGATCACATCTGCTCCTTTGATCCGCGATGGGATAAGGGCCTCATGAAGCAGATGACCGTGAGGACCGCGTTCGGAACGGGCGAGGTCATGGTCGTCTACGATATCAACGGCAAAGGCATCCCCAACGCCGCGAAGCTTGTGGAGTATCTGGACGACGCCGTGTATGAAGCAGGCGGCTCTCTCGAAAGTGTCGTCATCCGAAACGAGAAGAAGACGATCACCCTGGCAGGCAAAAGCACCATAACCGACGCGGTCTCGATCAGTGACGGAGACGGTGAACTGCCGCGTGAGCTGGACTTTGAGATTTCGGCCAATTCTTTCTATCAGGTCAACCATGAGCAGATGGAGAAACTCTACAGCGTCGTACGTAAGTATGTCCGGATGTGCGATACAGGCCGCAGAGGGTCTCCGGTCGTGCTGGATCTTTACTGCGGCATCGGGACCATCGGGCTGTGCATAGCCGATCTGGCAAGCCACGTGCACGGCGTCGAGATCGTCAAAGATGCCGTCACGGACGCCAATAGAAACGCCACGATCAACGGGATCGTCAACGCGACCTACACGTGCGGCAAAGCAGAAGAACTGATCCCGCAGTGGCTCGCCGGGGAAGAGGAAGCGGTCCGCGCGGATATCGTCATCGTCGACCCGCCCCGCGCAGGATGCCGGCAGGAACTGCTTGATACGATCGCGGAGGCGGATATCCCGCATGTCATCTATGTATCCTGCGACCCCGCGACACTGGCAAGGGATGTGAAGCTTTTGCATGAGAAGGGGTATGAACTGTTATCGGCAACGCCCGTGGATATGTTCCCGAATACGGGGCACGTCGAGACCGTGGCATTAATACAAAAAAGAAAAAGCAATTAATCGTTGAAATTTCAACGAATTTCGAGAATTATATAAGATGAGGAAAAGCGACAAAATACTGACCTATGAGGACTTTTTTAAGGTAGGCGAGTTCGGTGAATACAACACCTCGTATCCGGTGAATACAACGTTTTTATGTGTTTTTGAAATGATAGCGCGGTTCGCATAATTGTGGATCGCGTTTTTGTTATGTATACTGCAGAAAAGGGATTGGATAAAGGAGGTGCAGTTATGTCAAAGACGAAATACCGATTCACATATGACGAGGTTAGGGTCATCGTACTGGCTCTGGTAGAACTGAAGAACCAGCTGATCCAGGAAGGAAGATATACCGATCCTATTGATGAGCTTTTAGTGAAGTTTGTCGATTAAAATCCTTTTCCCTGGATGCCGAAATACATTGCTCTGCATGCAAATGCGGAGCTTTTGTTATTTCGGAACACCTAATAAGGAGAAAGGAAGTGTTATGGCAACTACAAAAGAAACAATGAAAGTTATTGCAGGAGGAGTCAACAAGAAGGAAGAATCGGAAGTGATAATGGACGGTAGGGTTATTGCTGTTGAAATGTCAGATGAGTTGGCAGAAGTCTTTGAAGGGCTGGTTGAGGCACTAATATCAAAATGTGAAGATGAAAATGCGGAGAGGTCTGAGAACGATCGGAATAACATGGACCGAGAAGACGATGGCTATTTCATGAAGGTGGAAGAGCTGGCCGCATTAGTAGGCGTCTGGCAGGCAATTCGTGCAGCAGAAAACATGGTTATTATTCTTGAGAATGTGAATAAAGAATCAGCGTTATCTATTGTAAAGCGTTTTGATGAGGCAGATCCAAAAGCTCTTATTTCCATGTTAAAAGTGTTGTTTCTCAGCCACGGAATGAATGCGGCAGCGGATGAATTAACATTCCTGAATATTATTATTGAGCATTGGGGAGACACGATGTTTTATTTTCGGGATGCTTTTTTTGAAACAGATCAAATAGGTTGGTATTCTATGGAGAACCTGCTCAAGGAAAATACCAAGGAGCAGAATAACCGGCTAAATTAGGAGGACTGTATGAGTGAATGTAAGACAATCGCAATATGTAATCAGAAAGGTGGGGTCGGAAAGACCACCACCGCTGTGAACCTGGGCGCTGGGCTGGTAAGAGCAGGCAGACGTGTTTTGCTTGTAGACTGCGATCCGCAGGGAGATCTGACGCAGTCGCTTGGATATCAGGCAGACGAACTAGATCGGTCTCTTGGTAGCCTGATGTATCTTGCAACACAGGACAGTATGCCCAGTGTAAAAGACACCATCCTGCATCATGAGGAAGGCATGGATGTACTGCCTTCCAATCTGGATCTGTCATCCATGGAGAGCCAGCTGGTGAACGCCATGAGCAGGGAGAAACTGCTTTCACTGCTGTTACGGGATGTGAAGAAGGACTACGACTATATACTGCTGGATTGTTCTCCGTCTCTTGGTATGATCACGATCAATGCACTGACGGCAGCAGACAGCGTGATCATTCCGGTACAGACCCAGTATCTGCCGGCAAAGGGCATGACGCAGCTTCTGCGCAGTATCAATATGGTCAGGACGCATACGAATGAGCATCTGAAGATCGGCGGTATCGTTATGACACTGGTGGACGGCAGGACGAATCTGGCTAAGGAGGTCATCAGCACCATACGCACCAATTACGGGATGTCCATTAAGATCTTCGATACGCAGATACCGGTTGCTGTGAAGGCAGCGGAAGCGGCAAAGGAAGGGAAAAGTATCTTTTCCTATGACGCAAACTCCCGTCCGGCACTGGCGTATGAGAAACTGACGAAGGAGGTGATGAAGGATGCCGAGAGAGAAAGAAAGCACAATAAAGCTGCCGTCGCTCGATGATCTGTTTTCCTCACAGGAGGAAAGGGAAGACGCAAAACTGAAACGGATCCATGAGATACCGCTGGATCAGATCGACCCGTTCCCGGATCATCCATACAAGGTTAGGGATGATGAGGAGATGATGGCGCTCGTGGAATCTGTGAAAGAAAACGGAGTGATTACACCAGCCACCGTCCGGAAGAAGGAAGATGGTCGGTATGAGCTTCTGTCAGGACACCGAAGGCTGCGTGCGTGCATGATAAACGGGATCAGCACCCTGCGCTGTGAAGTCGTGGATATGGATCGGGATGAGGCGACCGTGTTCATGGTAGAGTCCAATATACACAGGAACACCGTGCTCCCAAGCGAGAAGGCCTTTGCGTATAAGATGCGGTTGGAGGCGATGAAAAGGCAGGGGAAAAGGACAGATTTATTATGGGCAGGTCCGGTCTTGAGAAACTATATCTCAGATACTGTTATGAGCTCGGATATCTTCCGAAGTACAGACAGAATCCGACCAGGCTCCACATCGTCCTGAAAGAGGATCTTCTGAAGTGCGATCAGTACAGCGAGCAGGCGAAGTTGCTCAGCAGGTATCACATCAGCACTGAGGAAGATCTTTCTTCACATCAGGAGAAGGCGGAAGAAAAGATGGCGGATATCACAGCCAGAAGGGATGAACTCAGGAAGAAAGCCAGACGCACGCTTCCGGAGGCGGAGGTCACGAAGACGAGGGACGAGATCAAACAGCTTACGACAGAGCTCAGACGGCTGAGAAGAGAAGTAAAGGTATGCGAGCAGATCAGGGAGCGTTCCGGTCATGTGAAGGAGAATCTCGAGATCGTTGACCGTGATAGGCAGAAAGAGAAAGAAAAGAGCAGATAAAGAAGGGAGTGAGGAAAAGCATGAATCCAGGAGGAGACGCAGCGGAACAGATCGTCAGATTATCTCTGGAAGGAGTGGAAGTCGCTGCGAAGATCTCAGGTAACGGTGCAAAAAACATCGGATTGCTGTTATATGCAACGTTAAAGCAGGAACAGCGAACAAAAGGCAAGGCCAGACTGACCAGCATGCTGAAGTCCGGCAAGGAGCTGAAGGTGTTCACCATCCGCCAGGAGGACCTTAAGAAGTTCTCGCAGGAGGCAAAGCGGTACGGCGTGCTGTACTGCGTGCTGAAGGACAAGAACAATCCGGATCCAAAGGCAGCGGTAGACGTGATTGCCAGGGCAGACGATGCGTCAAAGATCCAGCGCATCACGGAGAGGTTCCGTCTTGCGACAGTGGATAAGGGAACAGTTGTCACGGACATCCAGAAGGAAAAGGACAGAATGTTCCCAAACCCCAATTCGGCAAAGACAGACCGCGGCCCTCTGTCCGAGCCAGACTCGAAGCAGGAAGGCCGATCAAATGGAAAGACTGGGGGACAGACTAAACCATCGGTAAAAGAAAAGCTGAATGGCTACAAAGCCGATGTCGCCCGCCAGAAGAGGGAACGAGAACGCGCAAGAGCGCAGACACTCGATCCAAAGGCGAGCGAAGCAGTCAGGAACGCAGTGAAAGCGGTGTCAGGGAAGAAGGCATCGGGAAAGGACAGGTAACATATGACGGAAAGAATGAGTAATGAGGACTATAGACTGCTCAAGCAGCAGGAAAAGGAAGGCGTATTCGAAATGCTTTCGGACGCGACGCAGAGTCTGCTTTCCGCGGACAAACTGAGAGAGTATGCTGATCTGCAGGCGAAACTGTTTGGTCACTCAGCATCGAACGTACTGCTTATCATGGAGCAGAAGCCGGAAGCAACGTGGGTCAGGACCTTCGATGACTGGAAGAGTGATAACGTATCACTGAAGAAGGGCGAGAAGGGCATCCTGACTCTGGTGGCGGACTACTATCAGAAGCCGGACGGCACCATGGGTATGACATCTAAAGTGGAGAAACTTTTTGACATCTCTCAGACAGCGGCGGCAGACCGCAATGTGACCAGACCAGTCTACAGAAGCGCAGCAGAGCTTCTAATGGAATGCAGCCCGCAGACTATCGAGAAGCAGGAACTTCCTAACGAGGCCTATGCACTCTATGATTCGCAGACGAATGAGATCCACGTGAAGGAAGGACTGGACCCGGACACGAAGTTCTTTGTAATCGCAAGGGAGCAGGCGGTAGCCATGCTGACCAGGGATGAGGTGCTTGGAAGAGAGGATGTGATCCCGCAAGCGGAGTTCAGTGCATATCTCGTCACAAAGAGATACGGGCTGAATGCCCCAGACATCGATTTCGGCAGAATATCAGAGAGCTTCCACGGTATGGAGGAAAAGAAAGTCCGTGAGGAACTCGGCAGCATGCGCTTCACGGCGGACCGCATCCATCACAAGGTGCAGGAGCAGGTTGAACTCAGCAGAGGACACAGAGAGGCGGAGAGATGAAATGGAGAAGAAACTGATCCTTGCACTTGACGGATACGAGCAGCGCATTCTAATCCGTGCGCTGAATGATCTGCGTACACAGCTCATCAGAGAGGAACGCCCCACAGATCCCGTGGATGAGCTGATCATGAAGATTTACGAGACAAGGCCAAAGCACTTTCTTGTAGCAGAAGGGAGTGTCGCTCACGAATACCGATAGGAGGGACATCCTGATTTATTCTCTCGCCGGAGTGGCTCCTGTGGTATGGGTCGCGCTGAAGATCGCACCGTACTGGAGAGGGAATCTCTTTGAAGTCTTCTCACAGCTTGATGAAGTGTTTGCTCAGCCTTTGCATATCCAGTGGACAGAAGTCAGCCTCAGGGCTGTTTTTTTCTGTCTGCTGGCATATGCCATGGGCATTTTCGTCTGGCTGTCCTCAAGGAAGAATTACCGGCGGGGAGAAGAACACGGCTCTGCGAAGTGGGGTGACGCGACAGCCGTGAACAGGAAGTATAGGCAAAAGCCTGACAACATGAATAAGATTTTGACGCAACATGTCATGATCGGCTTCGACGGAAAGAAGCACAGAAGGAATCTGAACGTGCTGGTCATTGGAGGTTCCGGAGCAGGCAAGACCCGATTCTTCGTAAAACCCAATGTGATGCAGGCATCTGAATGTAGCATGGTCATCCTGGATCCGAAGGGCGAAACTAATTATAGCCATTTTTTTATTACATTTTTTCAAAGAAGGGAGATGCAATAAATGGCTAAATTTCAAGGTTTCAAGGCTACGGCGCTATATGAAAGGCTTTCCAAAGACGATGAGCTGCAAGGTGAAAGTAATAGTATTCTGAATCAGAAAAAGTATCTGGAGGATTTCGCGAGAAAGAACGGTTTTGATAACATCCGGCACTTCACCGATGATGGATTTACCGGGACAAACTTCAACCGTCCGGCTTTCCAGGAGATGCTCAGAGAGGTCGAAGCAGGAACGATCAGTACCGTGATCGTGAAAGACATGAGCAGATTCGGAAGAAACTACCTTCAGGTCGGATATTACACTGAGATCCTGTTCCCGCAGAAGGATGTCCGTTTCATCGCGATCAATAACAGTATCGACAGTGAGCAGCCTGAAAGCGGAGACTTTGCTCCCTTCCTCAATTTCATGAATGAATGGTATGCAAAGGATACTAGCAAGAAGATACAGTCCGTATTCAATGCCAGAATGAATGAAGGCCTTCGCTGCAGTGGAAGTATTCCGTACGGATATAACAGACTGCCCGATGATAAGCAGACGTTAGTCGTTGATCCGGTCGCTTCTGAAGTAGTTAGGCATATCTTTGAACTTGCTGCTGAAGGAAAAGGACCAACGGCGATAGCATCAGCACTTGAGGAAGAGAAAACCCTGATACCATCTGCTTATACTGCGAAATACCATCCCGAGCAATCGAATAAGAAAGCGAAAGAGGGCGCCTGTAACTGGAGCTGCACCACTGTTTCCGAGATACTCCGCAGAAAGGAATACCTTGGGCATACAGTCCTTAAGAAGTCTTTTAAACCAAGCTTCAAGATGAATCGCAGGAGTGTAGATCCTGAGGACTGGCTCGTATTTGAGAACACGCATGAGCCGATCATTGATCAGGAACTATGGGATAAAGCACAGAAGAGCCTGGATAAGGGGCGGAAAAGGCAGAGTATGCCATATGGCTACTATACCAATTCCCACCGACTGTGCGGATATCTCTTCTGCGCTGACTGCGGTCATCGTATGTCGATCAATCATCATAAACGCAAGGACGGATCAGATGTATTCTCGTTCAGATGCGGTAATTACTCAAACAATGGTAAAAACTGCACGGCACATTATATAGCAGCAAATACGATAGAGAAGTTGCTCCTACAAGCGATCCAGAGATTATCCAGAAGAGTGATAAGGGACGAGAATGCTTTTGCAGCCAGTCTTAAGGAAGCTTATGAACAGGAGCTGAAAAAGCACCCGGTCGCAAACCGATCCAAGCTCAAAGAGTCGGAGAAACGTTTCGATGAACTCGACAGACTGATCAAGTCATTATACGAGAATTATTCCAAGGGAATACTGCCGGAACGGCAATACCTGTCTATGATGAAGAGCTACGCTGAGGAACAGGATGCGTTGGAGAAGCAGATAGCGGAATTAAAGGCTGAAGCGGTCGAATCTGATCCTCCGGCATTCAAGGGGGATCGATTCATCGAGATAGTTAAGAAGTACAAGAATCCTACAGAGCTTACCGATGAGATGCTTCGTGAACTGGTCGATAAGGTACTTGTTCATGAGAAGGTCAAGGAAGAGGATAAAACAAGTCAGAGAATAGAGATCATCTTCAATTTTGTCGGACCTGTTGATCTTACGCCTTTGCCTGAAGAAGTGCAGGAGGCAGAGAAGAAGAAAGTACAGGAGGCTGAGCAAAAGGCAGTAAAAAAAGAGAAGAAGAAAAAGGCAAAGAAAGCAAAAGAAAAGAAGAAACGCGATAACAAACGGAAGGCAGCTATGGAGAAGCGCCTTGCTGAAAACGAGGGGCATCTGTATCCTCAGAAAATATGTCCTCAGTGCGGGAAGCCGTTTTGGCCTAATACAGCGCGGCAGATCTACTGTAATAAGCAGTGTACCAAGGATCATTATTCAGATGTGCTACACGAAAGGCGCAGAGAAGAAAAGGGTGATCACACATTCAGACAAAAGAATTGCGTGATTTGCGGAAAACCTTTCTGGCCTGTCAACGGACAGCAGGAAGTCTGCTCTGAGGAGTGCAAAGATATCCGAGATAAGCGGTACAGACGCAAATTATATGACGAAGTCCTTGCTGAAAAGGCAAAGAAAAAATGGGCATTGAAGAAAGAACTGCGTCTGTCAGAGAATGAAGGGCATCCCTATCCTAAGAGAATCTGTGAGTACTGTGGCAAAGAGTATTGGCCGAACAAGCATCATCAGAAATACTGCTGCAAACTCTGCGGTGAGAGAGATTTTACCGCCAAGAATAAGTTGAGGGATAAATCCGCGAAGGAAGGTCATCACTTCTACAAGACCACCTGTGTTGAGTGCGGAAAAGAATTTTGGCCCGTCGGTCCGGCTCAGGTCGTATGCTCTGATGAGTGTCGTAAGAAACGACAAAGGAAACTGGCAAAACAAAGACGTATCGCTGATGAGACATTAATGAAAGGTTTATCTGCAACGAAATGATCCGGGGCATCATTACGAAGTCCCGGATCAAAGAAAGCGAGGTTGCTATGAAAAAGAGATTCAAGTTTGATGATTATGAGATCAGGATCCTGATACTGGCACTCAATGAGCTGAGGAACCAGCTGATCAGGGAAGAAAGGTACACTGATGCAGTCGATGAGCTGCTGATCAAATTATTTGACTGATGAAGGGGGTGCTTTCAAAAAACTGCCCGAAAAAAGGGGAAAATCGCATCATTTTCATGCTGTAAAGCTGTAATTTTTACATACGTTATTGATAACAGGATATATCTATCAGGCCGCTGTTTTGAGTCTTTCAAAAGGCGGCTTTTGACTTGGAAAAATGAGGAGGGTCCCCAAATGGCAAAGAAGAATGTAACGAAAGAGGAGCGCGAGACGATCGTGAACTTCAATGAGGCAGAAGATACAGCTGTGATCTACACTTTCAACAATGACCTGAAGAAAAGACTGGCGGCTTTTGCAAAGAAGTATCCGGATCTCTGCAGGATGACCGTTGACGATGCCGATTTCGGCAGCGTGACCTATGGGATCCAGAAGTCCAGAGTCTCTATCCGGCTGGTTGCTCCGTACAGCGAAGAACGAAGGAAAGCTGCTAGCGAGAATGCGAAGAGAAATGGCATCAACAAAAGAAAATAGCAAGTTGAAACATGCTTGTTTCCATGTTATGTTAGAAAAGGTAGAAAAATCTGTATGTACAAAAACATAGCAATAACGAGGTAGAAGATGGCTATTCATAATAAATCGCATCACAACCATGCATTAATGTCCTTAAATAAAATGCGGAAAGATAAAACTCTTAAGCATAAGACAGCAGCAGACTTTGAAATGCCAGAAAAATCAAAGGTATGCCTCAACATTATGGATTGTTGTGATTTTCTAAAATCATTACCTGATGAATCCGTACAACTCATATGTATCGATCCGCCTTACAATCTCGAATTAGCAGGTTGGGACATATACGATAACTATATTGAGTGGGCTTCGAAATGGATCGATGAAGCTTATCGAGTTCTATCGAAAAATGGGAGCATGGTTATCTTTGGCGGAATACAATTCCGAGATGTAAAATCTGGCGATTTGATAGATATTATTCATCACGTTAGATACAACACAAAGTTTAAGCTGATAAATACAATAATATGGCGATATAAAAACGGAATGTCAGCTCATAGATATTTTGCAAACAGGCACGAAGAAGTCATTTGGCTTGTGAAAACGAATGATTACTATTTTGATCTTGATTCGGTAAGAACACCTTATACAGAAAAGGAGCTACAAGCCGCTTTGAGGGATAAAAGGCTTAATCCGGAAAACACTGTAAAAGGTAAGAATCCAACAAATGTATGGGAAATAGGAAGGCTTAATGGCAACAGCAAGGAGCGTGTTGGACATCCTACACAAAAGCCTGTTGAGATAATAGATCGTTTGGTTAAAGCTCTATCATATCCAGGATCGGTTGTTCTTGACTTCTTTGCTGGAAGCGGGACTGTTGGACGCGTATGTATCATGGAAGGAAGGCATTGCTTAATGTGCGACAGCGATCCAGCATCCAAAGATTATTTCAGCAAACATCTTGAATTAATGAAGGGACTGGGCCAGAACGCAGATTATATAGAGATTAAGAGTGTGGATGACTTTTTTAAAGAGGTGTAGTCATGAAAAAAGGACAGTCAGATAGATTGACAATACAGCAAAAAGAAGGGCAAGGACCTATTACTATATTCCACGTGGATGCACAGATTCATGACAAAGATGTGGGAGATACTTCACAGTTTGTTATTAGACAATTGCAGTATGAGTTTCCTATGCTCAAATTCCGTTACAGAAAAGATCTGTCAAAGAAGGAAATAAATGAAGCTTTACAACGTGTGGATACTTATCTCGGACAAACACTTTTTGTTGAAAGCGCAAGCATAAGGCCAGACGGAGGCATTATTGAGGTTCAGGATGACGCTGGCAATTGGCGTGTTGTATTAGTATCGGAAGCTAAACATCAAGGCAAAGATATTGAGAATATCCGCGCCGGCAAGCTTGTAGGGAAAAAAGGCAATCAAGATTTGATGGCAGCAGGGAATGCAATCGAAAGAGCTTACAAGAATATAAATGAAATTGCTAATTTTATGCTTGCCGAGAGATACTTTCCATATATTTTATTTCTAGAAGGCTCGAATTTTCTTACACAGAATGTAACTGTTACAAGGCCGGATGGGAGACAAGTAACACTTATATACAATGATGGCACATTAAACAGGCTTGACAGGCTTACTGCAGCTAATTATGGCATGCCGATTAACACTAATTTATGCGAAAACAAGTTTGTGAAATGTAATGGTGCTACGATAATGCTTCAGGCTGCTTCAATTTATACAAAAGGAGAAGGCGGCCACTGGAATAATAGAGACATGATTTTTATTATGCTTGATGTGGCAAGAACATCTTTGCGAATGTTGGGATCAGACTTGTTTGATCAGCTTAGCAAAAGATAAAGCTTTCTTATATTTTGTGATGACAGAATAGGAAGAAGATGAGTTTCAGAGATTTTAGTGAAGATGGTCCTGGCACAGTCGAATGGGATATCGTGATGGGGCATAATACGACAGGGCTGTTCCCAGATGAGACACACTATGTTCTGGAAGGTAATCAGCTTACAGAAGTGACGTTTACACATACTGGTGGCGGCACTATGGAGCCGTCACTTTATGGGCTGACATATACAGTCGAAAACATCAGCCCGATACGTAAGGGCGTGTCAAAGGATTGGTTTACCTTCGAGCAAGGTGGAGTAAGATTCAAAGCAACAATAAATAAAAAGTATAAACACAGTAACAATTGCCTTGTTGTGGATGTAATGGAAATCTAATTAAAATAACGGAATTATACATGCCGGTGGTTACCGATTGGCAACACCGGCTTTTATTTTGCTCGAAAACCAAAGATAGAAAGGAGTGATGCGTATGCAGCAGACGAACAAAAACTTAGTACGAGCACCGCTCGAGATGTTCACCGCTGCGGATGTCGAGCCAAAAGATGTGGACTGGCTCTGGTATCCGTATATCCCTTTCGGGAAGGTGACGACGATTCAGGGAGAGTCAGGCGACGGCAAGAGCACTTTCGCCCTTAACCTCGCAGCGATCCTTACCAGAGGAGACCCTCTTCCGTTAACGGAAGAGTCACATGAGCCGATGAGAGTGATCTATCTCAATGCGGAAGATGACGCAGACGATACCATAGTCCCGCGCTTCATGAAAGCGAACGGAGTAAGGGAGCGTCTGATTTTTATTTCCGAGAAGAAGCAGCGGCTCAACTTCTCAGATGGAAGGATCAGAGAAGCTATCAAGAGAACAGGGGCACGTGCGTGCATCCTTGATCCGGTCGCAGCTTACCTCGGCGCTGATGTTTCGATGAATCTCGCCAACGAGGTCAGGCATAGACTCGAGTCATTGATCGAGGTGGGGAGAGACACAGGCTGTGCGATGATACCCATCTCACACCTGAACAAGGCCGAGGGCATGAGTGTGAACCACAGGGCGAGCGGATCAGGTGACTTTGTCGCTGCACCGCGAAGCATGCTGACCATCGGCAGACCGCCCGGGTGTGAGGAGCCTGACCACAGAGTCATGGCACACAACAAGTGCAACCTCGCGCCACTCGGGCCATCGATCCTCTTCTCGGTCAGTGATGGAGCTGTGGAGTTCATCGACACGATCGACATCACCGCCGACCAGCTTGTGAAGGCTCTCGGTTCCGGCAGGACGGGAGAGACGAAGCAGGCTGTCGCAAGTCGCGAGCTTCTCGAGATGCTCTCCAGAGAGCCAATGGCTCAGAGGGAGATCATGGCGAGGATGAGCGAGCTGGGCATCAGCCAGCGCACTTGCGAACTGGCCAAGGCCAAGCTTCCGATCAGGACTTACCGCATAGGTAAGTTGTCGTATTGGACGCTTGCCGACAGGCCAGATGGCAACGACGCAACAATGCAGGGTATACCCCTTTTTACGGTATAGCCCACATTGTGTGTGTTGCCACAGGGAGTCCAGAGGGAACGTCTGGCCCACGTATCTTGCTTGCAAGGTGTAGTGGGTTACACTGCATCGGATGCAGACAGACTCCGTAATATGCTCCTCGCTGGAGGAGGAGCATATTCGGTGTCTGTCTTTCCGCAGTGGCCTTTGCGGACTAGTCCGTGAAAGGTCGCGAGGACTGCAGCATCCGGGGCAGTGTATTTTCATTCTCTCGGACGGCAATATGTTAACGGAGCATCCGCGATTACTGCGCAAAGGGGGTATATCTATGTGTTGTTGCGTGGTTGTCAGCGGAAGAAAGGAGAGAGACTCAATGGCAAATTATGCGATACTCAGGATCGAAAAACGGAAGGCCGGGAGCGTTACTCCGATCAATAATCATCACGAAAGACTCAAAGAAAAGTACAAAAGCAACGAAGATATTGATCCGGAGAGGACACATCTGAACTACCATTTGGTCGAGCCTGAAGGAAAGTACAGAGAAAAGGCATTGGAAAGGATCGAAGAAGTCGGAGCGAAAAGAAGAAAAGACAGTGTGGTGTTGCAGGATGTTTTGATCACAGCATCTCCCGATTGGATCGATGCGAAGTCGTATGAGGAGCAAGTTGAATACTTTGATCACGCTTTCGAATTCATTTCTGATCGCTACGGCAGAGAAAACATTTTGTCCGCGGTCGTTCACATGGACGAAGCACATCCTCATATGCATCTGGTGTTCGTTCCGATCACTCCCGAAGGGAAGCTCTCATCGAAAACTTTGATGGGCGGACCGAAAGGAATGGAGAAACTTCAGGATGATTTTCACGAGCACATGGTAAAAAAATATCCGGATCTGACGCGCGGGATCTCAAAAAAGATCACGAAGCGCAGACATATTTCATCGCAGATGTACAAGCAGGCAGCTGCTTTGTATGAGCATTATGATCAGATCCTTGATGCGATCAATGCGATTGGCATGATAGGAAACGCGAAAGCGAAAGAAGATGCGATTGAACTTCTCGGAAGATACGCACCGGATCTCGCGAAAGTGAAGGAGCAGCTTAACTCAACTCAGAAATATATCGAGGTGCTTGAGGGCAAACTGAGCTACAGCGACTCGGTGATTCAGGGAAAGAATGCGGAACTTGACGCGAAAGATCTGGCTCTCTATGAAGAAAGAAGCAAGGTGATGCAGCTTGAATACAAACAGAAAAAGCTGATCCAGCTGCTCGAAAAGATCCCGCCTGAGATGAGAGAGGAACTTCTGAATGGAAAGAAACCGAAGGAGCGTGATGCAAGATGAAGTCGGTGAACATTTCAGTCGTGCTGTTTTTCTATCTCTATGATTATTTCATCTACGGAGATGTGTCGATGCACGATGAGATCACAGCCAGGCTGAAAGAAAAGATGAACCGGATGCAGCTTCGCAAGCTCTACTCAGACAGCAAAACAGCGGAGACAAAGGCCGAGCGCGAGGCTGCGAGGAAAGAATATCTTGATCGAGTTGGAGTCCCGGAAGACTTTCGATACTAACAACAATAATCACATATTAGAACTCACGGAGGTGTGCCACACCTCCGTGATATGCATTTAGGAGGAAAGAAACATGACAGAGAAAAACATTACTTGTGAGATCGTGAGACCGATTGCGGTGCTCTCGGAAAATGAAAGAGGCTATACCAAAGAGATCAATCTTGTCAGCTGGAGCGGAGCTGATCCGAAATATGACATCAGGAACTGGCATCCGGGCAGAGAAAAGTGCGGAAAGGGTATCACTCTGACCGAAGAAGAAGCTCGCACGCTTATGGATGCGCTGAAAGAGGTGTTTGGAGATGGCGAATAGGAGCGAAGAAAAAAGAAATGGATTTGAAGAGAAGATCGGTAAAATGGTCTATTTTATTGAAGCGGAATCCTCGGATAAAGCAAAAGGAAAGCCTGAAGAAATGTTGAAAAACATCATGATCAAGGACTTGATTGCCAAGGATAAAGCGATGGTTTCATAGAAAATAGCTAAAACCGTTGATTTTTCAGGCTTGGGGGCATCAAACAGATCCTCCAAAAATTCATCAAAAATGGCTTGACAAAAGCTCTCCGAAAGGTGAAATCCTTCGTGATACGGGGCAGATGCTGCTTGACAAAGGTTATTCCTTGAAGGTCCTGGACCTGATCTCCATGGAGAAAAGCCATTGCTTCAATCCTTTCGTCTATTTGAGGGATGACAACGATGTGCAAAGGCTGGCGACGAACCTGTTCAAGTCGACGACGCCCAAGGGAGCGCAGACCAATGATCCCTTCTGGGATACGTCAGCGCAGATGCTGCTTCTGGCGTTGATGTTCTATCTGAAGTATGAAGCGCCGCCTGACGAGCAGAACTTTGCGATGGTCATGGAGATGCTGAGGGCAGGGGAAGTGGATGAAGAGGACAATGCGCCGAGCGCGCTGGACTCACTGTTCACCGATCTGCGACAGACTGACCCTGACCATATCGCATTGAAGTACTATGACGCATATCATTCCGGCGCTGCAAAGACATTAAAGTCTATCCAGATTACGCTGGCTGCAAGGCTGGAGAAGTTCAATCTGGAGAGTGTGGCGAAGCTCACCATCACAGATGAGTTGGAGCTTAACACCATCGGAGAAAAGAAGACAGCACTGTTTGCTATCATCCCGGACAACGATACGTCATTCAACTTCCTGGTGTCCATTCTGTACACGCAGCTATTTCAGCAGCTTTTTGAACTGGCGGACAAGAAGTACGGGGGGAGTCTGCCGGTGCATGTGCAGTTCCTCTGTGATGAGTTTCCTAACATCGCCATGCCCGATGATTTTCAGAAAATCCTTTCGACTATGCGGTCCCGTGGAGTGTCAGTCAGCATCATCCTCCAGAACCTGACGCAGTTAAAAGCGCTGTATGAGAAGGACTGGGAGAGCGTCGTGGGTAACTGCGATGAGTTCATTTACCTGGGCGGTAATGAACAGGCGACCCACAAGTACGTCAGTGAGCTGCTGGGTAAAGAGACCATCGACACCAACACCTACGGCAGGAGCTTCGGAAGAAACGGCAACTATTCGAAGAACGATCAGAACACCGGACGGGAGCTCATGACGCCGGATGAAGTGCGTATGCTGGACAATCAGTACGCGCTTCTTTTTATCCGCGGAGAGCGGCCGGTGAAGGATCTGAAGTATGAGATCCTGAAGCATCCGAACGTAGCGCTGACAGCAGATGGCAAAGCAAAGCCGTATGCTCATGGAGATACAAGCAGAGCCGTGAATACGATTGCACTGACGTTCAATGCTGAGTTACCGGAGGACATCCCGGAGATTCCGGACATGGGGTATGAACTGTTGTCGGAGGAAGACGTGGAAAGACAAATAGCATCAAATGGGAAGGAGGAATAAAGCGTTTATGGAAAAAAAGAATAGAATCATCAATCTGAACGGGAGCACCAGCACCATGCGGCTGGGTCTGGTGATGTATGTGGCAGCCGTGCTGTGCTTTACAGTCTGCGCGGGCATCTGCTATGCGGCAGGGGATCCGATACAGACAGTCAACAACCTGTCCAACTTCATCTTCAGTCTGATCAGAGCCATCGGACTGATTTTGCTTGGACTTGGCATCATGCAGGTCGGCTTGTCGCTGAAGTCGCATGACCCCAGCCAAAGAGCAAACGGATTTCTGACCCTAGCAGGCGGAATCATCATCACATTTACAAAAGAAATCCTGAATATGATCGTTGGATGATTCAAAGGCAGCAGAAATGCTGCCGGTACATGACAGCTCCAGTCATAGTGGGGTATAATAACTATACTAAGGTCTATTTCAAAGAGGCCAAGCCGAAGGAGTGCTTTGCTATGGGCAAGTTCGATAAGGTCATTGAAGCCACAAAACCAATCGCGAAGGGAACAGCAAAGAAAGCAGCGCCGCTAGTTGTTGATGCTGCCCAAAAAACGGCTCCCATGATTGCGAATGTAGCGAAAAAATCCGCTCCTGTAATAGTTGGTGCGGCTAAGATAACCGGCAGAGCAACGGTCAAGGCTGGCTCAGCAGCAGTTGCCCAACAAAAAATAATGAGAGAAGAAAAAAATCTGACCCTCATTGAGAAGTTCAAACAGAAATATCCAGAATGTTTGATTCTTCTTTCGAAATACAATCCAACCGGTAAAATGGGGCACCAAAAACTTAACAACTGGCTCTGTGCGTTTGAGATATACGATGAAGGACATATCCCGCAATATCATATTGTCGGGAATATGGACAGTGAATATGCGAAGCGCCGTTTGATACTGAACGGTAGCGGTAGGAATACACTCGGAACCGTAGTAGAGCACGGTCTGCTGAAGACACATGTGTCGGTCAGATATGGGCTGAACCACTTTACAGATGTAAAATACAGAAGTGGATACTACTATTTCAGCGATTCAAAATATTACTGTGGCGGGAAGCGTTTCACATCAAAGCCATCGTTATGCTGTGACGGCCGGGTACTGATGGAGCGAGGCAGAGTCAAAGGTCATGAGGTGCTTGTAATTGTAGATCCAACTCGTACAGAAGAATGCTTGCTGATATATGCAGCGATGCAGCTGGCAACATATCCAAGGCCAAACCATGGCGGTGGGGGAGAATAGTACGATAATAAGGAGAGTGTGTTAAAGATGGCATTGCGGTTTGTACGAAATGACATTACAAAGATGGCGGTAGATGCCGTAGTACTTCCTGCGAACAAACTGCTCGAGCAGGGCAGTGGCGCCAGCAGATCGATTTATATGGCGGCGGGAGAAGAACAGTTAGAGGGTGAACTCCGACTCCGGTATCCAGATGGATGTGAAATGGGAAAGGCTGTTATCACAGATGGATATGCTTTGCCAGCGAAGAAAATCATTCACACGGTTTGCCCACAATGGCTCGACGGAGAAAATGGAGAAGCAGATTTCCTCTATAGCGCATATATGGAAGCACTCATTCTGGCAGAGAAGAATAAATGCGGATCTATAGCGTTTCCACTACTTTCAACCGGAAGCTACAGATATCCAAGGTTTGATGCAATCAAGATTGCAGTGCATGCAATACTCGATTTTTTGACCGATAACTATATGGATGTGTATCTGGTGTTTTTCGGAAAAGATGCGATACGCGATGGGGTCAAATTGTTTGGTGATATTGAAACCTTAATTGACGATTCATATTCATCTGCAGAACTTGTGAATAACAGATATAGTTCCAGAAAACTGCAAGGCCATTTTGATCAGCCTGACTGGTATGACTTAAAGAAGGACTTTGATAAGAAGCTTAAAGAACCGAATGCAAAGACAGAATCCTATGATATTACAGACTATAAGGGAGAATCCTTCAAGGAGATGCTAAATCGCCTTATACAGGAAAGCGGCATGACAGATCCAGAAGTTTATAAGGCAGCAAATCTTTATAAACAGACATTTAATAAAATCAAGCAAAAACCAGGCTATATTCCAAAGAAAAAAACGATTCTTACGATTGCAGTCGCACTGCAGTTAAGTTCTAGAACGACACGAGAACTGCTGATGAAAGCAGGATACGCATTGACAGACTGCGATAGCCTTGATCTAATCATGAGATACTGCTTTGACAGCAGAATGCTGGACTTCAAAGACATTAATCAGTTGTTGGAGTCGTATGGCCTTCAGGACGAGGTGTTTCCGCTAAAAAGCGACTCAGATGAGTAGGACAATCATAGCGCTTTATCTCGCGTCCCCTGTCAGGGGACGCTTTAGTTTAAAAGTAATGATATGATAGAGCCACAAAGAAAAAGGAACAAGAACAGTGGTAACTTTGCAAGCGACCATAAATGCGCTATAACAGGTTAGAATGGAAACAGATCGAGAGGAGGCGATATCATGTCAAAAAGAGAAGCATTATATAGAAAGATAAAAGCAGTACTTGAAAAAGAAAGTGGACTTAAAGCAAGGAAAATTGCGAAACTGATTTCAGCCGAGAAGAGAGATGTCAATAGAATTCTTTACATCAGTGAATACAGCAATCAGTTCAGAAGAGATTCTTCATACATGTGGTATCTGGCTGAAGATGCAGTGAGGGATTCTCACCCTGCGGTGTTAGATATTGAAAGTAAAATAAAACCAGTGAAAACAGATTTGAATAAAACAAAAGGCTGTAAAAAGTGCATGCTTTATAAAAGCGGAGAGTGCATAGGGGCGAAGACGATGTGCTCATTCTTTAAGAATTCACCAGAGATTCCTGCATATGAAATGGCGATGTGGCCAACCCAAATGAGCGGACCATACGGAACATTACACAAAGGCCAGTAATATGCACTTAAAACAAGGAAAACAATATAAACGAAGGGGGATCAGACATGAACATAAAACAGGGAGAAGAGAGGAATAATCCGTTATTAAGTTTTGAAGGGAAGAAATGTTGTTATTTCGGTGAAAGCCTTGATTCCAGGCTTATGCTTAGCCTCAGACTGAAACTATTAAAACGGTATGATAAGGTTCAGGAAGATTGGTATTCGGATCATATCTATAATAGCTTATGGCAGTGTGAAAGGTGTGGAGCTTTTTTTCTCCGTCAAGAGATGGAAAGGATAGACTGGAATACTGGTAATGATAAATGGACGGATGATTATTATCAGGTGGAATCGCCTGCGCATGCAGATAAACTTGCCTCAGAATGCGGTGGATTATTCTTCATATACAATGGACCAAAATCGTTCGGGTAAATGGAGGTATAGGTATGAAAGATGAAAAAAGGAAAAACGAAGAATACAAAGAATACATGGAAGCAACGAAAGAGACAGAGCGTTATTTAGACAAAATCAAGGGCTCACTATTCGGTGGTGCAGTAGGTGATGCTTTGGGATATGCCGTTGAGTTTAAGCGGGAAGAGGAAATATTCAATATTTATGGTAAAGATGGGATTCAAGAGTATAAAGTGGATTCACATACCGGTAAGGCACTGATTTCCGATGATACTCAGATGAGTCTTTTTACCGCAAACGGGATTCTTTTTGCTGAAACCAGAAGAACTCTCAGGGGCATCGGCGGGCCACCTTCGATGTATATGAATTATTTCTATGAAGAATGGTATGAGACGCAGCATCAGTCATATGAGGAGCACAGAGCATTAAGAGGACACAATAAGTCCTGGCTTATGGAAGTTCCGGAGGTGTTTGCTAACCGTGCACCCGGAATAACATGTCTCGATGCAATACGATTAGGGTTTGGATCAATTGAAGAACCTTTGAATCAAAGCAAGGGCTGTGGCGGAATTATGCGAGTTGCTCCTTTAGGCATGCGGTATCATATGAAGAACATGAGAAAACTGGACAAAGAAGGTGCGAAACTGGCAGCACTTACACATGGTCATTCGTTGGGATACATGCCGGCAGCAATGTTAGTGCATATCATTAGTCTCTTAGTGCATGATGATAGTTCACTTCCGGAAAGTATTGAAGATGCAAAGGCAGTAGTACAAGAATTGTTCGATGGAGACAGACACATCCAGGAACTAATTGATATAATGAATCTGGCAGTGAATCTTGCAGGAAACAATTGTGACGATCTTACAAATATTCATCTGCTTGGTGAGGGCTGGGTTGCAGAGGAAACACTGGCAATAGCTTTATACTGCAGTTTACGGTATATTGATGATTTTTCAAAAGCGATTACAGTAGCGGTCAATCACAATGGTGACAGCGACTCAACCGGAGCAGTCACAGGCAACATTATGGGCGCATTGTACGGTTACGAAGCTATTGAAAATAAGTGGAAGCAAGACCTTGAACTGACAGATGTTATCCTAGAAATGGCAACAGATTTATGTCATGGGTGTCGCATGAGCACATGGGGTGGATATAATGATCAAGAGTGGACAAGTAAATATTCAAAAGGACACAGGCGATAACTAGTGTTTTCAATTATAGAAAAAGATAAGATAATACGAAAAAATGTCGTAAAAGGAATAATGCGAGACATTGATATCTTCTTGGAAAGTGGGACAGATCGAAAATAGCGAGGTAATAATATGAGTAACGTAAAAGGGATATTAATAATAGCTGCCGTTGTGGTTGCAATTGCAATCCCATATTGGCAGCAAACCAGGAGCATTCCAAGCGAATCGGAGTATGAACAATATGAGCAGGAATACTATGACGAGAAAGCAAAAGAGGAGGAAGATGCTCTTAACCAGTATAAAGAGGATGATCCTATTCAGTATGCTTTAGATCAAAATCCTGATGCAATTCCATGGGATGAGGCATTAGAACACATGGGAGAGCATGTGATAATCTGTGGGATTGTGGAGGAAGTAGATTCAACAAGTGCAAATAGTAATCCCACATTTGTTGATGTGGGGGATACATACCCTAATGATCGTGTTACGGGTGTCATATGGGAGGAATATCAATCAGTCTTTTCGAATATCAATAAATATAATGGTGAATTGGTGTATATGGAAGGGACGTTATATGAGTATAATGGACTTCCAAATATTGAATTAACTGATTCCAGTCAAATAAAGATAGTTGAATAGATAATATGAAGTGACCCCCACAATTGTAGATTCGTGGATTTACCCGTATACTGAATGTATTCGGTACAATTCAGAAGCGGGGATTACCGCATACAATGGGAGGTCACTATGAATAGGATAGT